>Ga0180432_10006008_pt1 | contig 15946 bp, 23 predicted proteins | sample SS_ome_10_FD_132414 | JGI IMG/M metagenome (GOLD analysis project Ga0180432, IMG submission 132414) | Hypersaline lake sediment archaeal communities from the Salton Sea, California, USA - SS_1_MS_2 metaG | ecosystem: Environmental > Aquatic > Non-marine Saline and Alkaline > Hypersaline >... | reverse complement strand
GGGGTCCTGCACAGATGCTTCCAACAATCAGAAGGCCCATCTATGCATGTATGATCCAGGCAGAGATTGCATTACTTGAGCCAAAGCAGAAGGTTCTGATCAACACGCTTGGAGAATACTCCGGAGAAGTCATCAACATGACAAACGGAAGACGTGGTGTTCTTGAGGGAATGGAGCAGGAAGGAGAAAATGCAGTCATTACAACTGTCCTTCCGGTTGCTGAGATGTTTGGATTTGCAAACGACCTTCGAGGAGCAACTCAGGGCAGGGCAATCTGGTATCAGGAGTATGCAGGATACCACCAGGTTCCAAGAGACCTTACAGAAAAGATAATCAGGCAGATCAGAGAGAGAAAAGGCGAAAAGCCAGAGCCTCCTGACGCAGCCTTCTTTATGGATTAAGTTTTTAAATTTTCTCTTCTTTTTTCTTCCACGGCCTATATTTCATGCACACTAGGTTACCTTTATAAACACATCTGGATAAAAGTGGGTTAATAAAGTAAAACGTGGCGACCATGGAAACACAACAAATTGCGAAGAAGCCAGATAAGGGCATACCCAAGGTTAATGGTTTTCCTATCAAAAAAGCTCTTGATGGGAAAGGACTGAAAGAAGAAGGAATTAGGCTGGCAACACATATCAGGGAAGTCAAATCCCCGAAGCTCAGCCCGTCTGAGATCTGGGATAAAGTAGATGCAAAAGAGCCATCAAGAATTTATGCAATGGCAGAGGATCTGCTTGGCAAGAGCAACTACTCTGCTTTGGATGTTGATGATTTCTGCCTTCAGATCAAGCAGTTCCAAGGCGATGAGGAATTCGGATACAAGGCAGGACTGATTATAAGTGCAATGATCAATTCAGGAACAGATGACGGATATACCATTGACACCAGAATTTACAATAAAAGACTGGCAATGCTTGGATTTCGGAATGTCAAGCATGTTACGGTAATGGGAGAGCCTGGAGAGGGATTTGCAACTGAAATGAGAGAAGGGATCATTACTGTCGAAGGAGACGTGCATGGCAGTGTCGGAACCAAGATGAGCGGCGGAGATGTCTATGTTGAGAAGAATGCCTATGGCCATGTCGGATCAGATATGGAAGGCGGAATGATCCGCATCTTTGGAAACGTTGGCACCATGGCACACTTGTGCATAGTCAATGATGGAACGCCATATCGAAAGATCCTGATCGGAGATGCATCAATGATCGTCGGAGGCAGGATGAAAGGTGGAACAATCCATGTCGATGGATTTGGCGGCTCCTTGATTGGCCTTTTGCAGGAAGGAGGAGTGATCACTGTTGGATTTGGCGGAAGCTACGTAGGTCCAAAGAGATCTGGCGGAGTGATCATCATACGGAAAGATCTTGAGAACATTCTCGGCAAGCCAGGAAGCGGCGGAGAGACATTTGTAGGAGATAAACAAATCCATCCGTTTGTAAAAAGTGACAAGGACGAAACACTAACTGACCTCATAGATGCATGGATGCTATTGAGGTTTGACAATTATGACATTGAAGGAAGCTACAATGAAGTTCTTGGAATGGCAGAGGCTTTAGAGTACACTGGTAGAGACCTTCTGCGATTTAGCATAGCAATGGAGCAATTCCAGAGCGATCATATGTTTGGCAGGAAGGCAGGGGTATTTCTCAGCGCACTTGTAAATAGCGGAGGAAATATATTCCACACATTTGATTTCACAAGACTTAGCAAAAGAGTCAGCATGCTTGGATACAGGTGTAATTCGATCATCAGGGTACTGGGAGATCTTGGATCCCATACTGCACTTGAGATGCAGGATGATGGACTTATGATTGTTGAGGGGTCTGCCGGATATGGAGCTGGCGCATGGAAACAGGGTGGCGCTCTTATAATTACTGGTAATGCAGGAGATTTCATTGGCCTTGGTATGGACGGCGGATACGTAGAAGTATTTGGAACTGCCGGAGCCAACATAGGCCAGAGCATGAGATCAGGAGATATATATCTTGAAGCAGGCTATGGAACAGTTGGAACTATCCAGGGCGGAATGATACAGGCAAAAGACAGAATCCTAATTAGGAAATAATTTTCCTTTTTCTAATTCACGAAGAACATTGTCACGGTAGCGTTTGGTTTCAAAAGAACCAGTTTCAAAGATTAGTCTGCTTATTCTCCCTGGCCCGTCCACAAGTGCAAGGGCATCAATGCATTCCTTCCTGACATCCTCATGCTCTGATGAAACTGCATAGAACTCAAGAAGATCAAGCAATCGTTTTGAGAGAACAGGATCATTGGAAGAAGCAAGGCATATCACGCCAAGGCCGCGCACTGCCATTGTGCGGACATCGGATTTGTCATTATCAAGTGCAAAGATTAGCATTGCAGAAGAGTCTTCGCCCCGAAGATGATCTGGATCCAGTTTCTTGTCTGAGAGGCGATCTGGAATTTTAATCCTGGTCTTGCTGTCGCGGGTTTTTCTTTTCATAATAATGTGTTAATAAACGGAAGATTATAAAAGACTATTTGCTGGCAAAAAGTCCCTGGAGGCGTTTGGAATACTTGATAGATTTGAAGCCAACTTCGAGAAGTCTTTTCTCAACTTCCTTTTCTATGTTGCGGCCTTTTTTCTTTCCAAGAGAGCCGACATAATGGAAAATACGCCCGCCCTTTTTGCAAACCCGGAACATTTCCTTGTAAAATTCAGTGGAATAGAGATCAGGAGCATGCGAGAACCTTGGCGGATCATGTATGATAAAAGAAAATGTAGATGCAGAGAATGTTTTTACCAGCTCTGCTGCGCTGCCGCGCATGAGGACTATTTTCTTGTTCTTGAACAGCGGCTCTCCAAGAGGGTTCCATTGTGCAAGGTTGATTACAGCTTCTGAAATCTCGCATGTTATGACAGATTCAACTGAATTCTTCTTTGCAGCTGCAATTGCAGTGTATCCAAGGCCCATGCATGTATCAAGAACAGAATGCTCGCCTGAAGAGGGGATCTTCAGCTCCCTGACAATTTCCTTTGAATAGTCAAGAGGACTGTTAAAATCCTTTACAAGGTGCATCCGAAGCCCGTCGATCTCAAGGATCGGAACATCATTGTAGAGCTTGAGCTTGTAATAGTGGCCGTCAAAAAGGCCAAGCTTCATGCTGTCGCTTCCGATTTCTGCATAAATGAAATTGCCGTCAGTGGTATAAGTGATGTTCCCATCGCTGCTCTTGCAATAGAACTTCTTTTTTGCCATTTGGATTACCGAAGATCAATAACTTCCTTGCCCATAAAGTCCTGGAGAACTTTTGGGATCAGGACCTGTCCGTCTTCCTGGTGGTTTTCAAGAACTGCAATAAGGGTCCTTCCAACTGCAAGGCCGCTTCCGTTCAATGTATGGACATATTCCAGGTGGCCTCCTGCACGGAATTTTATATTGGATCGGCGGGCCTGGAAATCAGTGAAGTTTGAGCAGGATGAGACTTCACGGTAGCGGTCCTGTGAAGGGATCCATGCTTCAAGATCATATGTTTTTGCAGCTCCAAAGCCAAGGTCTCCTGTGCACAGCTCTATTACCCTGTATGGGACTTCAAGAAGCTCAAGAATCCTCTCTGCATCTTTTGTCAGGGCCTCAAGTTCCTGGAAGCTCGTGTTTGGATGGGAAAACTTGACAAGCTCGATCTTGTTAAACTGGTGCTGGCGGATAAGGCCTTTGATGTCTTTTCCATATGCTCCTGCCTCTCTCCTGAAGCAGGGAGTGTATGCAGTGACCTTGACAGGAAGGTTCTTCTCTTCAAGAACCTCGCCGGAATAAAGATTTGTAAGCGGAACTTCTGCAGTTGGGATAAGCCAGAGATCCTCATCGCACTTGTAGAGGTCGTTTTCAAATTTTGGAAGCTGGCCTGTTCCTGTCATTGTTTTTGTATTTACAAGATATGGAGGCGCAACTTCGAGATAGCCTCTTGAAGTCTGTACAGAAAGCATGAAGTTGATAAGTGCGCGCTCAAGCTTTGCAATATCGCCGTATAAAACGCAGAACCTGTGGCGGGCAAGCTTCACACCCCTCTCATGATCAATCAAACCTGTCTTCTGCCCAAGGTCAAAATGTGAGAGCACATCCTTTGATGTCTTGCTAGGCTCGCCCCATTTTCGAAGCTCAGGATTGTCCTGCTCTGTTTTGCCATGGGGAACCGAATCATCAGGGATATTTGGAAGATACAATAGTTCGTCCTTGATCTTCTCTTCAAGGGTGTCTGTTTCAAGTGTCAGTGTTTTTATCTTGCTGCTGATTTCAGTTGATCGCGCAAGAAGATCATCAGCAGATTCCCCTGCCTTTTTCGCTTCTGCAATCTGAGGGCCGAGCTTATTTCTCTCTGCGCGAAGCTCATCCTCTTCTTTCTTGACCTTGCGCCAGGAGAGATCATGGTCCTTGATTCTTTTGAGCGCATCTGTAGCCTCGCCCTCATAATGCCTGATTCGAAGCGACTGCTCGACTTTTTCGATATTGTCGCGGATTAGTTTTATATCAAGCATATGATCATCCAAGTAGTTTTTCAAACTGTGCAACTGCTTCTTCAAGCTTTCCCTGCCTGTTGAAGATTATCACAGCAGGCGCTCCTGTTGCAGCGCTGTATGTTGCGAGAAATGCACGGTTCATATTGTCATGAAGCGCAACATCATCAGAATCCCTTTTCCTTGTAGGGTCTTCTGCCCTCCGCTTTGCAACTTCATCGACATCAGCAGTGATAAGGACAAGAGAATCCACTTTAAGCATCTTGAGATAATCAAGTGGAAGTCCGGGGAAAAATCCTGATGGAGTATTCACTGAGCAGTGAGTGTCAAGAATCACCTTCCCGTCCATTTTAGCAAGCCTTTCATAGACCATTTTCTGTGCCTGCTTCTGCTTTTCGATTGGAATCTTCCTCATATCATCGCGGTCTTTTATTCCAAACTGCTCTTTTTCGATCTCGAACATGAGATCGCCATAATTGACAAGCTCATAATCAGACTTTACATTCTTCAACACAGTAGTTTTTCCAGCTCCAGGAAGACCCATTGCAATTATCATATCAAAACCCTCTTTATTCTATAATTTCTCCAAACAGCGAATTTTGGTCCGCATCAACTATTTTCACTCTTACTTTTTCACCAAGCTTTCCCTTAAATTCCGGGACAACCACCTGCTGGTAGTAGATATTCCTTCCTCTAAAATCAGGGTAGCTTTCAGTGATCAATATAGTATATTCTCTACCTATTAAAGTTCTTCTGCTTTGAGAGCGTATCTCGTGGGAGAGGGCTGCTGTTTCCCTGCTTCTTTGCTTTAGCTCCTGGGTCGGGATCTGCTTGAGCCTTTGTGCTACTGTCCCGGGCCTTGGGCTGAACCTGGATATGTTTATGATGTCAGGGCGGACATTTCGAAGAAGGGTCAGGGTCTTTTCAAAATCATCTCTTGTTTCAGTCGGATAGCCCACAATGATATCTGTTGATATGACAAATTCCGGAAATTCCGTTCGAAGGGCAGCTGCAATGTCCACAAAGTCGGATACAGTGTGGTCCCTGTTCATCTCACGGACAACTTTTTCAGAGCCTGCCTGGACAGGAATATGAAGGAACTTGTAGAATTTCCTGTTTTTGAAGATTCTGATAATGTCGGGGAGCATCTGCTTTGCATGGTTTGGATTGAGCATTCCAAGTCGGATGAAGTATTCTTCTTCGGCCCTGGTGCTGCTGTCGTCCTTGATTATAAGGTCAAGCAGCTCGATGAGATTGGTTTTGATATCGCGCCCATATGCTCCCGAGTCCATGCTGGTTAGCTGGATCTCGCGGGCGCCTGCACGGACGCTTTTGTTGATCCAGCTCGCGATTGTCTTTGGATAGTAGCTTCGAAGATAAGGTCTTGAGAGCTTGGTCTGGCAGAAATTGCACGATGAGAGGCAGCCGTCATTGATTGGAACCCTCATGATAGGTGCTGTGAGAAGCTTTGGAAGAGGATCCTTGCTCTCTGGTTTCTTGTAGATGGTTGCCTTCCCAAGAAGGGCATCTTCTATTGCATCATTTATTGAATTTAGAGAAGAAGTTCCGACAATAGGAGCCTTTGGAGCGAATTTGCGGATCCTCTCTGCATCCATGCAGCCGCAGACAACAAACTTTTTGGAAAGAGATTCGATTTTTGAAAAGATCTTATTCTCAGTTGTGCCTTTCACAGTGCAGGTATTGAGGATTACGAGGTCCGACTCGTCTTCATTGAGGACGACCTGGTGCCTCTCCTGTACCAGTGCCCTGAGTATGTCACTATCAGCCTGATTCAAAGTGCAGCCATAAGTCTCAATAAAAACCCGGACCACTGCTATCCTCCGCCAAACAACCTGCTCAGTGTCGGATTGCTGTCAAGAGCCTTCATCTGCTCTAGCTGTTCATACATCCTGTGCAGGATACCTACGGTAAGAAGTATTCCGGTTCCGGTACCAAGTGCTCCGGTAAGGTCGGCGATGCCTGCGAGAAGACCAACAGAAAATGAACCCATGACAGTGAGGGGGAATATGTGCTTGTTCAGTATTGTCTCAAGCATTCTCGGATCCCTTCTGAATCCGGGAATCTGTATTCCTGAATCTGAAAGCTGGCCTGCAACGCTCTTTGCATCCATGTTGGATGTCTCGACCCAGAACAGACCGAACACAACTGATACAAGAGAGAGCACGATGATATAGACAAGAGCATGAACCCACTCGGGAATACCCAGGACAGGAGTATGTCCTCCTGAAACCAGGTTCCACTGCGCTACAGTGCCACCGGCTCCTGCATAGAGCGGAGTAAACAGATATAGGATACCGTCACGAAGCTGGCCGTTCTGATCAACATAGCCGATCAGAGGAATGAATCCGTGCTTGTCAAAATCATATCCAGCTCCGATATCATTGAACTGCTCATGCGCTTCTCCTGTTGACTGGTCTGCCCAGTACTGGCCTGCAAGGACACCGCCGGAAAACAGCTGGATGTTCATGATAAGCGCAGCGGCAAATATGACCGGGATATTCGAAACATAGAAGAATTTGAGCGGAAGCTTTGGAACCATTCCGCGGACCCTCTGGAAAGCAATAGGGATTTCAACCTTCACACCTTCTGCATATACAACTGCCAGGAAAACCAGCATTGTAAATACAAATGGAAGCAGCACAAGCAGCGCGTTTGGAAGCGCTTCTGCCCCTCCGCCCGATATTGTTTCGATTACTCCCTGCGGACCGAATACGAGTGCTATTACTCCTGCAAATACTGCAAAGGAAACACCTGCTGCAATGAAGAGACTGATACCGCTGCCGATTCCGTACTTTGTTACGATCTCATCCAGGAAAAGGATAAGGATTGAACCTGCTGTAATCTGCAGCACCACAAGCGCCATCACCACCATCGGAGATAAGCCTGCAACGGGAGCGATAGGAACGATCTGGGTAAATACAACGAATATGATAGCCTCTGCAAGAGCAAGAAGTATTGCAAGGACCTTCTGCGTCTCTGCAAATTTTATCTTGTCTTTCTTGTCCTTGAGATTCAGGTCAATGAGGCCTGCACCTACGAAAAGCTGCAGGAAAATGCTCGATAGAACAAGAGGACCGATACCGGTAGTAAGAAGACTTCCGATATTAGCTGCAGTAATGGTCTGCAGGAAGTCGACTCCGCCGGTAGTATGAGGAACACCAAACACTGTGGTCTGGTACATCATGAAATAAAGGACAAGAGCAAGTCCTGTCCAGAGCAGCTTATCGTTTGATCCAAGCGGCTTGTCAGGGCTCCTTACAGTAGGAAGAAACCTGGAGAACGAATGTATCAGATCAATTATTCCAGCCATCAGTTAACACCTTCAGGAGCCCTCAAGTTTCGAGATTTCTCCGCCGGTTTCACTAAGTTTTTTCTCAACTGCTTTGCTCCAGGAAAGTGCTTTGATCGAAAGAGGGACAGTGACATTTCCGGTTCCAAGAACCTTGCCCTTGAATACAAAATGGAATTTGTCTCCCTTCTTCTCAAGCTTTTCTGTGATTGCTTTTTGGTTTATTTCATAAAGATTTACTTTTTTGATGTTCTTTCTGTTTGGAGATGCGAAACCGCACTTGCTGAAGTACAGTGAATCAATGTTCATAGCCCAGCTCCATTTGTGCTTGTCAACACCTGCCATACCACGGCCGCCGCGATTGCCGCCTCCTCTGCGGTTTTTCGTATTTCCTCTTCCGTGAGTTCTCTTGGCAAGGTATTTGCCTTTTTGTTTCTTTTGTCTCTTCATAAAAATCACATCATTCTTGAGAGAAGCATTGTCATATCCTCTCTCTTACCAAGATCTCCTTCTGGATAGTTTTTCTTGATATTCTTATAACCTTTTGAAGGCGGTCTTAACCTGAAGACAGGGTTCACAAAGTCTTTAAGTTTTGCCCCTGCGAAAATTTCAGATGCTGCTTTCTTGATTTCAGCTTCTTTCATTACATCTGAAAGGTCAGCTCTTCCTTTCTTTCCTCTTTTTGAAAGCAGTTTGAAGATAGTCTGCTCATCAACCTGGCCATATGCGACATAGTCCTTAACCTTCTGGATCATACCAAGGTTCTGCGGAGTATCGTCCACGATAACGCAATTGTTTGGTCGATCTAATCTAAGCATCTGGAGAGTATCTTCAACTTTATAGTTGATTTTCCTGCGACCTCTAACTCGTAAAATTGCCAATTTCATTTTACTCAGCCCTCTTGAATGTATTTAGATTATCCAGTGCCTTTGTTGTAGCAGAAGCCATGTTGTAAATGTTCTTTCCGCCGACACAGTTGCTCCAGATATCCTTGACTCCGGCAAGCAGAAGGACTTTCTTGACAACGTCATTTCCAGCAAGGCCAAGCCCTCTTGGAGCAGGCCTCAGGGTTACGACTGTACTTCCTTCCCTCCCATTGGTCTTGATCATTGAAGAGTGCTTGTTTGGACATCTGCACTCCCAACTTCCACAGCCCAGTGTAACTGAAATCATGTTCTTTTTTGCATTTTTGACTGCATAGTCCATGGCAGGCTTGATCTCGTCGCTTTTGCCAACGCCAAGGCCCACATGTCCTTTTCGGTCGCCAATGATCTTGACAACCCGGAACTTGATCCTTTTACCAGAGTCAGTAACTCTCTGCGTGATCTTTACTTCCAGTGTCTCTGACTCGAGTTCCTGGAAGATAGTATCAATGATCTCAGACTCCAGAATTGGCTTGCCTGACTTCCTGATCTCCTCAAGGGTAGTGATTTCTCCTTCCTTGACTTTCTTACCGATAATTGTCTTCGGTTCCCAATCATCTATGTTAACAGTTCTAACTTTCTCTACCATAAAAATCACCCGGTGAGTTTGGATTTAACCTCTTCAAATGCTTTCTTGTATTTGTCAGGTACAGCTGAAAGGTCTGGTATCATCGCTTCGTCAAACTTTGACTTGAGGCCTGAATCAGCAGCCCCCTGAAGTGCTGCATAGAGGACTGATCCTTTTGATGAGCCATACATTCCCACGTCCAGTACAAATTCCTTGACGCCTTTCTTCTGCGCCAGCTTGCCGGCCATAAGGCCTGCAAGATATCCGGTCCAGACATTCCTCTTTGCCGGCCACTTGTAGTCTTTTGAGAGCTGGTTGCTGCTTAGAGTAACCAGTGTCTTGTCTCCTTCTGGATGGAAATCGATAAACTGAATAACAAGACCTCTGTTGCTTCTTCGAACAACCATCCTGGTCTTGCCGCTTTTGACCAGAGCAAGTCTCTTAGCATAGTCAGTCTTGCCTTCTCTTCGTCTTCTGTAATAAACAATATAGCTTGGGCCTTTTGCTCTTGTCATTTTTTCTCACCCTCCTTCTTTGGTTCTGGTTTTTCCGGTGCTTTCTTTGCCTTTGGCTTTTTTTCCTTTTTCGGAGGCATTTCTTTTTTCGGAACTTCATAGTCCTCTGCAATAAGGCCGTTGTCCTTCAGATAAAGGAGCATTGCCCTTTTGCTCTTGAAGATTCCTCCCTTGATTTTTCCGTATATTGATCTTTTCTGTTCTTTGGCAAGAGCGCCGCTTTCAACAAGAGTTACAAGAAGCTTCCTCTGGGACCTTACTTTCTGCATCCAGAGCTTTTTGCGGTCTCCAAGGCTTCCCTTCTTTCTTCCTTTTCCCCTTCTCTTTTTTCTTGCAGTGCTGTCTCTTCCCTTGACCTTTGTTTTCTTGACTACTCCCTTGTCTATAAGACCTTTTACATCAGAGCGCGTAAGTGCCCCTTCTGCTTCCTTGAGACCGTCTGGGCTGAATTTGACCCTTCTTCTTCCAATATTGAGAATATCAGCTGCAAGTCTTCTTACTGTTGCAAGAGTCATGAACTTTCACCTCCTTTTTTCGAGGATTTCTTAGCCTTTTTCACAAATGGCTTTTTCTCCTTTGGATTGAGGACTTTCAGCTTCATCTTCTCTGCAAGATCTTCGATCTCCTTCTTCTTTTTGGCGCCAACGCCAGAAGCAATTCGAAGTGAAACTCCCTCAAGACCCTCAAGCTCTGTAACATTATTTACAAGAACTTCCCTGGTTCCGTTTGGATGAAGTCCCCTTATTGCATCCGGATTCTTGTATCCGATTGCAGGAGATGCTCCGGTCCATTCCATCCCCATTCGCTTTTTGTTGTGGGTACCGCGCGGCTTTCTCCATCTGGATTTTACCCTTGTGCGGTGACCATCATTGAGAACATTAAATTTAGGCTTGTTTTTCTTATCCATATCATTCACCTGCCGGATAGATGCCATCCTGGAATATCCTTCCGTCCTTGTCCCTGATCCTGGTTGTGGTTCTAAGGTTTGCTGCGGTCTGTCCAACAGCTTCCTTGTCCGGACCGGACACGGTTATGTTTTGTCCTTTGACATCTAGCTTAGTGCTTCCAACAAGAACTGTTTTCCTTGGCTGTCTCTCTCCAAGGAAGTTCTTGATTGTAACCTCATTTCCTTTTACCTCGATTGAAATAGGAAAGTGCGCATAGAGAACCTTGAGCTTTTTGGTAAAGCCGGTGGTCACTCCAACTGCCATGCTGTTCAAAAGGGATTCGATTGTTCCTTTCAGTGCCTTGTCTGCAGTAACGCTGATTTTGTTTCCGTCAAGCTTGATCGTTGCGTTCTTTGAGAAAACCTTTACGACTTCTCCCTGCGGTCCTTTTGCAGAAACTTTTGATCCGTCAACCTGAAATGTTACTCCGTCTGGGATTTCGATCATCATAATCACCTAGAACACATATGCCAGAAGTCTTCCGCCGGTACGGTTTTCCCTTGCATCTGCATTGGTCATTATTCCGCCAGGAGTTGAGATGATCAAAAGGCCGACATTGTATGCAGGAATGAATTCTTCCTCAGTCTTGTTCCAATCATGTCTCCTCACAGGAATCCTTGGCTTGATAACCCCGCAGTCATTGATGGTTCCCTGAAGCTCGACCTCAAAGAAGCTGTATCTGCCTTCTTTCACTTTCTTGTAGTCCTTTAGGTACTTGTGCTGTTTTAGAACCTCAAGGACCTGGCCAATGAGCTTGGTTGCCGTTACAGTACACTTATCCTGACCCACTATTTCATGGGTTTTTATTGTATTGAGAGCGTTAGCTAAATGATCAGTCATAATATCACTTCCCGTATTTTCTGAAGCCCATATACTCGCCTACTTCCCTGAAGCATCTTCTGCAGATGATCATGTCGTATTTCCTGATGAGGCCTCTTGCAGTTTCACAAATTCTGCATTTTCTTTTTCCCCTTCCTTTCATTTTTTCTTCTTTTGAGATCTTCATAAACATCACTCCAGAGTAACACCAAAGGTTGTCTTGACATATTCCATTGCCTCGTCCTTGGTGATCCTGTGGGACTTTCCTACTTTTGCAGGCTCCAGCTTTCGAAGCTGCACCCGCCTCCCTGGCCTTGTCAGTGAAACGCAAACATCAAATCCGAACATCGGCATAGATGGATCGTATTTGATTCCCGGAAAGTCGATGTACTCTGAAATTCCGAATGACAGGTTTCCCTGCTTGTCGAAATTTGAGGATTTTATCACTTTCCTCTTTGCTGTTAGTGCCTTGTCCAGAAACTCCTTTGCATCCTTGCCCCTGATAGTTACCTTGCATCCGATTGGAAGGTCCTTTCGAAGCCTGAAGGTGGGCTCTCTTCTCTTTGCTCTTGTCTCAAGTGTTTTTCTTCCTCCTGCAAGTCTGCCGAGAAGATCTCTTGCCTGGTCAAGGGTCTGGCCCGGCTCTCCAACGCCGATGTTGACAGTAACTTTTTCAATAAGTATATTTCTCACGCATACACCTCGTCATTGATAACAAAGAGATACTTTGCAACTGTGACAAACTCCCTATCGCCCTCTGAAACAAGAGCCTCCGAAGCCTGTCCTCCCTTTCTCTGGATGATCTCCTTGAGGGAAACAACAGATCCTGCGTGCTTACCGTCCATGATAAGGCATTTTGAACCGGATTCCCTCTTTATGTGGGTCTTGATCTTGGCCTTTGGAATTGAGACTACTATGCTGTCTCCGACCATGATGTGATTGTCGGCAATTATGTTTCTTCCATCATGAGAAGTGATTGTGATCTTTCCCTTTGGCTGGACGTGTTTTTTCACCACGCGGACAACCTTTGTTGAGATGTCTCCCTTCTTGAGCTCGACTGGAGTAAGCCTGCCTTTGCCATCAAGAACAATCCTGTAGTATTTGTCGTTTGCTTCAAATGAAACAACATCCATAAGACCAACCGGGAATTTCTCATCAACGCGGACTGTTCCGTCTACACGGACAAGCCTGCTGGAGAGAATCCTTCCGACTTCCCTTGAAGTCCTGACAATTTTCAGAACATCACGAATCAAAACTCCAAGCGGAATTGAATAATTGCCTGGGTGCGGTCCTGGAGATGCTTTGATCATCCACTCTCTATCTTTTTTGTCATGAATCGGAACTGGTTTTGGTACAGCGATCCTCTTCATGTGTTTTGGTGCTCCTCTTTTTCCCATATTAACATCACCTTTACTTAGCTGGTTTTACCTCGCTCTTTGGCTCTTCTGCCTTTGGCATTGGCGCCTCTGCCTTTGGCGGCGGAGCAGGTTTTGCAGGCTCAGCCTTTGCTTTTGGTGCATCTGATTTCTTTGGTGCATCCTTCTTGGCATCTGCCTTTGGCGCTTCTGCCTTCTTTGCCGGCTTAGGCTTCTCCTTCTTCATGAATATATCCTCGGAAAAGATTTCCTTCCTCTCCTTTGTTGATTCAAGTCCCATCAGCATGAGGTTGGATGCTTCAAGTGCCATCTGGACTTCCTTTCCCCTGGCAGTCTTGGAAACAACTCCCTCAACATATACCTTTCTCTTTACTGTGCTGACTTTGCTCACTTTTGCAGTCTTTCCTTTTCCAGGACCTCTCAAAACCTTGACCGAATCCCCTTTGCGAACAAGCAGGGACCTCTTCTTTGCCTTGAGCTTTGACCTGAGTTCCTTTGAAAGATGGCAGCGGAGCCTGTTTTTTCTCTTGTGAATCTTTTCACTGTGATATTTCTTTCTTTCTGTGTCTGGTTTCATCTAGACAACCCCTGCTGAAATTGCTGCTACTTTTGGGAAACGCTCTGCGATCTCCCTTGCAACTACACCTTTGATCTCGGTTCCCAGCGGAAGAAAATCGTCAGTGACAAGAACAACTGCGTTGTCCTCGAACATGATCCTCATTCCGTTTGGCCTTCTGTATTCCTTTTTCTGCCTCACGACAAGTGCCTTTACGACCTTCTTCACAAGGTCAGGTTTTCCTTTTCGTACTGAGGCAATAAGAACATCGCCAACTCCGCCATAGGGATTCCTTCTCCTTGTACCTTTGTACTTGAGAGCGCCGACAAGCCGGACGATTTTAGCGCCGCTGTTGTCAGTGCATGGAATAAGTGCTCCAAGAGTCAGTGTCTTTGTAATCTTGCTTGATACTCCCTTCATGATGATTCACCCTTTTTGATGATTTCAACTACCATCCAGGCCTTGGTCTTGCTGAGTTTCCTTGTCTCTGCAACTGTAACAAGGTCTCCCACCTTTGCGCCAATGGAATCTGGATTGTGAGCAACAATTCGAGAATTTGTCTTTGCATACTTTTTGTATTTTGAAAAGTACTTTGTAACATCTCTCTCGATTACTACTGTCTTTTTCATCTTATCGCTAACAACCATGCCGGTAAGTATGCCGCCACGTGTAGCAATACCATCAATTTTCTGGAATTTTACATCTTGTTCTGCCATCTAGCTTCACCGCAATCAAATTCATCAATCCTGCTCAGGAAATTCGAGTGCTGGAGCAGGAATTATCGAAGTGCTGGATAAATCTTTTCTAATGAGGAAAAGGTGTTTATCAGCATTATCCCTAATACGGATTACAATATTACAGATACAAGGCTTTATAAACTATACTTTCTTTGGTCTCTCGTGGGGCCGAAACGCAATCATTCTTCCATCAACATCCACAAATTCATCATTATCAAGGCCAAACCTGAAGATGGATGAGACTTTCGGAACCTTTATCTCATCTCCGGACTTTTTTTCTATTACAATAAGATTCTTGGTCTCATCAACAACTGTGCCAGAGACTCCGATAAGCTCCCTCTGGCTGCTGCTTGTGATTTCGACTTTGAGGCCAATGAAACTGGAATAGAGAATATTCTTTTTGGTGATCATCAGGGTTTTAATATAAACAGATTGAATTTAAACCATGATTCCTCTTGAGAAGATCATAATCACCCAGCAGATGATCGATGCTGCAGCAAATGCCCTTGCAAACGAGGATCTGCTCTTTGGAGAGAGCGTGAAGCAGTTTGAAGAGGAGTTTGCTGCATACTGCGATTCTGACTATGCAGTATCTGTTGCATCCGGAACAGATGCGCTTCTTTTTTCGCTGATGGCAACCGGAGTAGAGGGCGCGCATGTCCTGACCACGCCAGTCTCATATGTTGCAACTGCCAATGTCGCCTATCTTGCAGGTGCAAAGCCTGTTTTCTGCGATATCGGCGATGACAATAACATTGATCCTGATGAGATCAGGAAAGCGCTAAAGAAGGATAAAAAAATCAAGGCCATCATTCCGGTCCACCTGCATGGATATCCTGCAAAGATGGATGAAATCATGGATGCTGCAGGAGATATTCCGGTCATCGAGGATGCTGCGCAGGCCCATGGGGCGCGCTACTATGAAAACCGCGTTGGCACAATAGGAAAGCTTGGGTGCTTCTCATTCAATCCATTCAAGAACATGACAGTTGGCGGCAGCGGCGGGATGATAATCACTGATGATGAGCTCTTGGCAAAGAAAGTGAGGATGATCGCTGATTCAGGAAGGGAGAGCATCTATTCCCATGAGCACAAGATCATAGGATACAGCTCAAGGATAAACAGCATAAATGCTGCAATTGGAAGGGTGCAGCTTCAGCATGTCGAATCATGGAATGAGCAGAGAAGAGCAGGCGCAAAGATTTACAACAGAATTCTCAAGGATTTTGAGGGGATTGTTCTGCCTCCTGCTGAAACCCATGACATCAAGCCTGTTTTCAACAAGTATGCGATAAAACTGGATAATAGGGACAAGGTGAAGGAGCAGCTTTTCAATAACGGAATCGACTGTGATGCTCACTATCCAATACCAATACACCACCAGCCGCCATACAAAGGCAGGAATGAGAGCTATCCGGTTGCAGAAAAGTTTGCAGACACAACGCTTTCGCTGCCGCTCTTTCCTGGAATAACAAAAAAAGAAATTGAAGAGGTCGCTAGGACACTTCAATATTGTCTTCAGGATAACCAAGAGATTTGAGAGCATCCTTTACTCTTTTCTTATGGTCTCCCTGGAGAATTATAATTCCGTCTTTTGAGGTTCCACCGCAGGCGAACTTTGTCTTCAGCTCTTTTGTGGTCTTGTTCAGCTGAGACTTGTCAACACCTTCAATTATAGTAACTAGTTTTCGGAATTTTTTCTTGGTGGTATATAT
>Ga0180432_10006007_pt1 | contig 15948 bp, 7 predicted proteins | sample SS_ome_10_FD_132414 | JGI IMG/M metagenome (GOLD analysis project Ga0180432, IMG submission 132414) | Hypersaline lake sediment archaeal communities from the Salton Sea, California, USA - SS_1_MS_2 metaG | ecosystem: Environmental > Aquatic > Non-marine Saline and Alkaline > Hypersaline >... | reverse complement strand
CACCCTACAGATGGCGAATATATTGTAGATCGTAATCGACAGTCAATTTCAAACGCCCGCGGGGTGTGCTCCCCGTCAGGGGTCCCAAGGAATGCACACCAAAACACGCTTGGTGGGCGGAGCCCACCCTACATTGGTGTTCATTCGTGTTCACTTGTACCACTTGTGCCACAGGTATAGGTATTCGTGGTTCCGAAAAAGGGAGAAGAAAAGTGGCTACAAAAGCTCAAATCGACGCCAATCGCCAAAATCCACAGAAATCAACCGGGCCGAAGACGGCTAAGGGCAAAGCTACCGTAGCGAGGAACGCTATTAAGCACGGGCTTTGCTCGATGGAGGCCGTTACCGAAAGCAATTCCCACACTACAGGCGAGCAAACGTCTGAGGATAATCGCCTGGATCATCACCATAAGTGTGATCCCCTTGGGGGTAAATTGAAAAACAAACCCAATCGAGGGCGAGACGCCCTCGGCACTCGCGGACGAGACGTCCGCGACACAAAACAAAGCCAATTTGCGGCGTCTCGAACGAGCGCAACGCTTTCAGCAATAAAGGATTACGGCGATAATCCGCCCGCGGCACGGATCGAAAACAAAGCCAATCAAAGCCAATTTCAGGAGGCAAAGTCCCGCGTCAGAAAAGATGCGAAGAGCAAAACCCGCCGAATCGGGTAAGCTAAAGCCCTCTCGGGCGCTTCTCACCGGCCGGCTCAGATTTAAGGATTTGACAGTTCTATTGGGAGCTGTTAGAATTCCGACCAATACGGTTACTATCTGCGAACATCTATGAGAAAGGGTCCAGACATGTCTACGAATCATCTCAAGAAGGCGTCACTCGCGGCCGGTGCAGTCGCGACGGTGACGACAACGGCCCGGGCCGCCCGCGGGCGGAACAGAGGGGTCAACAGGCTTATCAACAAGTTAAAAAGCAGCGACGCCGAGACGCGCACCGAGGCCTGGCAAAGCGCAGGCGACATCGGCGCCCTGGCGGTGCATCCTCTGGCGCTGGTCATGACCGACGACGATCTCGAAGTCGCCCGCGCGGCTAAGCGCGCGATGTGGAAGATCGTGCGTCACACCGGCCGGCCCGGCGCGATCAGAGCGAGGATTGCGGTCGTGAACAAGCTATGCGGACTTTTGGGCGCCGACCAGCCCGTGTCGGTCCGGCGCGAGGTGCTGTGGATGCTCTCGGAGATCGGCGGCACGCGAGCGATCAATCCGATTGCCGAGCTATTGTCCGACGAGCACCTTCGTGAGGACGCCCGAATGGCGCTCGAGCGCATTCCGATCAAGGGGGCGGTCCAGGCTTTGAAAGCCGGCTTTGAAAAAGCGCCGGAACAATTCAAGCCCAACATGGCCCAGTCGCTTCGCAAGCGCGGCGTGAAGGTCGAGGGTTATCCGTGTCAAAAGCTCGTCCCGACAAAGTAGGGTGGGGCTTGCCCCACCATCGCCAATGCGGTGGGCCAAGGCCCACCCTACAGTAAACAGAAAGGTGATAAACGATGAAAAACTCAAAAGAAATCAACAGGCGTGAATTTCTGACGGCGGCGGGCGCCGCGGCGGTCAGCGTGCCGTATCTTATACCGTCCGGCGTCTTAGCGGCGCGCGGCAGAGTGGGGGCCAACGAACGAATAACCACAGCGCATATCGGCGTAGGCGGTCGCGGCCGCGGTCTGCTTCGCGAAGTCAAGAAGTTCCGTGAAGCAGGCTCGGTCAATATCGCGGCGGTCTGCGACATTGACAAAGAGCGGCTCGATCGGGCCGTTGCCGAAGCGGGCGAAGGGACCGACGCCTATCACGACTATCGTCACATTCTCCTTCGCAAGGACATCGACGCGGTCGTTATCGGCACGCCCGACCACTGGCACGGGCTCAACGTCGTCCACGCCGCAGAGACGGGCAAGCACATCTACTGCGAAAAGCCCGCCTGCTGCACGATCGAGGAAGGCAAAGCGATGGTCGCCGCGGCCAGGAAGAACAAGGTCGCGGTCCAGATCGGCTCGCAGGGCCGCTCGCAGCCGGAGGCGTATCTGGCACATCGCTACTTAGTCAACGGCAACATCGGCCACATCAGCCGGGTCGATTGCTTCCATTATCCGAGCCCCGAGGACAAGAACCCGGTGCCGGACAGCGAGCCGCCGGCCGGACTGGACTGGGATATGTGGCTGGGACCGCTGAGGTGGAGGCCTTACAATCAGCGATATTGTCACGGCGTATTCCGCTGGCTGCTGGAATCGGGCGGCGGGCAGATTCGCGACCGCGGCGCGCACGTGATGAGCTGCGCGATGTGGTGGATGGGCGCCGACGGCACGGGCCCGGTTACAGTCGAGGCGACCGGCACCGCGCCGAAGCAGGGCTTGTGGGACAGCGCCGTGCTTATGGACGTGACCTACACGTTCAAGAATCCCGACTGGGTAATGACATGGCGGCAGATGCCGAACGATAAGTTGCCCAAGGCCGAGAAGCGTACGCCGGACGAACTCAACAGCGAAATCCGCAAGATCTCGCGTCCCGGCTACGGCGCGATCTATCGCGGCGACAAGGGCGAGTTCATCCACTGGGGCGGCGACGGCGGCACGTGGGCCGAGAGGAAGGCCCGCAACTGGAAACCGCCGGCCGGCGCCAAGGATGTCTACAAGAGCCCGGGCCATTTCGAGGACTGGTTCAAGTGCATCAAGACCGGTGAAAAGACGATCATGAACATGGAAGCCGCCGCCGGCGTGGCAAACCTGTGCGTCTTGGGGAATCTGTCTTATGTACTCGGCAGGAAACTCGAATGGGACCAGGCAAAACAGACGATAGTCGGCGACAAACAAGCCGAGCGAATGATGTCCAGGCCGCAGCGGCATCCGTATCATTTGTAGGAGTAACCCGTCTAAGTCCTACATAGCCGGGAAGTTGCGAATCAGATAAGCTCAGCGGGGTCCGGCCGGGCCTCGCTGGGCATTTAATTGCTGCCCAGACCAAGCCGCCCCGCAGGCGTCTGTGTAATTGTGGATAACCTGTTAATAATTGTTATCGTTCACAGCAAGTCACATTCCAGCACTGTGGAAAAAGTAGGTTGAAATCGACGGTAACTTCAAAAACCGCCTCTTGATTTTGATAAAGATTTACCAATAAGCTGATAACCTATTGTCAGTAAAGGCTTTATCTTCGACCTAAAGCTGAGGCTGAAAAGTCAGCGTTTCGTAACCGTTTGCTAATATTGAAGATGCGCAAAATTCCGAGCGCCGGCATCCGAAACGGTCGGGACATCAGCTTCGGTGGATAAACCGTAGAAAAACTCCTGCACAAGGGACAAAGCCGCCACCCCAGAGCGATCCGCAGGCAGCCTCCAAATCAGTATTTGACTGCAATCAACGTCCTCGGTGTGATTTCGGTAAAGTTGAGCTTTCTGCCGGTGCAGGACAAGTCAACTCTTCCGTCGCCGGGCAGAATCAGGGCGACTTTAGCCTCGGCGGGGCTTTTTAACTCAAGAGAGGCATTTATGGCCTTATCGTTAAAGTTCTCCACAATGAGGCAATTATGGCCTATCAGATAAAGAGCGACTTTGTTCGGCGCGTCGAAACTCATGCCGAACGGCGACAGCATTTTGTTCCTTATGAGCCTCAATTGTTCGCGGGTCAATTCGAGCAGGCTGCGAGGTTTGCCGCCGACCTTGAGGATCGTCGGATTGCCGCCGTTGAGGTTCATGCCCTGAAGTCTGCCGGCGAGCCCGTCTGTAATCAAAACCGGACTTCCGGCCTTGAGCATTTTTCGGAGCTTGTTACCGAACTGTTGGTCTTTCAGGGCGTGGACGGAGAAGAACGCAGCGTTCGCATCTGTGTCGATTGCCGCCGTGGGCACAAGCGGCAGGCCCAGCATTCCGACGAAATCGAACACGTATTGCTCGTTGTGCGCGTCGCTGTTGGGCGGTTTCGGAGCGGCTATTCCTCTGATAGGCTTGCCGCGTATGAGTTTAGCGAGCTCAAACAGGCCGGGTATCTCGGCACGGAGTTTCTCGACGTTTGCCGGGCCGGTGTCCCTCTGCAGCGAGCCGTAGCAGAACAGCAGCATTTCCTTCGCATCGGCCAGGACGGTCTGCCGCGCCTGTTCGACGTAGGTGTCTTCTGTCGTGCCGTAAGGGTCGAACCATCCGCCGCCGGTCTTGCGGCCGCCGATCTCGCCGAGCCAGCGCATGATGTAATATGCCTCGTACTGGACCTTGCCGCCCCAGCGCTTGTCCTCGAAGTTGCGAGTCTCGGTGCCGACCCAGATTTTTTCATAATCGGCTGTCTGACGAATAACCTCGTAGCCACGGTTGTGGAAGTTGTCGTACCACTGCGGATATTTGATGATGATCTTAACGTCGGGATTGACGGCTCTTGCCGGAGCGAGGATTCTGTCGCGGCTTATTTTCACCATAAGCTCACAGCGGTAATCGGCCCACGACTTATTTCCGCGCGCCTGTTTGCACTGGCCGCACTGGCAATCGGTAAAGAGAAAATCGTCGATCATAATCTCGTCGAAAATCGACGCCGTGTACGCGAATATCTCCTGGAGATGGTCCTGAGTCTTTTCGTTCGTATAACACGAAATCAGATTCCAGCCGGTCGATTTCTTCCCGACTATCGTGGTCGTGACGCAGCCGGAGACGTCGAAACCCTCAGATTTGAAACGCGATTTTGCGCGCTGCAGCGCCTCTCGCTTAGCGGTGTAATTGCTCCTGAAGGTCTCAATAAATACGTGCGTCACGCCCGTCTTTTTGCACCAGTCGACAGCCTTGTTCATACCCTGCTCGTCGGACAGATGGTCGCGCACGTTCTGTGCCGTAAACAGCGTCGATATTCTGAGCAGGTCTTTGTTCCGATTGGCCAGCTCCCAAAGAGCCTGCGCCCGGCAGGGCATCGCAGCCAAAATTACCGTCACGAGCACCAAATGTTTCAAACTCCGTACCTTCGTCATCATTTCTCTCCGGCAGTATCAATACAACAGACTTTCACCTTACCGACCTTCAAGGCCATCTTAGCGCCGAGCGCAACGATGCGCAGGTCCGCGCCGTTACATCGATTCATAAAACGGCACTGTTCCAGCCTGAAATCAACGGTCTTCCAATCACCCGTTCCGTTTATAGTGACGTTTCCACTGCCGCGAAACGCACCGTCGATCGCGCCTTTGCCCGGATCGACGTTGTCGTATTCTACGTGGAAAGACTCACACCCGGCATCGAGGTACGTCACGGACGCCACAACCGTCTTATCGAACAGATCAAATGCAAAGGCGTCATCCACGTTAAAGTAGAGGTACCGGCTATTGCTCGAAAACTGATTAGCTTCAGAAACAACGGCCTTTTTCCCGGCGGCCTCCGTTGCCCGCCAGACACCGTCGCCGCCGCTCGGACGAATCTCCAGGCCCTGCGACCGTCCCGGCGCCCACGCCACGGAATTCGCATCCGGATACAAAGATGGGGCCTTGACAACCGTCCCGGCGCGCCACATCTCGGTAAACAGTTTCGTCAGAACGATATAGCTCCGGCCGTACTCGCGAGAGTGCGCGATGTCGGTGCCCTCGTGCCATTCGTTCCATGTCTCCAGGTGCACCATCCAGGGGCGGCTCTTCGGGTTCAGAGCAAGGATCTTTCGCCAGCGGTCGACGTAAGTCTGCCCGTCGAGCCGTTTTACTATCAGAGGTCTCCTGCCGGGCACTGCTGTATGGTCATAGCCCGGGCCGAGAGCGGCCACCTGCCTGTAGATAAGCGGGCCGCTAACGGCCCCTCCCCAGGAATAGGTAGCATCGGCCGGGCCTTTCCAGTCGGACGCTTTGACTATAAACGGCGTCACACCGAATTGAGCGTTGAATCTGCGCTTGACGTAATTGAACTGTTCAGGGTCCTGCTTTTTAGCGAATGCCGACGCGTACATAAACACGATGGGCCTGCCGTCGACGCGCGCCCACTTGCCGGGAGGAATGAGACTGAAGAAATCCCTTATGGGCGTGTAGAACCATTCCTTGCCGAAGTCCGTCGTCAGGTCAACGTGATATCGCGCTCCGTCTTTCACGAAGCCGTTGTACTTGAGTATCGACGTATCGTAGAACATGCCGATAGCCGGCACGTCGACGCCTTCTTTCTGAAGTTCGTCATGCGCGCGCACCAAAGGCGGCAGGCCGACAAAACTCCACGAGCCGTACTTGCCGGGCACGCCCCAATAAACGGGCATAAGGAAATCAACGCCGGCATCGACCATATCCTCCAGTTGCGACTTGTGCCAGGAGGCCCGCTTATAGCTGATATTGTTCATGTCCGCAGGATGCGTCGTCAAGGCATCCGTTCGGTCGCCGTCGATTATGTGAGCCCCGGAGTCAACATCATACCAGTAGAAATACGTTGTCCCGACAACCGGCCGGCCACGCTTGAAAGACGCCGTCTCTTTGTGATCTTCCGCCCGGAGCGGGAAGAATTCTCCCGGCGGTTGCCTCAGGAGTTTATCGTCAGCCGCGGTGGCTATACAACAAATCATCAACAGAAAGGCCTTTGCAGATCTTTGCGCCAATCTCATATAATACCTCACAATCCCGGAACTTTGTGCCGTATGCCACGAAGGCTATTGCTTTGCCTTGAACGCGTCTATCTTGTCTTTCAATGCGCGACATGCCGCGGCAGGATCAGCGGCTTTGGTTACTGCGGCGCAAACGGCGATGCTCGAAGCGCCTGCCGCCAGGACCTGCCCGACGTTGTCAACTGTTATGCCGCCTATAGCGACGTTGCCGATGCGCTGGTCGGCGAGTATCTCGGCCGCGTCTCTCACGTAATCCAAACCGACTGCCGGGACGCCAGGCTTTGTCCCCGTGGCAAAGACCGGGCCGAGAGCGGCATAAGCCGGTTGCTCCCGGCACGCGGCTCGCAATTGCTCGACCGAATGCGTGCTCTTGCCGATTACCAGAGGGCTCGTCTGGAGCTTGCGGGCCTGCTCGATGGGCAGGTCGTTCTGGCCCACGTGCAGACCGTCGGCGCCGGCGGTTACGGCGATGTCGACACGGTCGTTAATGACGCTCAAGACACCGCCGTCTTTGCATATTTCAACAAACGCTTCGGCAAGCGCGAAGAGCTTGTCGTCCTCGATGGATTTCGCGCGAAGCTGTATGCAGTCGGCCCCGCCGGCAATACATTTGTGCGCCAGAGAAATTACCTCAACCGGCAGATCGCTGGTTATCACAATGTAGAGCCGGACGCGCTTGTACTTCTCGATCGGGTCGGCGAACAGCACTATGTCCTTCTCGAGCGTGTATGCATCGTACCGCAGCTTCTCGACCATCTCTGCGACGGGCCGGTTCTCGACCCGGATTGCCTCGGCAACGGCGCGAAGCGCCTCGGTGAGCCGCTTGCAGCCGGCCGTGAAAGAATCTCTCAGGTCGCGCCTTTCAAGCTGACTTTTCACAGTCCGGCCAACGCCGACATCGCCGAGTGTATCTCTGGCCGAGATGAGCTTGCCGGTTTCAAGGCCGCCAATTGCTCGCGACAGTTCGTGCCGGAGCTGCCTGGCCCGACCGGTCAGTTGCGTAGAGTTCAGCGCGAATCGGCAATACTCCTCGACCAGGCGTATTGCCTCTCGGGCTCGATTGAAATTAGCGTCGATAATTCTCCAGACGGCACGTTCCATAGCACCCGCGATTATAGTGGCCGAACGTCTGTATGGACAGCGAAAAAGGTTCGCAAAGCCATCTCCACTCCGATTGAGATCATTTTGAAGGAGATCATTGAGAATCAAGAAGTGACGTAAGAGCGCAAAGTATTGGAGTCGTCCCTCCTCCGGGACGACTCCCAATGATAGAAAAAGTATCTGTTTAGTGGAACCGAAATATCCGGCCCCATTGATTTCAAAAATCGGGCGGACATGTCCTCCTCCGAAACACTTTTAGGCCGTCCGCCCAATATAGCTGCCTAAAAAGTACAAAATCGGTTAAGCCGCAAAGAATATGCCAGCCCCACGGGTATTCAGTGCTCGGCATTAGATTGAACTGGCTTAAGCCATTACAATAGAGACAGTTGCGCTAACAGTACTCTATAAGACCAGGCAGACCAAGCAAGTTCCTTTTTTAACAGGATGTTGTTTTAAATCAACTTTTGTTTCGCCCATATAGCCCATCTTCTCACAGAATCGGCTGTGTGTGGGGTTTAGGTAATGGTATTAGAAGGGTGTTTACAAAAAGCAACGCGCACTTTAAGGGTGTGGACTTCCGGCACAGGCTGCTGCTTCGGGCTACTTTGGTCGCTTTCTATATTTTGCGGACGAGACGCGGTTCGTCCATTCGCAGAACCATCGGTCGAACAGCATTCGCTTGCCGGCACTGACTTGATTGGGGCGGAAAACTGTATCCGTGCGCCAGGCGATGATCTCGTCGGAAACCTCTTGCGCGCGCTCTTCAGACAGTTCTATCCTATCCAATTCGAGCGGATCGGCCCTGAGATCGTAGAGGCCAGCCACCTTCTCAGTGGGATGATACACGAATTTGAGATCTCCCTGCACGAAACCCGCAGGTCCTTCCCGCATCCAGCCGGCAAAGTAGACTTTTCGGTCCTCCGGAACCGGGCCGAGCACATTCTGGCCGTCAAATCCCGCGGCTTCCGTGTCAAATCCCAGCAGGCCCAGGATAGTCGGAGTCAGGTCGATAGAGCTGACCGGGCGCGTGATTTTTCTTGCAGGCTCGAGAAGAAAAGGCGCTCGCATACAAAAGGGAATGTGCAGGAGCTCCTCGAAAGCGATGCGGTTGTGCCCGGACAAACCGTGCTCGCCGAAGGCCTCGCCGTGATCTCCAACCACACAAAAGATCGTATCGTCCGCAAGGCCCAACTTTGTAATCTCCACGTCCAATGCAGCCAGGAATTTGTCTGTATAGGCAATGCACTGCCGATAGCGATCGACGGGTTTCCCGTCCGGCATGCCGAACCACTCGGGGACTTCATACGGGTCATGAGTTACCGAGCACAAAAGTACGGCGAAGAACGGTTGTTCTCCGGCTTTGATCCAATCGGTAACCGGCTCGAGCATTGCGAATTCGTCGGAACCCAGATAGCCGATGAACGCGTTGGGATCGTCAAGGTCATCTCTGGACCAGAATTTCTGGAAGCCGAGATTGTAAGCTAATCCCGGGCGCCCCTCGAAGCTACCCTTAGCGGATTGGAAGAATGCGGTTCTGTAATCCAGCTCGTCGGCGAGAACAGTGGCTATGCCGCCGTAGGGTTTTGCCGCCGGCACCGTCTCGACAATGTCCTGAGATGCCGACGGGTAGCGGCCGCTGAACAAGGCAAACAGTGCCTTTGTGGTATGACTCAGTGAAGTGCGCATGCTCGAAAACTCTACGCCCTGGTCGGCCAGCTTTGCCAAAAAAGGCGTGATGTGGCTCTCTCTGTCGGCGAGCGAAGTGTGCCTGTGTTGAACGCCCTCAAGGACTACCACGACCACGTTATGTCTTGTCTGGCTGTATAGTGCCGTGACGCCGAGCTCATCGAAAGAGGCTATCGTACGCTTCGGGTTCAGCGGCGGTCTGTAGTCGGGGAGAATAAGACTCATGACGGCCCTCAGTTGCGCATTGAAGCGTAGTCCTACCGAGCCAATTTGTGAGGAGCCCCGCTTACTAAACAACGGACGTGCAATGACCGCGGCAGCAGCTATCACCAAAAAAATAATGATGCGGATCCTGAAACGCCTCTTATCGTAGACGGGCAGCCGCGGGCGGACTACACACGCAATGAAGAAGGCCAGAGCGATAACGCTTGGTACGAGCAAGATAAGGGCTGCCGCCGGCATCTTCTTTAGATTGACACCGACCATGTATAACGCACTTATCGGGGCTCGAAACAAAGACAAAAGAATTCTCGGCAGGATTTGATTGCCCGTTCTTATAAGCCAGGCGGCGTTCATAATAGACCAGGTACAAATGACGGCGGCAATTACAGTAGACGTGCGCACCGCCCACCTGCGAGGCCATCTCGAACAGAACAGCGACATGAGTACTTCGACCACCAACAGAAACGCAATATCGGCAAGAATCCAACTGAGAAAGTCCCCACTTGTGAACCTGCGTGAGTGGAAATACTTGACCGACAGCGTGTAGAACAACGCGAGAAGCATAATAACGGTATAGGCGCGCACAGCGAGATAACCGTACAAACGGCCGGACCACGCAAGCAAGCGGTACTTTGATTCAGGTTGTGAACGCCGGAAACCCATACCCTGCCAAGATACTAAAGTATCTTACGGATGGCAAGCTGCTTTCCGAGACAGTTTAACCACCGGAGTGAACAGTTTACTATATATAAATATCGGTATTAAATAAAGGTAGTAGTAGTATTCATATAGCCTGTGGAATTGTTACATTCGGATAGTCGTGTCTCGTAACGTTTTATTACAGAGTAGTTTGGTGCTCATACAGCCTGGGCCAGCCTTGCGAGTAAGCTGTTGCTTTAGGTGTGCTTTTATCGACACGAGTAACAACTACCGGCTCGCCGCCGCACAAATGTTAGATGCTCTATCTTATCTCACACCTTTTCCAACAACATACTTATAGGTCGTTAAATCCAAAACCACCCGAGAAATGCAACGTTTTTATGTCAAGGAACGGAGGAACGTGCTTGCAAATCAGGGTTTAATTTCTATAATAGTAGGTTCGCAATATTTGCGGGCAGAACTTCTGGGGTAGTTAGTTTGTACGGGCAATAAGGTCCTTTGGTGGGACCTTTGACCTTATGAGTCGTCGCAAGAGGAAGATGGGAAAATAAAAAGTGAAAAAAAAGGCAAAAATATTTGTAGGTATAGACGTCGGGAGCAGTTTTGTACACTACGCCGCCGTTTCGGCTGAAAGGGAAGTCCTTTATTCGCCCAGACCGATAATGCACTTTGCCAATCCGATCGGGGCGGTGAAGGAGGCATGGCGCGACATAGTAAGGAAGTTTGGCGCCGATGAGGTGGTCAATACCGCCTTTACCGGCAGCGGGGCGGAGTCCTTCCCGAAAGTCATGTCCGGCGTCACCTACGTTTTCGATAGCGTCGCTATTCCCAAAGGGGCTGAGACGACAGACAGCAATGCGCAGTACATAGTCCACATGGGTGCGAAAGACTCCTATTTCTTCCATCTCAAGGGGATTAACGGCAAGAAGGTTATCCAGGAGTGGAGAACCGGCACCAAATGCGGGGGCGGGTCCGGCACTCTGATCGAGAAGCAGTGCAGGCGAATGTTCGAAGGCGATGTACCGAACCCGAAGCTGGAGAACGCCGGCTCGGCGACGGATGCTCACGAGAAGGAGCAGATCAGGGTAACGAACAGGGCGAAGCTGCAAAGCCGGATGGAGGAGATGTATAAAAGGGCCCAGAGCGAGGCCGGCGGCTCGGGAGAGCCGAGTGAGTTTCTTGCGCGGTGCGGCGTGGTTATTCAATCGGACCTGATTCACAAACAGAACGAAGGGGCGACAAGGCCGGATAATCTGGCCGGCCTGTTCCGGACGGTGGCGCGAAATTACAAGATCGACGTCCTCGGGGCAAGAGTGTTCGACGGATCGAAGGATTCAGCGGGGGCAGTCGCTACGGGCGTCGTCTTCGCGAGCGATCTGATAATGAAGAATATCGCGGAATTTCTGGGAATTCCGGTAGCAAGGTCCGAGCACTATCATAACGTCGCGGCAATTGGGGCCGCGGTTAAGGGGATAGAACAGAACAACAACTTCGTATTCAGCTTTGCGCAGCTCGACGAGGTGGCTGCGCACGGCAGGGAAAGCCGGAAGTTTGCACCTCCGTTGTCGGCGAGCCTTGAACGCGTGCACGAAAAGAGCGAGCGGCTCAGCGAGAAAATCAAGCCCAGCACGCAAGTGGTCCTCGGCATAGATGGAGGAAGCACCACAACAAAGGGTGCTCTGGTCGAGTTGAGAACGGGCAGGCTGCTCGACAAGCTTTACATCAAAACCCACGGCAATCCGGAAGAGTCCCTGAAGAAGGTCTTGAAGTACCTCAGCCAGCACAAGGACAAAGTCGTAATCAGGGGAGTCGGAGCAACGGGCTCGGCGAGAAAGCTGTATGAGAAAATTCTCGTTAGTAAGAAGAAATCCGAAGAGCTGGCGCAGGCGGGGGCAGAACAGGCCGACAGGGTGACGGATGAAATAACATGTCACGCCATGGGGATAAAGCACTGCGATCCCGAGGTGGACACCATCTTCGAGGTGGGCGGCCAAGACATGAAGTTCACAAGGTTCGCCGCCGACGGGACAGTCAAAGAAGCCAAGATGAACTATAGCTGCCAGGCCGGCTCGGGCCAGACGCTCGAGAATATGGCGGATATTGTGGACCTTAACGTCGAGAATACCCTGCAGGAAGCGGCTCTAAGTGCTGAGAGGGTGCCGATTATAGATTCGACCTGCGGCGTGTTCATGGAGATGGACGAGAACAGGCTGATCGCCGAGGGCTTCAGCAAGGAGGAGATTGGCGCGGCAATCGTACGAGGGACGGCGGCGAGCTATTATTACAAGTTCGTCGGCGGTTCGGGCCACAACGCGGTTAAGTGCTCGGCCCAGGGCGGGCCGCCGTTAGGCAAAGCTTTCCTCGCCGCCCTTGCCCAGGTAACCGAGAAAGAGATTAATGCGTATCCTCACAGAGAAATGTTCGGTGCGTGGGGGCAGGCATTAGACATTATCGACAACATAAAACAGTTCGAGCAGCAGGGTAAGAAATACGACACGGCTTTCAGGGGCTGGGGCATCGTCGATATGCCGTTCGATAAGCGTAGCATATCCTGCAAGGAGCTGTTCGGGGACAAGAGCTGCGGCATGAGAGACTGCCAGCTCGAGGTCTTTTCGATTGAGTCCGACGAGATAATAACCGGCGGCTTCTGCCCGAGAGGAAATTCAGAGTCTTCCAACAAGCCCAAGATTAATTACGTAGAAAAATATCACAAGATTTACGAGAAACACTTCAAGAAACAGGGCTGTTTGTTGAAAGACCTCGCGACGGCCAGAGACAACGGGGAGGAAAGAACGACAGTCGGCATAAAAAGGAGCACCGCTACGCTTGGCGAGAAGGGAATATGGAGCGCCGCGTTTTTCAACAAGCTCGGCTTCTGTCCGGTTGTCTCACCAAGGACTGACAAGGAAATCGCCAAGATCGGCGTGGACAACTCGAGAACGGAATTCTGCATAGCGAGAAAACTCGCAACCGGACACGCGGCGGTCTTGAACAGAGACCCGAACGTGGATTACCTGTTCAATCCGAGCTTCATCGAGCAGAGAAGCGAGCAGCCCCCCGATCTCAAGTACTGCATCTACACCGAGTCGGAAGGCTATATTCTCAACGACGTGCTGTCTCTCGACAAAAGTAAGCAGATAAATCCCATCCTGCACTTTGGAGACGATCCACTTCTTGTACGACAATTGCGAGAGGAGTTCGACAGATTGGGATTCGGCCTGACTAACGGGCAAATCAAAGACGGCATCAAGTTTGCAAACGAGGCGGAAAGCGAATTCAGGCAGGAACTCTATGCCGAGGGCGACAAGTTCCTGAAGAAGATTGGAGCCAATAACGAAAAGGCCTACGTCGGCATCGGCAGGGATTACGTCCTGCTCGACCCGGAGGCGAGCTCCAACTCCGGCGTGATGTTCTCTCAGGTCAGGGGCCTGCACTACATACCGCAACTGTACCTCGAGCACAAGTTCAGCGACATCGACCTTCGCGAGATGGTGGACAACGAATTCTGGGTGCAGAGCGTCAAGATATTGAAGGCCAATCTCTACGTTGCCGAGCATCCGAATCTGTTTGCGATAAGAATGATGAACTTCGCCTGCGGGCCTGACAGCCTGAAGATCTACCAGGAGGAGAAGATGCAACATGCGGCCGGCAAGCCAATGCTTGTATTGCTGACCGATGCGCAAACCAACAACGCCCCGTTCGTCACGCGGACGGAGGCCCACGAAAGGGTCGTAAACCAGACGACTCAGAAGAAGCTGGCAATCGACGAATTAAGAAGGCGTAATCACGATACTTCAGAGAAGCGGACCTGGCTCATACCCTACATGGGAGACGCAAGCTACGTCGGGGCGGCGGGACTGAGATATTTCGGCGTAAACAGCCGGGTGCTGCCGACCGACACTCAGAGAGGCTATGAAGTCGCTCGAAAGCACATATTCACCGAGGTCTGCCACCCGCTCAAGGGCGTCGTGGGCGATGCGATAGCGTTTCTGCTGGAAGAAGGCGAAAAGAAGGGCGCCGACTACGTCGATAAGAATTATCTCGTGATGCTGCCGACGACGAGCGGCCCGTGCCGGTTCGGCAAGTATACCGAGCTGGTGCGGGAGTTTCTGGACAGAGAGAACCTCCAAAACGTCCCCGTGGCCGGCCCGTCATCTGAAAGCGACTATAACGATATACCTTTCCCCGGCAAGCTTAGCGTATCGGATAAGACCAGAATGCAGCGTATGCTGTTCAAGGGGATCAAGTCTGTAGATTTACTTGAAGATATTTTTCTCAGGTTTGCCCCCTATGCCGCCGATAAGAAAGCAATAGGGGTGTTGAGACAAGAAAGATTGAACGAGCTGGAAAAGGTCGTCGAAGCCGGGGCTGAAACGGCCGACCTGATTGAATGGGGTGAAAAGACGGTAGCCCTGTTCAAGGCCTGTGAGCTGCACACGAAGGACCGATATCCTCTCGTTCTGTATATAGGTGAAATTTATGTGCGTCAGCACGATCCGTGTACGGGCTATGTAGTTCGCCAGTTGGAAGAAAGCGGGCTGGAAGTAGTCAGGGACCCCGTGACGGAGTGGCTGGATTACGTCAATAAAATGAACCAGAGAAACTGTAGAAGAGACGTTGGCTTGCGGCTGAAGGATTTCGATCTGGGGCGGGCGTGGAAGGCCGCATGCAAGTACGGCAAGGCCTTCGTGAAGGGAAAGTACATGGCCTCGGTCGAGCACAAGATAGCAGAGCCGTTCCATGAAGTCCTAGACGGCAGGCACGTGCTGCCAAAGCCGATGGAAATGATCGAGACTCTGGAAGAAAAGCACGAGTTCCACGCCAATATCGAGGGGGAATCGCCGCTAAGCTCGGGCATTGCCTATCAGTTCATGCACGACCTGGCCAGGCCCCGCGGCGATGCTTATATTTCAGGAATATTCCATGTGGGTCCGTTTACCTGCATGCAGGAGGGAGTTGCCACCGCCAAGATCGAAGCGATGGCGAAGGAATTGCGAAAGAGCAAGCCCGATCTGGTATTCCCGATCATCCACGCGTTCTTCGGCGACTCGGCCAACTCCAGTCTCGACTCGGAGATCGCCGTCTTTGCCGAGCAGTGCTACCAGAAAAGGGAAATGCTCATGGAAAAGTACGGCCACAAACAAGCGCCGGCGCGGACTGCCGGCGGCAGGGACGTTGTCTCTGTTGGCGGTCACAAGCGCGACGCCGAGTACGCCAAAAAGTAGGGTGTGCTCCCCGTAAGGGGTCCCAAGGACCGCACGCCAAATTAGGATCGGTGGGCACAGCCCACCCTACATGTAGCCGTGCGACCGATTGAAAGGTTATGCGATGTCGAACAGACCGCCGAAAGCAACTCTGCCCGGAGAGATGTATCAAAAGAACGGCCGATGGTGGTGGAAGGTAAGACTGCCCGGCGAGCGCCGGATTAGAGGAAGGGCCCTCAAGCCTGACGGAGCGCGATTCGCCGCCAAGACGCGCAGGGTTGCCGAGAAGGTGGCGTGCGAGATGTGGCGTCGTGCTATTGAGGCGGACGCCGAGACGAGGGTCAAAGCCGAACTCAAAGAGCAGACCGACAAGAAAATCGCCAGAGCAAAAGCCAAAGCAGCCAGGGCGCTGGAAAAGGCCGAGAAGAAAGCGAAAGTGGAGGCGAGCTTGAGAATCGAGGCCGAGCGGGAAACGCAATCGCACGGCGAAGCGCTGGATCGGGCGATGGCCAGGGCCAATGCAGAAGAGACTTTGCGGCT
>Ga0180432_10006006_pt1 | contig 15948 bp, 8 predicted proteins | sample SS_ome_10_FD_132414 | JGI IMG/M metagenome (GOLD analysis project Ga0180432, IMG submission 132414) | Hypersaline lake sediment archaeal communities from the Salton Sea, California, USA - SS_1_MS_2 metaG | ecosystem: Environmental > Aquatic > Non-marine Saline and Alkaline > Hypersaline >... | reverse complement strand
TGTTTCCGGTCGCATTCTATTTCAACCGCCAATCTTTCTTGCTGGTACCCCGATACCTTATTCAAACTGGATTCCGTATATTGTAGCCCGGTCCAGCTTGAATCGCAGACAGATCGGATCCTCGGGATCGAAGTTCATATCCTCGCCGGTTTTCCATCGAACGGGCGTGTAGTGGTGATCCCCGATGCTCGGGATCGCATCGTCAAACGAATTTCCCTGCCAGAACGTGCCGTTGCGTTTTGCGACGCCCACGAGAATACTGCCGGCTCTCTTTGTCACGGCATTGATTCGCAGCCTCCTGCCCGGTGCCATGATGCTGACCGTGGAGAATTCGCCCAATTCGTCCGCCCGGATACCGATGAGCCGGCCTTTAGGCCAGAGCGCATAGCCGGGGCCAAAACGCCAGGCCCCGCGCGGATACTTATGTGGGTACAAATATCCCGAATACGGCAGAACCCAGTCACCGTTGGCCAGTTCGATCAGGTTCGGATGCCAGAAGATACACCCGCCGTCGAATTCACCGAAGCTGGAGGTCTCCATGAGAGCACCGCCTGGGACCCACTGCCACACTTTACCGTCGTGGCTGGATAGCATCTCCAGATGCGTGCTGTCGTCGCGCGTATCCCAGATAGACGGAAACATCAGATGATGGTCGGGCGCCCCCGGGATGGTCGTATAGCACATCGTATACAGCAACGCCGACGGCGACATATCGATTCGGGGGATAACGATGAGCTTGGAAACAGGAAAGCTGTCGAAGCGGTCGCTTTCCGTACGACCTATCGAACGTCGGCCCGATCCGTGGGCTTCGCTGAGCCATCCCATTCGCTTGGGATCGTCGGGAGCGTTGGGGGCTGTCGGCCCCACATAATAGTGACGCGTGTAGATGACGTACTTTTTCAGCTTCGGATCGTAATAGCCTGTCACCTGGGTATCGGTGTGCTCAATGGTCAAGGGCTCCGGCATGCGCTTCCAGTGAATGGCGTCCGGCGAGGTGTAGCCGTGAAGGGCATAGATGAAGCCCGCGTCCTTGCGCAGCGCCCGGTGCTCCCAGCGATCCGGATATTTCTGCGCGAAGCTCCGGAACTCCGCCATCGTGACCCTGCCGTTCTTGACACATTTGTACTTCTCTTCGGGCGGCGCCGTTGGATCGACGAAGATACATGTAGTAACGTCGCTGCAGGCCAGGCCCAGCTTACCCGAAGGAAAGTCCGGCAACATATTGTTATTCGTATTTCCCTTGTATTCGACCAAGTCCATGTTCGGGCGGACCCAGTGCAGACCATCCTTTGACTCGAAATAGCACCGCCGGGTCACCCCCTCCTTATCCTGGCACGGACCCCAGCCCCGGTACGTGTCGCCATCCTTCAGCACAAAGCCGAGTGTCACCGCCATCTGTTCCCACGGCTTCTCGATCTTGATGATGGGACCCATTTGTCGTGCCTTCTCGGCGACTATCCGTACACCGGTCGGTGCATCCACGCCGCGTTCAAAGTGGGCATCCCAGGGACCGAGACACTCGGTCTTGCTTGTGTTGACCGCTTGGCCATCGGCATTCCTCCAGGAGTAGACGCCGGCCCGCACGTAATACCAGTTGGTGAACACCATGCGATTGCCGGCCAGTGCGTATGGTTCTCCCGTCCACATCCCAGGCTCAACCATCTCAAAGCTGATCTCCTCGGCAGAGGTCAAGCTCGACGGCCCCAAGAGGATCAGGAGGATTGTCATAGACCTACAGATTCTTGCTAACTCAGTGATCTTCATAAGGCTAAACCTTTCCATTGTGCTCCGATGGATATGTGGCAACGCGCTGAACTTACGCCATGCTTTTGGACTTCATCGATTCTATCGCATTCACGTGACCGCTTTGATTCTCCTTAGTTTTCCGCTTCAATGACCAGCACCCAATCCTCGCGTCCTGTGCCGTTTTCTCCGGGAGAGCGAAAACGCCGTGTACCTTCCTTGGGCACGCTTCCTATTTCTGAATAGAGTCCCGTGACCGGGTTGAACCAGCGGGCTTTCGCCGGACCGCTCACACGGCTGAGGTCGATCTCAAGATCGTGGGTCACGGGGGTATAGGCCACAATCACCCCGCCGTCGCGTGTGCGCGCGGCAAGAGCGTAATCGTCGCCTTCAGCTCCCATATAGTGGCCATGGCCGCCGATCAGGGTCCGGTTGCCATAATCGGGGACCAGAGTCCACCATTCGAATCCATTGATGAATTCGAGCATCCGCCGGCAGTCATACGAGCTGAAATAATCGAGCGTGTCTTGCCAGGTCAAACCGTTGCCGTAGTAGTTGTTCTGTTTGTCCTGAAGGCCCTCGGCGCCGTAATTGTAACCCGCCACGCTTGAGAGAAGCACCCAATACAACTGACGGCGCATCATGTAGCGGCCGACGTCGTTGCCTTTCAACCCCACGCCGCCCCAGTCGTAATAGCCTTCGCCGAACCAGACCGGAGTCTCCGGGTGGTCCTGCCACTCCTCGAATCCCTGATTGTATGGGTAGTCGGGTTTTCGGTGTTCAGGGGTGTAGGCATAGGTCCAGTTGATATCGAGCCAGGTCGCGTGGGGAAAGAAATCTCTGCTCGAGTGCTGGTGCTCAGCGTGATAGGTGAGCAACGCATCAGGGGCGGCCGATTCGATTGCCCGGGCCATCGCTTCGAGCTCGTCCTTCTCGTCCCTCGGCGGATGATCACCGCCGATGAAATACATGACGTTCTCGAATCGTTGAAAGCGCCTGGCCAGCCATTCCCCATAGCCGCGGCAGCCATTGGGTCCGCTGGCGTCGACGCGTTTGCGGTGATGGCGAATCCAGATCGGGTTGAACATGACTGCCATGTTGCGATCCAGCGCCGCCTGAATGATGAAATCGATATGCTGCCAATAGGCCTCGTTGGGGCGCGAGAGGTCATCGCCGATGAACGCTTCTTCACCGCGATAATTCTTGAGATCGCCTTCGCAGCCGGTGGCAACACACAAGACGGTGAAGCCCTTTTGGCTGCGATCTTCAAAAATCAGTTCGACTTCATCCGGTGAATACAAATGGGTTTTCCACAGACTGTCGCCCAGAGCGAAGAACGGTTTGCCTGTGCTGTCAACCAGGTATCGATGGTTCTCGCTGACACGAATCGGCCACTGCCACTGATGGCTTTGGGCATGAACAGAAACGCTCAAAACCAGGAGGGCGCTGGCGGTAAAGGAAATTCCCCGCATTATCTTAATTCTGTTTTGTTCTGACATGGTGTTCTCTTTCCTTTCAGTCCTTCATCATTTTTGTTGCGCTGGCGGCAGAGCGGTCGGCTTGCCGTTCAAGGTGTTGAAGAAATCGGTTTTCATCGCTTCGGCGTCTATCTCGCGAATGATGTGAACGGTGGTCGGCGAGTCGACCTGCTTCCACCGGTACTGCTGATCCAGACCGAGCAGGGGTAGCTATCTCCGTTGTGGCTTCTGACGTTTACCTGTGGGTCACATCCACGATTCTCAATAGTCCGGCTGGAACTGTTAGCTTCATTGTCTCGTCGGCGATATCAATACGTTCACGAGACAGAATATCCCGGCATTCTGATACGCGAATATTTTGAAATCGCACGATGGCGGACCGTTCGGCTGGATCGAGATATCCCTTATCAATCAGTACCAGCCGGATATGCTGTGGATCGATTCGAACGGCTGACCAGGCGACATCTCCTTCAACCATAATGGGGAGACTCTCGGCCGCATCCTGCAGAGACCGCTCGACGACCGGACGGTACTCTTTGGCGGACTGTCTGAGGCCCCGGGAATTATAAAAACGCTCTCCATCCGTGGATATCTTCTTTGTATACTGAGGATACTGTGGCAGCTCAATGTCATCCGGTAGGATTGATACCAATCCATACGGATGAATTGGCAGGAAATTGAGCGCCTGACTTCGTCTGCCGATAGCGTAATAACCGAAATCATATGCCGGCGTTGGCGCCTGTCCCCAAAAACATTGCAGCCGGCTGAACACCCACGGTGGATCCGATTCATACTTTGTGATCCGATGCGAATTATGGGACGCTCGCATGAATTCCTGCGACGGCTTGCGCATTCCCAGAGCGACCGGTGACAGCGACAGCAGGTCTTCTCGATCGTTTGGAAGAGGCAGGATGCCTTTCCCGAGCATGTGCAGAAATGGCTTCACCACGAGAAGACCATGGTCACGGAAGTCTGCTTCTCCGCTGCGCAGGGTGGAACCGCCAACTTGTATGAGAAAATACCGCGCACCCAGGCTGGCACGATAGCAGAGCGCCCTGAAAAAATGGCTTCCCACCATGGGCGCTGACCAATGGTGTTCACGATCGTAGCAAGGGTTGTCTAGGACGGCACGCCCCGCCCAATCGGAAACAAAACCCGTTTGATGAAGCCCCACACGTCCGGAGAGTGATAAATCACCTAAACGTTCGTAGGTTTCCTCCATGGCGGGCACGAGAACATCCCGGTAGCGTTTATCCTCCAGCATCCAGCTCCACATATCAGTGTAACAGTCGCCCGCCCAAAAAAGAAATTTCGAGCGGAAGAACACCTTGCGCTTTCCATGCTCGAGACACAGTTCGCAAATCGCTTGAAAGTGTTTCTTCACTGCATAGTGAAAGCCGGGTGTGTCGTTTCGTGAAACCTCGGGGAAAATGAAGCCTTTGCAGGTGGTCGGCGCTGCACGGAGAATGCCCTCAAAGGTCTCCAGACTCATGAAAAAGGGATCGTTCCCGTGACCGGCAGTCATAACGAAGGATAATCCCTCTGCCTCGAGCCGCTTCGCGTGATCCACTATTTCCTTTGAAGTAAACCTGTACGTCATCCTCTGGTCTCGCTGCTCGCCCCAGCCATAGGGGAGGTGTGACCGATCCCAATCTTCACTGAACCACTGGTTGCCGGCGAAGTTAAGGTGCGGGTAGGGAAACTCCTGCTCGTGCAACGCCATTAACGGAGCGAACGAGCGGCCGGTCTCAAGCTCACTCAAAGTGCCGGGATTGTATGGTCCATAAGGAAAGACAGAAAGAACATCCGGATGCTCCAAAGGTTGATACGGGGGCGGCTGGAAATCTTTGATCTGGACTATGAGCTGTTCAATGTTCGAGACAATGGTCGCGAGGTTGCCTTGATATCCCAGCTTTTCAAGTGCTTCCTCCCACCCCGATTGATTCATTCGGATAATGTAGATACAATCGCCTCCCGATATGCCGCTTCCTAAGAGCAACGTGTGCGTGTCCCGATCATAGGACAGTCCTGCCGGCGATATGTCAAGAGGAATCGTCTTGTGGATTTTGCCTTCGGCGCCATATAGCCTCAAGTTTGAAGCATTCAACCCAATCAGGTCGGTCCCTTCACCGTTCTTTCGCGGTATCTTGTCAAGCATCACCATCGAATACTGGTGCTGCCCGCGACGGGTACGCCCCGCTTGTAGATCGCGAATCTTTTTGCCGGTCGGTCCGTAGAGCGCGCCCCCTTCGTTCCCTCCGAAGGCAATTTCGTCGATACCGTCTCCATCTGTATCCACGGCGATCATCTGGTAGTAAAAGCGCTCATGCGTCGCGTGCAGTCCATCCTCCATTTCAAGTCCCGGGAGGCGGTGAGTGCTATACCGTACGTTGTTATAGTCCAGATTTATATGCACGAGGAGTCTTGTTTGTCCGGTCTTCGAAAATGAACCTGCATCGAGGTTTGTGATTGATCCCGACATGTTGCGCTTCGCCAAGACAATCCCTTGTGGTGATATGTGGTAAAGTACTCTTTCCGGTCCACCGCAGAGGATGCCTCTGTTATCTTGCCCCCACTCCACAATCTTGACACTGTACAGGGGAGGCTTGTTTTCGAAAACCGTTTTCAACAATTGTCCGTCATGATCAATGATGTAGAGCGAACCATCGGCGGAAGCCACGACACACTCGTCAAAACCGTCTTTATCGAGGTCTCCTGCGGCTATATCGAAAGGGAAGAACTGCCCGGCGTTCTGTTCCCACAGCTTACTGCCGGCGTAATTGAAGCACAGAATTTTTCCGGAATACGAAGCCGCAAGGATCGATTCGGACGGTTCCTTACTCGTATGCGCACTCGTCAGATGATATACCGTTTCCCCTCCTGTAGAAAACCACGATACCGGCGGCATCTCCTGTACGTGCGCGTCTACCTTGTCCACATCAAGGGTTCCGTCCCGCCAATACGCCGAAGGTGGCTCGGCCATCACCAGCTGAGGGACGAAAGCCATCAAGGCTGCGGCCGTCTGGCGAATGAAATGGATGCGTGGCATGGTGCTCCGCTTTTGATCCGAACTACTCGATTGGTGGTGGTGGCGTCGCGCCGTCCGCCCACGTGTTCAGGTTGTGCATGGCATGCCAGCGCTCTTTGAGAGCCTTCCAAAGCTGCTGCGCCTGGACGTAGGTCACACCTTCCTCCCGGAGGTTGACCACGCCGTCCGGGATGCCCCGCACCCCGGATGCCCACCAGCCGTAGACATGCCGGCCGATCTCGACGCGGCCCTGGAACATGTCACCACTCGGCAGCTTTTCCTGGATCGCGAAGAAGTGGCTGATTCGCATCACTCCGTTCTGCCCTCCGTCCCGCTTCAGGACACGACCGTAGGACGAACGCGGCGGGGGATTATCAAGCTGGATCGCGCAGTGCTTGATCTCGCCGCCGCCCTGGGGTGTGCCGGGGCCGGTCCGGCGGTTGGGATTGCGCTGGCTGAGCAGGTTCAGGTGACGTTCGGCGAGGCACCAATAGAAGCTGGTAGGTTGGTAGGCGTCGGCCTCGACCGTCTCGTCATTGCACCAATCAAAGTGGCAGTGGTGCAGCTCGATCGACTGGTCGGGGCTGACCGTCGGCGTGTTCTTGTTCGGCGCGACAAAATCGTGGCCGTAGGTGAATCGCGCGCCGACGATCCGCCAGAGACCGCTGCTTTTAGCCTTCATGCCGAGGAAATCGTCGTATGGTCCCTTCCAGTTGGCGGCCGCGATCTTCAGATCACCTGTGAAATGGCCACCATACTGGACAAGGCCCTTGTTATCGACCCAATGCCGGGTGACCTTGTGCCCGCTGGACGGCACGTTGACCATCTTACCGACGTAGTTGAGCGCCTTAGCACCCGGGATGTCATAAGTACGATCGGGACGCCAGGTGGGACCGAGCGGAAAGACAGCGTCGAGCACCTGCTGGAGGCGTGGGGATAGGGTTGCCTTATCCAGCGATAAAGATGCCTGACGTTCCGCCTCTTGTGCGCGTGGTCCGTGTTCAACGGAGATGTAAAGGTCATTGAGGACGAACTCACTGTTCTGACCGGCGCAACGAATCTCGAATCGATTCAGACCGTTGCGGAGCATGGAAGGGGCCACGTCGTAGTGCAATGCACCCTCTGCGAGATCGCCGTTGTCCAGGGTCTTGCCGTTCAGTCTCGTTACAATGTCCGCGGGGTCCTTGATCTTGGCAACTTCCAGGTGCACGGCAATCTCTGGGTCATCTTTTTCAAGCCAGTCAAGGTTTTCGCCGAAGTACAAATGGACTGTCTTAAACTTGCTGTGGCTGAGCTGGCGAGGGTCATCAGGCGAGAGACGCTCGATCGCGATGTACTCCTCGCCGCCCGGCAGATAGAAATCCGCACGGCCTTCTCTTGCCAGATAGTTCGCAAAGTACAGTTTGTCTGCGTCCCGCAAGGTTTCGCGGGAAGCCAGCATCTGGAATTTGCGATCGCTCGGTCTTTTCCAGGACAGGTTGAATGAATGGATGCCGTCGGCGCCCGCATTGAACACGTTCGCAGCCCGAGCGGCGTAGCCCGGCAGTGATTGCCGCATCAGACGTTGCGGCGTGGACTTACCATCTTTGTGGGTGCCGCCGAGGCGACTGACTTCCAGCGATGGGTAGACCTTCACACCGTATCGATGGCCGAGTTTGACACTCGATTCCCATTCGTTGAGTTGGAAGTCACCACCGGGAATCAGGATGTCGATCAGTCCGTCCTTCAGCCAGGTTTCGATCTCAATTCCCATATCGTGGCAGTAGCCAACCGAGTCCGGCACGCGCACCGCGATCAGAATCACCTCGCTTTTTTGAAGCGTGATGCGATCGGCCGTCTTGCGAATCCGGCGGATCAGGCCCGTGAGCGCCTCACGCTCATCATCACCCGCTTTGCTTCCTTCCGCGACCGTGCGAAACAGGACGGGGTAGCGCCAGAAATCGAGTTCCAAGCCATCCACTTCGTAGTTCGTGCAGACCTCTTCAACGATGCGGTAGACCAGATCGCGGACCTTTTCTTGCCCGTAATCGAGAGCGGTCCAGTGTCCGTGGGCGGGTTTGTTTTCGTTGGAACCCAGCAGACAATCGCGGAGCCTCTTCTTAAGTTCGGAAACGTTCCGCCCGCCCCAGGCATCATGCGTATCGTTCATTCGCATCGACCAGAAAAACTCGATGTCATTCTCCCGGCACCAGTCGGAGATGATCTCCATATGGTCGGTTCCCTGCGCGAGGAGATTTCGGACGACCACGTCATCTTGAACGACCTCTCCCACCTCGGTTCGGTGGGTGTATCGACCTAAACCGCCAGACGTGGTGCTAAGCGAAATGGCATCGACTTGCGTGTTTTCGTGTCCAAGAAACCTCCAGGACAAGAGTTTTTTCGAATCGACCGGATCTCCCGAAGCAAGTTCGTCTGGGTACTTTCCCAGGTGCCCATTGTCGCAGTTCATAATGTGAATGCGTCGGCGGGCGAGCTTCTCGGCTCGTAATTTGTCGATATCGAGTCTCTCCTGGGCTGCGGCTTCGCGTTCTTTCGAAACGCTCATTATCCCCCCGCTGACTAATGAGGCGCTGACCACACCGCTCCCCAGGTCCCAGTGCGGGTCGCTCGGATTGCCATTGACTCTGAACGTGACGGGCTTCCCAACCAATATCGGCCCGTCGAGCGGAACGATTGCCCCTGCACGCGCGGTGAGCGTCTCGCAGGCCGGCTCTTCTTGCGCGGCGGTGAAGCCTGGTCGCAGGGTGGCGATGAGGGCGCAGGCCATCAAGACTGTGATCGTCTGGCGAACCAGTTGATTTTGTCTTTCCATGGTGATTCTCCATTTGCGAGTTTATTGACCCATGCTTGAAGTCCAGGGTCATCTATGGCGCCGGACGAACAACCGTGGCGCCGAGCAGGTCCGGCGGCATCGGCGTCAGCGTCAGGGTCACCATACCGCCTGTTTCTTGCCGGGAGAGACGGAGGCCCCCACATGTATAGCCCGAGCAATTCGTTCTGGATAACTCTGGCGTATATGTCGCTCATGTGCTCGCCTCAGTTGTTGTTGCAGTAATAGGCCAGCGTCCTGTCCAGGATTTCATGCTGCTCCGGGGTGAGGGCGCCGAAGCGCTCCGTTATGAAACCACGTTTATCACAACCGCAACCCAGTGGCCTTGGCCGGGCGCTTCCAATTTCAGGGTTCCGCCTTCTGGGACCGTCCGTGGTGGCTGCCATGTACTGCGGTTGATGTCGAGCCAGCGGATTTGCAGCGATCCACTGGCCGCGGAGACATCCAGTTGCACCGCACCGCCATCAGGGAAATAGACCGCGTATTGCCTGCGCAGTTCAGCCAGGCAGAAGGCTTCATTGTCCTCCCGCTCACTCAGCAGATTGTTACGTGGTTCACAGACGAAAAGGTTCATCGTGTCGGCGAGCATTCGCAAACTGCGGATCGTCGACTGCGCCCGGGAACTCAGACCCAGTCCCCAGCGGCTCGACTTTTCGTGGTCGCGGCTCCCCTCCAGTGGGTGGGGCCTGTGAAATCGAGCGCTTGCCCCGCCGGCAAAGATGAAGCGGACCATGCGGGCCACAGACTCCTCCTCACCTGCCGTGTTGTAGAGTTTTACCGAATTAATCGGACGCGGATTCTCGGAGATATATTGGCGGACGAAGAGAGTGCGCCCGTAGTTCCCGACACTCTGGGAAATGTCGAGAAAATTGAAACGTCGGGGATTGTCCATGATGTGGCGCTGATCGGGCTCACGGACGTTCCCGGTGCGTCGCATGTCAGTTACATAGACAGTTAGACCTGCTTCACGGGCGCGGCGGTGAATGTAGTCGGCCCAGTAATCGCCAAAAGCGAGTTCTTCGCCACTCTCATTCTGGATGGTGTAGAGGACATGTGGATACGCGAGCGTGATCGAGAGAAGTTTGTCGACATAGGCTTGCTGGTAGCGGAGGACCAATTCATTGTTCTGTAAAGCAGGAACGGTGAGCCAGAAGGGGTGTGCGCTTGGTGTAGCGGTCGGCCTGTAGTTGGCTGCAACCGGCAGGCCCGATTCCTCAGCGGTGTAGTTGACGTTATTCGCCGGATTAAAGGGGTGCTTCGACCAGCCGCCAAGCGACTGGTGATCCCTGAAATGGTCGTGAGGGTCGAAAATCTCGATCTGCACGATAATGTCCCGCTCACGCGTCATTCGGAGAAAATCGTCCAGCCTTAACCAGTAATCCTCGTTGAACCGATCGAGATCGAACTTGCCGTCCTGCTCCAGAGGGATGCCCGGTCCGGCACGCTGGATGTAGGCAAAGACGTTCCCCTGGTTGCGGTGGCTCATCGTGTTGCGGACGTAGTTGCCGCCCACTGACTGGAGCAGGTCCAGATGTCGCTCCAAACCGATGGGATGATTAAACAGGTTGTCTTGCCAACTCCCTCCCAAAAGCAGAATCGGCTCGCCTTTGTATTGCCAATAAAAAGGATTCTCATTATAAGGCTGGATACGATCGGATGGATTGGCATGAACCGTAAATGAAAAACAGAACAGCAAACAACTTGTTATTTGAATTAAATCTCTAAACATAGGCCTCTTTCCTTTCTTGTGTTTACTAGTTATTATTGAAAAACCGTAGAAATTGCCATCACCGCCGCGTCCGCACAAGCCGGAAGCCTGTCTCAAAGGTGCGGTAACTCGGCCGGTGCGGTGTGGCGGAATACCACAACATACCCGCCAGCGGCCGATAGAAGCTCTTGCCCCGTGTAACCCGATACGTACCACCATCAGGGCCTGGCGGATCGGAAATCGCTTCAATATCATACCAATACCAACGCGCTCCGCCATCTTGACACCATTCATTTACATTGCCCGCCAGGTCAAACACACCCCACGGATTGGATTGCAATTGCCCGACCGGTTGGGGATACTCTTTACCTTCTTCAATGGTATTTTCTCTTGACCAGGTTTGCTCGGCCAGCTGATGGCGGCCCTCGTCGCTTGCAATCCTTCCATCGTCGCCTTGAATCCCGAATAAGAGGCCGGTTCCTGCGCGCGCCACGCACTCCCATTGCGCTTCCGATGGGAGAGAATACCGCCAAGGGCCTTCAGCGGCGTTCAAGCGCTCAACAAAAACCTGGCAATCGTTCCAGCTGATATATGACGCAGGAAAAGTAGGGTCATTTTTGGCATACGTGCGCCCCGACCAGGGTTGAGTACCCATAACGGTGGTCCATTGTTTTTGGGTTACCTCATATTTTGCAATCTCATAAGGTGAGAGCGTCACTTCGACCGGGCCCCAGTCAAATTCGTCATCACGTTCCATCATGAAGGTTTGCCCTTCGATTGGAACAAAAGGCATATCAAGAAAATCGGCCACTTCCTTTCCTGAATCATTCCATTTGGCGAGAAAGGCCTTGCGGTTATCAGGATCGACCGCCTTACGCTTGGCCCGTTCTTGAAGTTGCCTGCCCTTCCTGCGCGCCGATGCTCCACGCAGTTCTTCATTGCCTGTCTGCACACGAACTGACGAATGAGCGGGTTCGATACCTTTTTCAGGATTTTCGGGATCAGTTTGATTAAGGTACTCTTCCACATTGGTGTATACATCGCCGTCGAGATCCAGAGCGCCATCCCCGGCATTGTTTGGATTCAATCCCTGTGCAAGTTCCCATGCATCCGGCATGCCATCTCCGTCGCTATCGGGAGGCGCTTCGCCGCCGGCGTAGTGGGCCCAACCGCCCAGATCCCGTTGCGAATCGATGAATCGGCCCTCGCGATTGCGGGTTTCTTGTATAACACGGTCATCCACGACATCGCGAACCGGCCGTGTCGCTCCCACATGACGTAAGATTAATTCATAAGCCTGGTCGGGTGCATGGGTAGTAACGGGGGCTGTCTCGAGAGGGCGGTCAATGACGGTCATGTCATCGCTTGGTTCCAGACCTTGTGGCCGCCACGTCAAAACATTATTCGCCAGATACATTTTTTCGGCGTTGCTGCTCAAATGATCGAGGTCTCGGCTATCCGCGCCTTTTTGAACGGTGTTGCCGATATAGTTTGCGTGCGTCCGGCCCAGAAAGATGCCAAATGTGTTGCCGAAGTTGTAAATCACGTTGTTGCGAAAATCGAGGAGAATGGGATTTCGCTCTTGTAGAACACTGATTCGCGGGTGCCGCCGGTTATGGTGGGCGATAAGACAGTGGTGCATGGAAAGACGCTGGCCGCCGGAACTGCCGAATATAACTCCCATGCCATGCGGCCCTTCGGGATGAAGGCTATCGTGAAGTGACTCGCTGATTAAACACCACTGGAAGGTAACATCAGTCGGTCCGTACCAGGTCCCCACCGTTTCATCGATCGCCCAACTAACAGAGCAATGGTCGATCACGACGTTGTACGCTTCGCCCGGTTTTCCCGAAACAAAAAGTCCATCGCGATTGCCCGGTTCGCGCCCTTCTGGCTGGTCGCCAACCCGTATGCGAAGATGGCGAATCACCACATCGTGGGTCCTCACAACGATCCCGCCGCCGCGAATGCAAACGCCATCCCCCGGCGCTGTTTGACCCGCCACGGTTATGAAAGGTTCGGTGATAGAGATGTCACCTTGCAGTTCGATGGTTCCTCCCACATGAAAGACGACGATGCGTGGCCCCTTTGCTTGCAGCGCAGCCTGAAGCGTACCAGGACCTTCGGCGTCAAGGCTGGTAACCGCGATCACACGGCCGCCGCGTCCGCCGGGCGTATCGGCGCCGAAGCCTTGCGCACCGGGGAAGGCGGGGACGGAAGCTTCTGTGGTATCGCCAGCACGATCTTTGTTATCCTGATCTTCGCTACCAAACGCAACGTGATCGTTCATGGCAATCAATAGGATCCCCATCGCGATATAAGTCAGTGTTTTCATGCTATTCGTCATGGTTTATGCTTCCTTCTGATGAAATCCGAATTATGCAAAATGTGCCGAGAATGATCGTTCACTGAAATCCCATTAAAGTGTAGACTTGACAAGTTAGTTTCAATCTTTAAATCTCCGAGAGTAAGGGACCTATTGCCGTTATCCTCAGTCATCGAAATCACCGATTGCGATGGCCCAATGCGACGGATGCGGTGCCTTCCAGATGTGCTCATTCGGCTCCAGACGGCCTATGAAGATTTCTTGATAAGGTTGTTGAGTGTCCACCGCCACAGCGGACAAGGGTGAATCACTTCCTGTGAGATCCATTCGAATATGCTGAGTTTTCTCTGAATAGAAAATATAGCGCCGATATTCCTCATCTCGCAAACAAACAGAAATTGGCACAATGTCATCAAGCAGAAACTCGTTGCCGATCTGGTTGCCGGATAACTGGTTGTCGATAATAAGATCGGTTCTAAAACGCTTTTCGTCGAACCAGAACCGGCTATAGGTCTTGATCTGCGCTTTTATATTGACGCGGGAAGAAATGCCCCGGACCTTCGCTTCGGCGTTGTTATCGTATGGCAAGGATCCGCGCTGCGTATTGTCATGAGGCCGAAGATTGCCCCATATATTCGCCACACCCCCGGCCATGGTCGAATGCCAAAGCCCGCGTAAGGTCATTTCAGGCGTGTAGTCTTTGCCCATAAATCTATTGTTATGACGAATGCGAAAGCGGTCCTCTGAAAAGTGGGGTTTGTTTTCGGATTCAAGCACTTTGACATACCATGGGTACGCCACCCGATAGTCATAGTGACCGACATAGTCCCCCTTCCAATACACCTCCGAGAGAGGTCTGTGCGGAGTATCGGCGCTGATGCCCCGCTGCATCTGTTCATTGACCATTTCGTATACATCCGCCCGCGCTCCGAGAATATGTGGCCAGCCACCAAGTTGCTCCTTCATAAAGTCATACCACGACTGCATATCACCGACAGGATCACGAGACCACCACTTCATGTCAAAGCTATAGCCCATAGACCAGCCAGGAATCGGTCCAAGCCGTGCGGTAATGTAGCGTACAATACGCTGGTAAGGTTCGCTCATCGAGCCGCCTATGTTGCGCGTACCTCCAGCCCAAAGCCAGATGTGGGTCATGGCTCCCGCCCGATATGCACGAAGAAGGAGCTCATCAAAAAACTGGAAGGTCCGGAGGTCCGGGTTTTCATGCGTCTCGTCGCAGTCATATACGCCGATGTCGAACCAACGGCCGCAGCCAACGTCGAAATGAAAACCCGTGAACCCCGTTTCGTCGATAAATTCCTTCAAGTGTGACTCGATCTTATCAAGATCAAGAGATCCATTCCGCCAAAACGCTGAAGGTGGCTCGCTCATAACCAGCTGCGGCACGAAAGCCCGGTCTGCGCCCAACCAGACCCAGTTCCGTCCATCGGCGCCGAGAAACCCGTTGCGGCGCGTCGGATTTTCATGCACCACCACAACGCCTGTCCGGCCCCCCAGCGTGCCCGGTCCCGTGGTGGCGATCGTCCAACGGCCCAGTCGCGTACCCGTAAAGCGGAAGTTCCAACGACCTTCTCCATCGTAGTACATGAGCGAGCGCTTCGCGACGCCGCTCGTCTCATGAGTAAACAGAGCATGGGCGATCACGTCGTAGGGATTGCCGACAACACCCTCATAGGCGAGCGTCCATTCCGCAAACGGTTCATTCAGCAACGCCTCCTTGTCAGGCAACGCGACGGCTAAGCCTTGTGCACCTGGAATAGCCTCGAGCGAAGTTGATGGCGAGTCGGCCATGCTCGACGCTTGATTCCTACCATTTTCACCAGTTGACAATTCATCTATCGAATCATTCTTGGTTGCAACCGGCCAAACGCGGAAATCGCGATAGCGGAAATGCGTCCACTTCATCTGCCGGAAACCAATATAGCCATCGCCGTGCGGTTGGCCGCCTAAGTTTCCCGCATCGGTCCAATCGATGACCTTGCGATCGTCCACCCAGAGGCGAATGTGAGAGCCTATCTTGGCCAGCGTGATTGTATGGATTTTTTCTGACTTGGTCGGGATGCCTTCCTCGCTTTCCTTGACCAAGTGAAAGCCGGGATTCTTGCGCAGGTTGGTTTGCTGTCGGTCGGGATTATGAGCGGCATTGGCGTAGTACGAGGTGTGATAGCAGCGGATTTTACCCTTGGTATATTGTTGAAAATTTCCATCCCGTTTGGGTAGCTCATCGCTGAAAATGCTTTGATCTTCTAAGCCAGCGGCAGCAAAAAAAACAATGCACAAACCAGCGTCGGTTTCCATGTTTTGCGCATCCCACTGAGCGATGAAACTCTCCGGAAAGCGCTCGGGGCACCAGAACACATGATGCATTTCCTCATTAGGCGATTGCATGTGCATCCAACCATCCTTGAATGACACCTGGCCTGGACCTTCCATGACCCAATCTTTCACACTATCCGCATGCTCCATCGAAACTTGGTAAAGCAGTTTCCCCGCATGGACATTAACTGGGAGAACCTCAGAGATGTTGGAAAAAACCAGGGAGCAGGGGCTTACAATAACAATCAACATACAAGCTACAAGTAATCGAAGAACCGGTAGTCTAAAAGAATATACGTTTGTTTCGTCTAAATAGATATCTGTGATTTTAAGGTGTCGTTTTGTCATACTCACGTGTCTCGTCCAATTAGCGTTCGATCATGTTTCAATCTTATTCACGATTGTATTTGATTTGGCATCGAGAGGATATGGCTTCTGGGTAAAAATTGCACTATGTCCTGCCAATGCGAATCTTATGGCATTCAGCGTACCAAT
>Ga0180432_10006005_pt1 | contig 15950 bp, 9 predicted proteins | sample SS_ome_10_FD_132414 | JGI IMG/M metagenome (GOLD analysis project Ga0180432, IMG submission 132414) | Hypersaline lake sediment archaeal communities from the Salton Sea, California, USA - SS_1_MS_2 metaG | ecosystem: Environmental > Aquatic > Non-marine Saline and Alkaline > Hypersaline >... | reverse complement strand
CTCACCGTCGAGGAGAACGTCGTCGCCGGAGGTTTCGGCCAGGCAGTATGCGCCTGCCTGCAGAAGCGCGGCCTGCAGGTTCCGGTGATAACCCTGGGTGTGCCGGACTGTTTCGTCGCCCACGGGGATCCTCAGAGCCTGCGCGGCCAACTCGGCCTGGACGCCGGCGGCATCGTCAAGAGCGCTTTAGACTTCGTCAAAAAAAGCCAGACCGGCGAGCGGCGCGCGTGACCTCCGGATGGCCGGGAAGAAACAGCGCCTGGATCAGCTGGTCTTAAAAAGGGGCCTGGCCGAAAGCCGCAGCCGGGCCCAGGCGCTGATTCTGGCCGGCCGGGTGGTGGTCGACGATCACCGGGTGGACAAGCCCGGCACCCGGGTCAATTCCGACGCCGAAATCCGTATCAAGGGGGCCGATCATCCCTACGTCTCCCGGGGAGGAGTCAAGCTGCAGGGTGCCCTGGAAGAGTTCGCGGTCAAAGTCGACAAAAAGGTCGCCCTGGACGTGGGCGCCTCCACCGGGGGCTTCTGCGACTGCCTGCTCCAGCACGGCGCCGCGCGGGTCCATGCCCTGGACGTAGGCAGGGGTCAGCTGCACAACAAGCTGGTCGGCGACTCCCGGGTCATATCCATCGAGGGCCAGAACATACGCGAGCTGGACGAAGATGCATTGGACGAGAAGGTCGACCTGGCGGTGATGGATCTTTCCTTCATCTCCCTGCGCCTGGCCCTGCCAAAGGTGTTGCCCCATCTCAAGCCCGGGGGCAGAATCCTCGCCCTGGTCAAGCCCCAGTTCGAGGTGGGCAAGAATAGAGTGGGCAAGGGTGGCATCGTGCGCGACGAGAAGTTGCGCGAAGAGGCCGTGGATCAAATCGCCGAGTTTGCCGAATCCCTGGGCTTGAAGGTCGAAGGTAGAAGTCAGTCGCGCCTTCCGGGGGCGGACGGGAACATAGAGTATTTCCTGCTGTTGCAGTTAGGTCGCGGCGGCGGCGTAGGGATCCGGTTTGACTAGTCCGGCCTGCTTTAGCAGCCAGATGCCGCCGGCGCCGACGGCGAAGCCGCCGATGTGGGCGAACCAGGCCACTCCGGCCATGCCCATGGAGGTGTAGAGGATCTGCAGGCCCAGCCAGAAGAGCAGGTAGAATGCCACCGAGACGCGGAACTGCATGAAGAAGAAGATCTGGTACATGCGCCGGCGCGGGTACAGGACCAGGTAGGCGCCCATGATCCCGGAGATGGCCCCGCTGGCCCCCAGGGTGGGGATCTCGGGGTTATTGGTCATGGCGCCGTGGATCAGGCTGGCGGCGATGCCGCACAGCAGGTAGAAGACGATGAACAGCCCGCGGTTGAGGCGGTCTTCCACGTTGTCGCCGAAGACCCACAAAAAGTACATGTTGCCCAAAAGGTGCAGCCAGCCCCCGTGGAGGAACATGCTGGTGAACAGCCCCAAGGTGACCCCGGCGTCTCCGGCAAAGAGGCGTTCGGGGATGAAGGCGTAGGTCGAGTAGAAGTAGTAGACGTCGTGTACCGCCAGCACCTGGAAGAGGAAAGCCAGCGCGCAGATTATGATCAACGACAGGGTGATTGCCGGGAAGCGCGCTCGCTTGGCGTCCACCTCCACCGGCAGACCGGTGAGCAGCTGGAAGAAGTAGACCCCCGCGCCCGAGGAGCGCCGGTCGGAATGCCGATCTTCCGGCGGCCGGCGGTGGCGGACGCGCTCGCGCTGCATGGTTTCTCGCAGCGCGCGGTCGGAGGCCGCCGGGCTCTCCAGGCCCAGGAGCCGTCGGCGGCCGGTGATGGTGTGGACCTTCTTCAGCTCACCGGCGTCCAGGTAGATTCCCTTGCAGCTCTTGCAGCGGTCGATGTACAGGCCGGTGCCCGGGGCGTACTCGAAGGTGTCGAAGCCGCCCTGGCAGCGCGGGCAGATGTAGGTGGAGGTCTCCAGGTGGCGGGTTCCCGAGGCGATGCTGTCCACTTCACCGGGAAGATCCTCGGCGGCGCCGCGCAGTTGGGCCAGCTCGCCGGGATCCAGCCAGATCCCCCGGCAGCCGGGGCAGACGTCGATGGTGACCCCCTGGTGCTCCAGCTCGGTCATGTCGGAGAGGCATTTGGGACAGATTAGGGCCATCGAGCTGTATCATGACCCAGGGGAAAAGATGGTGTCAACCGGATGTCGCGGCTATTGGCGGCCGGTGTTCTGGCTGTCTTTGCGGAACTTGGGCCAGGGCGAGTCTTCCAGCCGGCCGTCCCCAAAGAAGGCGTACACCCGGTTGTCGTGCGAGCCGATGTACAAAGTGCCGTCGGGGGCCACCGCCGGGGAGGAGAAGACGCTGTCGCTGATCCCGGAGGAGATCCAGCGCAGCGAGCCGTCGGAGTTCAGGGCATAGAGCCGGCCTTCGTAGGAGCCGAAGTAGACCGTCGAGTCGCTGCCCACCGCCGGCGAGGAGCGCACGTCGTCGCTGGTGGAGTAGCTCCATTTCAAAGAGCCGTCGGAACCCACCGCGTATAGGCTTCCGTCCACCGAGCCGACATAGATGGTGCCGTCGGCGCCGATGGCCGGCGAGGAGCGGATCATGTCCATGGTGGTATAGCTCCACTTGTAGGTTCCGTCGGGATTCAGCGCGTAGAGCTTGCCGTCGTGCGAGCCGAAGTAGACGGTGCCGTCGGCGCCGATGGCCGGCGAGGAGTGCACGTCGTCGCCGGTGGCGTAGGTCCACAGCAGGTCGCCGTTCTGGCTCAGCGCGTAGAGCTTGTCGTCGTCCGAGCCCACGTAGACCACTCCGTCCTCGGAGATTGAGGGCGAGGAGTCCACGTCACCGCCGGTGGTGTAGCTCCACTTCAAGGTGCCGTCGGGGTTGATGGCGTAGATCTGGTTGTCCGTGGAGCCGATGAACACGGTGCCGTCAGAGCCGATGGCCGGCGAGGAGTCGATGTAGCCGCCGGTCTCGAAGCTCCACTTGAAGGTGCCGTCGGGGTTGACGGCGTAGACCTTGTAGTCCTCCGAGCCAACGTACACCGTGCCGTCGCTGCCTATGGCGGGGGAGGAGTAGATGGACCCGCCGGTGGTGTAACTCCACTTCAAGGTTCCGTCGGGGTTTAAGGCGTACAGCGCGTAGTCGTACGACCCCACGTAAACGGTGCCTTCGGCGTCCAGGGCGGGGGAGGAGAGCACATCCCCGCCGGTGGTATAGCTCCAGTTCTCCTCGTTTCCGGTGACGCAAATGCCCTGGTTGGTGCACACCTGCCCCGGCGGGCACAGCCCGCACTGGGCGCCGCACACCGGGTCGGGGCCGCACTGCGTCTGGGAGCAGTCCGGCACGCAGGCGCTGGCGGTGAGCGAGTAGCTTTCGATCTCGTCGTTGTCGCTGTACTCGTCGATCTGGATGTAGTACTGGCCGGGGGCCAGGTCGATCTCGATCAGCGAGAAGTAGTCGGCGCCTCCGTCGTCGTCGTACTCCAGCTCGGTTAGCGCTGCGTCGTAGAGCCACATGCGGGTATCGCCCGAGGCGCCGGAGGTCTCAAGGGTTATGCGCGAAAAGACCACTACCTCGAAGATCCACCAGTCCTCGTCGCCCACCGGGCAGATCGAGTGCGTCTGGGGGGAGTCCAGTAAAAGGGTCCTGGCGTTGGTGGAGTCGTCGTCCGGCTCGTAGACGTCCTGGGTGCAGCTGGCCGGGATGCACTGGCCGGCCGAGTCGCAGATCTCCCCGGTGTCGCAGATCCCGCAGCTTTCGCCGCAGACCGGGTCCGGGCCGCAGACCCGGCCGGTGCAGTCGGGGGTGCAGCCCTGGCACTCTCCGTTCAGGCAGCCGTTTTCGCAGTAGACGTCGAGGTGGGGGTAGACGCAGCTGCCCTGGTCGCAGGAGCCGGCGCTGTAGATCCGGCGGGTGTCCGAGGTTACGCACTCGTCGGCGGGCGGGTCGTCGCAGGTAAGCTCGGTACCCGCGCAGGCTCCGTTTTGACAGGTGTCTCCGTAGGTGCAGGCGTCGCCGTCGTCGCAACCGGCGCCGTTGTTGTAGTCGTAGTAGCACTCGCCGCCCGAACAGGTCCCCTCGGCGTGGTAGCACTCGTTGGGGGGAGTGTCACAGGTCATAACAGTGCCCACGCACGCGCCGTTTTGGCAGGTATCGCCGGTGGTGCAGGCGTCGCCGTCGCTGCAGGCGGCGCCGTTGTCGAAGGCGTAGCTGCATTCGCCGTCGGTGCAGGTGCCCGGCACCAGGTAGCACTCGTTGGGAGGATCGTCGCAGGCCACCCCGGCGCAGGGATCGCCTAAGCAGCGCCCGTTTTCGCAGCCGTGGGCGCAGTTGGAGTCCTGGAAGTTGTAGGCGCAGGCGCCCTCGCGGCAGTAGCCCTCGGTCTCAAAGCTGCGCATGGTGTTGTCGTCGATGCACTCGCTTTCCGGCGGGGTGTTGCAGGTCATGGGCATGCCCGAGCAGACCCCGTTTTGGCAGGTGTCGTCTATGGTGCAGGCCTGTTGGTCGTCGCAGGCGGTGCCGTCGGCCAGCGGGGGGTAGCTGCAGGAGCCCTTGGAGCAGACTCCCTGGCTTTCGTAGCAGGGCCCCGGGGGCTGGTCGCAGACCACCCCCTCGCAGGGATCTCCCACGCAGGAGCCGTCGGCGCAGCCGTTCTGGCAGTTCACGTCCTGGTGGTCGTAGAAGCAGCTGCCCGCGGTGCAGATCCCCTCGGCGGCGTAGCTGCGCATGGTGTAGGCGTCGATGCACTCGTTGGGCGGCGGGGTGTCGCAGACAACCGGCGTGCCCGAGCAGGCGCCCCGGTGGCACTCGTCTGATGCAGTGCAGTCGTCCCCGTCGTCGCAGGCGGTGCCTTCCGGCTTGCGCTGGTAAGTGCACACGCCGTTGGAGCAGATGCCCTCCTCCAGGTGGCAGGGTCCCGGGGGCTGATCGCAGACCACCCCCTCGCAGAGCTCGGAGCATTCCTCGTCGGTGTGCCCGTCGCAGTCGTTGTCTATCTGGTCGTCGCAGATCTCCTCGGGCACCGGGCCGCATCCGCCGCAGGCGTTGAGACGGTCTTTGTCGAGGACGCACAGGCCCTCGATGCAGTCCTCGCACTCCAGGCAGTCGGCGTCGCTGGAGCAGAAGGAGCGCTCGTCCAGGGCGCAGCCGCCAACCAGCAGAGCCGCCGACAGGCAAATCATCCAGGCGTAGGTCTTCATCATCCCATCCTCCATCTAGAACCGGCCCTGCACTCCGACCCACCCGCCGCCCCCGGGCAGCACGGCCGCCTGCAGGTGCGGGGATTCATCGGGTTCCGAAAGGAACAGGTAAACCGAGACCCCCGCGGCCGCCGCGAACACCCCGGCGCACACCCAGGCGCCGGTCTGCTGACGGGCGGCCTGGTTGTCCAAAGCCAGCACCTTCGACTGGATCTCCTGCCGCCGGTATGGGTTCTGCTCGGTCTTCATCCGGCCGGCCAAGGAGTCGGCGTCGGCTTGGGTGGAGCCTCCTACGGCGAAAAGGACCACCGAGGCCACCGCCGCCGTGGTGGCGGTGCCGGCGGTGATCCAGGCCCAGGTTCTGCGGGTGGAGAGTTCCTGCGGCACGCGGGCGCGCAGCTTTAGGGTGTCGGGGTCGCGCAGCCGTATCAGGCTGCCGTCCGGCTGCATGCCCATCCGCTTGTCAATCTCCCTCGGCGGGGGTTTCTTGGCGACCACCGTCTTCTTCTTTTTCTCGGGCTTGTATTCCGGGGGAACCAGCGGCACCAGTTCCAGCTCTTCTCCCGCCGCTATCTCCGGGCCCTTGACGGCGTTGATCCGGGTTGACGAAGCCGCGGGCTCTTTGAGGTTCAGCTCCACCACCGTGGTGTGATCCTTCCTGATGCGGATTTTCATAGTCTGGGTGTCGAAGCCCTCGGCTTTGGCTACCACGGTGTGCTCTCCCGCCGGAAATTCTTTTTGCGAGATCGGCGCCCGGCCGGCCGGCTTGCCGTCGATGGTGACCTCGGCGGCATAGGGCAACGTGTCCACCAGCAGTCGGCCGGTGTAGGGCCGCAGCTTGATTTGCACCTTGTGGACCTGGTTCTTCTTCACCCGCAGCCGCCGGGGGAAGTCTCGGTAGTCGTCTGCGGCGATGCCCACCTCGTGGAGCCCGCAGGGGACATCTTTCAAGGTGGCGGGCGTCTTCTGGGTGGTCTCGACCCCGTCCAGGACGACATTGCCCCCAGGGCGGGCACCGACTCCACCGCGATCCATAAGCTGCATTTTTCCCCGGCTTTTGCTTCAGGCAGGCCACCTACCAGTAATCCCATTGAAATCAACATCACATACAATCGGTTCATTACATGCCTCCCCATCTCGTTCGCCATGACATACGGAAATATTCGGATTCATCGTCATTATCTAAGCAGACAATCCCACATGATTACAAGAGTCTGTGATTCAGGTCACATGCCGAGACTTGCACTCGGCACCCGGTTTCCCCATAATCAACCGACCCGGGAGACTGCAATGCGAAAATATCTGGTTCTGATTGTCTGTATGGGGCTATTTTTCGGCTGCAACGGCGGGTCGGACGGGTCTGACGGGTCTGACGGGTCCGACGGGTCTGACGGGTCGGACGGGTCCGACGGGTCTGACGGGTCGGACGGCTCCGACGACGACGGCTGGCCCGAACCGGCCTGCCTGACCCCCGGGGCGGGGCCCTACACCCTGCAGTTCACCGACGTGACCGTGGGGATCGGTCTGGGGCCCGCGGGGCTGAACATGACCGGCGGCGGAGTGACGGTGACCGATGTCAACGGCGACCACTGGCCCGACCTGGCCTTGACCAAGTGCCAGAGCGCCAGGGAGGACCCGCAGGATCCGGTTGGTCGCTACCGCCTGCTTATGAACTCTCGCGGAACGGGGTTTTCCGATCTCACCTGGTCGTCGGGCCTTTTCACCGCCCGCGACGGCCAGGAGGGCCGGGCGAGCACCTTTATCGTCTTCGGCGATGTTGACAACGACGGCGACACCGACGCCTTCTCGGCGGTCAAGCACGACTACGACAACGACGCCGACCTGGTCGACCGGTCCTCGCTGCTGCTCAACGACGGAAACGGCGTGTTCACCCATGCGGCCCAGCAGTCCTTCACCAGCGGTGACTACGATCCGGTGGTGTCGGCCGCTTTTTTGGACTACGACCGTGACGGCTACCTGGACATCTTCGTCGGTCATCACTACGGTCAATACGGTTTGCTGACCTCCAAAATGCAGGACAACCTGTTTCGGGGCGGCGGGCAGGGAGCATTTTCAGACGTCACCGACGCCGCCGGCCTGACCACCTATCCAATCACAATTGAAAATGCGGCCGACGGCACCAACCACAAGCCAACCTGGGGAGTGACCGCCTGCGACGTGGACGGCGACGGCTGGACCGACCTGATGGCCGCAAACTACGGCCGGCAGTTCAACACTATCAATAAGAACATCAATGGTACCTTCTTCGATCTTTCTCTGACCTCGCTTTTTGCTTCCGACGGGAACGAAGACTACTCCGATCACGCCTTCTACCTGTGCTATTGCCAGGACAACCCGGGAGACCCGACTTGCGCTGGCGCGGGCACCCCGCCGGCCGGGTGCGGCGACCTTGGAGACTACTGGAACCCGGGTATCGACGATCAGCCCTGGCGTCTTGGAGGAAACAGTTCCAACACCGTCTGCGGCGACGTGGACAACGACGGCGACATGGATCTCTTGTCGGTGGAGCTGGCTCATGACTACGTAGGTCAGTCCTCCGACAAGACCGAGCTGTTGATAAATGACGGTTTTCCCCAGAATCCCTTCGTGCGCCCGGGGAACGAAGCCACCGGCCTGGTCCGCGGGCATGTGACTTACTGGAACGAGGGCGATCTGGGGGGAGTCCTGGCCGACTTCGACAACGACGGCCGGCTGGATGTCCTGGTGGCCTCGTCCGACTACCCCAGCACTTTTTCCCTGCTGTGGCAGCAGGGAGCGGACAAGAAATTCACCGAGGTGGGCGCAGGCGCCGGCGCCCGGGTCTTTAGGGCCCACGGCCTGGGCCTGATTGACTACGATCGCGACGGCGATTACGACCTGGTGGTGGGCACCTCGCTGCAGCGCTGGGAAGCCGGCGACATTCCCTCCAGGCCCGACGACGCCTATATGTATCTCTTGCGCAACGAAACCGGCCAGGCGGCCAACAAGCTGATGTTCCACCTGATCGGCAAGGGCGCCCCCGAGGGCGCCAACCGCGACGCGGTCGGCGCCCGCATCACCGTGACCGCCGACGGCGTCACCCACATCCGCGAGATCCAGGGCGGCTACGGCCTGACCGGTTACCAGCAGGATCCCTTGATGATCATCGGCATCGGCGATACCTGCATCGCCGAGGAGGTCAAGATACGCTGGCCCAACGCCGCCGGCAGCGAGGTCACCTTCGAGGAAGTCCCCGCCAACTACGTAATGATCCTGGAAGAAGACCAATCCCCGAGGTTCCAGACCCTGGAGGATTATACCGGACGGTAGGAGGAGATTGCCTTCGGTATTTTACTTGTTCTGGAGCCAGTAGTCCCTGAGATGCTTGAGGAACGCCTTGGTGATCGGGAAGCCGGATGCCGAGCCGATTACCGAGTCGGTTCCGCATTTGGGGCACACGGCTGACTTGCCGGTTTTTCCTTTTTTGTATTCCTTTACTTCTGACGGGGTGAAAATGTGCGAGCAGAAGTAGCAGCCGCATCGTTTGCTTTTTTGGATTTCCTCCTGGTTGTCCTGGGTGTGCTCGAAGGCTTTTGAGTAGTCTATTCCGGCCAGGTCCTCGCCGGGTTGGGTTTCCGTCGATTGGTGCTTTGCCATTCTTTCGGGCTGTATGTGTTTTCGCAGGAACTCGATCAGCTGGGTGTAAAACTCCAGCTTGGAACTGGTGTCGGAGAATCCATGTCCCTCTCTTGACTTCTCCAGCCATTCGCATTCGATTCCGTTCTTTTTAAGCGCCTTTCTCAGGGTGACGGCGTGATCGATGGGGGCCCGGCGGTCTTCCTCGCCGTGGGCCAGCATGACCGGAATCTTTATTTTATCGGCGTTGCTCACCGGTGAAAGGCGGCTGAGCCGGGAGTGGTTCTTGCCAATCGCCTCTCTCAGGTAGACGCGACCGCTTTTCCTCTCCTGGATGTCTCCGAGTTCATACATCAGGTTCAAATCGTAGACTCCAGAGTATCCAGCCGCGCAGCGGAACAGGTCGGGAGCCAGTATTGCGCTCTGCATTGCGGAGTACGCTCCGAAGCTGCTTCCGTAAATGCAGACGCGGTCCTTGTCCGCAATTCCCTCGGATATCGTCCAACGGGTTGCATCGATTATGTCCTGCTGGACTTTGCCGCCCCATTCTCCAAAGCCGGCTCGCGTGAATTTGTCACCGAAGCCGCCTGAGCCGCGGAAGTTGACTTGCAGGACGGCGAATCCCTGGCTGGCGATCAACTGCGCTTCGCTGTTGTAACCCCAGTAGTCTCTTACGTAGTGAGGCCCTCCGTGGGGCAGCACCACCATGGGAAGGTGGCGTTCCCCCCCTCCCGCAGGGAAAGTGATATACCCGGTGAGAGTCAATCCATCCCGCGCCGTCAACTTGAAGGGACGCATCTCCGATAGCTTGATGCCTCGCCCGCCTTTCAGTCGGCTGTATACCGATATGTCCGATTGCTGTGATGTATCCACCAGATAGTACTTTCCCGGGGTTCTGTCGCCGTAGGCATGCATCACCGCCAGCTTACCATCTGCGGTCATGCTGGAGACTGCCACATGCGCCCCGTTGAGTTCCGACAGCATTCGGCTGAGTGCCTCGGCCAGCGGATGCTTTTTCTCCAGGAATCGATACGCTGGGAAATCGGGATGGTACTCTACGGCAATTATCTTGCAAGTGGCCGGATCCACGACGACGCCTGTGGGTTCAACTTCCTCGTGCTGAAAGACTACCGCTTTCTCTCCCGTGGAGATGTCGATGGTGTAGAGGCCGTCTATACCCGATTGGGTGCGGTCTGACACCAGGACGGAATGGTCGTTACATAGGAAACGAAGAGGGTTGCTGTGTTCGCTGAAACCCTTGATCGACTCGATCCTTTGCCACCGGCTGCTCCGGCCCGATCGGTAGAACCCGGCGTTCTTGCCGTCCTTGTTTGTGCCAACGGCGAAACGAACGTCACCACCGGGATCGAGGACGAATCTCGCGTTGGCGACCGGACTGGTGGCAAGCAAGTCCTTTCTCCCGTATTTCACTTCCATCTTGTAGATGGTCGGATTTATCTCCTTGTCCCGCGACCAGGGCCTGGAGGCTATGAGTACGTTTCTCGAGTCGCCTGGCAGTCCGCTGACTACTCGCACCCAGGCATGACTGCGCTTGGCTTTGCGGATGTGGGTGCCCGTCTGTTTTTGCCCGGCCCGGTAGCCGAAAACCATGCGCCCCCGCTGTTCTGTCACGTCCATGGAGTACAACTCGCCGTGGCTAACTGGCTGGGCCAAGCTGTTTTTCTGGACGACCACCTCGATGATCACCCGGTCGTCGTTGGCCCAAACGTAGTCCCCGACCATTTCCGGAGCCTGGAAGGCGATTGTATTGATCACCTTCCGGTCCTTGATTCGTATTATTGCCAGAGCGGTTGTGTCCCCCTGGGGTATTGCTACGGCGAGATGCTTACCGTTCGGAGATAACTGGGCGTTGTCTACGAATCTGGTTAGCAGGTAGGGGAGTAACTCCGTGGCAAGCGGATCTTCCTGCAGGAGTTTCATGGTCGCGGTTGCGTCGGAATGTCTCTTGCATGAGGAAATGGAGGAAATACAAAGAAGTCCGATAAGAAAACAACGAATGAAGATCACCCGAGCCTCCCTCCAAATACATGCGATTCCCGTCTAGACTTTCATGCTTTTTGCAAGATGGTAGAAGTGTAAACAACCGTTGTCAACCGGATCTCTAGATGCGCGAGCGGTTGAGTGCTGCTTCGAAGTCTTCCAGGGTGGCGGGTTTGGCCAGGTAGTCGTCCATGCCCGACTCGAAGCAGCGCTGGCGGTCCTCGGCCAGGGTGTGGGCGGTCATGGCTACGATCCAGGCGCGGTGGTTGTTGGCGGATTCTTGGCGGCGGATCTCGGTGGTGGCCTGCAGGCCGTCCATCTGGGGCATCTGGCAGTCCATGAAGATCAGGTCATAGGGGTTTTTTTTGGCCATGTCGATGGCCTGCGGTCCGCCGTCGGCCGCGTCTACCCGGCATCCCAGGCGACGGAGGATCGTCGCGGCCACTTCCTGGTTGACCGGGTCGTCCTCGACCACCAGCACCCGGCGCGCGGCGGTTTCCTTGGCCGGCGAGGCGGATTGGCGGGGCACTGGCTCTCCGGCTTGGGCCTTTGGGGGTTTCAGGGGCAGGGTCAACTCGAACCAGAAGGTGGAGCCGGAGCCGACCCGGCTGGTCGCGTGGATTTGGCCTCCCATCAACTCCACCAGCTGTTTGGCGATGGCCAGCCCCAGGCCGGTTCCACCGTGCCGGCGGCTGGTGGAGGCATCCACCTGGGTGAACTTCTCGAACACGCGATCGAGAGCCTTTGCGGGGATGCCGATGCCGGTGTCCTCCACCTGAATCTTCATCCGGATCCGGTCCAGAGACAGCTGCTCGCCCGAGACCCTGATGTCGACCCGTCCGGAGTCGGTGAACTTGACCGCGTTTTCCACCAGGTTCAAAAGCACCTGGCGGATCCTCCGGGCGTCGCCGACCAGCTTGCGGGCGATTCCGGCGGGGTAGTGCACCGCCAGCTCGATGCCTTTTTCTCTGGCTTTTGCCGCCAGGATCCGCACCACGTCCTCGACGGCCTGCTTCAGGTCGAAGCCGGCGGGCTCGATGGAGAGCCTGTCGGCCTCCAGCTTGGAGAACTCCAGCAGGTCGCTCATGATGGTCAAGAGCGCACCCACCGAGTGCTGTGCCGTCCGGGCGTACTGTTGCTGCTGTGGATCCAGTGGAGTGGTGAGCAGCAGGTCCAGCATTCCCATGGCCCCGCTGAGCGGGGTGCGCAGCTCGTGGCCCATGTTGGTGAGAAACTCGGCCTTGGCCCGGTTGGCCGCCTCGGCCATCTCCTTGGCCTTGTGGAGCTCCTCCTCGGCCAGCTTCCTCTGGGTGATGTCCCGGGCGTTTGCCAGGACCATGGGCCGCCCCTGGTACTCGAAGAGCCTCAGGGTCAATTCCACGGGCATTTCGTGGCCGTCCTTGTGAACCACGGTTGCTTCGAAGCTGTGGTATCCCTTGGAGAAGACCTCGACCGCCAGGGATGTAAAGTCGAGGGGTGCATTCGGCGCGGCGATGTCGAATGGCGACAGCTGCAAGAATTCTTCCCGGGTGTACCCCAGGCGTCGGCAGGCCAGGTCGTTGGCCTCGATGAACTTGCCGGGCGAGCCGTCCGGGTTGATTGTCTGGATCAGCAGGGCGTCGGTGGCGCTTTCGAAGACCGCGCGGTAGCGTTGCTCGCTCTGCCGCAGCGCCTCCTCCACCCGCAGCCGCTCGGTGATGTCGCGGCCGATGATCATCACCGCCGGCTTGCCCTGGTATTCCACCGGCGCCGCCGAGAGATCCAAGGTCCGCACGCTGCCGTCCCGGGCGTGGATGGTCAGCTCGCGCCCGATTTGCCCGTGCATTCGCTCAAGCATGTTGCGGTAGCGGCCCAGAGAAGTCTGGTGCTCCCAGTCGGGAAGGAACTCCAGGTAGTGGTGGCCCACCACCTCCTCGCGGGACCAGCCCAGGATCCCGTCGACCGCGCCGTTGACGAAGACGATCTTCTCGTCCTGGACTATTACTACCAGGTCGCCGATGGCCTCCAAGAGGGCCAGATAAATTTTTTCCCGCTCGCGGATTTCCATCTGCGATCTCCGGTTGGTCAGCGCTGTGAGGTTTCGAATAGTTGGTCGGCCAGCCGCACCAGGTCGTCGTAATTGTTGCGGCCGCGGTCGGTTACTTTCTTGGCCAGGTCGGGCAGGGCCGAAAGGCCCAGGTGAGAGCCGGACAAGGCTCCGGTGATGGCGGCGGTGGTGTCGACGTCGCCGCCGCAGGAGATTACGAACTGGATGGCGCTTACGTATTCTTTCGGGTGCTTCAAGAAGGCGTAGAGGGAACCCAGGACGGTGGGGATCACGTAGGGGGTGATGCCCTCCCAGCCGTCGGTGCCTCCGTCGGAGAAACCCACGGTGGTGAACCATTTCACCGCTTCTTCCTCGGGATCGTCGAGGTGGGTGCCCAGCTTCAGGATCAGGTCGGCGAAGTCCTCGTGCAGGCGCGAGGCCATGGCGGCGGCGGGCTCCAGCACGGCGTTGGGGGAGGGCTCCCCGCCCTGGACCAGCTGGGCCACCGCCTGGGAGACGGCCACCGCTCCGGCTCGCGAGCGCTTGTCTCGGTGGGTGATGCGGGCGATCTCGTCGGCGGCCTTGAAGAGGGCCTCGGGGTCCGGGTGGAAGAACAGGCCCACCGGGGCGGTGCGCATGGCGGTGCCGTTTCCGGCGCGGCCCTCGGGGGCCCCGGCCCGGTCCCAGGGTGTGCCGTCCTGGATGTTCAAGACGGCCTGGCGGCAGGCCAGGCCCTGGCCGACTATGCGTCCCGACGACCATAGTTCGGAGAAATAGGTGGATACGTGCTCGGGGTCGGCGGCTTGTTTTTCGACCAGGCTCTTGGCGATGGCCACCGCCATCTGGGTGTCGTCGGTATACTGGCCGAAGGCGAAGCCCGCCTCGGAGCGCTCCAGCTTGCCGGCCACCGCCTTTTCGGCCTGCTCCCGGCAGCGTTTTACCGGCATGCCCTCCAGGGGGAATCCACAGGCGTCGCCCAGCGCCTGGCCGATCAAACAGCCGCGGAAGCGGTCTTTCATCTCGTCGGGGGTCATTACAATTCCTTCAGTGTTTGGGTTACGAAGGCAGCCACGCCTTCGGAGCTTTTTTTGACCTCGTCGAGCAGTTTTTGTGCCTCGGTGCCGATCCGCTCGGTGAATACCTTGTCTTCGATGCCGGCCAGGTTGATGGTGACGTTGTACCAGGCGCCCTCGGCGGCCGCCCGGGCGCAGCTGGCGGCCACCCCGGCGTCGGAAAGCGAGTTTTTATTTCCCTGCCGGGCGGCCTTTTCCAGAAGCGGCATGGCCGCGTGGACCCGGCGCAGGACGCTAAGGGGGACGTCGATGGCCTGCCGGGTGGCCGCCTCGATGGCCTGCTTCCTCTCGGCCTTCTGTTCGGCGATCTTCTTGGGCATGCGGAAAGCCGCCATGATCCGGTTGAAGGCGGCGGTGTCGTCGTCCACCGCGCGCAGCAGGAAATCCTTGTGCTCCTGGGCTTCCTCGCAGAGTTTTTTCATCTCCTCGGAGACGCTCTCGTAGCCCTTCTTGGAATAGGTCAGCTGGCCCACCATGCAACAAAGCGCCGACGCCAGCGCGCCGCACAGGGCGGCCACGCTGCCGCCGCCGGGGGCGGGGGAATTGGTCGAGGTCTCGTCGACAAAGCCATACAGCGGCATCTCGATTAGAGGACGCGGGTCGGGTATTCGGTTTTCGATGATCTTCTCCTCGGGTTTGAAGGGGTACAGCTCGTTGAGGCCCAGGCTGGTCACCGCGATGCGGATCAGCTCGGAGCGCGGGACCCCGGCGCTCTTGCCTTCCTTTTGCAGGAAATGCCGTCCGGCCTGCAGCAGGCAGTCTTCGGGGATCAGCCCCACCAGCTCGCTTCCGGTGCAGCGCACGCCGTGCTTTTCGGCCTGGGCGCAGACCTCGTCGAAGACCAGGGCCAGCGGGGTCTTTTTGTAGTTGGTCAGGTTCATGGAGACCTGGGCGCAGTTGAAGTCCTCCATGTACCAACCCACCGCCTTGACGTGCTTGAACTTCCCCCCCACACCCTTGCGGCCGGCCTCGCGGATGGCCCAGGCGATGCGGTTGGCGATCTTTTTGTCCTTGGTGTTGAGATTGAAGTTGTAGGCGATCAAGAACTCGCGGGCGCCTATTACCGTGGCACCGCTCTTTTCGTTGAAGGTCTCACCGAAATCGGGCTTCCAGTCGGGGTCTTCCAGTTTTTCAGAAAGGCCCTCGTACTCGCCCTTGCGGATGGTGGCCAGGTTGCGCCTCTCTTCGCGGGTGGCGGCTTCCTCGTAGAGGTAGACCGGGATCTTCAGCTCGTCGGCCACCCTCTGACCCAGCCGGCGGGCCAGCTCCGCGCATTCTTCCATCTCGATCCCGCGCACCGGCACCAAGGGACACACGTCGCAGGCGCCGATTCGCGAGTGGGCGCCCGAATGCTTGCGCATGTCGATGAGCTCACCGGCCCTGGCGATTCCCGCAAACGCTCCCTGAAGCACCGCCTCGGGGGAGCCGATGAAGGTCACCACCGTGCGGTTGGTGTCAACCCCGGGATCCGCATCCAGCAGCGTGACCCCCTCGGTGGAGCTTATGGCGTCGGCGATTCTGTCTATGACCGCCTGGTTTCTCCCTTCGCTGAAGTTCGGCACGCATTCGACCAGTTTCATTCGGGACCTCGTCTCAAATACCGGGAGTCAAACCATAATCTCTGTGCGGCGGGCCGTCAAGGCGGCCCCTTTCTGTTGACACGGCACTGCCTGCATGCCATATTCCCACGATTAGTGAAAACCCTGGATAAGGAGGATAAGTCCAATGAAAAGCAAGAAATTCAGCATCGTGGTGCTGGGGCTGTGCGTGGTTCTGGCAATGCCGCTGATGGGGTGCGGGGACGATGACAACGGCAACGGGGGCGCCACCTTCAAGGCGACCGTAAAGGATCGCATGAGCCGCACGCCTCTGGGCGGAAAGACCTGCCGGGCGGTGGCAAACGACACCGGCGACCCGATCGCGGGGTTCGTGGCCACCTCCGAGGCCAACGGGTCGATTTCGTTCAAGGACCTGCCCGGCACGGAAGTGGGCTTCAGGTGCGACGGGGTGACCGGCGAGCACGTGGACACCTACCAGTTCAACATCTCCACCACCGCCCAGGACG
>Ga0180432_10006004_pt1 | contig 15950 bp, 14 predicted proteins | sample SS_ome_10_FD_132414 | JGI IMG/M metagenome (GOLD analysis project Ga0180432, IMG submission 132414) | Hypersaline lake sediment archaeal communities from the Salton Sea, California, USA - SS_1_MS_2 metaG | ecosystem: Environmental > Aquatic > Non-marine Saline and Alkaline > Hypersaline >... | reverse complement strand
TCGGCGTACGCTACTTTCGCGGAGCGAAAGGCGACAATGGGCGAAACCGCGAAATACGCTGCGCGTTTGCTCGCCAACGACTTTACATAAACCCGAAGGCAGAACGGCCGATAGATGCAATTTCCAGACGCGGGCGCGATGGCCGCGCTGGGGACGGCCTTCTGTTGGATGGCGAGCAGCCTCTTCTTCGAGGCCAGCGGAAAGCGTATCGGCTCGCTGCCGGTGAACATCATCCGCCTGTTCATGGCGTTCGCTTACTTCTCGATCACTCTGAGCGTCTATCGCGGCTCTCCGCTGCCGCTGGATTTTCCGCCAGAGGCGTGGATTTGGCTGAGCATTTCCGGGCTGGTCGGGCTCATGCTCGGCGACATCATGCTTTTCCAGGCGTTCGTCGAAGTCGGGCCGCGAATCGCCATGTTGGTCATGTCGCTGGTGCCCGTGCTGAGTTCCCTGGCAGGGTGGATTTGGCTGGGCGAATCTTACAACGGACAACAATGCCTCGGCATGGCGATCACCTTGGCCGGCGTGGTGTGGGTCGTCCTGGAAAGACCCGAGAAGAGCAAGACCCCGAGCGACGAGAAGCAGAGCTTCTACAAAACGCGGGCAATTACCAAGCGCGGCCTGCTGCTGGCCTTTGGCGGAGCGATCGGCCAAACGGCCGGTTTGATCACCGGAAAGATCGGCATGTACGGAAAGCTGGACCCGTTTGCCGCCACGCAGATTCGCGTCGTCGCGGCCTTGATCGGGTTTTCGGTACTGTTCGTTTTCATCGGCGCGTGGGGGAATGTGTGGCGTTCGCTGAGCAATACGCCCGCCATGCTGCTGACGGCCGGCGGCGCGACGGTCGGCCCATATTTGGGCGTGGCCTTGATGATGTATTCCCTGAAATTCACATCCAGCGGGATAACCGCCACGATGATCGCCCTGGTACCGGTCTTACTGGTCCCGGCCGCCATGCTGATCGACAAGGAACGCGTATCGCCCAGGGCAATGATTGGAACGGCGGTGGCGTTCTTCGGCGTTGTATTGCTGGTCGGGAATCTCAACTGGCCGCCGTTTTAGGAAGATGGCAGGCGACCTCCGCCGGGCCAAAAGACTTGACAATTGCCGCCGCGGTGTGTTATCAAAGCGTCAAACAACCGCCTCTTACGAAGGAGCACGACAATGCGAATGACGACCACGCTGGGCTGGATGAGCCTTATTCTGATAGTGACTGCGACAGCAACCGCCGCCGAACCGCTCAAGGTCGCGTTTGAAACACATCGCATCGACAACGTCCGCAGCGAAGCCTGTGGCGTGGGCGATTTCAATAACGACGGAAAGCTCGACATCGTTGCCGGGCCGTTTCTGTACTTGGCGCCCGACTGGAAGCCGACAAACATTCGCGAAATAGCCGGCGAGATCGACGGCAAGGGTGACGGCTATACTTGGGACTTCATGAACGCTCCGCTGGACGTCGACGGCGACGGGCTGCTGGACATCGTCTCTTGCTCGTGGCACGGAAAGCTGGCCGATTGGTATCGCAACCCGGGCAGCAAAGGCGGGCTGTGGAAGCAGTCGATTGTCGAGAAGAACGGCAATTACGAGACGGGCTATATGTTCGACATCGACGGCGACGGCAAGGCCAACGAGATATTGCCCTCGACGGCCCACACGTCTTGGTACGAGGTCGGCAAAAAGGCCGACGGCACGCGCGGCGTGCTGGTCCACTCGGTCTGCGAGAAGCGAATGGTTTGGGGCGGCGGCGTGGGCGACGTCAACGGCGACGGCCGGCCCGACATTCTGCGACCCAACGCCTGGTTCGAGGCCCCGGCCGACCCTCGCGGCGGGAAGTGGATACAACACCCCTTGGCCTTGGGCAGCAAGACGCCCGGCAAGGTCGACCACACGCCGCAGATTCTCGTCTACGACGTCAACGACGACGGTCTGAATGATATCATCACCAGTTCGGCGCATAAGTATGGGATTTTCTGGTATGAGCAGGGCCGCAAGGATTCGGAGACGACCTGGAAACAACACACCATCGACGACACATGGTCGCAGGCCCACGCCCATCGGCTGGCCGATTTGGACAACGACGGCGACCTGGACCTGATAACAGGCAAGCGTTTCCGAGCACACAACGGCCACGACCCGGGCGGAGACGAACCGCCGGGGGTCTACTGGTATGAACTGACGCGAGGGCCCGTGCCGGTTTGGAAAAAGCACGTCATCTGCTTCGACAAGGGCATTGGCGCCGGCATGAATATCCCCGTGGTGGACCTCGACGGCGACGGCGATCTAGACATAGTGGTAACCGGCAAATGGGGCGGCCCGGCCTGGTTCGAGAACAAGGCCGTCGATAACAAGTAGGCGAGTAAAACGGCCGCCGATGGCTGTGACCGTCGCATCTTGCCTAACGTGAAAATCCCTCGAAATTACTACAGCCGGGAGAATGCGAAGCCGATGTATATGTTGCCGATATTGGAATGATCGCATTTCAGGCGATCGTTTCTTGCGGCAAGTGGGCAGTTCTTCCGATGTTTTTCGAGCCATCGTCGGCTCGGGGGATGATTGGAGCAAGGCGTTTATGGCCGAACGGGTCGCGGTGCGAGATTGCCGCGGCTTTGGGCCGTTGGCTTCTCGGGCTGTCTCTCTTGCCCAACCCCCGTGGAATGATCGGTGACTGTCCGCCCCGTGAACTCGACTTGGACCGTCTGGGCATTGCGAACCTTGCATCCGCATCAGCTCGGAATGGCACTCACCCTTTAGCTGGTTTCTTACCGGATACCTAACCATGAGAAAGTCAATTCCACTCGCGGTTCTTCTCGTATGTGCTTGCCTGATAACAAACGCTTCCGCCCGGCGGCCGGGGCTCGCGGCTCATCCGCTTGCCGTTACCGCCCAGTTTCTCGTTCCCGATAGCGACACCGACGTCGCTCCCCGGCTCCCTTCACCGGACGGCCCGGCGATTTCCGAGCCGTTGGCCATCGACGGAACCGACTGCCAATGCGAAACTCCGTGTGAGAGCGAGTGCTGCCCGCGTCCGTGCTGCTCATGTTGCTGCCTGCCGCGATTTTACGGCTACGCGGAAGCCTTGTTCCTCAATCGCGACAACGAAAGCAAGGTGCGGCCGATCGTTATCGATACTTCGGTGCCGGCCAGCGGTGACAATACGCTGCTGCGTACTTCCGATCTCACGTTCTCCAACGAGCCGGGAGTGCGAGTGCTGCTGGGCTATCAGATAAACCAGTGCCATGCCATCGAGTTCGGTTATTTCAGCATCTTCGATTGGCACGGTTCGGCGACCATTACTGGCGACGACAACTTGGCGATCCCCGGCGACTTGGGGCTTGCTTCGAATGACTACTACAACGCGGATGTCATGCGGGTGGATTACTCGTCGACTATCAACAGCTTTGAAACAAACTGGCTGTGGACCCATTGCTGCTGCGAAGAAGCGGTGCCGTGTTGCAGTCCGCGGCGAATGCGTGTGTCTTCCTGGTTCGTCGGTTTCAGATACTTGAACTTGGACGAGCAGTTCAACATTCGCCCCACGGATCTCGACGAAGGCACGAGCGACTATAACGTGCGCACGGAGAACGATCTGTACGGAGCTCAGATCGGTGCCCGCGTTCGGAGTATGCGGGATCGTTGGGGTCTGGAACTCATCGGCAAGGCTGGGATTTACGGCAACTCAGCCGAACAAATCCAATACGTGACGGACTTCCCGCCGCCGTTTGAACTACGCAGCGAGCAATCCCATCGAGCCGGCAACGTGGCGTTCGTCGGCGAGTTGGGCTTCTCACTATTCTATCAACTGACCGAGCACATGGGCATTCGCGGCGGTTACAACCTTATGTGGCTGGAAGGCGTGGCCTTGGCGCCCGACCAGTTGGACTTCACCTTCACTTCCACCAGCGGCACGCACCTTGACAGCACCGGCGGTTTGTTCCTGCACGGAGCCAGTGTCGGCGTGGAGGCGTATTTCTAAGCGGCGGTATTCTATTCAACCAAGAAAACCTGCGGAGCCATGCCGAGTTTGGTGCCTTGGTAATCGATAGTCACATCTCCTTGGCCGGTCAGTTGCAGGCTTCCGACCACGAACTGTGCGTTGTAGATGCCTTGCCCGGCGATCTTGAACTGTGCCCATTTGGCGTATAGCGTGCCGCTTAGGTTTCCTTCCTCGGCATCGCCCTGGAAGTCTACCGATTGGGTGTTCCACCGTCGCTGATAGAAGAGCATGTTGTTAAACGGCGACGAGGAGTCTTCCAGCGGCGTGAACACCATTCCCGCGTTCATCGTTATCGCGCCGAACTTCACGTCTTTTTCGTATCCGGTCGGCGGCGGTCCGTCGCCGTCGTTTGCGTCGGGAAAGCCCGAGGCGGGATCGTAGTTGCTGCCGGTGGCGTAGAACATGATCTTATCGGCCGTTACATTGCCGCCGGTTATCTTCAGCGCGTTTTGCGTATTGTTGGCGGGTTTGAGCACGTATATCCCCGGCAGCAGTGTCACGTTGCCGCCTGTGATTTCGATCGAAGTGTATATGCCCGGATGAAGCATCATCCGGTGATTGGCCGGGTCGGGATCGCTGGTGTCGATGTAGTTGCGAGGCTCGACGTCGTCGGCTCCCGAGTCGTTCAACTTCAGGTTCACGTTCGTTGCCTGCGGCGCGCCGCGATAGGCCGAATTGACTCCATTGCCGGTCGTTGGCGTGGCGAGATTGAGCAAGGGATCGGGAATCGGCAGTTCCTTGGCGTGCAAGACGTTTGAAGTATTGCCGTCCTCGTATGGCTGGAAGTTCTCCGGAAGATTAACTCCGCCCACGATGCGAATGTCGTTGGCCTTCAGCACGGCATTATTGGAAACGTCGCCGGCATACTGGCTGTTTCCGTTGTCCACCGGAACGCCGTCCTCATCCACACCGCCGCCCTCCGAATTGTCATAGACGCGTCCCTTGACTTTCAGGACAGCCGTTCCACCGACGCCCAGCCCGGGCCGGGCCGTCGGGTCCAGCACCGCGACGCCCTCGCCGGCGCTTACCGATTCAAAACCGGCGACCGCTCTGGCGCCGACTTCCTGATCCTGCGTGGCACCGGGCAGTATATGCACGAAATATGTCTGCCGAGGGTTCGTCACGATAACCTCGGCGTAAGCGCTGTTGCCCGCGTAGGGACCGCTTGCCGGTGGAATGTTTACCGTCGGCGGCGGCGCGTCGGAGAGTTCGTTGTGCGTGTTAACGAATGTCATGGCGGTATTGGTGGCATAGCTGGCCGGTCGGCCCATCATAAGATCGTTGGCGGCGGCCAGCGCCGCGGCGTCGGCCGCGTTTTGTGCGTGGCGTTGGGCCGACATCAACAGGCCCGAATCGATCACCAACCCCAACATGCCCAGAAGCACCGTGAGCACCAACGCGAACCAGACCGCCACGGCGCCCCTTCGTTGTAGTCTTTTGCCTTTCATCGTTTCCTCCTCAATGAGCGATTCTCATCGTCGACTTGGCTTCGAGAGTAAACTCCGGACTGCCGAAAATGAACGCCATTATCGGCCGGTAGGGCATGCTGGCGGTTATGGTCACCTGCTGTTCGAGATCGTTCCCCCCCTCGGGCCACGCGGCTTGGACCGTCACTTCCGTATGGTCCATGCCGGCCAGCGAGCGACGCACCGATTCGGCCAGGGGGTGAGTGTCGGCCGCCGTGCCGCTGTAGCCGGTCGGTCCCCAAACGCCCAGCGGTTCGGCCATGCTGCCGTGTACGATTGCCTCCCTGGCGGCGCGGCGGGCGGCTTGGGACAGGCTGTTGTGCTTCAGCACGCCCAATCCCAAATCGAGCATGCCGAACACCAGTGTTATGAATATCATCAACACGATGGCCGTTTCGATGGCCGCCGCGCCCTGACGTCGGCGACGGTCGGCGGAGGATCGGCGGCGGTTGCTCTTGCGAATGTTCACTTTCGTTCCTCCCGAATGATTGAGTGGCGTCGCGGTGTTAGTTCCTGTTGATTAATAGGTAAATGGGTGCCATTCCTCGCGATTTACGGAGCATGCGTCCTGGTTCGTAGTCCCGCCCTTAGGCGGCTTGTCGTCGTCATTGCCCCCCAGGAACCCGCCTTTACGCAGTTCCTTTCCGCCTAAAGGCGGGACTACAAACGGGTCGGGCCGATTCTCAGACTTGCCGAGCATGAAACCCGAGAATTTTAAACAGAAACCATTTGGTTCCTTGTTCCTAAATCGACAATGGCTCGATCCACGCGCGGATACACTTCAACGGATCACTCGCATCTCGACGGTTCTACTTAGGTTCATCTGGCTCGGAATGCCGGGCCAGTCGACTAGGGTTTCAAAGGGATATGTCACTTGCACGCTCACGCGTTTCAGGCCGTCGCTGTCGGTGGCCATTACCGGCGAGGGCATGTCTATTTTAGTCGCGTCGAAAGTATCCCCCAACTCTGCCACCACCGCTTCCCGCGTGCGTTGTTCCCACACGGGCTGAGTGGTGGCGGTGACCGGATGAAAGCTCGCGAAACCGGCCCCGGCCCTGGCCGCGTTGGTCACGGCGATATGGGAATGCGCGAAACGACCGAAGTCGATACAGCCGAGCACGATGGCCGTCAACAGCGGCAGGATCAATCCCATCTCGATCGCCGCCGAGCCGTGTCGTCTGTTGAACAATCGTCCGCCAGGTGTGTTTCTCATGGTTCCGATTCCCGGTTGATTGCGGTTGTCATCCGACCTTGAAGGCACCGTTGATGAGTTGCTGGTATATCTGGATCGCAGCCGGGCCAAGTATCACGATGAATATGCCCGGGAAGATGAAGAATATGGTGGGGAACAGCAGTTTCACGGCCGCCTTGTGGCCCAGTTCCTCGGCCCGTTGATGGCGCTTCTGCCGCAGAGTATCGGCGAAGACTTGCAGTGCCGTGACCACGCTGGAGCCCATCTTCTCGGCCTGCGTGATTACCGACGCCATGCTGCGCAACTCGTCCAGGTCGAAGCGCTCGGCCAGCGAGCGAATCGCCTCGCCGGTGGTGTGCCCCATCTGGATTTGCCGCTGCACGACGTTGAATTCCATGGCCAGCATCGGCTGGGCAGTGGCCAACTCGCGCGCGACTCGGGAGAAGGAGCCGGCCAGACTGACTCCGCCTTCCAGGCAGATCACCATTACGTCCAGCGCGTCGGGCAACGCGCGGCGAATAGCCCTTTGGCGTTGTTTGCGCACCTGATCCAGCCAGATACCGGGCGCCACGGTTGCGGCCAATCCGATAAGCGAACCGAAGATCATGCCGTTTTGCATCGAAATCAAGCCCAGCGCCGCCAACAGGACTCCCAATCCGACTGCCGCCGCCAGAAACACCATCCGCAAGGAGAACAGTAGGCCGATCGTCCTCGTGTCGCGGTATCCGGCCCGGGCGATCCGCTGGTCCAATGTTTCCGCCGCCGCAAAACGTTGGGCTTGCTTTTTCGCGTTGCGGTCGCTGAAGCCGTTCGTGCTTCGGGAGATTGGTCTGCTCTGCATCGGGGTCGTGTCGCCGTCGGCCAGTTCCTCGATCCGGCGTTGGGATCGGGTCTTAAACAAACCCACCGCGACGAACACCATCAACACGAAACTTCCGGCGGCCAGAAACCACGCAGACGAAAAGCTGTTCAACTCGAACATGGTATCACCCAATCTTCATTGTCTCGCCGCATGCTTAGCCGGCGGCTTAGAAATCGAAACAAATGATTCTCCTCATCCATAGCCCGCCGAAGACCATGGAAGCGAACATCGCGACCAACAGTATGGGATAATTCATCAGCGTCATCATGTACTCACGATTGACGATCATCAGTATGCAGAGCATGGCCGGCGGCAGGGCCAGCAGAATGATCGCCTGCAAGCGTCCTTCGGCCGTCAGCGCGTTGATGGCTCCCTTGATTCTGTAACGCTCGCGTATGACGGCGGACAGCTTTTCCAACAGGCTGGCGAAGTTGCCGCCCGTTTGACGGTGTATAATGACCGCTAGAACGAAAATCTTCAGTTCCAGCAATCCGGTTCTCTTGGCCAGATCACGCAAAGCCGCCTCCGGCGAAAGACCCAGGTTCTGCTGGTCGTGGCAGAAACCGAATTCCTCGGCGATGGGCGAGGAAAACTCATCGGCCACGGCCTGCAAGGCCTGCGAAGTCGTCTGGCCGGCTCGCAAAGTGCGGCTCATCAGGTCGAAAGCGTCGGGCAATTGCGAAAGCAGCTTGTTTCGACGCTTCGAGCGGCACATGCCGATATAGACCACCGGCGCGAACGACGCCAGCAAACCGGCCATCGCGGCCAGGATTGCCGGAGCCCCGACAAGGACCAAGAGCGAGGTCGCCGCCACGCCCACGACCAGACAAACGAGAACCGCTTGCCGGGGGCCGATTGCCAGGCCCGACTCCTCGACGAATGCCCGCATCTTTTCAGTCAGCGAGGGTTCGGCTTGCGGCGGTTCAATTTCCAAGTCAGACGCTTCGAGCATCTTCGCGTAATCCGGCGAGTGTTCGATTCGCTCGCGATGTCTGGCCCGCGTTTCCTCTTGCAGTCGACGCCGTACTCCGCGGCGGCTTGCCTCGATGACATCGACCATCAACCAGTTGACGCCGAAAATCAGCAGGAACCCCGAAAGAAACGCCAGCGACAGGAATAAGTACTGCATCGTTATGCTCCAGTATGCCGCAATAAGCTGTCAGCCGTGAGCCATGAGCCACGCGCAAGCGGAAGCCACGCCAACTGACTACCCACTATCCACTACCCACTACTCAATGATTCTCCGTTCAAACAATTCACCCGGCAGCTGCACGCCGGCGGCTTCCAGTTTCGACAAACAGGCGGGGCGAATGCCGGTCGCCATGAAATGGCCCTGGGCCTCGCGCTTATCGTTGATGCCGGTTTGCTTGAACTCGAAGATGTCGTGCATGCTGACGACTTCGCCTTCCATGCCGGTGATCTCCGATACCTTGACCAGTCTTCTCACGCCGCCGATAAGTCGCGAGACTTGCACGACGAGGTTGATCGAAGCGGCCACTTGTTTCCGGATAACCCAAATCGGGATATCGAATCCGGCCATGCCGACCATCATTTCCAAACGGCTTAGCGCGTCGCGCGAGGTGTTGGCGTGGATCGTCGTCAGGCTTCCTTCGTGGCCGGTGTTCATCGCCTGAAGCATGTCCAGGGCCTCGCTGCCGCGGCATTCGCCCACGATTATCCGGTCGGGCCGCATTCGCAGCGCGTTTCGCACGAGGTCCCGGCTGGTGACCTCGCCGGCGCCCTCGATGCTCACCGGTCGAGTCTCCATTCGCACCACGTGCGGCTGCTGCAACTGAAGTTCGGCCGAATCCTCGATTGTGGCCACCCGCTCGTCGCCGGGAATGTAGCTCGACAACACATTCAACAGCGTGGTCTTGCCGCTGCCGGTGCCGCCGGAGATCAGTATATTGATGCGAGCCTCGACACAGGCCGAAAGAAATTGCTCGATTTCCGGCGTTATCGAACCGTTATTGAGCAAGTCCCAAATCGACAACGGCCGGGCACCGAAACGCCGAATGGAAACCAACGGCCCCTCAAGCGCCAATGGGTGAATGATCGCATTTAATCGGCTGCCGTCGGCCAGTCTGGCGTCGACCATGGGACAGGTTTCGTCCACCCGACGCCCGACCTTGGCCGCGATTCGCTGCACGACTTGCAACACATGCTGCTGGTCGTGAAAGGCGACGTCCGTCTTCTCCAGCTTTCCCCGGCGTTCGATGTAGATGGTCCTCGGTCCGTTGATCAGGATATCCGATATCTCTGGATCGAGCATCAAGGTTTCGATTGGCCCCAGGCCGAAGGTTTCGTCCAAGACCTCGCTCACCAAGCGTTCCCGCTCGGCCAGGCTAAGCAGATCGGCTCTGCTCCGCGAGAGCAGTTCGACCTGTCGGCGGACTTCGGCGCGAAGGGCTTCCTCGCCCATGGTGCCCAGGGTAGCGACGTCCAGGGCGGCAATTACCTGTTGGTGAAGTTCGCGTTTAAGGGCGAGGAACCAGTCTTCGCCCGACCGCCGGGTTTCATTGGCCTGGCCGTCTGTTTCGTCTTCCGCCAAGTACGGGCAGGGCTCCTCCCGCGGATGCTCTCCATTTCCCGAAGGGGCCAGCGCCGGCACCTCCACGGGTTGAGGGTCGGCGTCGGTCGGCTCATTGGCCGTATGATTTGTCTTGCGAAGCCAAGTCATGATTTACACCTCTTCTGTCGCCCGACATATTGCGGGCACTTTGTAGGGTGCGTCGCGACGCACGTTACCTGTCGTTACGAACTGCCGCATCCGTTGAGGCTTTCCGCCAAGTGTCTGATACTCCTGCAAAGCTTCGACCGGTGGTTTTGCAGGACCATCGGCACGCCTTTGTTGACCGCCCGATTTACTCTGTAGGGATCGCTGGGAACGCTATGCGTCAGCTTCACCCCCAGGGCTTGCTCGGCTTCGGCGATCCCCAACTGGCCGGACTGTCCCGTTCCGTTGGCAACCAGACGGATTCGCTGTAATCCGATACCCAACTCGGCCAGATCGTCCATGGTTCGCAGCGTATTTCTCAGCGAGATGTAATCCAACCTTAACACCAGCAGGATTACGTCCGACTGCCACAGGGCTTCCACCTGTTCGTTGCCGAAGGTGTTGTCCAAATCGGCCACGACGTATTGGAATCTGGCGCGGGCCATGGCCATCGTAGTTCGTACTCCCTTGTTCGTAACCCATTTCACCCCCGATGCTTTCAGGGGAGCGGCCAACAAACGGACGCCGCTGGAATGCCTTGCGAAAAACTGCTCGAACATCGACGAGTCGACTCGCGACAATCTTTCGCACAGATCGGCGATCGTGTGCATGGGCCGCAGATCGAGCATGGGCGCCAGATCGCCCGCCGCGAGCCGCAAGTCTATCAGCCCGCATTCTCCGTGCAACTGAGCGAACACGGCGGCGATATTCGAGGCCAAGGTACTGGCACCGCTTCCGCCGCTGGGCGCCATTACGGATATGACGCGGCCGGTCTTCTTGGGCTCCACGGTCGCGCGGTTCTTTTCCTTCATGCGAACCAGCGCGGCCGGCAGTTGTGAATCGATCAAACTCTCGTCGATATACTCGTCGGCCCCTTCGCGCAGGGCCCCAAGGATCAATCGGGCGTCGTCCACCGGCCCAACCATCAGGCAGTGGACTACCGACGCCGTTCCACGCGTCTCGCGCAGCACCCTAAGTCCCAAGGCGGGATCGTCGGGCAAGACCAGCACCAGCAACTCCGCGGCGCGGCGACTGCAATGCTCGGCGGCGGCTTCAAGGTCGACGATGTCCTCCGACCCACAATGAATGTCGTTGTGAGCCAATAGCGTCATCACTCGACTGGCCAATTCGTCGTTGTCGCTGATTATCGAAGCTCGCATGTTAGCCTCGTCGTTATGTTCCAGCAGCGGTATGTCGCCGGCGGGTCGTATCATTCGGATGCCTCCCGGCGCCTTCAGTCGCGCTGCTGTTGTCGGGGATCGACTTCGACCTCTCTGCGATCATCGCCGCGAATGGTCAGTATCTTCACGGCGGGTAAGTTTTCCTCGACCGGGCCGTCATCGCCAGGAAGCAGAACGCCGCCTGCCGTGGTGGCCGACGAAGCGATTTCCCCCTTCCGCTTGAAGCGGAAATCCCGCAGCATCGCCGGTCGGGTGCTTGCTTCGTTCAAATCCTCGGGATTACGCAAGGAAAGCGTCAGCACGCCCGAGCTCTGTCCCAAGTCGAGCACGGCCGCCTGTTCCGGCGTAACCAGCAGGGTGACCGTCTGCGTTTGGCGCGGATCGACTTTGTTTTCGGCGGGCGCGTCGAGTTGTTGGTCGACGGCCAGGACTTCGACGGCCTGCAACAGCGTGACGGTGCTTCCTCCGCCGGTCTGGTCGCCGCTCATGCCCTTGAGCGTAAGCAATATGTCTACCTTGTTGCCGGGCAGCACGAACCCGCCCACGTTGGAAGCGACACTGGAGGCTTGGATAGTGTAGGCCCGCATTCCATGAGGTATGAGCGACGCCAAGCCGCGAGCGCTTCCCTTGGCTGCCAGCTTCTTGTCGAATACCGGTTCGCCGGCGACTATCGGGACCATGGCGACACGTTTAACGGCCAGATCGGTGCTTTGCAGAACTCCATCGCAGAGGGCTTCCTTGGGCCATTGTTTGATCTCGATATCGTCTTCGGTGATCATCGTTCCCCGCTGCACGGGAGCGGATGCCACGACAACCGGCACGGTATTCTCGGCTTTCACGAACTTGGTGGAACCGCGAATCTGGCTCATTCCCCAAGCGGCCGAGAGACCACACACGGCGGCCAGCACAATCACGACCATGGCCCTGGTCTTCATGACATTCTCCCCCTTGTTTCGATCGATGTCTTGTTGGCGTCGGCAGCGGACTTGGCACCGTTACGGATACCACTGTTACGGATACCACTCCCAGATCATCAGTCCGATTACGGCCAAAGCCATCATGGCCGCGAAGGGGACCAAGCGTTGTCGACGGTCTTCACGCCGAGCAGTGACTTCCACTCGCTCCTCGGCGCCGAGGTGTTTCGTCATTGCTCCCAATTGCAGCATTGTCATACGTATTGCGATAAAGGCGTGCATCAAGTTGCCCCGCAACATCAGCACGACCAGTGAATAGGCGGCTGTCGCCATGGCCGCTATGACGAATACGTGAGTCGTCGCCATCGGCCCTAGCCAGGCGCCGATGCCGGCCAGGAGTTTTACGTCGCCGGCTCCCATTATTCCCAGGACGTACAGCCCGAAGAGAATGCCAAAGCCGACGAAGCCACCCAGTAGGCTAGCTTGCAGACCGCCCAGGCCGCCGGCCACTGTGTGAAAAAGCACGCCGCCGACGAACAGCGGAAAGGTCAAGCGATTGGGGACCCTGAATGTGCGAACATCCATTACTCCGGCCAAGGCGACCGAAGACGCGACCACGGCGGCGGCAATCGGCGATGATGTTTCCACGGGTTCCCCTTTGCTCTTTCTCAATGGCTATTGTTTTTACGAGAGTCCGACTGCTATTTCGAGATTTCGACTGGGCGAGCATCTCGCGAGGGTTTGGGAAGGCGAGGTCGCACCGCGGATGACTTACCCCGTGGGGCGCTGGCATCCGCTTTGGTGCGTGCCTCGCGTGCCGACGTTTCGCCGGCTCGTTCGCAGCGTCGCACGATGACATTGCAAGTGCTTTGACAGGAGGCCGCACGGGACCTCGATAAGCTCCGCGAGTGTTTCTTCGGCGGCGCGTCGCTGCTAGCGTCCGGTGTCCTTACAATTGGTTCGACACATTGGTGAACATGGCGTCGAGGCTGCCCCCGACCAGCGTGGCCCCCGCGATAATCGCCACGGAAATCAACGACACTATCAGGCCGTATTCGACCGCGGTCGCACCCTCTTCGCTTTTCCAGAACTTTCGCATCACGAATCCTCCCCAAGTAGAACGGAAATAACTGAAACTGAAACGGAAAAGACTGAAACTCAAAAGGTGGTCGGTGTTTGTTTCCGGCCGACTTTCCGCCGGCAATAAGATGCACCTTCCGTGCCACGGTGTGCCGAATGTGGTTGCGAAACAGAAGGGCAAGCCGGCGGTTGCCACCGCAACCCACTGGAAACTCGCGGCTTGCGTCAATCGGATTACACCAAAGAAGCTCTCGATTTTCTTGCGGCGAAACCTCGCATCCACATGACCTGTAATCCATGCGTAAACGATCGACTGGCGCGTACTCGTAACCCCCACCGCGACGCGCAAACCAAACGAACCGAAAGAAGTTCCCGACGACCAATCGCATCGGGTAGCTCAGATTCTTGAACCTGGGTCGCGCGGCGACAAGAGGCCGTGAGCGCCGCGTTGTCTTACCAGACAATGCCGCTATCCCGGCTAGCCTGCCACACATAAAGCCTTCAGTGCTTCGCACCCGGAGGTTTGTGAAAACATCTGTCGTGCGAAGAACTACGCCAAACCGTGCTTGTGCAGCTTCTTATAGAGAGTCACGCGGCTGATGCCCAACTCGACCGCCGTCGTGGTGCGGTTGTTGTCGTTGCGATCCAGAGCCCTGATAAGCCGGGCCCTTTCGGCGTGCGACCGCGCGCTTGCCAGCACGTTGCCCACGCCGCTGGCGGCCAGCGAAAACGGCGTGAACGTGGTGCCATTGGCACCGATGCACTCGGGCAAGTCGGACACTTCTATCGCACCGCCTTGCCCCAATGCGACCGCTCGCTCTATCACGTTTCGCAACTCTCGCACGTTACCCGGCCAGCGATATGCTTCCATGGCTCGCATGGCATCCGTGGAGATTTGCGTCACCGAGCGCCCCGTGTTGGCGCGGGCGTCTTCGAGAAACTTCTCGGCCAGGGCCTTGATCGACTCGGGCCGCTCGCGCAGAGGAGGTACGGTGAACTCGACAACCTTCAGCCGATAGAATAAATCGGCCCGGAACCGGCCGGCATCGACCTCTTCCTGTAAAGGTCGGTTGGTGGCGACGATCAGCCGGGCACGCATCTGGTGAGTCTTGTTGGCACCCACCGGCTCGAAAGTTCTCTCCTCAACCACCCGCAATAGTTTCATTTGCCCTTCCAACGGCACGCAATCGACCTCGTCGAGCAACAGCGTTCCATCGCCGACGTGCAGGAACTTTCCGGTGCGGTCTCGGTCGGCGTGAGTAAAGGCTCCTCGAACGTGTCCGAACATCTCGCTCTCCAGCAGCGACGGCGGCACCGCGCCGCAGGGCACGACGACGAACGGCTTCTCCTTTCGCGGCGAGAGTTCGTGTATCACCCGGGCCAGATGCGTCTTGCCGGTGCCCGTCTCTCCGGTGATGAGAATCGTCGTGTCCAGGGGCGCAACCCTCTGAAGCTGACGCATGAGGCTCTCCAAGGCATCACTTTCGAGCAAGAAGCCATCGATCTTCGTCGGCAGCAGTCTTGCTCGAGCACCGTTGCCGTTTCCATTGCCGTTGCCATTACCCTTATGACGATTACCATTGTGGCCGTTGACTTTGACGACCTTGGGCTCCGCGTCTTCGTGAGGCTTTATGGTAAAGACCTCCAACAGCATGGCCAGCCGCGAGGTATCGATCGGCAGGCTCATGCACTCAAGCATCCCCATGCTCAGCAGGCGGCAATTCCGCTCGACGTCGTCCTCTCGGCTCAGTGCTATCGAGGGCACTCGAAGCCCAAGTTCGGCTGCCGTTTCGAGCAGCAACGCCACCCGAGCCTCGTCTTGCCGGTCGTCTATGCATGTAAGAAGTACGGAAACGCGGCCGCGACCTAGATGCTCCGCGGCATGGTCTATCTGGTCGGCGGTCTCGACGCGCGCAGATCCGATTTCTCCGGCGACTTCGCTCACGACGCGCTGGACGGACTTATCCGCGGCAAATAACAGGATTTCAGTTTCACCGATCATGGTTGCTGGTTCTTGGCTGGTGTCGGTATTGTGTTTCAGCAAGGTTGCTAGACCGACAAACGGCCACTATCGGGTATTTCCCCAACTCGCCGCCGCCGGGCTCACTGCAACCTCTTACATGCGAAGCACGTGCCAAACTCGCCAGATTGCGCAAACGCCAGAATGAGGAGCAGTTAGGAGCCACGGTCGCCGCCTTGGATGATGTCAATGGTCTTCTTTGTATTTCTTACCGTGGCGGAAACGCACGGAATGTTCGCAATTCGCTGCTAAAACGACACAACGGGCGGCAAAAACACCACCGTCAGGGAGGCCACTCGGCTGGAAAAAGCCGTAGTCAGTGGACTCCCAGATAGCGTTTCGCAAGCGATGGATCGAAATGCATGCCCCCAAAGCAGTAGTCCGCGCCGGTAACAGCGGTCCGTCGGCGGCACCTGTTCCAATACTGTTCGGCACGGCATTTGTGTACTGGAAAGCACGTAAAATGCGGAGAATAGCTGGACTTGCGCGCTGTGGCGATTCGGTGTATATTCCAAAGCATGGCCG
>Ga0180432_10006000_pt1 | contig 15953 bp, 27 predicted proteins | sample SS_ome_10_FD_132414 | JGI IMG/M metagenome (GOLD analysis project Ga0180432, IMG submission 132414) | Hypersaline lake sediment archaeal communities from the Salton Sea, California, USA - SS_1_MS_2 metaG | ecosystem: Environmental > Aquatic > Non-marine Saline and Alkaline > Hypersaline >... | reverse complement strand
TGTGGAAGTCATTTTAATTTCTCTTTTTTAATTCCAAGTTCTGCTAAATACAAATCTTTTAAAGTTAAATCTAATCCAATTCCTTCTAATTGACAACTTGCTAATGCTTCTCTCATCATCATTGCTTTTTTAATACCTTTTAAAACTACATCGGAAGTCATTTTAAATCCTCCTCCTTAAGATTGTTATCCCACATAATAAATCTACAAACTTTAAAACTCTCTGCATCGTTTAATAAACTACCATCAGGCAATCTTCCTTCTTCTCTAATAAAGTTTACTTTCTTAATCGCTTCTGCTTTTATTAAATATCTTAAATATCTTGGGCTCCCATTTTGCCCTAAACTTTTTTCATATAAATCATTCAAGGTTTTAAGTTCGTTCATTTTTTCACCTCAATATTATCGTTAGTTAAATTCCAAATATATTCAATAGTTTCATCTAAGTTCATTTTTTCTGATAAGATTTTTTCTTTGATTAGTTTTTTAAGTTCTGGTTTCATTTTAATTTATCTCCTTTGAAACTGCAACCATTTGAACAGCTGAAATATCTTTTTTGTTTTGTTGTATAAGAGAAACAATATCCTGCTTCAAGATTTAACATCTGAACACCAGCATAACCATTTTCTTTACAAAATTCTTTTACATGTATTGGGTCAATCATTAATAATCCTAAATAAAGTGCCAAAGGAATAACTATTATAAGAACTAACATACATATTATTAAGATTACATCTGATGTTTTCATCTTCTGCCCTCCCTTCTTTTATCCCAGTTAGAATGAGTTGAATATCTTGCAAATCTTTTTCTTAATTCTGAAAGATATGCTTGTGTGAAAGGTGTTGCTGTTATGTGATTCATGATTGAAGCCATGTCGTCTATAGGAATTATTCCTTGATATTTTTCCATAAGATCATCTAATTGTCTATCAAATTCTCTTTCAGCTTCTCTAAAACACATGTTCTCATCTATTGGTTGAAGTGATACCATTTTACCAAAATCCCTCCCTAAACTCATCTAGAACAGAAATCATAACTGCATAAGCCATAAAAAGAAAACCTAAAAAAGCCGTAACAACACAGAGAGAAATATAATCTCTATAGTGAGAAACTTTACATATTTCCCCTACAATCTCATTTGAAAATCGATCATAACACTTTCCATCTTCGTCAAAATCAATTATAGAAATAAATACCCCTCCTACAGCTGAACTAACCAACAAAAAAATTCCTATAGCGAACATAATAGTATAACTTGTTTTCATTTTTCTGCTTCCTCAATCCAATCCTCAGCTAATTTAGTTTTATTTACAATTCTTTTTCCTTGAAACCATCCACGATCAAATGCAATCATTACTCTCCAAACTTCTCCGTTTTCATGTTTAATGTATTTAAGGTTCATTTCCCTTCCTCCTTCCTATTGATCTCATCAATGTAATGCTCCATATTTAAGTTCTCAGCCATTTTAAGCGACTTTTCCATATTTTTCTTAGTCTTCCATGTTAAACAACCAATCTCTTTTTGTAGGGCTTCGTATTGCTCTGTGAGTTCTCTAAGCTCTTTTATAGTCATATCTTCAAATTGTTTTATGTTGTTCATTTTTTAATCTCCTTTTTATTTAGTATCCAATACAAAGCATTTGTTTCCTGTTGGCGTTTAACTAATCCTTCTTCTTCAAGTTGCTCTAAATATTTCCGAGCCATCCAAGGATTTGTTGATCCAAAAGCCACAAAAGATATTTGGGTTGTTGATCCCCGTTTTATCTTCTTCAAGACCTTAATGATTTGTTTTTTCTTATCCATTGTATTATTATGTAATAATCATAGTATTTAAACCTTTCGATTTACTACTTTTTTATTGCACCTGTATTTCCTTTAAACATCGAAGAGGATTTTTGTTTTTCTAATAAATTATCTGAACCTTGCTTTCCATTGGATTTTTTTATCACAAACCAACTTTTAGGAAAATCATCTTTTGTTGTATGGATTATTTCATTATGTTTTTTCATAAATTCATCTACAGCTCTTCTTACTCCACAATTTTTACAGGTTGGAATATCATTATTAAAATAATCATGCCCAGATAAAACCCCTCCTGTAACAACACGCGGATACCAGATCTCTAAATCTTTTTTACATGCTTTGTAAGTATGATTAGCGTCGATATAAACAAAATCTAAATCTTTTAAAAAATCATATTTCTTAGGAATTTCTTCTGAAAAAGCTTTGAGTATTACACTTCTATTTCCGAATTTCTTTAATCTTAATATTGTTTTTAAATGATAATACTTTTGGCGTAAGTTCCCATGATTTGCAATATCTTTGTATTCTGGGTCGTCTTGATGTTGCCAACAATCTATACTCCACAATGTTGCAAGGTTGCTATTGTTAAGTATAACTTCTGAGAATTTTCCTGTTTGTGTTCCTAATTCAACTCCACATTTATTCAAGCCAAGCTGATTTAGTAATTCTGGAATTTCTTCTCTTATTTTTAAATTATATTTCACTTTTCATCCCTCCTTTCATCGCTTTTCAACTTGAGCATTTTTTCATCTCCTTTAAAATATCTCTATTATCTTGATTTGCGTAATGAACTATAACCACATCTTCACAATCTCCCATATTTTCATAAACTAAATAATTCCACTTATTATCTAACCATTTTATATTACTAAAATATTCTTCTTTGTATTTATTTTCTCTTTGAAACTTTAAACCAAGTTTTAAAAATAATAGCTTTAAAATAAAATTCTTTGGCATCCAATAATATCCAATAGCTTCATTTAATAAACCATTTTCAAACCAAGCATGTTTTTTCATTTTTCCTTCTCTATATTTTATAACTATATCTCTAAGAAGGTGAAAGCTCCACATACTATTTTTAATTAACATAACCCCTGTATTTGCTATTTCAGTTCCTTTATAATTATGTTTTACTAAATACAAATCTTTGCCTTCATCAATCTCTTTTAAAATATCTTGTTCATAATCAATAAAAATGGCGTCAGCATCAACCCACATTACATATTCATAACCTCTTTCAAATAAATCTAAAATCATAATTAATTTAGCTATATGTGGTTCTTCTATTTGAAAATATTCATTTCCTATCTCAACATCATGCCCAAACTTTTTAGCGTATTTCTTAATGCTTTTTAAACAAAGTTCTCCAATTGGTTTATATCCTTTATTAAATCCTGTTGTTATACATATTTTATTCATTTGAACATCCTAATTTTATCTTGGGCTTTTTCAATATTTAAGATAACCTCTATACCTCCAGATTGCCTTCTTTTCTCTTTTATGAGATTTAATCTTTTCAAAGCCCTTCCAAGCCATTTAGTATTAATCCACTCTTCATCACTTTGAAGAAATTGTCTAAACTCAGAATCTAATTTTTTCACCCTAACCCAACTTAAATAATGATATTGAGAAACAAAATCAATTAAAGAAATATCTTTGCTTTCTGCGAATTGATCTTCCTTTTTCTCTTTAATGTAGTTAGAAATTGAATTTAGGGTATCTTTGAACGCTTTTTCGCTAATTTCAAAAGAAATTAGGAGCATAGGCATCACTAATTCCAGATCCCTTCCAGACGCACCCAGCAAATTTAAGCTTTTAAAGAGCTGTATGTAATTTATGTTGTTATATGTATTATTAGTAGTAAGTGTAGAGATGTAATTAGACGACACGAAATTATTCCATTCCCTATACCTCTGGACAGGTGTAACTACACTGCATAAACTACACCCATTTAGGAGTTTTTTTGTCTCTTTAAATATTTCATCATATTCATAAATCTCTACTTTTTGAGTTATTTTAGTGTTCGAACTTCTTTCCAAAATCAATGTAATACATCTATCTCCAAGCACTTCTTCTTGTCCATAAATATTAGCCATTACAATTGGTCTATAAACATTAAATTCTTCAACGACTTGTTCATTCCCAGAAACAGTTTTTTGTTGTTTCATTCTTTTAACCTTAGTTCCTTTTTTATATGCAGCATTTAATAATTCTCTTAAATTTTCATTTCCTTTACGAGAAACACCTTCAAATTCATCTAAACCTAAAGTTCCTTTAGTTCTGAATAAAACTGCTTCTGTTAAGGATGCTTGAACTTCCCCATCTTTAGATAGTTTAGTAATTAATTTGAGCGTTCTTGTTTTTCCAGATCCCCTCATAGCATTCAGGAACAAATAAGGATAAGATTCAAATTGTTCATGAAAATAAGTACCTATGATCCAAATTGATACTAATGGATAATAGTCATCTCGCAGATCACAATAATCTTTAAGAATGTCAATTATATTTAAATAAGCATCATTTAAATTTCCTTTTAGCTTTTCAGATTCTCCTTCTAAATCATAACTAGGGTTTCCTAGTTTTTTAAATTCTTCTTCTGATAATTCTTCCATTTCCCCCTTTCCTCTTCTTTTAGTTTATTCCTACATTCAGGACATAAATCATATTGAGTTCCAATATCATAAGGAGATTGACATTTTTTACAATACCTTAGATTAACATTCATTTGTTACCTTCCTCCTGGATCATTTCTATTTCAGAATTAACAAAACTAACGCGATTTCCAAATTTATCAATAATAGTTATCCAAATTAAATTATTATTTGAATCTTCAACTTCAATAACTTTTCCAGAATAAGTTCTTTTGTTTTTTAAAACAATATAAACTTCTTTTCCTTCCCAATACTTCCATCCTTCTTCCATGATATACTGAAGTGGCGTTTACTTATAAAGTTTTATTTTCATTTATAAGTTAATACAAAGTTTCGTAGAAGATACTATAAGACGAAACATTTATAAATAACCTTTTGTTAATTAAATCAAGAGGTTTCGTAAAAATGCGTAAATTATTTGATGTCATCACCGAAGAGGACTTAGTTAAGGTTGTGAAGGCAACAAAACTACCAAAATACAAACTTGCTTTCATGCTTGGATTCTATCAATGCATGCGTGTTTCAGAGATTGCAAAACTAAGAGAAGAAAATGTGGATAAGAATTTAAAGCTACTTTATATTAAACAAGCTAAGGGACATAAAGATAGAAATGTTCCAATTGCTCCAGAGGTATTTTCTAAATTAAGATACCTCCCTTGTGGTTCTGATAATGCAAAAGATTTTGGAATTAGAGCTATTCAATATGCTTTTACTAAAGCAACTAAGAAAGCTCTTGGTAAATCTTTAAACATCCATATTCTTAGGCATTCAGGAATAACACACTATCTTACAAAAAAGAAATGGAACACAATGCAGGTTCAAAGATTAGCAGGACACTCTAAAAGTGCCATCACAGAAATCTATACTCACATTAGACCAGAGGATCTTGTAGAGAGGATGTGGGAATAAAATGTTTATACAAATGAAAGGAGGAAATCGTGAGGAATGAAAACATACAAAGCAACTGTAACTGGAATTAGTCCTTTACTTATGAATAGACCAAGTGCTTTAATTGGAGATTCTATTAAAGAAAGAAAACAAACAGAACTCCCTCCAGAAGAAATTGCAAAAGATAAACTTTATGAGATTGACGGAAAACTTTATACACCTGAAACCCATTTAAAAGGTGCATTAGTTGAAGCAGGTAAAAACATGAAAGTAGTTGGAAAAGGAAAATCAACTTATTCAAAGATTGTTGGATATGCTGTTGAAGTTAATCCTTTTGAGATTGTTCATAAAAAACAGAAGTGGGAAGTATATTCTGTCTTAGCAGTTAATCCAAGCACAAGAGGAAGAAATCTTTTACATCGTCCTATGTTAAAAGAATGGGAATTAGATTTTGAATTAACTTTTGATGAAGAACAAGTTCCTGCATCAGTTTTAAAAGAAATTTTAGAATTGGCTGGAAGATTTGTTGGAATAGGAGATTGGAGACCTGCAAAGAAGGGAAGATTTGGAAAATTTCAAGTTACAAGTTGGAAAGAAAAAAAAGAATAAACCAATAACTTTATTTAATTTGTTTTTTTATTATTTTCATAGTCAAGATGACTTAGCGGAATGGTAAGGTTCGGTTCGGTTAGGTAAGGTGGGGTACGGTATGGTTAGGTTTGGTACGGTGAGGTGAGGTAAGGCACGGAATCATATTCATTCCTCACGAATGAAACTCAAGGTCAGGCAAGGTTTGGTACGGTGGGGTATGGTGTGGTTAGGTCTGGTAAGGTAAGGCAAGGCAAGGCAAGGCGTGGATTAGAACTTTAACGAAAGAAGCTAAAAATATTCACACATAAAAAATAAACAATCATTCATAGAAGAGCATACAAGACGAAATAAAATGAACGCAGAAATAATAACCACAACTATAAATGGTAGCTCAGAAATAGTTCATAATAATTTTGGGATTATTGTATTCCTTTTTATTTTGTTAGTAATAACTTTTTTATGTCTAATGAATAGAATAGAAGAATGTAGGAGATTAAAAAAGAAAATAAAATGAGAGTACCACATCACACTCATCAAAAGATGGGAAACCAGGAAGAGAAATTTCTAACCCTAAGACGCTCTGAAATTTCACCTCTTTTTCACCTTCCTGGTTTTTATTAATAAATGGTAAATGAAATCTTAATTGGATTTGCAAAAGTTTTGTTAGAGGGGATTCAGTTTTTCATTTGGATGTGGCAGAATAAAATTAAAATAATTGGAGTAACATTTGTTTACACATTAATTTGTTTTGTGATTGACCATTGTTATAATGAATTAAATCAGAGAGCCCGAACTTCTTAATAATAGCTTGTTTAAATAGCTTAACTCTTATAATAAATACCTTAAAAGGCCAGAATATCTTGTCTATTATATCAGTAGTAACATTTTTCTGTTCTCCTTCAATCATTTTGAAATACCAAATAGTCACCCCCATAAGATAGTATAATCAGTTTTTACAACAACATTTTAAGGGAATTTCTTAGGTTTTTAGGGGTATTTCTATGTTTTTTATTGGATTTGCGATAGTAACTTCTCTAATTTGGGAAGCCGCCATATTTATTTCATAGTTTTCTAAGAGTTTTTTAACTTCTGTTGATGTTAATTTATATTTTTGTTTAAATAAAGTATTTATCATTGAAATAAGTTTATCTCTTTGAGAGGTTATCTTTGTATAACGATTATTGTTTTTAGATTTTCCACTTTCATCAGTTATACTTAATATTGCTCCATCTTTTTTTCTTTCATACTCTTCAATTTCCTCGTCGGTAAATATCTTTTCCATGCATTGAGAAAATGTTCCGCGAATATCATAATGTTTTTTATAAGTTTTCTTCTTTTTTGATTTCCAATCTTGATACAAAATATTTTTGGATTTCTTTTTGAAATAAAGGAACCTTCCTTTTTCTAAATTCTTTCTTGAATAAATATGAATTAATCCAATTGCTCTTTCTTCAATAACATATTGCGGAAGGCGATGAAACTTGGGAATACAAATTACAATAAAATGTTTCTTCTTCCTCGCTGTCATAACTAATTGTAAAAACTTTTGTTGAGTTTTACTTTGCCATTGGGTTGTGAGTAATCCTAGAACTCCCTCGTCTAAATGTATAATTTGTTCTTTTGTCGACGCTGCGAACTTCATTCCTTCATCTAAATCAAAAAAAATATTTTCAATAGTATAGGGTCTTCCTGTTTTAGATGCTATGTAGTAACACATCCCACATGCAAATTCTGTTTTACCTTGCCCTTCGTCTCCATCAATAATTAAGACAGCATCATCTGTTTTGTTTAATTTTCTTTCTACAATTAAATCTAATTTACCTACAAACGCTTTTTCCATCGAGTACTCTTTATCTGTTACTAACATTTTTCATATGATGTTCTTTTCATATTTAATTTATAATCCATCGTCATCATCATCGTCTGGTGAACTTAATCTATGTTTGTTTAATAAATCTCTAATCATAAGAGAATATTTGCAAAGCCATTCAGAAATAATTTCCCAATGACATTCATTTAATTGTAAACCTTTTCTTCTTCTTTTTTCATAAATAGGATATTTTTTTAAAAAATTATTCAAAGCGGTTTTTAATAGAATTGCTTTTTTTTGTTCCTTCTCAGAAAGTTTCGGCCATGCTTCTTCTAAGAGAGAGTTGTTACATGAAAAAATTATTTCAAAATTAAAAACACTTGCATCAGAATCATAAGCTAAGGGATTTAAATTACATCCATTTATTTTTTCTTGCAATGAATGTAACCTAGTCATCTGTAACATTCCCGCATTAAACTTAGATAAAGAACCTTCTGAGTTATTATATTCATAAGCCATCTTTCGATAAGGGGTTGCACCCGACTTTTTATTTATATTATATAAATCCAAAAGTTTATAAATGTTACTATCTTTGTAATTGTTAACAATGTTAACAACTTAAAATGGGAAAGGATAAAAGATTTTTAACACTGACATTCATAGTTATGTTTTTATTCCTATTGACATTATTCTTAAAAACAATTCCAGTTCCTGTTCCAACTCAATCATGTGCTAAACAAAAAGGAGTTGAAAATTGTTGTACGGTTGGCTTAGGAGGGGTTGATGCAAATTGCGGGACTTATTGGACTTCTGGTATAGAACAACTTAATGTCGGGAATAAATTTGCATTTGCAAATTATCTTTTATTATTTATTATGTTAGAAGGAGGGGTGATACTTTTGAAGAGAGATGGTTAAACAAACCGGAACTATCTATTTAAAACCTGGGGAAAAAGGGGCTGCAGGTGGATTAGCTAGACAGACGGGTGCAACAATAAATATCCCGGGTACTGGAGAAACTTATACTTCTGAAGGGGGGTGGTCTGGAGGAGGGGTGAGTGGTCAAAGTGCAAGTGATTACTTAAAGAACCTAGAATCTCAAAGAAGGGCGGCAGCAGAAGCAGCCCGTATCGAAGCAGAAAAAAAAGCAGCAGCAGAGGAGGCAAGAAGACAGGCAGCAGAAGAAGCTGCACAAAGACAAAAAGAAATTGCACAGCGTCGGGCAATAGATGTTCAAGATGAAAATTTATCAAGATATAAATCCTCTCAATCTTATATTGCTGAACAAGAAAGGACAAAGAGAGAATTAGAAATTGCAGGAGGGGGGAGAACTATTTCTGGAAAGAAAAAAATACCTAAGGGAAATGTGACAATTCCAATTAGTGATGGCGCAAATGTTTCTTCTTTAATGGCTTCACCAGAAACTCCAGAAAACCCTATTTTTTCTTTTGTTTCTTCTAAATTTAAAAAAGCAAAAGAACAAATAGATGCTTCAGTAAAAAGGGATGTGCAACAAAGAAAGATAGAGAGGGCTACTCCTTTTAGTGATTTAAATCTCCCTGCGAAAGTAAGAAGGGTCGCATATATTGGAGGCGAAAAATTATTTGAAGTTTCAGATATAGTTAGAACAAAGACCATCGGAGGAGAACCAGCTACAACTTATGAGAAAGAATATGGGGGAGAGATTTTAGGGGAAACACTTTTGTTTGCAGGAGCTTCACCAGTTATAACCACTACTGCTGAAGTTACGAGAGCTGCACAGGTAAATAAGGTAGCTTTTAAGGGGGTTAAACAAACTACCGATAAAGGGATAGTTAGAACAGATGTTAGATTTATTACAGGTGAAGGAGAGAAAGGAACTGCTGTTGGATTAACAAAAAGAGTTCCGGATGTAAGTGGAAAACAAGTTAGCAAAACAGTAGGTGTGGGGGTCAGAGGGAGAACTACACTTAAGATCCCCTCTAGAGAACCTATTGTCTTTACCCCTTCTAAAGAATTTGCGGGGGTAGAGTTATCACTTTCTAAAGATATAAAACTACAAAAAGAAGTCATCAAGAATGTAGTGAAAGAGGAAAAGGGTTTTGTACAAATTGGTGCAGGGGGAGTTATAGAACCAAAAGGAGTTAGTTTATTTAAGGGTGGAAAAATAGTTGGGAAAACTAAATCTACAAGTTATGTTTCTAAATCTTTTGGAATAACTGATAAGGATACTTCAAGGGTTATTTCTGAGGTTGTTTCTGAAAGAGGAGGGACTTTGGGCTTTGGAAAGATTATTGATTTAGATAAATTAGCAAGGCAAGGTATAGAATCAGTTGGGAAATCAGTTAAGGGTGGGGTGTATAAAACTTCAAATGTTATTTCTAAAGAGGCATTAACTTCTACTAAGAATATTGTAAAGGCAGCTTCGGTAACTCCTCCTAAAGCAGTTGTTAAAGTCGTTCCTCCTCCTTCTATTGTTAAGATAGGGAAGGGCAAACAAGTAACTAAGAAAGTAAGTTCCGAAGAAGTTTTAAAAGATTTTTCTAAGAGTATGGAATCTCAAATTAATAAGGCAGATGTAGCATTGGGGGTTAGTTTATCTCAAGGAGTATCTCAAAAACAATCCCAACGGCAAAGACAAAAATTAAAACAAGAACAGAAACAACGGCAAAGACAAAAATTAAAACAAGAACAGAAACAAAAACAATTACAAAAGATTAGGTTGAGGTTATTAAGAAAACCATTAATCAAAACAGATTTTGTTCCAACCATCTCTTTAACAAAATCAATCCCAAAAAGGTTACCCCCTCCTCTTTTATATCTTCCTAAAGGAAAGTTAAAAGACCCAATGTTTACACTAAAGAAGGATTATGGAGATTACCTCTTTTTAACAGAAGGTTTCACAGCAAGAGCAGTTGGATTAAAACCACAAAAGATAAAAGAAAAAGATTTGCTTAAAGCTGCAAGTGATGTTTCTTTAGGTGTTAAAGTTAGACAAGCTCCAATAGTCGTTCCAGATTTAAAAAGAAAAGTTAGAAAGAAGAGGAAAAAGAAATGAAAAACAAAATACTCTTTGTTTTTTTTTTAATTTTGATTTGTAGTCCTTTTATTTCTGCAGCTACAACAGACAATAATGATATAACCTTAGGAACTTATAGAATAAATTCTGCAGTAGAGGTTCCTCAAGTTTGTAGTAATGCTACTTCTCTTTGTGATTTATGTAATATCACTTCTATTAAATATCCTAATTCTACAATAATTGTTTCAAATGTTGAGATGACAAAAAGAACTTACGACTTTAATTATACTTTATATCCAAATCAAACAGGTGAACTAGGAACTTATTTGGTAAATGGTTTTTGTAAATCAGGAAATGAGGTAAAAGTTTTTTCATACGATTTTCAAATTACAAGGACAGGTGAATTGTTATCAACTTCTCAAGCAATAGTTTATATTGTGGTTCTTATTGGAATACTCCCAATTTTTTTATTATGTTTGTTGGGTGCAATAAAGTTACGATGGAAAAACCAAAGAGATGAAATGGGTTATATTATTAGTGTGAATGATTTAAAATATGTGAAGTTGATGTTAATTGTTTTATGTTATATTCTTTTACTTTGGATGTTTGGAATACTCAGAGCAATGACTGGGAATTATTTAGAATTAAATGCGGCAAGTAATTTATTTTATTATTTGTATTGGATAATGTTAGCTTTTATGTGGCCGATTATCGTAGTGTCTGTAATCTTAGGATTTATCATGTGGGTTGAAAGTAAGAAGATAAAAAAGATTTTGAATAGGGGGGTACCATTTAGATGAAAAATAAAGATACACTTATGAGAGTAGCAAGGGAGTTTAAGAAACTAGGAGAGGATGTTAAATTAGAGAGAGTAAAGAAAGGTAAAGATAGAAGAATGTTAAGTGATACCAGATTAACTCTCGCAATGTCAAGAATAGGAAATTTAAAAGATTTTTTAGTGGATGCTAATATAGAAGATGAAAAGATTAAATAATAAAAATATTTTGAATGATAAAAAGGGATCTTTAATAGACATAATTATATTTATTATCTTTGCATTTGTTATTGTAGTTTTCTTTGGGATGTATTTATATGGACACGCATTAGTAACAGATACTTTAGAAGGGATAACTACTCCTGTAGGAAACACTAATTTATCTGAAATAGCAAAGGATACTTTTGGACAAGTTGATGAAGGTTTACAAACATTGAAGATTTTATCTTTTGCATTAATTTTTGGAATGATTTTGACAATGTTATTAAGTAATTTTTTAATAAAAGTTCATCCAGCATTTTTCTTCGCTTATGTTGGTATAAATATCTTAGCTGTGATATTGGCAGTAACACTAAGTAATCAATATGAATTACTTTTAAGTAACGATGTTTTCGGAAGTACATTAATGGGGTTCACAGCTTCTAATTATGTTTTGTTATACCTTCCTGTGTGGGCAACTGTTATTGGTTTTTTAGGTGCGATTATTTTAATGATTGGAATAATAAGGGATAGAGAATTTGGGAGTCCGATATAAAATGAGAAGAATTTCATATATGATGTTTGCAATTGTTTTTATGGTTTTTTTAGTTGGAACAGTATCAGCTTCATGGGATTGGGATAATAAAAAAGTTTATGACGATACAACTAAAACTGCAACCATAAAAAATTCTATCTTAGGTATTATTCCCTCAGATACTTTAGCAGAGGTTACACTTCTATCGAATACAGAATATTGTATTGTCAATTGTGAGGCAGAGATGAAATTAGATTTGAAAGTAGATTATTCCAATCCATTTAAAGAACTTAATTTTTATAACTTTAAAGCTAAGGGGGGGCTTGTTGTGCGTGATCTTGAAGATTATGAAATTCTTGTGAGAACTGGAAGTTATATTGAAGAGCAAGAATATGAAATAAGAACTTGCGTAGATCAGGTTAATAAGGTTGGATGTGTAAGTCAAAAAAAGATTCGGGAAGTAACGAGATATACTTGGGAGAATTTTAACGACGCTGATTTAAAAGCTGGAGAATATCATATTAAGATTAAAGGGGAGAAAAATGCGAATGAAGTTATTGAGTGGATTCCAACTTTCTTAGGACGTGAAATAGATGAATGGGCGACTTGGGGATTGGGATTGGATGTTGGCCTTTATGCTTATTATAACATGAGTTCTAATCAGAGTTCTGTTGGGCATTATAATCTAACAGTCGTAGGAACTCCAACATATCCAACTGCAAATGGATTAATAGAGCAATCAGCAAATATAACGGGAGAAGGGGTGGAATTTAATATCCCAGGAGATGTTGATGCTTTTAATATGGTTAATGCTAAAAATACTTCTTTAAGATTTTGGTTTAGACCAGATAATTCCTCTTTAGGAGAAGATGGATACCTTGTTTCAAACTACGAGGGCGTAGATGGGGGAGCTATGGTTCAATTTTCTGCAGACCCAACTAAAATATACTTTTATAAATGGATTGATTCTGTTGCAGATTGGACGAGTAATTCATTATTAGAAGCTGGAAATTGGACACAGGTTGTAGTAGTAAGAAATGCTTCAAGTGCTTGTGTTTATATAAATGTTTCAGGAGGAAGTGTGGGACAAGATTATTGTGAAACTCCTGCAGGAACAGTTAGCGATGGAACAAGGTTATTAGAATACGGAGTGGCTATTGTCGATAGAGATTTCGTTGGGATGATAGATGAAATTGGTTGGTGGAATAGAACTTTAACTCCTTCGGAAGTTAATGATTTATATAATAATGGAGCAGGAATAAGTCAAAGTAGTTACGAATCTCCTTTAGAACTAACAATAACTTTATCTCATCCAGCAGATAATCAAGACATAACTAATTCTACAATATTTTTTGGAGCTAATTTTTCTGTTGGGAGTGGAAATGTGACAAATGCAACTCTTTATGTTTGGAATCCAGGGGGAACATTATTCAAGAAAAATATTACCACTCTAACTGGAACAAGTAACTCAACGAATTTATCTCTTTCAGGATTTAGTGTTGGGGCACATCCTTGGAATTATTTTTTATGTGGAGTAAACTCTACAGATTATAATTGTACTTTTGCTAATGCTAATAGGACGGTTGATATTAATGCCTTTTCTATTTTTGATGAGTACTATGTTAATGAAACTGTTGAAGGGAATTTAGAAGATTTTATTTTAAACATTTCCGTATTGGGAAGTTTGCAAGTTTCAACCGCTAATCTAAATTATAATGGAACAAATTATGCAGGGACTATTGAAAATGTGGGAGGGGGAACATTCTCTTTAAGGAGACAACTAACTATCCCTCAAACAAATACTGCAATAAATAATACATTTTTTTGGGATATAGATTTAAGTGATGATTCAAATCAAAATTCTTCAAATCATAATCAATCAGTATTTAATTTTGGCGTTGATAATTGTACTTCACACTCTCTAGTTATTTTAAACTATAGTTTAGATGACGAGGAATTAAAAACAAATATAAATGGAAGTTATTATAATACAAGTATTGAAGTAGATGTTGGAATTTATTCTTATGGTGGAGAGGATTTAATAACCAATTATTCTACTAAATTTACTAATTTAAGTAATAATCATGCTCCTATTTGTATAAATTCTAAATCCTTGAATAATACTCAATATAGTTTAACATCTGTTGCAAGATACGATGGTGACGAGTATGCCGCAGAGTTTTATAATATTCAAAATTATACCTTAACAAATACAACAATTCCTCAAAACATAAGTTTATATGATTTAAAAGATTCTGATGCAACCACTTTCCTAGTTACTTTTAAGGATACTGATTTTCTTCCAGAAGAAGATGCTCTAATTCAAATAACTCGAAAGTATGTTGCTGATGGAATTTTTAGGACTGTAGAAATTCCTAAGACAGATAGTAGTGGGCAAACTATTGGGCATTTTGATACAGACAATGTTATCTACACAATTATAGTAACTAAGAATGGAAACACCTTAGCGTCGTTTGAAAATATTGTGGTGGTATGTGAGGACGCGGTAATTGGAGATTGCAAGTTAAATTTAAATGCGGCATCAGGGGGAACTCCTTTTACTACTTGGGGGGAAATTGGAAATCTAGATTATGATATTTCTTTTAGTAAATCAAATAGAAGAGTTACTACAACATTTACAACTACAGATGGAAGTACAAGAACGATAAGTATTAACACAACTAAGTTCGATAGGTTTGGGAATAATACTATTTGTACAGATAGTTTATCTAGTTCTGCGGGAACATTGACTTGTGATATTCCCCAAAGTTTTGGGAATGTCACTGTTGTTTCTGATTTATACAGCGACGGAGAATTAGTAACGACAAGAACATTTACAATAGCTATAGATCCTATAGATACTTTTGGAAATGATGCTGTAATTTTTGTTTTGATTTTAGTTTTAACCTTACCTTTAATGATGATAACAGATACAATTGGAATGATATTCGGAGCATTTGTTGGATTGGTTGTAGCTGGAATATTATTGTTTTATAACACTGGTTCAATCTTTGGTGAGACATCAATTATTATCTGGTTCTTAGTTGCTGGGGGAATTATTGTTTGGAAAATCTGGAGGGTAACGAAATAAGATGGTAGAGTTTAGAAATATAGTTATTACAGGATTATTAATTGGTTTATTTGCATTTGCTTTAATGAATATTAGTATTAGTTTAACAAATGAAAATGATGTTAATAATTCTCTTTTAGAAAATGAAGCTATAAATAGATCTTTTGGGTATTTAGAATCTAATTTATCTTCCACACAAGATAAATCAGAGACAAGTAAAACAGGATTTGAGTCAGAAAATCCGACTGTGGGAACAGATTCATTTTTATTTAGTTCGATTATCTCTGCAGGAAAAGTTTTTACTGGAATGTGGAGGGGGGTTTATGATGTAACCTTCTCTTTGTTTACCGAAACCTTAGGAATAAGTCCGATTGTTATAGGGGTAATCACTTCAATATTAATAATCACAATAACTTTATTAGCGTGGAGTTTATATAAATCCGGAAGATAAAATGATATTTTATACATACCAAACATTGCAGGAATTTAATCAAACAGGATTTTCTGGAATATTATCCTATGTTGCAAATACAGTTCCAATCTTCACTCCAATGTTACTCTTCTCTTTTTTTATGGTAGCTCTTTTTGGTTCTTATTTTTCTCAAAAGAGATTATTGGGTAGAGAGAATTTTGCTGCTT
>Ga0180432_10005999_pt1 | contig 15954 bp, 18 predicted proteins | sample SS_ome_10_FD_132414 | JGI IMG/M metagenome (GOLD analysis project Ga0180432, IMG submission 132414) | Hypersaline lake sediment archaeal communities from the Salton Sea, California, USA - SS_1_MS_2 metaG | ecosystem: Environmental > Aquatic > Non-marine Saline and Alkaline > Hypersaline >... | reverse complement strand
GTGTTTCATTTCAGTAGAGACCCTAGACCTCGGAGGTCTCTGCCGAGCTTGTGCTCGCCCAAAACCGCCGATTTGGGCAGTTTTTGAGCCTGAAAACGCATCTCATTAGACCTCCGAGGTCTTGCCCAACTTATTTGAAACACATCCATAGCATTTGGGCTTCACGAGCGTATGATACCATAAAAAGGGGGCGAGGACATTGTAACAAGTTGCAAGGTTTGTTGGAGGATTTTCGGTTGTGGGTGGGTGAGGAGTGTTATATACTTGGGTGGCACTACAGTAAATGGGGAAGTTAGCGAATGGAAAGGAGGTCGAGATGCGCGAATTGCGGGTGACGTTGGAGACGGTGACGCCGCTGCTGCTCCACGGAGCGGACAGTGGTAAAAATCCGGAACTGCGCCCGCCGCCGTTTCGGGGCGTGATGCGCTATTGGTGGCGGGCGGCGCTGGGCGGGATCATCGGGGATAAGAATCTGAAGGGGCTCCACGAACTGGAGGGAGCGGTCTTCGGAAGTACCGAGCGGGCATCACCCATCAGCCTGCGTCTTAGAGAGGTGGATATTCAAGATGCAAAGCCCAAGCCTTACTTGTTGCCTCATAAGAACATAGCAAGGAGGGATGGAATCGTCGGGACCTTTGAACTCATCCTCACGCAGCCACGCCACGATGACGCGCTGGTCTGGGAGGCGGCCTGTGCCAGCCTGGAACTGGCGCTGACGTTCGGCGGTGTGGGGCAACGCTCCCGGCGGGGATATGGCGCCTTGCGGATCGTGGAGGCGACGGAGGATAAGGTAAAACCTTTTCCAACCACCAAACACGCTTGGAAGCGACACGTACAGCGGGTGAGTCAGCAAGCGATCGACGTGGCTATGCGGATGGCAATCCAAACTCAAGGGGAAGACGTCTTAGGACGTGTCAAGAACTTGGCTGACTACCCCTGTGCGACTAGTGCGGGAATGATGCGCTTGTACGAGTGGTCAGAACCTACAGCGATGGAAGCTGTGAAGCGGTTTATGCGTCAGACAAAGAAGAATCGTGCTTTCGGGGGAGTCAATCCACGTCAGGCCTCACCGTTATGGATGCGTCCCATTCAGACAGGAACCTCGTATGGTCTCCTGTGTACCGTGCTGACCTCAGATCTCCGTGGTGCAAACTACGATTATCTGGAGAATTTCCTCAAGGCTCTGGGAGGCGAGCCGTTGAAGGTGAAAGGATGGAATACGCTATGAATGATGCAATCCTAATCTTGAGTTTAGGTCCGGTGCAGGGCTTTATCGCCGATGCGCGCCGCGTCGGCGACCTTGATGCCGGCAGTGAGGTGCTGAAGCAACTTTCCAGGGCCGCCGGGCAGGCGATTCAGGAAGGCGGCACGCTGATCTACCCGGCGCATTTGAAGGATGACGTGCCCAACAAACTGGTCGCCCGCGTGCCCGGCGAGCGCGTCGAGGCCATCGCCGAAGCCGCTCAGGAAGCCATCGAGCGTGAATGGCAGACGTATGTGAGCACTGCCCGCAACTTCTTGGCGACCCACGGGCCTGCCCCCGATGCTTGCTGGAACGCCATCTGGAAGCGACAGACCACCACCTTCTGGGAGACTTACTGGGCTGCGGCGTCGCTGGACGGAGATTACAAGGCGGCTTACAAAAAAGCCAGCCGCGCCTTCGACGCTACCAAGCGGACGCGCGTCTTCCCTCAGGTGAAGGAGCAGGGTCTCAAGGACTCGCTGAGTGGACAACGCAGTGCGCTTCGAACCGCCGATCTCCGCGCGGATGCGTATTGGGCGCGGGTGGCCGCCTCCCCCAAAGTCAAGCAGGCTCAACTGCGCCCGGAGGGCCGCGAGCGCCTGGACGCCTTGGGCGCCATCAAACGCTGGGGCGAGTTGACGGACCAATCGCCTTCGGTGAGTCACGTCGCAGCGACGGACTTTTTGATGGCAGCCAAAAAGCAATCGAGCGCCTTGGATATGTACCGTCGCACCATCAAAGACCTGCTGGGCGACCATCGCTATCGAGTTTCTGATGATCCAGTCTGGCCTTACGACGGCGATTTATTCTTTGAAGAAACGTTGACCGAGAATCGTCTGGCCGATAGTTATGGCTTAACACACCCCCAGCCTGGTCTGCTGGAAGCAGCACGGGAAACCTTGAAAAAAACGCTGTACCCCGTTGCCGGCCGCCCTTCTCCCTATTACGCCGTCATCGTCTTCGACGGCGATGGGATCGGCGAGATGGTGAGCCGGTGCGAGACGGAAGAGGAGCATCGTGAGTTCAGCCATACCCTGCTCAATTTTGCGCGGCAGGCTAAGGGCCTCATTCAAGAACACGACGCCCATCCGGTCTACGTGGGCGGCGATGACGTGCTGGCCCTGGCGCCGCTCTCGAAGGCGCTGCCGCTGGCCCAGACGCTGGCCGAGCGATTCGAGGAGATTGTGAAGGGTACCGCCTCGGCAGGTATTGCCCTCGCCCATCACCTCCATCCGCTGGACGCAACGTTGAGCGCGGCCCGCGCAGCGGAACGGCGGGCGAAAAACGTCGCGGGCAAGGCCTCCGTCTGCGTGCGGACGTTGCGCCGCAGCGGCGAACAGTTCGACGTTCGTAGCAAGTGGAAACTACTGGATGACTTCGCGCCGCTGGTTGAATTCTTGCACACAGGTGTGCTCTCGTCTAAACTGCCCTACGCTGTCGCCGAATCGGCTTACGCTTTTAGTGAGCCCGGCGCCGCCTTCGAGTCAGAACTGAAGCGCTTGTTGCAGCGCCATCACGATCCTAAGAAGTGGTCCGAAGACGAGGCGGAGTGGGCAGCGCGACTGCGCACCTGGGCGGAAGGATTGCCCGAGCCCCCGGAGCAACCAGCGGCGTATTCACCCCAAAAGACCAGCCAGGCCGAGGAATTGGCCCGCTGGCTGGCGCTGGCCCGTTTTCTGGCCCAAGGAGGTGCCGAATGAAGTTGTTTATCGAACCCGTGGACGTGTGGCTCTTCCGCGACGGTCGCCCCTTCAACGCGGGCGCCGATCATCGGGCGCGGAGTCTTTTCCCACCGTACCCCAGCGTGATGCAGGGCGTGATCCGCTCCCATCATCTGGTGGTGCGCGGTATTGATCTGGCAAAACCGAAGGCCATAGAGGATGAGGTGGGCACGGCGACGGACTATCGCGGCTTGCGGATGCGCGGGCCGTTTGTAGCCCGTAAAGAAAACGGAAAGGTGGTACGTTACTTCCCCGCCCCCCTGGACACCGTGTTTCGGGAGGGCAAAAAACTATATCCGCTCACGCCGAGGAAAATTCCCGGCGGGATCAAGACCAGCGCGCCAACGCCCTACTTGCTTTGGGACGATGGAGAGCCTGAGAAGCCCAAGGGGCGGATGTGGTTGAGCGAAGAGACGCTCCATCAATACCTGGATGGGCAGCCGGTGGAGCCCACGCTAGAGCGCGACCTGTTCTTGCGCGAGAATCGCCTGGGCATCGGCCTCGACGACGCCACGCGCACGACGGCAGAATCCGAGTCCGGCGTTGGGCTGCTCTACGAGGCCGAGTTCATCCGTGTGAAGGACGACGTGGGGCTGGAAGTCGAGTTTGAAGGTCTACCTGGCCTGAACGAGTGGCCTGAACACGGTGTGCTGCGGATGGGCGGCGAGGGTCACGGGGGACGCTACGAGCGCTCTAACTCGCAGGAGTGGCGTGCGATTCCCGATCCGCTCCCAACGCGCTTCAAGATCTACTTTGCCACGCCGACTTACTTCGAGGACGGCTGGCGACCCACGACCTGGGACCGTTTCTTCGCAGGCGAGGTCAAGTTGCAGGCCGCCGCCGTCGGGCGCTACCAGAGCATTGGGGGCTTCGATGTGGCTGCCGGGCGGCAGAAGACCGCGCACCGCTACGTGCCGGCGGGCAGTGTCTACTACTTTGCGTGTCAGGGTGAAGTAAAGCCTCAGAAGACGTTAGTTAACGATGCGATCACAGATGCCGGGGCCGAGATCGGCTTCGGGCAAGTTATCATCAAGGAGGTGCGTGATGTTTGAAGCAAAGACGATGTTGTACGTGTACGTGGAGACGCCCCTGCACGCCGGGAGCGGGCGGGCGTTGGGCAACGTGGACCTGCCCATCCAGCGGGAGCGGGTGACCGGTTATCCCATCGTGCAGGCCAGCAGCCTGAAGGGCCGCCTGCGGGCCGCGGGCGAGGGGATGCCGCACTTTGAGGCGGTCTTTGGGCCGGATACCGAGAACGCCGACAAGCACGCCGGCGCGCTTTCGCCCGGGGACGCCAAGATCCTGCTCTTCCCGGTGCGCTCACTGGCGGGCGTCTTTGCCTGGACCACCAGCGTGGAGATGCTGAACCGCTTCCGACGGGATGCTGCAATGGTGGGGAGCGAGCCGGGTTGGACGACGCCCGAGGTCCCAGAAGAGGGAGAGGCGCTTATCGGGAGCGATGCCCTCAAGGCCGGCGCTAAAATCGTGCTGGAGGAGTTTACTTTCACATCAAAGACCGACCAGATTGTGAGCACAATCGGCCAATGGCTGGCGAAAAACGCCCTGCCCCAGACGGAGGAGTACGCTTATTGGCGGGAGGAACTGCCCAAGCGCCTGGTCATCCTGCCCAACGACGACTTTCGCGACTTTGTCACCTTCTCAACCGAGGTCGCCACGCGGATCAAACTCGATCCCGAGACGAAGACGGTTGACGAGGGGCCTTGGAGCGAGGAATACCTGCCCACCGACACGCTGCTCTACGCGCCGCTGATGGCGACGCCGCCGCGCACGGACAGCGAGTTGAAGAGCGGGCAAGATGTGCTACAAGCCGTCAAGGACCTGAACTTGACCCGTGTCCAGTTGGGCGGCAATGAGACGGTGGGCCGCGGCTCGGTCTACCTGCGCATAGCATAGGAGGCGATGATGAGCAAGCGACAGACACAGGAACAAGAACGGGCCAAGCAGGCCTGGGGGAATGTTCACGGTGATGTAAAGGGAAAGAACTTTGCTGGCGAGTACAAGTCTCTGGTCAGCAGCGCCCCCGCCGACATCCAGACCAACGGCCTGGGCCAGACGGTGGCTTTCTGGCTTGCCAAGGGTAATGCTCAACACAAGACGCTTTACCGCCACCTTTCTACCTGGGTGATGCAGAATATGAACGCGCAGGGCGATCTGATGCACTGGATCACGCAGACCGATAGCCGTCACTACCGCCAGGCCACCGTGGAGGCGCTGGCCTTCCTGGGCTGGCTCAAGCGCTTCGCCCAGGCGGAACTGTAGGAGGTAAGCGATGACCCGATATCCGCTTCCTTCAGATACAGCCGCGATCCTTCAGCGATACGTGCACAAGTGCCACAACCCGGGGCTGCTCTTCGAGCGCTACACACCAGAGTTTCGCAAGAGTGGCGATAAGCAAAAAGCTCTGGAAGACATTCGCCGGTGCAAGCCTGACCGTAGAGCACTTGACGCTTATCGCCATCGCCTGCGCGCTTTGGTCGAGGCCACCGGTGCCATCACCTTCCAGGCCCAGACCGACTGGCGCTTTGTGACCGGGCTGGGCCGCAACACGCCCTTCGAGGTCGGCTTCACCTTTCACCGCCTGTACGGCTTCCCCGTCATCCCCGGCAGCGGGCTGAAAGGCCTGGCGCGGGCGTGGGCCTACTTCCGCCTCAAGGAGGCGCAACCCGACTGCGAACCGGAAGAGGATCCGCTGTTCGCCGCCGTCTTTGGTCGGGCGTCGAAAGGTGACAAAAGCGCGGGCAGCGTCGGCGGGGCTGTCTTCTTCGAGGCTGTCCCGTTGGATGAACCGCAACTCAAATTGGACGTGATGACACCACACTTCCCTAACTACTACAGCGACAAAAAGAACCGCGTCCCGCCAGCCGATAACCAAGACCCGATTCCCATTCCTTTCCTGACGGTTAAGGCCGGCGTGTGCTTTAGCTTCGCTGTCGGCTGGCGAGGGGAACCGAATCCCGAGGCGCACGGCAAGGCCGTCGAATGGCTCAAAGCCGGCTTGCAGAACCTGGGCGCGGGAGGCAAGACGGCGGCGGGGTATGGGTATTTTGAGTTGATAGGAGGCTAGCGATGGGCGTTTACCACTTGATGGGCCTGGGGCGCTCGCCCGGCACCGTGACCGGGCCGCTTTCTTACCTGACCCACCGCTATCAACGCTGGAACGAGGACGACGAGCGGTTCTTTGCCCGCTCCGGCGAACGTGAACACCGCCAGCGCGGCGAAAAAGTGAGCGATGTGCAGGCCCTGATACTCTTCACCACCCAGGAGATACTGAACGGCCAAGTGTTGACCTATGGATACACCGACAATCCGCCCGGTCAAATCGCCACAGGGCCCGAACAAGATGGCGGCCCGATGAAGGAGGTGCTACAGCGCTTGCTCCGACGGGAGTGGCCGGGCATCGCCAAGGGTCGGCAAAAGGGCGACGTTTTCTGGTGCGAGATCGACCGGCGAGATATTCGCGATGTCTACGATAAGGTCGTGCAAGTAGTGGCGGCCCTGGCCTGGGTCGGCGGTCAGGGTAAAGAGATGTGGGTCAACCTGACCGGTGGTAACAACGTGACCAATTTTGCCCTGGAGTTGGCGGCTAACCTCTCCGGCGAGGTGGCACGTCTTTACTACGTGCAGGCCGAAAACCAAGATGCTGAACGTTGTGCACGCTTCACTGCCGAGAACGGCTATTGGGTCGAACTGCCGGTGATGCCGCTGGCGCTAGGTCGCTTGACGCTGACCATCCTGGAGATGCTGGACCAGGAGCCGATGAGCACGTCCACCATCTACAGCCGGAGCCGCAACGAATACTATGATCTGATACGCGGGGTGGATTCAGAAGAGACACTGATGGAAGAGTACTTGAGGCCAATGTGGAAGCAAGGGCTGATCGCCGAAACGGAAAGAGGCTACGTTGTCGGGCCACAATGGGCTCTAATCCGACCGTACCAAGAGCGTTTAGAAGAGGTCCAACAGAAGCCTTCGACCATTGAGAAGCTAGCTCAGGAAAAGCCTTGGATTGAAAGAGAAAGGATTAACTTGGAGGTGAGATGATGATCCTCCTCAACTTTTCCCACCCCCTCACCGCCCCCCAGCACGCCCAGGTCGAAGCCCTCACCGGCCAGGCCATTGAGCGCGTCGTCGACATCCCCAGCCAGATCGACCCGCAACAGCCGCTGGCGCCCCAGGTGGTCGCCCTGGCCGACCGCTGCGGCCTGACCCCCGCCGAATGGCAGACGCTGCCGCTGCTGGTCAACCCGCCGGCGCTCAACTTTGTCGCCGTTGTCCTGCTGGCCGAGCTGCACGGGCGCTGCGGCTACTTCCCAGCCCATCTGCGGATGCGCCCAGTCAAGGGCAACCTCCCGCCCCAGTACGAGGTGGCCGAGGTGCTTGATCTGCAAGCCGTGCGTGATGCGGCCAGGGGAAGGCGATAGCGGGTGGGAGTTTAGGACCCTTGATCGTCCTCGCCAAGCGCGATGCAGTCGGCGATCAGCGTGGGCAGGTTGGACGCGGTAAAGCTGATGCCGGGCGCGGGCTTGCGGTTGTGTTTGATGCTTTGTTCTGAGCCTGCCGAAGGGTCAGGGAGGTCGTGTAAATGATGAGGAAAGGTACTCGCCAGGTCGGGATTCTCAGGATGGGGCTGCGGATCGTACCAGCGGAGGGGTTCATCGCCCCGCAGGACATCGTAGCTGTAGTCCAGGATCTCGCCATCGGAGAGATCAATCAGCTCACGCACGCGCAATTCCAGCCCGTTACGAAACCGCACGCTCCCTTTCACCAGCCCGGTGCTTGCAGACATAGTGTAGAGGCGAAGTGACGATGACTCGATTTCAGGGTATCGTTGAGGAAGCGTATAGAGCAGGTGCTTGTATGCCAGACGAGAGAATTCGGGCATCAGGCCAGTTCCAGAACGGGTTCCTCTGGACGCAGTTCGATCGTTTCGCCGATGGCCTGACTGCGCAAAATCTGCAGCCGCTGTTGCGACATCTGCGCCAACGCGGCCTCTCGTTTGAGCTTGAGCTTGTAATACCCGGCCCACTCAGAAAAATCCTCCCGGTGCTGACCGTCGTCCAGCAGGCCCTGGGAGTAAAGTTCAAAGAAATCGGCGGAACTGACCCAATAGCGCTGCTCAAACTTGCGCAGTATCTGGTCAGCGGCCCGCAAATCGTCCAAGGTATCGCCGAGCGTGATTGTAGCCATTGCTCTCACCTCCTTTGTGCATTCGAGCAATTGATATAAATTATACGTCAGAACGCACTTTGAGACAAGGGACAGATTGAGGAGGCAAAAATATGACCCAAACCCTATTCGTAGACAAATCCACCGGCACGTTCGCCGACCAACTGCTGGCCTACGGCCTGGCGGTGGTGCTGCGCGACGTGCTGGGCCGCACCGCTGGTCACGCGCAGCCCTCGATTCACCTGAGCGACCACGGCGCGTACTATCGCCTGGAGTGCATACCCGCGCTGGACGACGCCCGGCTGGCAGCAATGCCAGGCCCTTATATCCCCACCTGCGTCATCCGCACGCGCAAGAACGCGGCCAAACTCCCCGCCGACCTGCCGCCGCAGGCGGTGGTGGATTACGAGGCCGAGCGGGACAAACGGGCCGAGTTCTTTGAGCTGCGCAAGAACCTGCCCAAAGAAGCCCGAGTAGCCCTGGCGCGCGGCGAGGATCACCCGGCTCTGGCAGCCCTGCGTGGTAACGAGCCTCACGAACACTGGGACGTCTTCCGCGCCGTCAACCCCCACGCTCTCATCGGCTACAACAAGCTGATGACCCAGTGGTGGGCGGTGCAGGGAGCGCTGCCGGAGGTGCTGACGCTCGTGCGCGATCTCTTTGCCGCGACGCCGAACGATGGGGACGCAGCCGCTGCGACCTGGAAAGAACTGGACAAGGCCCACGGTTGGGGCATCAAGCCCGAAACCACCGCCGCCCAGATCTATAACCCCGGCCAGGGCAAGGGCCAGAACCGGACCAAAGCCGACAAGTTGAGCATGGGAAACGTCAAGGGTTTCTGGCTGCTGGAATGGCTCAAGGCCGTGGGCTTTTACCACGCCGCGCTGACCAAACAACTGCGCGGCGTCAAGGACCGCAAGACCTACGTGCTGGCCCCATCCGATATTGACCTGGGAGAGAATGCCAAGATCATGCACGCCTTCCGGGGACGGATGGCCCGCGCCGAGACCGCCATTCGCTCCGACGTGCTGGCCTCGCTTCGCTATACCCAGGCCCTGCTCGACTTTACCCGCCAGCAGGAGGGGGCCAGCATGAAGGCGCGCTTGTTCGAGCACCGGCGGCCGTCCCGCGTGGTGTCCGGCTTTTACAGCGCTTTCTACAAGGACCTGGGCAACGCCGTGGCGACGATGAACCTGTCCTTCATTCGCCTGCCCGGTTGGGTGCGGGTCGAGGAGGAGGCTGACGTGGGGGATGCGCTCGACGTCCTGGCCGAGCACGAGTCGGTCGTGCGCCAGTTCGACGAGAGCCACAGCGACGATTACAACTTGCTTTTGCGTTACCGCGACTTTTTATCCGGCAACGACCTGCGCCCCTTTTTCGAGTTCACCACCGCTTACAGCGGTTATCTCATCAGTCAGAAGGAACGAGGGCGCTATGCGCCCCAGTTCACAACCACAAACCTAAGGAGGTTGATTATGCACAGTCAGGAAGGACCCCGGTTGAGCAAGATTCTGGAGACAGAGGGATTTCGGAACATTGCCTACGCCATCCGCCAGGCGACCGTCACCGCCCAGTACCGCAAGCAACAGGGCGACCGCAAGTACGACGTGCGCTACGGTCTGGGCCAGCAGTTGGCGCGCAAGGCGGCCTATCCCCAGGAGTTTGTGGCCGAACTGGCCGATTTTCTGGCCAAGTACAACGCCGAGAACGCCCAGGTGATGGAGAACCGGCCCGGCCCCTACCGGCGCAGCGTTCGCACCAGCGACATTGACGAAATCGTGGCCCTGATAGACGAGTTCGACGACTCGCGCCTGATCTGCAACCTGCTGGTCGCCTACGGCTACGCCCGCGTTCCACGGGACCCGGAGCAAGAAATGAAAGAGCCGGAGGAGGAGGAGGAAGAAGAAGAAGAAGAATAACCAACCGCTTAGGTCAGCATTCACCATTCACCATTCACCATTCACAATTCATTAAGGAGGAAACGATCATGACCAAGAACGTGTATTCACTTTCGATCTCTGCCCAGGCCACGCTCGACATGCACAGCCTGAACAACGAGGGCGGCGAGGGCAACCAGATCACCACCCGCATGGTGAACATTGTCGGCGAGGATGGGCGGCTGCACAACGTCAACGCCATCAGCGGCGACATGCTCAAGCACATCCAGGCCGAGCACCTGTTCCGGCTGCTGTCCGGTCGCGAGGACGTGCCCCTGTGCGCCGCCTGCCGCGAGTTCAACGCCAACCGCATCAGCGCCGACGGCGACTATGCCCAGGCCATTGACGGCAAGTCCGACGCCGAGGCGATCACGTTGCTGCTAGAGGCCTGCGCGCTGGACGATATGGCCGGCAATCTCATCACGGCCGGCAACCGCTCCATCCCCCGCAAGAGCGTGGTCGAGTTCAGTTGGGTCGTGGGGTTACCCGAATTGACCACCACCGACAGCTACTTTCACGTCAAGTATGCCAGCGAGCGCAGCAAGGAGGCCCGGGACGCGGAAAAGGAAGAGGAACAGCGTAAAGCTAACCTGGGACAGGCGATCTTCCACCGGCCGGCCTCGAGCGGCGTCTATGCCATCGTGGCCAACTTTGAGATGGCGCGCATCGGTTTCAACGACATCACCCAGGTCTATGCCCTGGACGAGGCCCAGCGAGGCTTACGCTATCGCGCCCTGTTGGAGAGCGTCCTGTACTCTTTCATCGAACCTAACGGCGCGATGCGGGGCACGCAGAACCCGCACATCGTGGATGTCAAAGGCGTCATCGCAATCAGCAATGATGTCATCCCGGCTCCCACGATGAGCCCCATCAACAGCGGCTATCGAGAGCAGTTGCGGGGTATTCAAGAGGCCCTGGGAAAGGTGCGCCCCGGCGCGGTCACGCTATCCGAGTTCGACTCGCTGGCGCAGTTCAGCCAAGTGATGGCGGACTTGATCGAGACGACGGCGCCGTACTCATATGTACTGTCGCAGTCCACAAGCTATTAGGAGGGCGCGATGACTCGGATGAAATCTCGCCGAGATCAACCGAGGCGGTCAGCCGAGCGACAGCCGTCGTGGTTGATCGCCGAGTACCAGCCCACGGCTCTGTTTAGCCTGAAACCGGCCTGGGCCACGTCGTCAGGGGGCAAGAGCCTGCTGGCGCCCACGCCCTACGCCATCAAGATGGCGTTACTGGATGCCGCTTGCCGCACAGCGGGCGTAGCGGTTGCGAAGGACGTATGGCCCCAACTGCGCGATCTGACGGTCGCACTGCGGCCGCCCAAGCGCGTGGTCGTGACCAACCTGTTCGCCCGGATTCTCAAGCCTCGCCGCAATCCGGCCAAACCGGGCACGCCCCACGCTGGGCCGTTGGGCAAGACGATCGCCTTTCGCGAGTACGTCCACTTTGACGGGCCGCTGGGAGTCGCGCTGGGCGGGGAATTCGGCGATCGGTCGCATCTGGAGAACTGGCTGCTTCAGGTTAACTACCTGGGGAAAAGGGGCGGCTTTGTACAGCTCTTGGCCTTGCCAACACTGGTTGAGGCGCTCCCGCCAGAGTTTGTCGTGATAGATGATGACCCGACCCGGCCTTTCCACGCCGATGGGATCATCCAACAACTGGACGATTGCGACGTCAGCCTGACGTTTGAAAAAGCCGACATCTACAGCGGCAAGCGCATCGGGCTGGGCAAGGAACGGATATTGCGCCACGTCGTCTTGCCTTATCGCCTGGTCAGCTCCAGCAAGGGCTTTAGCTACTATGAGCGCATAGACTGATCTAAAAAGCGGTAGTGTGAAGCAGATACAAAAGCGGCCCGCACGGGCATAAAGTGCCCGTGCTACAGAGCAGCGCCCGATGAAATCGGGCTTACCCTGCAATGCTGTTTTTCGCGGAAAGGGGGATGATCCCCCGCTGCTTTGTAGCCCGGCGACTTTATCGCCGGGCAGTAGTGTGAAGCAGATACAAAAGTAAGACCTCGGAGGTCTAGGGTCTCTACTGAAATGAAACACACCCGATACAAATACGCAAGAGGAGCGAAACTATGCAAACCTTTACCGCCCACCGTCTGCGCTTTATCACCGAGGCGCAGAGCACGATTGAACTGAACGAGCATCAAGGCTCGGCTATCCGCGGCTCTCTATTTCACGCCCTGCGCAACCGCTTTTGCGGCAACCAGAAGGCTCAGGAGTGCGCCGCTTGTCCCCTGGTCGCCACCTGCCCGGTCGCTACCCTCGTCAGCACGCTCAGGCCGGAAAGCGGGCGCGGGCGCGACGTTCCCCGTCCTTACACCGTCCAGCCGCCGATTTTGAATAGCGAACGGCGAATGGCGAATGGCGAATGGGAAGACGCGAGCGAGCCAGGAGATGGCGCGTTAGGACATCCCTTCGAGGACGAACGGGGACGGCTTTTCTTCCATTACGAACCGGGGGAGCGGTTCGAGTTCGGTCTCACGCTCTACGCTCAGGCGTTGCAGCTATTCCCTTACGTCGTCCTGACGACCAAGACCTTTGAGGACCAAGGGATCGGACGGCGGATGGAGCGGAACAAAGGCCGTTGGCGGCGCGGTACGTTGGTCATCCAGGAAGTCTGGGAGGAAAACCCCCTGACCGGCGAGCGACAGTCGGTGATACAGGCGGATGACGGGATGGTTCAGGTGCCCGATATCCCCATCACGCACGAGCAGGTTTGCGAATGGGCGAACGAGCGAATTGCGAATAACGAATTGCGAATGGGGATGCGCTTTCTTACGCCGACGCGCGTCGTCGAACACGGTCGCCTGGTCAAGCCACATCAGTTTAGTTTCAAGCCGCTCTTCCAACGGTTGCTGGACCGGCTGGAGTCGTTGAGCCGCGATTTCTCTGACACTAAACTGGATGTGGACTTTACAGGTCTGGTGGAGGCCGCCGAGCGGGTGCGAGTGGTGGAGAATCATCTCCGGTGGGAAGAGTTGCGCAGTTACTCCACCCGCCGCCGCGCCGAATCACCCACCTCCGGCTTTGTCGGCTCGGCCACGCTGGAGGCGGACGACTGGTCGCCCTTCCTGCCCTGGCTGGCCTGGGGGCAGTTCACGCACGTGGGGAAGGATGCGGTGAAGGGGAATGGGTGGTATGTGTTGAATGGCGAATGGGCGAATGGGCGAATGGGAGGAGGGCGATGACTTATGAGGAGTGGATGGAGGAGGTTGCGCCGGAGATCAAGAATGGGCCGGTGTAAAAGTTTTACGGGTATCGCAAGGCGCTGTTCTTGTACGATCTGGTGTGGACGGATTGCGACTACTGGCAAAAGGAACAGCGTGGACGAGCGATCGTAGATCAAATCATCCGCAGCGCCGGGTCCATCAGCGCCAATATCGAGGAGGGAAATGGTCGAGGTACGGGCCGCGATCATGCGCGCTTCCTCAAGTTTGCGTTAGGATCGGCCCGGGAGACACAAGGATGGTACTGGCGTGGGCGAAAATTGTTACCACGAGCAGTCTTTCAACATCGCATCGCCCTGTTAGACGAAATCATCGCTCTCCTGGTCACCGAAATCAATCGCCAACGAAACTACAAGCCCAAACAATAACATTCACCATTCACCCATTGGAGGAGCTATGCCGATAGTAAAACAACTGATCGTGGACGAGTTCGGCGTACACGTGGGAAAACACAGCGGACGGTTGCAGGTGATGCGCATTGGCGAGGGGACGCCCGCGGAGCGATTGGTCCAAGAAGCGCCCCTGCTTCACCTGGAGAGCGTGCTCATCACCGGTCGGGGCATTAGTCTCTCGGCTGATGCTGTCCGCGCTTGCTGCACAGAGGGCGTTCCCGTCTACTTTGTGGATGGTCGGGGACGGCCCTACGCCGCCCTCTATGCGGCCGGACTGACCGGCACCGTCATCACCCGGCGCGAACAACTGCTCGCCTACACCGACCGGCGCGGCCTCGACCTGGCGCTGGCGTTCGCGCGGGGCAAGATCAGCAACCAGGCCGGCTTCCTGCGCTACGCGGCCAAGTACCGCCAGGAGACCGATCCTGAACTGTACGAGGAACTGCGCCGCTGTGCCGACGAAGTGCAAGACCACCAGGCCGAGTTGGATCGCCTGGATGCCTGCACGGTGGACGAGGCCCGCTATTTGATCCTCTCGGCCGAGGGACGGGCCGCCCAAAAGTATTGGGGGGCGCTCAAGCGGATCATCCCAGAGCGATATGGCTGGCCGGGACGGAAAGGGCGCGGGGCGCGAGATCCGGTCAACAGCGCCCTCAACTATGGGTATGGCATCCTCTACGGCCAGATCGAGCGGGCGTTGGTGTTGGCGGGCCTGGACCCGTATGGCGGGTTCATCCACGCCGACCGGCCAGGCAAGCCCAGCCTGGTCTTTGACCTGATCGAAGAGTTCCGCCAGGTGATCGTGGACCGCACCATCGTGGGGATGGCGAGCAAGGGGACAAAGTTGGAATTGGACGAGAAGGGTCTGCTGGTGGAAAAGGCCCGGCGAACCATCGCGGAAAAGGTGCTGGCCCGCTTGGAGGCGGCCGAGCGATACGAGCGCAAGCGGCAACCATTCCGCGTCATCATTCAGAACCAGGCCCGCCACATCGCCACCTTTGTGCGCGGCGACCGTCCCGCTTACGTCCCCTTCATCGCCCGCTGGTGACATTCGCTATTAGCATGAAATGCCTATTGGTGTACGATATCCCGCACGACGGGACGCGGACCAAGATCGCCGACTTTTGTCTGGACTATGGATTGGACCGCATCCAGTACTCGGGCTTTCTGGGCGACCTGGCGCGCACGCACCAGGAAGAGTTGATCCTGAAAATCGGCGAGCGGCTGGGGGATCGAGAGGGCAAAGTCCAATTGTTCGTGATGTGCGAGAAAGACTGGCGCCAGCGGTTAGAGATCATTCAGGAACAGGACGGGGAAAATAATGAATGAGGCAGAACTGGTCTTTACCGTGACCGACCTGAAGCAGTACACGTATTGTCCGCGCATCGTTTTCTACACCTATTGTTTGCCACTGCTGCGCCCGACGACTTACAAGATGGAGGCCGGGGCCAGGGCGCACGAGAGGGCGGAGAAGCGGGAACGACGGCGCACGCTGGCCGCCTACGGCCTGGAGGTGGAGGATGGTCGGCGCCACTTTGACGTGTGGGTGGCGTCGGAGGAGATAGGGTTGCGGGGGCGGGTGGATATGGCGATCGAGGTGGAGGGCCAGAATGGGGAACGGGAGTGGATTCCCGTGGACTATAAGCAGACGGCCCGCAAGACGGGCAAGCACGTGCGGCGGCAATTGGCGGCGTACGGGATGATGTTGGAGGAGACGCTGGGGGGGAGGGCGCGGCGCGGGTTCATCTATTCCCTGGTGACGCGAAAGGCGGAGGAGGTACGGCTCACGGAACGACTGCGCGGGGAGGTACGGGAGGTAACGCTGGCGATGCGCGAGATGGTCGAGCGGGAGAGGATGCCGGCTCCGTCCCGCTCACGCCGGCCGTGTGTGAATTGTGAATTTCGCCGCTTTTGCAATGATGTACTATAATGTGGTGAGAGCGTTCTTCGATCCGGTCGCAAATCGGCGGGGTCGGGGCGCAGAAAACGATTTGCGCGATGGGCGGTGAAACGATGAGGGATTTAGGTCGAAATATGGGCAAAAAAGGCGGTTTTAGGGCGCAAAACGGCCCTCAGATGGCCCTTGAGGCCCGTTTTTTGGCAGGTCGGGCGGGGTTGCAGAGAGTTCGATCCGTTCGAGGATACTGAAAGCGTTTGGCAGAACGGTGTGGCATCACATCAGGCTCTAGTTGCAGAGAGTTCGATCCGTTCGAGGATACTGAAAGCCATATAG
>Ga0180432_10005998_pt1 | contig 15954 bp, 19 predicted proteins | sample SS_ome_10_FD_132414 | JGI IMG/M metagenome (GOLD analysis project Ga0180432, IMG submission 132414) | Hypersaline lake sediment archaeal communities from the Salton Sea, California, USA - SS_1_MS_2 metaG | ecosystem: Environmental > Aquatic > Non-marine Saline and Alkaline > Hypersaline >... | reverse complement strand
GGTGCCGGTTCGCGATGCGAGAGCGACAACCCCGGCGGGGGGATTCGCATCGACGGTGGAGGATCTCGCCCGGTTCGCTATGTGGCAGTTTCGTGTTCTCGACGGTGCGGGCGAGTCTGTCCTAGGCCAGCCGACCCTCCAAGAGATGCACGCCGTTCAATGGTCCGATCCCGATTGGGGCCTGGGATTCTCCATTTGGAACATGGGTGGCAAGAAGTTCGTCGGACATCAAGGGGGTTGTCCCGGATACAAGTCGCAGTTCATCCTTTGCCCGGAGGATAAGTTCGCTGTGGTGGCGATGATCAACGCGACGGACGCTCCCCAGTTCACACTCGTCTTCCGGGCCCACGAGATCTTCACTTCGTCTCTCCACCGTGGAAGTTCGGAGGCGGAGGAAGAAGCGGGCTACACTCGATACGTGGGATTCTACACGGGAGACGAGTCGTGGTCCGCCGCCGAGGTGCTGGTTTGGGATAGCTCTCTGACGGTGATGTGGGTGCCGACGCCCGATCCACTCGGTTCCCTCGTGAAGCTGGCCCGAACGGACGGGGAGGTTTTCCGTCAGGTCCAAGCCGACGGAAAGCCGGGAAAGCACTACGTCTTCCAGCCCAATGCGGCGGGCGACATCGTCGGCATGAGGTTTAATAGCAACCTGCTCGCCAAGAGCGTTCGCTGACCCCGCCCCCAGGATTTTCCCCGTAACCCGGCGAAGCAGCCCCCCATTCCCGCCATGTCCGAGCCGCTCCCTCTCGAGCTCCCGAATCGTCTATACTAGACCGGTAACGAGAAGGCAGGCTTCCAAGATTCGAGGTGAAGAATGAGCTCACTGGAAAATAAATGGGCGCTGGTTACCGGTTCGAGCCGGGGGATCGGGCAGCAAATCGCCTTGGGATTGGCGCGGGAGCGATGCAACGTCATCCTGCACGCCCGGGCGCCGGAACACCTTCGGGAGACGGAGAACTTGCTGGGCAGCTTCGACATCGAGCGCCTGTCGGTCGCGGGCGACCTCGAGAGCGACGCCGGCGTGCAGGCGGTCATCGAGGGCGTGGGCGGCAATCCGGGCTATGTGGACATCCTCTACAACAACGCGGCCGTCCAGAACCGGTGGCAGAGCGTTTGGGAAATCCCGAAGAGCACATGGGCCGAGGCGTTTCAGATCAACGTTTACGCGCTTGTGGCGCTGTGCCACGCGTTCGCCCCGGGCATGGTGGAGCGGGGCTACGGCCGCATCATCAACGTGACATCCGGGATCAAGGACATTCCCCATCTCGCCCCCTACAGCGTATCCAAAGCCGCGGTCGACAAGTACACGAAGGACCTTGCTGCCCAGCTGCGCGGCTCCCGCGTTCTGGCGAACACCATCGATCCCGGCTGGCTCCGAACGGACATGGGCGGGCCCGATGCCGATCACGACGTGCGCACGGTTCTGCCGGGCGCCCTCGTGCCCGCGCTTCTCGATGACGACGGCCCCAGTGGAGGACGGTACTCGGTTCAGGACCGGGTCTGGGTTGAGTGATGTCCTTTTCCGATCAGCTGGCAAGTTGCGACGGGTGCCCGCGCCGGTGCGGCGTGAACCGGCTGGAGGGCGAGACCGGCCACTGCGGGATCGGCGGCGACATTCTCGTTTCTCACGCGGGCCTGCACCACGGAGAGGAGCCACCCCTCTCCGGACGGAGAGGGTCCGGGACGATCTTCTTCGCGGGATGCAATCTCCGCTGCGTCTTCTGCCAGAACTACCAGATCAGCCAGGAGTTCCGGCGGCACTACGCCCGGGCCCTCTCCACCAGTGAGCTTGCATCGGAAATGCTCCGTCTTCAGGCGGCCGGCGCCCACAACATCAACTTCGTTTCCCCTTCTCATATGGTCTTTCCCATGGCCGACGCCATTCAGGCGGCGAAGAGAATGGGCCTCGTCGTGCCCGTGGTGTACAACTCCAACGGGTATGATTCGGTCGATGCGCTCCGGCAGATCCGGGGCCTGGTGGACATCTATCTTCCGGACATCAAGTACATGGAGAATGACTTGGGGAAGGAGCTGTCCGGCGTGGAGGACTACGCGGAGGTCGTTCCCGAGGTTCTGAGAGAGATGCTGGGTCAGGTGGGCCACCTGGATATCGATGAAGATGGCATTGCCGTGCGGGGCATGCTGGTCCGGCATCTCGTTCTGCCCGGCCACCTGGAGAACAGCCGGAAGTGCCTCGCCGCTCTGGCGGAGCTGTCGGCGGAGACCTTCGTGAGCATCATGGCGCAGTACTCGCCCCGGTATAAGGCCCGTGACTATCCCGGGATAGATCGGTGTCTCGCCAGGAAAGAGTATGATGCGGTAACGGACTCCGCGCTCGCTCTCGGTCTGGAGAACGCCTTTGTCCAGCAGGTGGAGAGCCAGGAACACTACCTGCCCGATTTCAGACGGGAGCGTCCGTTCGATTAACCTCGGAATGGAGAGGCGGCGAGAACATGGCGACGGGGGAGAGCATGATCGAATCGGTGGGGGGGACGCCCGTGGTGGAGCTTCGCCGCATCGTCCCCGGCGGCTCTGCTCGCGTGCTTGTCAAGCTGGAGAGCCACAACCCCACGGGAAGCATGAAGGACCGGATGGCCCTCTCGGTCATTGACGGCGCCGTGGCTTCCGGGCGTTTGATCGCGTCCGGAATGGTGGTGGAATACACCGGAGGAAGCACCGGAACGTCGCTCGCCTTCGTGTGCGCGGCGCGGGGGTTCCCCATCACGTTGGTCACATCCGATGCGTTCAGCCGCGAGAAGCGTGACCACATGCGCGCGCTGGGGGCGGCGGTCATCGAGATCCCCAGCGAGGGGGGCCGCACCACCAAGGAGCTGATTCAGCGGATGATCGCGAAAGCCGCCGAGCTCTCCGCGCAGTCGGGCTGGTTCTATGCGGACCAGTTTAACAACCTGGACGCGGCGGCGGGCTACGCCCCTCTGGCGGAGGAGCTGTGGGAGCAGGCCGGCGGGCGGCTGGACGTCTTCGTGCAGTCCGTGGGGACGGCGCAGTGCATCACCGGTGTGGCGAACATTCTCCGCATGCGGCGCCCCGGCATACGGATCGTCGCCGTGGAGCCTTCGGAATCCCCGGTCCTCTCCGGCGGCGCGCCGGGCGCACACAAGATCGAAGGTGTAGGCCCCGGTTTCGTGCCTCCCGTCTGGAAGGACGGGCTGGCCGACGAGATCATGCCGGTCTCTACGGCGGAAGCGAAAGAGATGGCCCGCCGTCTGGCGAAAGAGGAAGCGCTCTTCGCGGGCACATCCACCGGGGCCAATGTGGTGGCCGCCCTCCGGGTCGCGGAGCGCCTGGGAAGAGACCGGATAGTGGCGACATTGGCATGCGATTCGGGCTTGAAGTACCTCTCCACCGATCTCTACGGGGGGTGAAGACAATGGTAGTCCGTCGACATGATCTTTGCGGTGTTCTCGTCGTGGCGGTTTTGGCCGCATTTTGCCTGCCGGGATGCGGGGGGAAGCCGCTGGATCGGGAAGCTTGGACCGCGCGAGGAGAGACCGTTCTGAAACCTTTCAAGCAGAGGTTGATGGGTGCGCTGACGGAGGCGCTCCAGGACGGGCCGGAAGAAGCGATCGAGGTCTGCGCCGTCGTGGCGCCGGAGATCGCCGCCGAGATCAGCTCGGCGGAAGTGAAGGTGGGGCGCACCAGCCACAAGCTGCGCAACCCGGAGAACGTTCCGGCGAACTGGATGGAACCTTTGCTCACTCGTTACGCCGCGGCGCCGGGCGAAATCGGTCCCGATGTGGTTCGGCTGGAGCACGGCGGCGTCGGCTACGTAGAACCGATCTACGTGAAGACGCCCTGCCTCGCTTGCCATGGCAGCGAACTCTCCCCGGCCGTGTCGTCGCGGATCGCCGAACACTACCCGCATGACAACGCCCGCGGCTTCGCGGAAGGGGACTTTCGCGGCCTCTTTTGGGTCGAGTTCCGTGAGGAGCGAGTGGATGCGTATCGGGAAACAGAGTGAGCAATAGAGGTCTCGCGGCTCACTTTTTCCGGCGAGGCAGGATCCGAGGAATCCCGGCTCTGGCATTCGCGCTGCTGAGCGTGACCTGTTTAGCCGGCGCCGGCGATGCGGTGCCGCCGGTGGTCCCGGGCGCCTGCACTTCCTTTCGCATGCTGGCGGGGGATCGATCCATTGTGGGAAAGAACCTCGACTGGTCGATCGGAGACGGGATCCTCAGCGTGAACCCTCGCGGCCTTTGGAAGAGGGCGTTGGTCGATTCGACCCACCGGCCATGCGAGTGGGTCTCCGCGTATGCGAGTGTTTCCTTCAACCAGCTCGGGTCCGGGCTGCCGCTGGGGGGCATGAACGAGGCCGGGCTCGTTGTGGAGGAGCTCGCCTATTGGCCGAGCCGCTACCCGGTGCCGGACGACCGGCCGGCGATCAACGAGCTCCAGTGGGTTCAGTACCAGCTCGATGTGCACTCCTCGGTGGCAGAGGTCATCCATCGAGCATCGGCTGTGCAAGTGCTGCCCCTTTTGTTCGGTCTGCATTATTTCGTCGCGGACTCCTCGGGCGATGTGGCGGTCATCGAGTTCCTGGACGGCGAGCTGATCATCTTTACCGGGTCGGATCTGCCGGTCCCCGTGCTGACCAACGACACGTATGCCAACTCCGTGCGGTATCTCTCGCTCCAAGAGGGGTACGGCGGGACGCGCACTGCCGCCGCCGGTCCAGAGTCTCCGGAGCGCTTCGTGGGGGCCGCCACGATGATGAAGGAATACGAAAGCGAGCAGGCGGAGGCGGATCCGATCGCCTACGCCTTCCAGATCCTCCGTGCCGTGGCGCAAGAGGACACGCAGTGGAGCATCGTCTACGACACCGAATCGAGAACGGTCCGGTTCCGCACCGCCGGCGTACCCGGGGAGAGGCGGGTCAGCCTCGCGGGACTGGCCCTCGATTCCGGAAGCCCTCCCCTCGCGCTCAATCTGGCCGATCGCTTCGAGGGGGACATCGCTCTCCGTCTCTCCCCTTGGAGTCGGGCGGACCAGAGCCGGCTGATCGCCCGTGTCTTCGAGCAGCTTCGCGGAGAAGGGGTCGTGGATGACGGCGAGGGCCGGCGCCTCGAGAAAGCGTTGGTCGAAATGGGGGGTGAGGATCGATGATGCGGGACACGGCTAAGGAAGGAGCGCCGAAGAAGCGGGGCGCCTTCCGACTGGCCGACCATCCGTGGATCTCGATGGTGGTGTTCCTTTGCCTGTCCGTGCTGGTCCTTGGTTTCATGGGAACGCTCTTCTCACGGGAATTCGGCATGCCGCCGGGCTCCCGAGCCACCGGGTTCGCCAACTCGCTTTCGGCGCACATCCTACTTCTGTTCGTGATCACGCCCTTCGTTTTGAGGCTTCCGAAAGGGAGCCGGTCCTTTGCGCGCTACCTGGACGACATCGGCCTTACGAAGGTCCGCCCGCCGGGCCGGCTTCTTCTGCTCGGCTTGTCCTGTTGGGCGATCTTGGCCATCTCCCAGGCGGCCGGTTCGGTGGTTTACCGGATTTCCCAGGGTCTTCCCGTCACAGCGGAGTTCTTGCGGAGCGTGTTCGACCTTTCTCCCGACCTGCCGCCTCGCTCGCTCAGCTTGCTCTATTCCTTGCCGTCGGCGTTCGAGGAAATCGGGTTTCGAGGCGTGATCCTCACCCTCTTCCTTGCCAGCGCCTCCAAGCGCCGGGCCATTCTCGTCTCGGCCGGCGCGTTCGCCGTGATCCACCTGCTCAATCTGCTGGGTGGGCGGGAGCCGGTGTGGGTGCTGGGGCAGGTGGGATGGTCGTTCTGCATGGGCCTGTTCTATGCATATCTCTTCGTGAAAACGGGAAGTCTCGTTCCACCGATGCTGGTCCACTACCTCGGCAATGTGTTTATCGGATCCCTGGCCGGTTACATGCAAGGCTCGGCTCCTGTGGAGGTCCAGGTCGTGTACGGGCTTACGTTCTCCCTCGGCATCGTACCGGTTACTCTGATGGCGATCTGGGTGAGGTTCTTTACCGGAAGGTGGCTCGCTGAAGGTGCCGCTCCGTAGCGCACCTCTTATGTTATGATCGGAGGCCCCTGGAAAGGGAGGACGGTGATTCACCGGCTTGCGCGAACAATGATCTTCTCTATCTTGTTGATCTCCTCCACGGTCGGTACGGCCTACGCCTGCACGTCCTTCTGCATGGACACTCCCGGCGGACCGGTCTTCGGCGCCAACTTGGACCTCTTCATCCCCGGTGACGGACATTTGTTCGTCAACCAGCGTGGGATCGCGAAGCAGGGATACGACGCGAGCACCACCGGCGAGACGGCGGAGTGGGTCTCCCGGTACGGCAGTGTCAGCTTCAACCTGGCCGGGCGGGAGTTCGCCTTCGGCGGCATGAACGAAGCGGGTCTGGTGATCAGCTCGATGGAGCTCCGGGCCGGGGAATACCCGGAGCCGGACGAGAGGCCCCCTCTTGGAAACGGCACGTGGGTTCAGTACATGCTGGACAATTGCGCCGACGTTCAGGCAGTGATCGAGGCGGGCGAGAGGACACGCGTCCAGGACCATGCCCCACCGAGCCACTACTTGGTGGCGGACGCGACCGGCGATTGCCTTGGCGTGGAATGGCTGGACGGGCGGGTCGTCTTCTTCACCGGCGAGAGCCTTCCGGTTAGGGCGATGTCCAACATGCGCTACGAGCGGGCCCTCGCCGCTCTCGAGAGGGGCGGCCCGCGCTGGTGGTGGTCGAACCCGGGCCGGTCCGCCGAGCGCTTCGCCGCCGCGGCCGCCCGGAACGAGGGCTTCGCCGCCACCCCCGGCGCCGACGCGGTGAGCTACGCGTTCGAGACATTGACGCGCATGGTCGCCGCGCCTCACACCAAGTGGAACATCGTCTTCGACATCGCTCGCCGGGAGATCTGGTTCCGGTCGGCCGTCAGCCCCGCCGTCAAGCACCTCTCCCTTCACGCATTCGATTTCTCCTGCGATGCTCCGCTCTTGATGCTGGATGTGAACGCCCCCTTGGCGGGCAACGTGGAGCGTTCCTTCGAACCGTACGATCCCGGAGTCAACTCGATCACCTTCCGGACGCTTTGCGAACGCTACGATATCGATGTCTCCGCGGAAGACGCCGCCGGCCTGATGCGGCTCTTCGAGGGTTTCCAATGCGCTCAATGACGAGCCGAGCCGTTTCCGACCACGAAACCTCGCCGCGCGTCTATGCCCGAATCGCGGGCGCCGCGTATCTCGTCATCATCGTGGCCGGCGTCTTCGCCGAGTTCTTCGTTCGGTCCGGCCTGATCGTGAAAGGAGACGCCGCCTCCACGGCTGCCAACATCACCGCTTCGGAGTGGCTCTTCCGCATCGGCATCGCCGCCGATCTCGTCATGCTCACCTGCGATGTGGTGGTGGCTTGGGCGATCTACATGCTGTTCCGGGAGGTGAACAAAGGCCTCACGCTTCTGGCGACCTTCTTTCGCATGGCCCATGCGGCGGTTTACGGAGTCACCTTGCTCGCTCTTTACGTTCCCTTGCTGCTTCTGGGCGGCGCCGACTACCTGACCGCCTTCGGACCGGGCCAACTCCACGCTCTGGTTCTCATCCTTCTCGGCGCGCACAGCTACGGGTATGTGATCGGTCTGGTCTTCTTCGGCTTTCATTGCGCGGTTCTCGGCTATCTGGTCTTCCACTCCGGCATCGTGCCGAGAGTCCTGGGTGTTCTGTTGGCGTTGGCGGCGGTGGGGTACCTGATCGACAGCTTCGCGAGAACCCTGATGACGAACTACTCCCACTACGAAAATGTGTTCACCGCGGTCGTCTTCACGCCCGCGTTTGTCGGCGAGCTCGCGTTTTGCCTGTGGCTCCTCATCAAAGGGGTGAATGTGCGCCCGGCGCGATCGCCGGTTCTCGGGGCATCGTCGGAGTAGGGAGGGAGAACCACCATGCAGTTCCTGATTGCCGTCGGGCTTCTGTGCGTTGTCTGGGCGGTGGTTGCCGCCATTCGGATCGCGGCCGATCTCCAGAAACGAGGCGTGCCGGTCAGCTTTCTTTGGCTTCGCCTGATGGTGCTCAAGTACCTGCATGAGTACGCCCGGCTGACACGTGACGAGACCGGCCGTGTGGGGCCGCTCTTCTACCATTACGTAGTCCCGCTGAATGTGGCCTTGCTGATCTTCTTCATCCTGGCCCTGGCGTATTGGGCGTAGGCGGGGAGACACGGCGGCCTCGGAGCCGCCGCTCACGCGGCTCGGATGGACGCTGCGGTTCTAGCGGGAAAGGGTTTGTTTCGATTTGTAGGGTTGTGCCCACGGAGTAGCGCGTGCTCATTCTGCTCGTTCTCGTTCCTCTGCTCACCCGCCACATCCACCACTTCTATGTCACACGGAACGCCAAGCGCCGGTGGCAGCGGGCCGGCCTGGGAAGCGCGGCGGTCTGGGCCGTTTCGTACTTGATCTTGGCGCTGGGGGCGCTGGGTAGGACGCGCGCCGGCGAGCCGGGCCTCCTCTGGTGGATTGGATACGGCCTTCTTTGGGGCGCCGTGATCGGGCGAGTGCTCGCCATTCGGCAGCTCGGGGGAGCATTCAGCGAGCTGATCCGCGTAGAGAGGCATCAGCCCCTCGTGAAGGCCGGCGTCTACGCACATGTGCGCCATCCTCTTCACTACTTCCTGTGGCTCGAGATGGTATCTATGGCGTTTCTCTGGGGGGCGGTCGTGGGGTGGGGCCTCGTGCTCCTCGCGCTGGTTACGCTCCTCCTTCGGGAGGTGCGCGAAGAGGAGGCGCTCGCCGAAGCGTACGGGGATGAGTACGCCGCCTATCGCCGGCGGGCGGTAGCCCTCACCGATCTCTTCGGGTCGGGCCGCCGCTTCCGCCGCACGTCCTATAACTCGGGAACGGCTGCAACGTCCATCAGTGAAGGAGATCGACATGATGGTTCGGAAAATTGTCCCGATTCTGGCATGTGTCCTGTTGGCCGCGGTGTGGGCGTGCACCGGAGCTGCAGAAGAGGAGGGCAAGAAGGAGCTGAAGCCGGCCCTCCTGGTGATCGACGTGCAGAACGTTTGGATGCCGAGGATGGCGGAGAAAGACCGGCAAGTGGCTCCGGAGAAGATCAACGAGGCGATCGCTCTCTTCCGGGAGTTTCAATGTCCGGTGATTCGCGTGTACCACACGAGTCCGACCCACGGCCCGGAGCCGGGAACCGAGCCCTTCGAGTTCGACGCCTCGATTCTGGTCTCCGATGACGACCCCAAGGTGGTGAAAAACTACCCCAGCGCCTTTGCGAAGACCAATCTGGACGAGATCTTGCGCGACAGCGAAAGAAACACCCTCTTCCTGTGCGGTCTAAGTGCGACTGGCTGTGCTCTCGCTACCTACTTCGGAGCGATGGAGCGTGACTACACGGTCTTCATGATCGAGGACGCTCTTCTGAGCGGCAACGCCGACCACACGGACGTGATCGAACAAATCTGCTACTCCGCGACGGTCGAGGACGCGAGAAAGATCCTGGATGATCCCACCCTCCTTCTTGGCGGGACCCGATGAAGCGCAAGATCATCGACTCGACTCCTTTCGGACCGATCGGCTTGGTGTGGACGGCGGCGGGCGACGGGCCCAAGGTGGTCCGCGTGCTTCTCTCCCGTTCGAAATCGTCCGCCGAGAGAGAGCTCGCCGCCCTCTTTCCGGATGCCACCCCCGCATCGTGCGCGGAGATCGAGGAGACGGCCGCCGCGATCGAAGGCATTCTCGAGGGAGAGAGGATCGAGATTCCTTTGGATGTGGCCGACCTCGGCCGGTGCGGCGAGTTTCAGCGGCTCGTCCTGCGAGCGGAGCATCGCATTCCGCGCGGGAGGGTGAGCACATACAAGCTGATCGGGGAGTACTTGGGGAGAAGGAACGGGGCAAGGGCCGTGGGCAATGCCCTTGCCAGGAACCCGTTTCCCTTGATCGTTCCGTGCCATCGTGTAGTCCGCTCCGACGGGCGGCTCGGCGGCTACCAGGGAGGTGTCGCGATGAAGCGGGCCCTGCTCGAGATGGAAGGCCTCACCTTCGACCGAGCAGGGCGCGTGGTTTGTTCGGATTTTCACTACTCCTGGGCAAACTCGAGCGCGGATCCCGTCGCCGGGTCCAAAGAGAACCGCTCGAAGCTGCGGCGGAGGATGTCATGAGACGTTTGCCGATCCCCATGATGTTGCTGAGCCTTCTGTTGTCCACGCCCGTCATATCACAAGAGACGGGAGACGGTGACCCTGTTTCGATCGGGACATACCGTCGCCTGCATTCAACCGTTCTCCGCGAGGATCGGGTGCTTCTCGTTTCTCTGCCGGAGGGATACGACAAGGTTTCTCACTCCTATCCCCTCCTCGTGGTTCTGTACGCCGACCAGGTCCGGGGCTACTTCGCGGAGGCCGTGCATATCGTCGAGCGGCTTTCGGGAGAGGGAAGCATCCCGGCGATGATTGTGGTGGGTGTGGCGAACGTAGATCGCTACCGCGACCTCTCGCCGGTCGGCCGCCGGGGGACACCGAGCGGAATCGAGCCGTTCTCCCGCTTCGTGGTCGAGGAACTTCTGCCCTTCGTGGAAAGCGAGTATCGAACCAAGGAGTACCGCATACTCGCCGGGCCGCAGGCCGGAGCGGAGTTCGGCCTCTACACTCTGGCGAAACGCCCGGGCGTGTTCGGCGCGTTCATCATCGAGAACCCCTTTCGATCGGATCCGGTGCACGACATTCTGATAGCCGCGGTGGAGGAGGCGTTCGAGGAAGGAATCTCCTCGCCCACATTCCTTCAGATCACGGCTACCGACCGTGCGGGCTTCCGGGACATGACCGGTGCCCTGAAACAAGCGACAGATTTCCAGGCCATGGTGGATGATAGAAATCCAGCGAACTTGACATTCGTCGCCGACTTCGTTGAAGAAAGCGAGGATTTTCTTCCGCCTCTCGGGCTGAAGGAAGGGCTGCGGGCCCTCTTCGACGAGTATCGTTTTCCGGAAGAACGGGAGGTGCGGGGACTTTCCGATCTGGTCGAGTATTATGCGGCGTTATCCGGGCGAATCGGGTTCGAGGTCGGCATTCCCGAAATGACTTTGGTCTCCAGCGCACTCGGTTTGAAGGAAAAAGGGGCGATCGCTTCGGCCGAGGAGATCCTGACGTACTTGGTCGGATGGAATCCCGCATCATTGGACGGCTACTGGCAGCTCGCGAACCTGTATCGTGAACAGGGCCGGAACGACGACGCCCTTGCGTACTACCGCAAGTGTGTTGACTTGGACCCGAACATGAAGCCGGCGATCTACTGGATCGAGGTCATGGAGGGTGTCGAGGGCGGGGAGGAGTGAGGGTGGCGCAAGGCGTCCAGTGGCGGACTCTCCGAACAACGGCTCTTGGCACGTGTTACAATCGGCCGTACGCTTTGGAGTGCCTCATAAGGACCAGAGGGCGAAAAGCAGTGATTACCATGGACCTGATTTGCCGGCATGTCTTCGAGGCAGAGGACCTGGTGAACCGCCATCCTCCGCGCATTCGGGACGGCGCGCATCGAGTCGGGCCGGGAGCGCGCCGCGGCACCGGCACTGGCAATCCACACAGGCCATAGGGGGTGCGGCGCCTACGGAGGGAACCGGATTCTGATGGTGCTCCTACAGCTGCCGGCCGCCCGCATGGCGGCGGCGGACCGGCTCGTTTTTCATGGGGCCAATCCCGCCAGGGCGCGGCTTTGCGAGAAAGCGCTTCGCATTCTGGAGGATGAGCTCTCCTCTCCTTCGAAGATGGAGCGGACTGCTGATGTGATCCGGAGGATCGAAGCGATGAGGTTCGCCTGGGGCGTGAGTGATGGCACTTAGGAAAAGGACAGCTGGAAGATGAAGCTCACCCAGCTCGGATACGACGACTGGTTCACCCAGCGTGGCGCGGATCTTCTTCCTCCCGGGCACCAGGCGGCGCGGGTCACCGCCGTGGACCGGGCGGGCTACCTCGTCCGAAACGAAGCAGGCGAGGTCGCCGCCGAGGTTACGGGGAAGCTCCGCTTCAACTCCGAATCGAACCAAGACCTGCCATGCGTGGGGGATTGGGTTTCCGTTCAGTACCATAACGCGGGTGATTTGGCGATCATTCACGGGGTTCTGCCCAGAAGGACCACCTTGCGACGGAAACACGCCGGCAAGAAGGTGGACTATCAGATGATCGGGGCGAACATCGATGTCGCCTTCATCGTTCAATCCTGTCACTACGACTTCAACGTTCGCAGGCTGGACCGGTACCTGGTCATGGTGACGGATGGTGGAATCGATCCGGTCATTCTCCTGACCAAGACCGATCTGGTGACATCCGACGAGTTGGACGAGAAGATCGAGGCAATACGGAGATCGGGCATCACAACCGAAGTCCTCACGCTCAGCAACAAGACGGGAGACGGTCTGTCCGAGTTCCGGGAGCTGCTCGCGCCGGCGCGGACCTACTCTCTCATCGGGTCGTCGGGGGTGGGGAAGACCACCCTGATCAACCGCCTGATCGGTCAGGATCTGTTCGGGACGAAAGAAGTGAGCGTCACCGGCGAGGGGACGCACGCGACGGTCCGGCGCCAGCTGATCCTTCTGCCCGGAGGAGCAATGCTGGTCGACACGCCCGGCATGCGGGAGCTCGGCATGCTCGCCGCGGACGACGGGATGGACGAGAGTTATCTCGACATCAACGAACTCGCTGGGGAGTGTCGCTTCACCGACTGCACGCACACCCAGGAACCGGGATGCGCCGTTCTCGAGGCTTTGGAGCAGGGTGGGCTCAGCCGGGCGCGGTACGAGAACTACATGAAGCTGAAGAAGGAGTCGGAACACCACGAGCGATCGTATCTGGAGCGGCGCAGGAGGGACAAGGCTTTCGGGCGAATGGTCAAGGACGTGATGAAAAGAAAGAAGAAGAAGTAGCGGCGAGGAGCAGTGATGCAACAATCCGCAATCGGAATCGGTCTCCCCGAGAAGATGGAGATGAACTACGACGAGAAAGGGCTGGTCATTGTCCGAAGGTGGTTCGGAGCCATCACGATCTTCTTGACCGTCTTCGTCATCTTCTGGGACGGCTTTCTGGTCTATTGGTACACCCATGTTCCCGCGGATGCGCCTTCCATGGCGTTGTGGTTTCCCATGCTGCATGTGGCCGTGGGGCTCTTCCTCACATACCGGGCTTTGGCGGGCTGGCTGAACCGTACCTATGTGCGCGTCGGGTACGGAACGGTGTCCGTGAAGACCGTTCCCCTTCCTTTCTTCCATAACCGATCCCTCGCGGCGGCGGAGATCAAGCAGCTCTACTCGAAGAAGAGGATCCGCACGAACAAGGGGAGGAAATCGGAGACATTCGAGGTGCGTGCGGTCACTCAACAAGGGAAAAACGTGAAGCTTGTCGGGGGTCTGGATTCGAGCGAACAGGCGCTCTTCCTCGAGGAGGCGATCGAGAAGAATCTGGGGATCAAAGACGCGCCGGTCAAAAGAGAGCTCTAGCGGGGCGGGCGGCACGCCCAGCGGGAGGGTCGGGTGAGGAGCTACGTAACGGAGAAGACCATCGGGCGGAAAGCGGAGGAATGGCTGGCGAAGGTGCGGCCGTACAACCGCCATGAGCTGAGGTTGAAGGTGGGTGCTTCGGCCCTGCTCGTGATCGACATGCAACTTTTCTTCCTGGAGAGCGACTCGCCGACGTTCACTCCGGGTGGTCCGGCGATACTTCCGAACGTCAGGCGCTTGCTCACGGCTTTCCGGGAGGCGGGGCGCCCCGTCATCTTCACCCGGCACGTCCATCACTCCGATGATTTGGATAGCGGAATCATGGCGTGGTGGTGGAAGGGGAAGTGCCTCGAGGGCAGCAGGGAGAGCGAAATTCATCCCGATCTGGCGCCGCTCCCCTCGGAGAAGGTCGTCTTCAAGCATCGCTACTCCGCGTTCTATAACACCGATCTCGAGACGGTGCTTCGCTGCCTGAAGGTCGAAGACCTGGTTGTCACCGGGCTCATGACCAACCTGTGCTGCGAATCGACGGTGCGCGACGCGTACTACCGGGACTACCGGGTGTTTTTCCCCGCCGATGGAACGGGGACGATCAACGAGGAGATGCATTTGGCGAGCCTGATGAACCTCGCCTACGGTTTCGCGTCGATTACCAGCGTGGGCGCCTTGCTCGAACAGATCCGGACCCGAAGCGTGTGCGAACCGCCGGCCGAATAGGAAGGAAACCCGCGCCGGTGAGGTGGGAGGCGGAGTGAGCTACGCCCTTTTTCGTCTTGTGGTGGCGCTCTGGATCGTGTTCGAGATCGGTCTCGCGGTTCATAACAGTTTTGCCCGCCGGGGAGCTGTCGTGCGTGACCGCGGATCCAAGCTGCTGATCGCCCTGGCTATCGCTCTCGGTTTCTCGCTCGCATTCCGCTCCAGGGTGGTGGCGGGTGCGGCCATCGGTCTCCCCTCCGGTTGGTTGACGGCAATCGCCATGCTGTTCTTCCTGCCCGGCCTGATCATCCGCGCTCACTCGGTGATCATGCTCGGCCGATTCTTCACCACCACCGTCACCGTCCGCCCCGGACAGCGCCTCATTCAGAGCGGGCTCTATGCCCGCATCCGGCACCCGGGATACTTGGGAAGCCTTCTGATCTTCGTGGGCTTGGCCGTCTCCTTTCGAAACTGGTTGAGCGCGGCGCTTCTTCTCCTGCCGATCGTCCCGGCGTTTCTCAATCGAATCCGCGTGGAGGAAAGGGGTCTGACCGAGGCTTTCGGGGAGGAGTACGCCGAGTATTCGAAAACGACCAAGCGGCTGTTGCCCGGTCTGTACTGACAGGAGCGAAAGGAAGATCCGGATTCATGCGCTTCTCCTACGCCAATGATCCCGTCCTTTCCGGCAAGGTCTTTGACCTTCTCGAGACCGCATTTCCCGGACTCCGTAGGGCGGTCGCCGAGGCGAGACAGGTCGGCTGCATCTGGGAGGATGTCTCGACCCCCTTTGTCCATTTCGAAGGGGAGCGGGCGCTCTCCCATGTCGGATTGATCGACCTGCCGCTCAGGATTGCCGGAAGGAACGTGAACGTGGGATCGGTGCACGCCGTGGCTACCCATCCCGACTATCGCCGCCGCGGCCTCTTCCGAAACCTCATGGAGGAGCTGTTCCGCTACTGCGAGGGACGGTACGAGACGCTCATTCTCTCGACGGAGAACCCGGAGTACTACGAACCATTCGGATTTCGACGGTTGCAGGAGCATTTCTTCACCGTGCGCGGCGTGAGTTCGGGAGGCGCGGACGACCTTCGTCTTTTGGATCCGCGCCGGGCGCCGGACATGGAGATCTTGAACCGCTTGCTGGCGAGGCGGACGCCTGTTTCGGAGGTCGTGGGAGTTCGGGGCGAGAGAACGGTCTTTCTGTTCAACGAAGGCAACCGTCCCATCCACTACGCCGAGGACTTGGATGTGGTCCTCTGCATGGAGAGAGAGGGGGCGAACCTCGGGCTGTTCGATGTTGTGGGAGAGACGATCCCGGAACTTCCGAGCTTGCTCGCGCGTGTTCCCGAACCGGTCGAGACGGTGACGCTTCACTTCGCCCCGGACCGGATCGCAGCGGCGGCGGAGCCGACGCCTTACGTGGTCAATCATTACGGGCCTTCGTATCTGATGGTTCGGGGGCCGTTCGAGGTGGAGGGAGAGCCGTTCACCTTGCCCCGGTCGGCGCGCACTTGATCGGCGCCATTCACTCCTTTAGGAGACCGACATGAGCCGACTCTTCTGGTATCCCGGACACGATCTCCTCCTGACCGATGTGGTGCGAGCGGAAAACTGTCATCTGTACGACTCGAAAGGAAAGCGCTACGTCGATCTCGAGTCGGGTGTGTGGTGTACTTCGATCGGCCATGGCCATCCGCGCATTCTGCGGATGATCGCGGAGCAGTCGGCCCGAATCGCCCATGCCGGATTCAACTACACCAACGATGTCGTCCAGGAGGCGGCCCGGGAGATGCTG
>Ga0180432_10005996_pt1 | contig 15960 bp, 11 predicted proteins | sample SS_ome_10_FD_132414 | JGI IMG/M metagenome (GOLD analysis project Ga0180432, IMG submission 132414) | Hypersaline lake sediment archaeal communities from the Salton Sea, California, USA - SS_1_MS_2 metaG | ecosystem: Environmental > Aquatic > Non-marine Saline and Alkaline > Hypersaline >... | reverse complement strand
GCCAGACTCTTCGACGGTCGGACGAGGGCGACGGCGATGATCAGGCCGGTCAGCTCGTCGATCGCGTAGAGGACCTTCTCCATCTCGTGCTCCGGCTCGACGTCGGTGCAGATCCCCCAGCCGTGCGACAGGACCGCGTGGACGTACTCCTCCGGCCAGCCGCGCTCGCGAAGGATCTCCTCGGTCTTCGCGCAGTGTCGCTCCGGGTACCGCTCGTAGTCGAGGTCGTGGACCAGGCCGATCACGCCCCACTTCCCTTCGTCGTGCCCGAGCTTCCGCGCCATGTGGCGCATCACCGCCTCCACGGCGAGTCCGTGCTTGATCAACCGGTCGTTCCGGTTGTACTCGGTCAGGAGCGCGAAGGCCTCCTCGCGCGTCGGTGCATCCATCCGGATCCCTCCTTACCGAAGACGTCGGTTGCCCGCTACTCTATCCCTCGATCGCCGGGCCGTCCACGTTCCGAGCGCGGATGCCGAGCCGGACCCGATTCCGTATAGTCTCGCTCCGGAGGTGCTCCTTGCTCATCGAAGCCGCAACGTTCGTCCCTCTATTCTTCGCGGCGATCGGAATCGGCTTCTTCGCGAGCTTGCTCGGTCTGGGCGGCGGCGTGTTCATGGTTCCGCTGCTGTTGCTCGGCGGCTTCGTGGCGACACAGCCGGAAGCGGCGGGGACGAGCATCGCTGCCGTCGTCTTCACCGGCCTGTCCGCGTCGTACGCGTACTACCGCCGGAAAGCGATCGACCTGCGCGTCGGCCTCCTGTTCATGCCCTCGGCGATCGCCGGCGTCTTCTTGGGAACCTACATCGTTGAGGTCGTCGATCCGGCTTGGCTCACGATCGCGTTCGGCGTCTTCCTCCTCTACCCCACCGCGACGATGCTTCTCGGAAGAACGTCGAAGGACGTGAAGTCGAAGCTTGGAGGCGAGGCCTCCGGCTGGCGCTTCTACCTCCTCGTCGGCGGGATCGGGCTCGTCGCCGGCACGGCGACGAAGCTGTTCGGGGTCGGGGGCGGCACGGTCTTCGTCCCTTCCCTGGTCGTCTTCCTCGGCCTCGGCATCGTCAAAGCGGTCGCCGTCAGCCTGTTCGTCATGGTCCCGACGGCCCTCGTCGGCACGATCACCAGCTGGTTCCAGGGCACGCTGCTCGTCGGACTCGCGCTTCCGCTGATCCTCGGGATCGTCATCGGCGCCCAGATCGGACCGCGCATCGGAGCCCGCGTACCGAAGGTGCGCCTCCGCCAGCTGTTCGGCGTCGTTCTCCTCTACGCCGCCGTCAACATGATCCTCAAGGGGATCCAGGGGATCGCGTAAGCCGCTTCTAAAGCGCACACATTGACTTTCGGCAACCCGCGCCGTACACTGTGTTAGCAATCTCCACATCTAACTGCTAACGATAGAGGGGTCATGATCCGATTCGACAAGATGACCGAGGGGGCGCAGGAGCTGTTCCGCGAGGCACAGGACCTCCTGACCCGCTACAAGCACAACCAGCTCGACGTCGAGCACATCGCGATGGTCCTCGTCAGCAAGGAGGGGATCGGCCGCGAGATCCTCCAAACGATGGGGATCAACCTCGACGGACTGGCCAAGGATTTCGACATCCTCCTCAAGGACAAGCCGTCGGTCGCCGGACAGGTCGGCGGGCAGATCTACATCACGCCGCAGCTCCAGAGCGTCGTCCAGGCGGCGCAGATGGAGGCCGATCGGCTCCACGACGACTACATCGGCACCGATCACCTCCTCCTCGCGATCAGCCGGACGACCGAGCCGCAGATCCGAAGGATCCTCGGCCGCCACCAGATCACGCCGGAGGCGATCTACTCGTCGCTTCGCGACGTGCGGGGCGAGCAGCGCCTCACGGACCGCGAGGGGGAAGACCGATACCAGATCCTCAAGAAGTACTCGCGCAACCTGACGGAGATGGCGAAGCGCGGCGAGCTCGACCCGGTGATCGGCCGGGACGAGGAGATCCGCCGGATGGAGCAGATCCTCTCCCGCCGCCGGAAGAACAACCCGGTACTGATCGGCGAGCCTGGCGTCGGCAAGACGGCGATCGCCGAGGGGCTCGCCCAGCGGATCGTCGACGGCGACGTCGCCGAAATGCTCCAGGGGAAGGAGATCGTCGCCCTCGACATCGCGTCGATGGTCGCGGGATCGAAGTTCCGCGGCGAGTTCGAGGACCGGCTGAAGGCGGTGATCCGCGAGATCGAGGCCCAGGCAGGCGAGACGATCCTGTTCATCGACGAGCTGCACACCCTCGTCGGCGCCGGCGCGGCCGAAGGGGCGATCGACGCGTCGAACATGCTCAAGGAGCCGCTTTCCCGCGGGAAGTTCCAGGTGATCGGCGCGACGACGCTCGACGAATACCGCGAGCGGATCGAGAAGGATTCCGCGTTCGAACGTCGGTTCCAGCGGATTCTCGTCCGCGAGCCGACGGTCGAGGAAACGATCGCCATCCTCGAAGGGCTCCGCGTCAAGCTGACCGAGCACCACAAGATCGAGATCACCGATGAAGCGCTCGGCGCCGCCGCGCGCCTCTCCGAGCGGTACCTCTCCGACCGGTTCCTCCCGGACAAGGCGATCGACCTCGTCGACGAGGCGGCCAGCCGGATGCGCGTCGACGGCTCCGGCGACGTGGTGACCGAATCGGAGGTCGCCGCGCTCGTCTCCCAGTGGACCGGGATCCCGGCGGAGCGGATGCTCGAGGAGGAACGGGCCCGTCTGGCGAACATGGAGGAGGCGCTCCACGCTCGCGTCATCGACCAGAACGAGGCGGTCCGCGCCGTCGCCGAGGCGGTCCGCCACACGCGCGCCGGCCTCTCGGACCCGCGGCGGCCGATCGGGACCTTCCTCTTCCTCGGTCCGACCGGCGTCGGGAAGACCGAGCTCGCCAAGACGCTCGCCGCGTTCCTGTTCGGAAGCGACTCCGCGCTGCTCCGGATCGACATGTCCGAGTACATGGAGCGCCACGCCGTCGCCCGGTTGATCGGGTCGCCCCCCGGATACATCGGCTACGAAGAAGGGGGGCAGCTGACCGAGGCGGTCCGCCGCCGCCCGTACCAGGTCGTGCTGTTCGACGAGATCGAGAAGGCCCACGCGCAGGTGATGAACCTGCTCCTGCAGCTGCTCGACGAGGGCCGGCTGACCGACGGCCACGGCCGGACGGTCGACTTCCGGCACACGATCCTGATCATGACCTCGAACGCCGGGAGCGAGCACTTCCAGACCGACGCGAGCGAGGACGCGGTCCGCGAGCGCGTCCGCGAGGAGCTCCGCAAGCAGTTCCGGCCCGAGTTCCTCAACCGGATCGACGAGACGATCATCTTCCATCCGCTCTCCGAGAAGGCCATCGAGCGGATCGTCGACCTGAAGATCGAAGAACTGAACGAGCGGCTCGCCGAGCAGGAGATCGAACTGACGTTGACCGCCGAGGCGAAGCGTGTCCTCGCCAAGGCCGGATACGATCCTCACTACGGCGCCCGGCCGCTCGCCCGTGCGATGAAGCGGCTGGTCGAGAACCCGCTCGCGAGCAAGATCGTCGCCGGCGAGATCTCCGAAGGGGATCCGGTCACCGTCGACGCCGCGGCGATGTCCGACGTCCTGCTGATCCGGAAGCGGGGTGCGGCGAACTAGACGTCCGCGAAGAGGCCGCCCGGGTCGGGACTCGGCTCGGCGTCGGCCGACCCAAGCTCGGCCAGCGCCTGCTCGAGCTGCGCCTCGGAGAGGGCGCCGTGGTGCCACTTCGGGTCGTTCTCCATGAACGAGACGCCCTTCCCGAGGACCGTGTGGGCCGCGATCGCCGTCGGCTTCCCGGAGCCTCGCGAGGCGAGGAACGACGTGAATGCCGCCATGATCGCTTCGTAGTCGTGACCGTCGATCTCGTGGACGTTCCAGCCGAACGCGCGGAGCTTCGCCGCCAGGTCTCCGACGTCCATCACGTCCCGCGTGCGCCCGTCGATCTGGCAGCCGTTCCAGTCGACCATCGCGCAGAGGTTGTCGACCCGATGGTGGACGGCGGCCGTCGCCGCCTCCCACGGCTGTCCCTCCTCCAGCTCGGCGTCGGAGACGAAACAGTAGACGCGCGCGTCGCGGGCGGCGAGCTTCGCCCCGAGCGCCATCCCGAGGGCGACCGAGAGGCCGTTCCCGAGCGATCCGCTCGACACCTCGACGCCCGGGACCTTCCACGCCGTCGAAGGATGCCCCTGGAGCATCGCGCCGAGCTTCCGGAACCGCCACAGCTCCTCGCGCGGGAAGTAGCCTCGATCGGCGAGGATCGCGTAGAGGATCGGGCAGGTGTGGCCGTTCGAGAGGACGAAGCGATCGCGACCCTCCCAATCCGGACGGCTCGGATCGTGCCGGAGGTACTTGTAGTAAAGCACGGTCAGTAGGTCGGCCATTCCCAAGGCCCCGCCCGGATGGCCGGAGTTCGCGTTGGTGACGATGCGCAAGACGTCGCTGCGTAGCCCGTTCGCCTTCCGCTTCAGTTCGTCGATCTCCACGGACGCTCCCTTCCGGACGCTGCGTCGATCATATCGGGTCGAGGCGCTCGATGGTAGAACGCCCCGGGTTCTACCGGGTCACCATCGCCAGCAGCGCCATGCGGACCGGGACGCCGTTCGCCGCCTGCCGGAAGTACGCCGCCCCGGGAAGTCCGTCGACGTCGGTCGCGATCTCGTTCAGGCGCGGGAGGGGGTGCATGATCGTCATCGTTTCCTTCCCCTCGGTGAGCATGGATCGATCGAGGGCATAGGCGTCCTTCAGCCGGTCGTACTCGGCCGGATCGTCGAACCGCTCGCGCTGGATCCGCGTCATGTACAACACGTCGCACGTCGCGATCGCGTCGGCCAGCGACTCCGTCTCGCGAACCGCGATCCCTTTCGAGCGGAGCCGCTCGACGATCTCGCTCGGCATCCGGAGCGCCTCCGGCGCGACGAAGGCAAACCCGACGTCGTAGTTGGCGAGGAGGTCGGCGAGGGAATGGACCGTCCGCCCGTTCTTCAGGTCCCCGGCGAGGGCGACCGTCAGCCCGGAGACCCTTCTCTGTTCCTTCACGATGGTGTAGAGGTCGAGCAGCGACTGCGTGGGATGCTGCCCCGCGCCGTCGCCGGCGTTGAGGATCGGCACGTCCGTCGCCCGCGCCGCCTCCTCCGCCGCGCCGATCCGCGGATGACGAAGGACAATCGCGTCGGCGTACCCCTCGACCGTCTTGATCGTGTCGTGGAGCGACTCCCCCTTCGCCGCCGAGCTCGACTTCGCCTCGGCGACGGTGACGACGCGGCCTCCGAGACGGTGCATCGCCGTCTCGAACGACAGCCGCGTCCGCGTGCTCGGCTCGAAGAAGAGCGTCGCGAGGAGCTTCCCCCGCAGCTCGTCGAGGACCTCTCCGGCCTCGAGCGCCGCTTCGTATCGTCGTGCCGCCTCGAGAATCCGGTCGATCTCCTCCAGAGAGAACTGGTCCGCTCGGAGCACGTCCTTGCTCGAAAGCCTCTCCATCACGAATCCTCCTCTCGAACCCGCCGAGTCCTTCTTCTACGAGAGATCGCTCACGTCCGCTCGCCCGGCGGCCGTGGGGTGGAAACGCCCGCGCCCGGGTCGCGCGACGAGCTCTCCGTTCTCCAAGACGACCTCTCCGCGCTGGATCGTCGTGATCGCTTTCCCTGTGCACGACCTTCCTTCGTACGCGACATAGGGCGCCCGCGAATGGAGGTCGTCCCGCTGGATCACCCACTCCGCCTTCGGATCGAAGATCACGAGGTCGGCGTCGCTCCCCGGTCGGAGGACTCCCTTCTTCGGGTGCAGCCCGAAGATCCGAGCCGGGTTCTCGCACATCACCCGCACCAGCCGCGACAGCGTAATCCGGTCGGCCCGCACCCCCTCGTCGAACACCAGCGGCAGCATCGTCTCCACCTGCGGCGAGCCGTACGGCGCGGCGGCGAAGTCGTCGCCGATCCGCTTCTCCTTCGGCGCGTGATCGCTGGCGATCGTGTCGACGCCGCCGCCGGAGAGCGCCGTCCACAGCGCCAGCCGGTCCGCTTCGTCACGCAGCGGCGGACCGATCTTCAACAGCGGCCCGAGCCGGAGGAGATCGTCGTGGGTCAACGTCAGGTACTGAGGACACGTCTCGGCGTACACCCGCCGGCCGGCCGCCCGCGCCCGCGCGATCTCGTCGATCCCGAGCGCCGCCGTCATGTGCGGGACGTACAGCGGACAATCGGCGACGCGGGCGATCGCGATCGCCCGGTGGATCGCCTCGGCCTCGAGAACCGCCGGCCGCGTTTCGACGAACGCGCTCTTCGGATCGCGGCCTTCTTCCAGGACCCTGTCCTGAAGGTAGTCGGTGGCGAGGCCGTTCTCCGCGTGCACCATCCCCAGCCCGCCGGCGCGGGCGATGATGTCGAGAGTCCGCATCAGCTGATAATCGTCGGTCATCCAGCCGAGCTTGGCGTACGTCATGAACATCTTGAACGACGTCACGCCCTCGCCGATCGCGTCGGGAATCTCGTGGGATTGGTTCTTCGGGTCGAACAGCCCTCCGTGGAGCGCGAAGTCGAGGACCGAGCCGGACTCGCCCTCCTCGCGGAACCGGTGGATCGTCTCCAGCAGCCCGGAGCCCGGCTTAGCGTAGGCGTAGTGAATGAGCGTCGTCACCCCGCCGTGGGCGGCGGTCACCGACAGCCCCCGCAGGTCGTCGAGGTAGACCGGATGGGTGTGGACGTCGAGGATCCCCGGTAGGACGTAGCGATCGGAGGCGTCGACCGTCCGCTCGGCGCGGACGTCCAGATCGGGGCCGATCGCCGCGACGGTTCCTTCGGAGATCGCGACGTCGGCATCGAAAACGTCCCGCCCGCTGACGACCCGCCCGCCACGGACGAGAAGATCGTGCCGATCCCGATGGTTTCCTCTTGCCATCCCCGAGCCTCCCGCACCATTCTATGCGACCGCTTCCCGCCGTGCAGCCGAGCGTGCGCGATTCGCTCGATCCCCGTACCATGCCTTCGAGAGGGGGAACACGCTGCCATGATCGAAGCGACGCTCTGCTTCATCCTCGACGGGCGGCCCCCGAAGCGAATCCTCCTCGGGCGGAAGAAGCGCGGCTTCGGAAAGGGGAAGCTGAACGGGTTCGGCGGGAAGGTCCGGGCCGGCGAGACGCCGATTCGGACGATCGTCCGCGAGGTCGCCGAGGAGGCAGGCGTCACCGTCTCACTCGACACGCTCCACTCCGCCGGTTCGGTTACGTTCGTCTTCCCGTTCGAGCCGGTGTTCGATCACCACGTGCACCTCTTCGTGACAAGCAGCTGGGACGGCGAGATCCGCGAGAGCCCCGAGATGGAACCGATCTGGTTCCCGATCGATCGGATCCCGTTCGACCGGATGTGGAACGACGATCGCTACTGGCTCCCGTCCGTGCTCGCCGGCAAACGAATCCGGGCGGAGTTTTCGTTCGCTGAAGACAACGAGACCGTCGCCTCTTGGTCGCTCGAGGAGGACTGACCCGGCGGTCGGGACGCGCCTAGGACGATACAGCGATGGTCTCGCCGAACGCGAACCGCCCCTCCCGGAACAGCCGCAGGCAGGCGTCCACGATCTCCGGATCGTAGTGGCTTCCCCGATGGGCCTCGATCTCGTTCAACGCCGCGTCGATCCCCAACGAGGCGCGATACGGTCGGTGGGACGCCATCGCCTCGACGGTGTCCGCCACGGCGAGGACCCGCGCCTCGATGAGGATCTCGTCGCCACGCAGCCCTTGGGGATATCCCGTCCCGTCGATCCGCTCGTGATGCTGGAGGACGATCTGCGCCACCGGCCACGGAAACGTCACCGACTTGAGAATGTCGTACGCGACCCGGGGATGCGATTGAATCAGCGCCGCCTCCATGTCGGTCAACGCACTCGGTTTGCTCAGGATCTCGGCCGGGACCGCCATCTTCCCGATGTCGTGCATCAGCCCCGCGGCTCGAATCGCTTCGATCCGATGCTCGTCGAAATCGAGCTCTTCGGCGATCGCCACCGCCAGCTCGGTGACGCGGCGCTGGTGGCCGGCTGTGTACGGGTCGCGCGTCTCGGTGGTCAGGCCGATCGCCTCGATCGTCCCGCTGAGCGCCTCCTTCAGCGCCTCTTCCGCCCGCCTGCGCTCCGTGATATCGTGGGCGAAATTCAGCGTCGCCGGCTTTCCCTCCCATTCCATTCGAACGCTCCGAATCTCGGCCCAATGCACGTCGCCGTCGTGGCCGACGATTCGAAACGTGAACTCGTCGGGCAACGCCTCCCCCCGCAATCGGCGGACGTACCGGTCTTGTGCAGCGGCTCGGTCCTCCGGATGGATGATCTCGAGGAACAGCGTGGTCTGCAGGTACTCCTCCGACAGTCCGGTCAGCTCGGGCACGGACGGATTGAAGAACTTGACCACGCCGTCCTGGAGGACGAAGACGGCTTCGACGGCGTTCTCGATCACCGTCCGGTACTTCTCCTCGCTTTCGAGCAGGGCCGCTGTCTTCTTCGCGACTTCCTCTTCGAGACGTTCGCGGTAGCGGACGTTCTCCGCCTCCAGCCGCGCCCGTTCGTCGGCGAGCGCCTTGACGCGTGCGGCGCTGGCGACGACCGCTTTCAGCCTGTCACGCGACACGGGCTTCGGAAGGTAGTCGAACGCGCCTTGCCGGACGGCCTCGGTCGCTGTATCGACGGTCGGCTCCCCCGTGATCATGATCACTTGGACCTGCGGCGCGTGCTGCCGCAGTTGCTTCAACAGCGTGACCCCGGTCACGCCGGGGAGGCCGATGTCCGTCACGACGACGTCCAGCGGCGTCTCGCCGACGGCAGACATGGCGGCTTGGACGTCCGCCGCGACGACGACGGCGTGCCCCTCTTCCTCGAGGAACTCGGACAGCGTCTCACGGATGCTCTGCTCATCGTCGACGATCAGCACGGTCGCCATCTAGTCCTCCTCGCTCGGTCGGTCGCCAGCTTCCCCTTCATCCGCCAGGCGCCATCCGTTGTCGATCGGCAACTTAACGACGAACCGAGTGTACGCGCCCGCCTCGCTCTCGACCGACAGGCTTCCGCCGTGATCGCGGACGATCCCGTGGCTGATCGACAGCCCCAAGCCGGTCCCCCGGTCTCTCGGCTTCGTGGTGAAGAACGGATCGAAGATCCGGTCGAGGACCGTTTCGGGGATTCCGGAGCCGCGATCCTCCACCGTGAGCCGGATCCAGCGCTTCCCTTTCTCGAGAACGTCCCGCGCCTCGACGTGAATGACCTTGTCCTCGTCGAACTCCGGGTACCTTTCGTTGAGCGCGTCGCGGGCGTTGGTGAGCAGGTTCATCAACACCTGCTGGATCTGCTGACTCCGGCACCGGACCTCCGGTAGGTCCTTCGGGACCTCGACTTCCACACGGATCTGGTCTTTCCGTAGAGCGGCGGTGACCAGCGAAAGCGTCTCGTTGACGATGTCTTGAATCCGCGCCGGGCTGTGGCCCTCTTTCTCGTGTCTCGAGAACGACAGCAGGTTCCTGACGATCTCCGCCACGCGTTCCCCCTCGCGGGCGATCCCCTCGGCGAACCGCATCAGGGAAGCGTCGGAGGTTCGGTCGCGGATCAGACGCGCGTAGTTGATGATCCCGGTGAGGGGATTGTTGATCTCGTGTGCCACGCCGCTCGCCAGGGTCCCGATCGACTCGAGCTTCTGGCTCTGACGTAGCTGCGCCTCCATCGCTCGTCTTTCTTGTTCGGCTTCCCGCTCGGCGGTGATGTCCTCGATCGTCCCCTCGTAGAAGAGGACGTTCCCGTCCTCGTTGCGGATCGCCTTGGCGCTCTCGCGGACGTACACCGTCGAGCCGTCCTTGCGGATCCACGCCGATTCGAACCCCGTGATCTCTCCGTCTCGCTCGACCCGCTCCTTGAATTCGTCGCGCGGGTATCCCGGTTCGTACCCGTCTCGCTCGAGGTTCCGCTCTGCCAGCTCGTCGAACGAGTCGAAGCCGAGCATCCTGAGCGCCGTCCGATTCGTGGCGAGGATCCTCCCGCCCGGCGTCGTCTGGTAGATACCGAGCGCCGCGTTTTCGTACAGCGACCGGTAGCGAGCCTCGCTCACCCGCAGTTGATCCTCGATCCGTCGGCGCTCCGTGACATCCGTTCCCGAACTCAGCGTCCCGATGACCGTGCCGTTTGCGTCACGAAGGACCGCGTTCTGCCACGCGATCGTCCGCTCCTCGCCGCCCTTCGTCAGAACCGGATTCTCGTAGGACTCGGCCGGCTCGGCCGCCTCGGCCATCAACTGCTCGAAGACCGCGCGCACCTGACCTCGATCACGGGACGGGACGCACGTCGAGACCCAATCGGCGCCGTCCAGTTCGCCCTCGTCGTATCCGAGAACCTCCAATCCGCGCCGGTTGATCATTGATACGCGGCCCTCGCGATCGAGCACGAGAAGGATCACCCCGGCAATGTCGAGATACTCGCGCGCGCGATCCCCCGCTTTCAATGCCTCGTCTTGGGCCCGCTTCAGCTTCGTGACGTCCGTCAGGACGGCGACGAGGCCGGCCCGTTCCCCGTGGTGGGCTTCGATCGGCCGCAGCGTGGCGAGGATCTCGACCGCGCCGCCGTCAGGCTTCGCGATCGAGGTCTCGAAGCTCCCGCCGGTGTCGCCGGCCGGGTACGTCCGAATCGGCTCCCCGACGAGCTCGTTGTGCGAGCGCCCGAGCATCTCGCAGTAGCGGTCGTTGGCGTACACGAGGTTTCCGTCCGCGTCGGTGATGCCAACGCCTTCGGTCAACGTCTCGACGAGACGGGTGAACCGACGTTCGCTCCTCATGGCACGACGTTGGAGCGGTCTCCCCGTCAGGGCGAAGGCGACGATCCCGAGGGCGAGGAGACCGATCGACGCGGGAATGCTGATCGCGTTCGCCCGGCGGAGGTATCCACGCACCTCGGCAAGATCAACCTTCACCACCACGCCGACCGCCCTTCCTCCGACCGGGTGGTACGCGGCGATCACCCGCTCGCCGCGATAGTCGAGGCCGATCATCGTGCCCGTCAGACCCTGAACGGCACGATGCATCGGTTCGGCCAAGTGCGAATCGACCGACACCGATACGATCGCTTCGTCGTCGATGCCGAGCGCCGGAAAGAATCGGATCCGATCCCCTTCGAGGCGCGCGTAGACAACCTCGCCGGTCTCCCCGAACTGCCTCGCGACGTCGGCTCCCACGATGAGCCGGGGATCGAACGCGCCGAAACCCGGCTCCTGGTCCTCTCCTTGCCTCAACAGGGTGCCGAGAAGCCGGGCCTGCACGTCCGCGGCCTGGGCAAGACGTACGCGCTCGTTGGCGACGATCGTGTCGAACAGCAGCCGCAAGGAGAGCTCCCGCACGCCGAGGGTCACCAGTCCCATGATCGCGAAGAGAAGCAGGACGTTCATCCACGGTCCGCGGACCTTCCCGTCGGGCACAGCGCGCTCCTTTTCTTCGCTCGTCGGTTCCCCCCGTGCTTTGACTCCGAAAGCCGATCGGAACCAGAGTACACCGCGGGGCGCTGGCGTCAAGGTCAGGACGACACTGCGAGTACCGACGCAACCCTCCGTGGATCGGTACAATCGGTGCGCAGGACTGGGGCCCGAAGGAGAGCGATGCGCAATCGACGAGCCGCCGGCGATCGGCGGATGAGGCTGAGAGAGGCGATCGCGCCCCCTTGCGCCTTTCTCCCGGGACGGCGGAACGCGATCACCGACGTCGCCGGCGTCCGCGTCGGACAGATCACGCTCGTCGAGGGAGAGGACGTCCGCACCGGCGCGACGGCGATCCTCCCTCACGGCGAGAACCTGTTACAGGAACGAGTTCCGGCCGGACTTGCGGTCGCCAACGGCCACGGCAAGATGACAGGAGCGACGCAGATCGTCGAGCTCGGCGAGATCGAGACGCCGATCGTGCTGACGAACACGCTCGCCGTTCCGCGCGCCGCCGAGGCGATCCTCGACTGGACGCTCTCCCGACCGGGGAACGGGAAGGCTGTGTCGGTCAATCCGGTCGTCGGCGAGACGAACGACGGGAAGCTGAACGCGATCGAGAAGCGGCCCCTGACCGTCGAGCGGTTCCTCCGCGCGATCGAGATCGCCGCGCCCGGCCCGGTCGAGGAAGGGTGCGTCGGCGCCGGGACCGGGACCGTGGCGATGGAATGGAAGGCGGGCATCGGGGCGAGCTCCCGCGTCCTTCCCGAAGAGCTCGGCGGGCAGACGGTCGGCGTTCTCGTCCAATCGAACTTCCCCGGGAGTCTCCGCGTCCTCGGCGCCCCGATCGGCCGGCTTCTCGGGCGGCCATCCGTCGAGGAGCCGCGCGACACGGCGGACGACGCGGGCTCGATCATGATCGTCGTCGCCACCGACGCGCCGCTCTCCGACCGGAACCTGACGCGGCTGGCGCGGCGCGCGTTCGCCGGGCTGGCGCGGACCGGCGCCTCGTTCGCCAACGGCTCGGGAGACTACGCGATCGCGTTCTCCACCGCCGAGTCGGTCCGGCGGACCGCGGGGCTTCGGACCGGAAAAGCGACCACACGCGAGCTGCCGAACGAGCTCGTCTCCCCGCTGTTCGAGGCGGTGATCGAGGCGACCGAGGAGGCGATCTACAACTCGCTCTTCGCCGCCACGACGATGTCCGGTCGGGACGGGCGGACCGCCGAGGCGCTCCCGACCGACCGCGTCGTCGCCCTGCTGCGGGAGTCCGCTTCACGTGCGCGGAGCGTCCCCGGATGACGGAATCACGGGACGCGAACCGACGGCTGGAGCGGCTCCTGTTCCGCGCGCGGCCGAGCCTCGAGACGGTTGACTACGACGGCTGGGTTCTACGCTTCGCCGACGGCTACACCAAGCGGGCCAACTCGGTCAATCCGCACTTCGGATCGTCCCTCCCCGTCTCCGAGAAGATCGCGCGGTGCGAGGCGTTCTACCGGGAGCGAGGGCTGCCGACGATCTTCCGATTGACGCCGTTCTCGCAGCCGGCCGATCTGGATCGCGCGCTCGAGCGTGCGGGATACGCGCTCCTCGATCCTTCGCTCGTCATGACCGCGCACCTCGGCCGTCTCCCGGATTCCGAAGCCGACGCCGTCCTTCACGCGTCGGGCGAGGCGTGGTTCGCCGCCTTCGACCGGCTCCAACCGCTCGATCCGGCCGACCGGAGGACGCATCGCCGGATCGTCGAGACGGCCGAAGGGGATCGCTGCTACGCGATCGTCCGCCTCGACGCCGAAACGATCGCCTGCGGCCTCGGCGTCCTCGTCGAGGACACGGTCGGCCTGTTCGACCTGCACACGGCCGAGGCGGATCGCCGCCGCGGTCACGGGGCGGCGATCGTCGGTTCGATCCTACGGTGGGCGCGCCGCCGGGGCGCCCGGACCGCGGCCCTCCAGGTCCACAGCGAGAACGAGCCAGCAATCAGGCTCTACCGAAGCTTCGGCTTCGCGGTCGCCTATCGATACGGGTACCGGATCGCCCGACGTCCGGGACCCTCCTCGACAACGGCGCGCTGACCCGGGAGGCGCGGCCCGCGATTCGTTCGTGGGAATATCAGAAGCCATAGGGCCTCAATCTCAACGTCGTCGTCCCCCTGTCCGCCGTCGCCGAGATGTGCGACCGGACGTACTACGACGTGTGGAACGCAGACCTCGACGGGGTGCTGTGGACGACGCCACGTTGTGCTACGTCAGCGGCAGGCGGACGACGCGTTCGCCGTGATCGACCTCGCCGGTCTCCTCGAACCCGAGCCGGTGATAGAAGCCCGCGGGGCCGCCGTCGATCGGGACGTAGCTCGCTTTCAGCTCGGTCGCGTTCGGCCGCGTCTCGACGTACTCGATCAGTTGTTCCAATGCCGCACGACCGTACCCCTTTCGCTGATGCGGTGCGGCGATCATCAGGCGCCACAGGAAGTAGTCGGCCTTCTCCGGATCGTCCCACAGCATGACGAAGCCGACCGGCGTCTCGTCGGCGTAGATCGCCCGGAACCACGCGTGCTTCGCGAAGTGCGCCTGGGCGATCGAAACCGCGTTCGGCGCCACCATTCTCGTCTGCTCTTCGGGCAGCGTGTCGCTCAGCTTGCAGATCGCGGTCACGGTTTCACTCGTGATCTCACGTAGCGTGACGTGGGCGTCCGGGCCCGGTTCATGGTGATCCGTCACGGCCTCTCGACCTCCTCGGAAGAATCGTCTGCGTCGAACGGAGTCGTGGAAGCTTGCCCCGAACGCGCTTCGCCATCAAGGCGGCGGCTCCGTCCCGACCGTTCGGCGGTCCGACAAGGTATACTCGGATCTGACAAGAGGACGGGACGGTGCGGACACCTTCCTAACCTCTGCGAAGCCAGGGTGGGAATCACGATGTGGAATCCGAACCCCTACGCAATCTCGCTCCTTGCGATCTCTGCCGTGATGCTCGCCGGCGTCATGCCGGTGGCGTGGAAACGTCGCCGCCTTCCCGGAGGCTACGCGTTTCTCGCCCTCGCCCTCGCCACGTTCGAATGGACGCTCGGCTACGGACTCGAACTCGGTGCGCCGTCCCTGAACGCCAAACTTGTCCTCACCGACCTCGAGTATCTCGGGATCTCCGCCGTTCCCGTCGCCTGGTTCGTCTTCGCCCTGCAGTACACGAACCACGGGAAGTGGCTGACCGTCGGTCGGTTGATCGGCCTCGCCGCCGTCCCTGCCATCACGGTCCTCCTCCTGTGGACGAACGATCATCACGGTCTGATGCAGCAGAACGTCGCTCTCGACGTCAGCGGACCGTTCCCGGCGATCGGCAAGACGTACGGCCCGTGGTTCTGGGTCCACTACGCGTACACCTTCTTCCTCCTGCTGGCCGGATCGATCTTCCTCCTGCAACGGCTGATCCGCTCAACGTCGAGCCACCGTGGTCAGGCCGTCTCGCTCCTCTTCGCCGTCGTCCCTCCGTGGGTCGTCAACGCCTTCCACCTGGCGCGTATCTACCCGATCCACCGACTCGACCTCACGCCGCTCGCGTTCGGCGCGTCCGTCTTCGCGCTCGCCTTCGCCCTGTATCGGTACCGGCTGTTCGACTTGATCCCTCTGGCGCAGGGCGTGGCCGTGCGGGAGGTCGGCGAGGGGCTGATCATCACCGACCGACAGATGAAGATCGTCGATCTGAACCCGGCCGCGCTCACGATGCTCGGCCGTGCGAGCAACGCGTCCGTCGGGTTGAATCTCGCGCTGCACGTTCCGCCCCTGATGTCCGCGTTCGAGAAACCGGCGGAATGGTCCTTCGAACGCGACGGAGAGCACGTCATTCTGGAGGTGCATGTCTGGCCGCTGAAAGACCGATGGCGCCAGCACATCGGAAACGCCGTCACCCTCCACGACATCAGCCAGCGGAAGGCGATCGAACGGACCCTCGAAACGACCAACGAGCGGATCATCCGCCTTCACCAGACGGCCCTCCGACTCGCCGCGGCGAAGAGCGAGAGGAGCGTCGCCGCGCTGGTTGTGAAAACGTGCGACAGCGAGTTCCCGTTCGCCACCTCCGCGATGTTCGCCGCGAACGAGGGCGAGCTAATCTGCGCGGGACAAAGCGCGATGTTTCCCGAGCAGCTGCGCGCTCCCTTGCCTCTCGACAGCGATCGACTGCCGGCCGAGGCCTTCCGGACCGGGACGACGTGCCGCTTCGGCTCACTCGACGAGCTGCCGAGCGAGTCGTGGACCGACGGCACGTGGCACGCCGCGATCTGCGCTCCGATGCGGGAGACCGGCGTGCTTCTCCTGTTGTCGTCCGAACGGGAAGCGTTCACCGAAGCCGACGAGCACTGGGTCGAACTCTTCCTCCAGCACGTCGAGGAGGCGATCAAACGGATCCGGCTACAGGAGGCGCTCCGCGAGCAGGCGCGCCGGGACGCGCTGACCGGAGCGTACAACCGGAGGCACCTTCCGGACGCGATCCAGGCCGAGATGGCCAGAGCGCGGCGCGCCGGACATCGACT
>Ga0180432_10005995_pt1 | contig 15960 bp, 11 predicted proteins | sample SS_ome_10_FD_132414 | JGI IMG/M metagenome (GOLD analysis project Ga0180432, IMG submission 132414) | Hypersaline lake sediment archaeal communities from the Salton Sea, California, USA - SS_1_MS_2 metaG | ecosystem: Environmental > Aquatic > Non-marine Saline and Alkaline > Hypersaline >... | reverse complement strand
TGGAGCAATTTCTTCAAGAATTAAACCAAAAAAGAAACGAAGATCCTTATGAGTCGGCATTACACTTTTTCAATGATGATTCTGAGCTTTATAAAGAAGAAATATCTTCTTTAAACGATTTACTTGAAGAAGCCAAGAATCGGATGATGCAAAAAATCAACTCTCTAGATCCAGAGGATCTAAAAGCAGGGAATTCGTTAGGCTTGAACGATTTAATTCAAGAGCAATCTCTACGAGAATGGGAAAAAATGGCAAGCAAGGCCCTCAATAATCAAGACATTACTAAAGATCTTGAGAACTTGTTTAACTCAGAAAACATCGAAGATCTAATTCAAACAATGAAGTTCCTAAGCGAAACTAATGCTCCCTTATCGAAAGATAACTTGCAATCAATGAGGAATGAACTTCAAAAACAAATAAAAAATTTAGATCAGTTATTTAACGCTGCAAAAAATTTGGGAAAAACTCCGAATTTCAATCATGATAAAGTATTGGAAAATTCGCTCAATCAATCGTCGTTTGAGCATAATTTTAACTTGGCAAATTCTTTAGATCAATATTTCGGAACTAATCTAAGAGAAAAAATGTTAGACAAGCTTAATCAACAATCTCAAAACATGCCAATGAACCTGTCTTTAGAAGCCTTAACGCAGGGTGCAATCGCTAGTAAGTCCTGGAACTCTCTTCTCCAGCAAGCTCTTCAGAATTCTATAAAGAATGCTATGAGTCAATCAAAAAAATCAGAAGCCTTTAAATCTCTTTCTCATCAAGTTCAACAATTAATGAATTCATGTCAAAATATACATAGTAGCGAAAAGATCTCTCAAGAACTTCCAGATCTCGTTAAAAAAACATTAGAATCGTGTGAAAATCCAGAGCAATTAAGGAATGCGGTAGAGTTCTTGAGAAAAATTGGATTACAACCACAATCAGATGACATTAAGGATATTGGAAAAAAACTTGAGATGCCTGAAGATGAAATATATGAATTAATTGAACCGAATTATCAATTGCTAAAAAAATTAGCTGAAAAAGAAGAGTCAGATTTTCAAAGAGTGTTCAATTTAATGGAACAAATTAAAGATCAATTAAATTATGACAGAATAAAGGAACTCATTGCTAGTGCTTTATCTGCTGGAAACAGAGAAGCGCTAGGCGCACTTGGACATTTTGACTTGGGAGAAGCTTTGAAAGGTGCTGAACAAATAGGTGGTGAAGAGGGAGAAGATATGCTGATTTCTAGCCTTACTGCTGGAAGTGGAGAAAATTTATTAAAACAATGGTTTACTCATCGTCAAAACTTACCCGAACAGGCAAAACAAAAAGTAAAGGAATTAGCAAAGGTTCTTCTTGTTGAATTAGGTATCTATTACGCGAGGGCACGCCTAGGAAGTGCAGTTACGGGACCAATTCCCATTAACCTGGTACGCCCTTATAATATTGGAGACGATTTTGATAACATCGATTTAGAAGCAACTATATTTAATATTCTCGAAAAAGGTAAAAAATTGGAACACATTGATTATGACGATTTCTTTGTTTTTGAGACCGCTAGGGGTTTAAGGAGCGCCTGCTTCGAATTAGACATTTCAGGAAGTATGACTGGCGAGAAACTAGCATATATGGCTATCTGCGTTACAATGCTCGTATATGGATTGCGAAAAGATGAGATAGCAGTGACTTACTTTGAATCAGATACTCATGTGCTAAAGAACATTAATGAGGATATAGATTTAGAACAACTAGCAGATGAATTGCTTTCAGTTAAAGCGAGGGGAGGGACTGTAGTTAAAAGAGCATTGGAATGGGCGCGTACCCAATTTAAAGAGAAATCGGGTTCCAGAGAAAAACTAAATGTCTTATTTACTGATGCGGAAATCTTCGATCTTCAGCAGGCAATAGAAGAATTAAGAATCATGCGTTCTATGGGTGTTGATTTTATTTTAGTCTGTCCTGAAAACCAATTTAATCTAAAAGAAGCTAAAAAAATGGCAAAGATTGCTGGAGGACAGCTTTTAACTATCAAGGATTTTAACGAGTTTCCAAAACTGATATCCGATATAATTAAATCAAAATTTTAAGGAAAGATGACTAATAACACTCTTTCAGATCAAATAATTAAGGAAATAGGATTAAAACTTTACGAGAAAGCATTAAATTTTCCTAATAACAAAATTTCAATAATAAATATTAGAGAAGATCCAATTAAAATAAGATGCGTTATTCTTGACAATGAGAGAGAGTTCCATTTAATTATAGATGAAAAAAAATCCGAAATCTTTCACGATTGTCCATCATTTCTGATTTATAGCATTAAAGAAGAAAAGATCTGTATTCATCTCATTAAACTGTTGTTAATGATTAAGGAACCTTTATCTATTAGAATTATGCAAGAGTTAAATAAATACACTCTGACTTCCGAAGACTTTGGCTCTAAGAAGAAAAGCAAGAATTACATATTACTCTCAACAAGTTGTTTCGATGTAGATAATAAAGTTGAGGGTTTAAATTATCTTAGTAAAGCCATCATTAATCAGAGTGAATGCGAAAATATTATCGAAAAATATTTGAAAAATTCAATTGAAAATGGATTCTTCATAGAATTTTTTGAATTCCTTAAATCTGGTTATGAAAATGAATTGAACGACTATTTTATTGCTTATAACGATTACATCGAAAAAGGTTTCAAGAAGTTTTTCAATGTAGTGTCTGAGTATTCCTTTTTTAATCTCCTAAGAATAATCGAATCAATAGATCAAGTCCTTGAGTTTAAGGATGTTTCATTTTTTTCCTCATCTGTAGAAAAACTAAGGAGATTAATTAATTCTCAAAATTTTAATGATAGGTACTTCTCAACATATTTTATGAAAAAACACGGAAAAAAATTAAGTAATTCAAATCAAGAATTCAAAAATTTCATTACTCAAGACCAGATAGAATCTTTAAAAAAGGACGCAACTAATTATTTCTTAGATGAAATCGAAAATTTCTGTGTACTTGAAAAATTAAAACTAATGAAAAATCAATTTGAAGTATTAGAAATTCCTTTAGAAAGCTATCACGAAAGTTATAAAAGATACAAGGAAGAAATCAAAGAACTGGAAAAGAAGGTATATTTGAAAAAATTTTCTTATCTTAAATTAATGATTGAAAAGTACGATATTAAACAAAGCAAGGGAGAATTCAAGAAAAAAAGAAATACATATATCGTTAAACACGACGAGAAAAACTTAGAAAATCCCGTGTATGAGTACATACTCTCAAGGATTGGTTTCTATGGCGCACAAGATCAAGTCATAAAGTCTACTGACATAGGATTGAATTTTTTTATAATGAAAGATTTATTTCTTGATAATTTAAGCACATTTCCGGATATCATTTACTATAAAAAGCAATTTTGGGGAGATAGTGACGATTTTATTGTAGATTCAATAAAGGGATTCTCTTTATTGAGCAAGAGCATTAATTATAGTTATGATATTGACCATAAGTATTCAAACATTAATGATGTCATTGTGATTGAATGGGACTTAGCGAAAAAACCCATACAAGGAAGCATAGTTCAACAAGGAAGTTTTATTCCAGATCATAACAATCCTCTTTTTCACGATTTAAAACCCTTTGATTTGTGTTATTGCAAAAAAATGCCGGAGAAAATCGAAGGTAACATCATTAAAAAGCTAAATATTATTACCAAGTGTTCGTTTACCGATGCAATAAATAGCATCTCTAAAGGAATGACTTTTATTGAAGGGTTCTATCCATTATCTCTTGTAAAATCTGTATTAAGCAAAGAAAAGAACCCGTTCGAGGCACATGAAGAAGTAATTAACAATTCGAACAAGCTCTTTATCCCCCATTACATTCAATTTATAGACGCTTTTAGGGAATTCCTGTTTAATTTTATAAAACAAGAGAAAGACTATATATTCGAACAACTAAAGGATGAACCTGATAAAAAAGAAAATCAGATATTATTTCTATTAGATTTAAAAAGTGAACTTGAAGGATTAGACTTACCTTTTTCTGAAATCATGGAAGGTTTGTTCACAAAAGACATGGATTTAAACGACTTCAAATCAAAATTTTTAGAAGAAATCCATGCTTACATAGAAAACATCCTGGAAAATGCAGAAATCGGCTCTACCATAGTATTCAATTTAAAGAAAATGCGATATTCGCAATTTTCGAAGTATTCTTTCAAAATTGTGAGTCTTAGAAAGGAAGAATTCGAATCTATAAAAATAATTAAATTTGATGATACTTATAACCTTTCAGAAATTCTTAAAACTTATTACGGCAAGCAATTTTCGAAAATTTTAAATTTAGGTCTAAAACCTACGGTAAATCCTGCAGTATTCAAGAAATTTGTCGATTTTTCGAAGAAATTAAAGCTAAAGGTTAATGTCGTATAAGATATTGTTATTGAATTTAGTAATTTTTATTAATTTCCTAGCCCCTCCTTCTTTAAAATCAATCGAGTAAATAAAGTAATTATGTCGGTTTGATTGATAAAAACAATATTATAAGAAAAAAGATAGGAGTGATATAATTAATGTATAACGAGCTTAAAATACACAAAAACAAATTTTATACCGGGATGAAAATTGGAGGTTCCCATCTCTGGAATTATAATAATGGAAAATGGAATGAAACTAAAATGACTCCAGATAGATGGTCTTTCACGTTTAATAGTTTAAAAACTAGGTCTCATGCTGCCCCGATCAATTCAGGTGCTAGCATCCAAACAAAATATCATTGGTACATAATAGCAGATCAAATTGCTACAAAGATTGATAGTAATTCTTATATGACATCGATGAATGGAGTGAAATTTAAACTAGGACATAAACGCCCTCATTGGAAAACATTTAGTTATAATTACCCTGAACAAGATTCATATAAGGAACGGATCATCAAAATACTCGAACAAATCCTTGAAGGCTTGAAGATAAATTCTTATAGCATAAATAGGGGGAAACAACTGACCTTAAATGATAAATCTCAAGAAAATTTGCTTTTTTTATAATTTTCATTCAATTTTGAAATAAATTTATTAAAAATTTCAATACTTTTCTTGTATTCCTCTATTTCTATAAATTCTTCGTTTGTATGCTCTATTCTAGGGTCCCCTGGACCGTAAGTAATTGATGGAATGTTAAAATCTATTCCTATTTGATTAATGAAAGTTGTTCCGGTTTTTTTAATCAAAGTTGGTTTTTCTCTCATGGTATTATATATTGCCCAACGTAGAGCTCCAACAATCAATTCATTACCGCTTATTTCATAACCTTCAATCAAGCTTGAGATGTTTTCTTGTATTTGAAATTCGCCTTTAGCATTATTTTCATAGATTTTTTTAAAATCTAAAACACATCTCCTAATTTCGCTTAATATCAATTGAGAGCTTATCTCGGGTGGAAATCTAATATCTATATGCATTTCACAGGTGGCAGGAACGCAATTAGTGTACTGACCCCCCGAAATCAGCGAAAGATTAGGAATGATTTTGTTAAAGTATTTTTTCGGTTCGTTAGTTGGACAGTGCTGTTCTGTTAATTGCCAACAAACACCCTTAATTATGTTCCAGATCTCTAAGGCGACTTCAATTGAGTTAATATATTGCCATGAGCTTGCCACGTGTCCCGACTGAGATAAAACTCTAAAACCTATGCATATTCTTCCTTTATACCCTATACATATTTGATTGATTTTCGTAGGTTCACCAAATATAGAGAAATCAGGATTAACATTAGACTTCATAAATTCTTGAATTCCTTCCAGACTATCTTCCTCACGAACGATGCCTGCAAATACTATTTTTCCAACATCGCGTTGCTCAAAATTAATTTGAGATATAGAATATACCATTGCTGCTAACGAAGGCTTACAATCAACAGCTCCTCTACCAAATATTTTTCCATCTTTTTCAATAACAGGTAATTCTCCAGGAATGGTATCTAAGTGAGAAACTAACAATAATTCTGGCTTTCCTTCTCCCTTTTCAGCAATAAGATTACCAACTCTATCAAAATTTACTTTAAAGCCTTTGTTTTCCAGAAAACCAGCTATGAATTTGGAATATTCCTCTTCTTGTCCTGAAGGGCTGTAAATCTCAATACATTTTTTTAAAAAATCTATCGCTTCTTTAACCATTATGTATCACCGTGCCTCCATTTTTCTCCAGAGCATTAAGTAGGGGGGTTTCATTTAACCCAGAACATATAATAACCTTTTTCACACCAATTCCAATTGCTTCTAAGGCGGCATGTGCTTTCTTCCTCATGCCCCCTTCTAATTCTTCTATCATATTTTCTAACTGATCTGATTTAATGCTATTAATTAGTGAGTCTTTATCGTTATAATCTTTATAAATTCCTTCAACATCTGTTAAACTGATTAAGATATCTGATTTTAGTGCTTTTGCTATATAACTTGCTGCTCTATCACCATCAACATTTACGATTTCTCCTTCTTTGCTTTTTGCTAATGAGCTAATTACAGGCAAGTAGTTATTTTTTAATAAGAAGTCTAGGATCGTTGTTGAGATGTTATCAATTTTTCCAGAAAACTCTCCACGCTTTATGATTCTCTTATTATCAATTAAGATCATTATCTTTTCTTTACGATTAGCTTCAATAACTCCGCCATCGATTCCCGAAAATCCAAACGCGTTAATACCTTTCTTTTGTAAAGCTTCTACTATGCGTTTATTATTAGTTCCTCCTAAAGCCATAATTGCTGCTTCTATAGCTTCTTGATCTGTATATCTGGTTCTATATCCCGATGGTGTTTTAAAGTATTTTGGTTCTTTATTCATTTTTTTAAGAGTGTTATCTATTTGAGGCCCTCCCCCATGAACAATAACAATTCTATATTTATCGCTATAATTTTGACTAATTGAGGCTATGTCCTTGATGACATTTTCTAAATTCTTTGCGATTAATGCTCCACCAATCTTTACAACAACTATCATGATCTTTTCATTAATGGTAATTCTCTATTATATAATCAACTATTTCAGTAGCAATATTAATCTTCGTAGCAGTTGCAACTCCTTTAAATTGTGGGGTTCCATTAACCTCTATTACAGATAATTTCCCATTATCCTCCATCAAATCAACACCTACTATTTCTCCTTTAACTGCCTTAGATGCTTGAAGACTTAACTTCTCCATTTCTTCGGTAATTTCAACGGGTTTAGCAGTACCTCCAATAGCAATATTACTCCTAAAATCTTTTTCTGGGTTATAACGGCCCATTGCGGCAATACATTTGTCTCCAACAACAAATATCCTAAGATCTGTTGGCGCCTCTGAATTTGAAGATATAAGATTTTTTTGAAGATAAAAGATCTTTTGCAAAACGTTTCCCATAGCTTCTCGAGCTTCTAGAATTGACATTGCACTATTGTAATTGTCCAACTTAGCGATTAATCTTCCCCACGACCCTACAAGAGGTTTTATAATTGTAGGATAATTCACGATCTGCTCAATTGCCTCAATGGCAGTTTCATCTTTATACGCAATGCAGGTGAGAGGGGTTGGAATATCATTTTCAATCAGTTTTAAACTTGTCAATAACTTGTTTCCAGTTAAATTAATGCATTCATAATTATTAATAACTTTATATCCCTTAGTTTCTAAAATAGCTGCTGAATATAAACCTCGAAAGAATGAAAGGGACCTTTCTAGAATTATCGAAAAATCATCTAACAAATCTTTCTCCTTAGTTAGCTTAAAATATATTTTCTGATTATTGAGAAGCTTATACTTGATATTTCGTTTTTCTAATTCTTCGATGATTTGTTTTACTTCCCATGTTACTCTATTTAATAATATTCCAATTAACAATTTAAACAACCTCTTACTTGTAAGATAATAAATTTAAGAATGGTTTAAATTTAAGCATTGTTTTATATCACATAATAAAAACATGAGTAAATTCGAAAAAATGTCAGAAAAGCATCCTTCGAAAGACATTATGGAATCGCGCGGTACAATTTTAAAAGGGAAAACAATTTCATTGTGCCTGACAGGTTCTGTCGCTGTGATTTCAGCTCCAATTATTGCTAGAGAATTAATGAGATTAGGAGCTGAAGTTATTACAGTTATGACTAAAGCCGCAACTGAATTAATAACCCCTGCTTTAATGCATTGGGCAACTGGCAATCCCGTCATAACACACTTAAGTGGAGCAGTCGAACATATTTTCTTAGCAGGAGAACGTCCTAAAGCCGTAGGAAGAGCTGATTTAATATTAGTTTGTCCAGCGACTGCAAATACAATTTCGAAAATTGCTCACGCAATTGATGACACTCCTGTAACTACTGTTGTGACTACTGCATTTGGTTCGGCTATTCCAATAATAATCGTTCCAGCAATGCACGAGAGTATGTTCAAACATCCAATTCTAGATGAGAATATAAAAAAACTACGGAAATGTGGTGTTGACATTTTAGGTCCACGATTATCCGAAGGAAAAGCAAAAATCGCTAAAATAGATGATATCATTGATAGAGTCATAGATCTCGTAATTGCTAAAAAGGATCTCGAAGGAAAAAAAGTTTTAATTACTGCTGGACCAACACGAGAATATATAGATGAAATCAGATTTGTAAGTAACGACTCAAGCGGGAGGATGGGGATTGAACTTGCAAAGGAGGCCGCCGCAAGAGGTGCAGAAATTTTATTAGTTCACGGGAAGTGTTTGGTTAAAATCCCTAATTATTTAGATACAATTAACGTTGTTTCCACCGAAGATTTCATTAAGACAATCAAGCATGAATTGGCTTACAAAGATTACGACTTTTTTATCTGTTCCGCAGCTATAAGTGATTATTCTCCAACTGATTGCATAAAAGGAAAAATATCCTCTGATAATGTAAAGGAATTACAGATAAATATGAGGTTGACTCCCAAAATAATTGATGAAGCAAGGAGAAAAAATCAAAAAGTCTTTATCGTAGCATTTAAAGCAGAAACTAATGTGTCTAAATCTGAGTTGATCGATCGAGCTTTCGATCGTCTGAATAGATCCAAAGCTGACATGATTGTTGCAAATGATGTTGGACAGGAAGATATTGGTTTTGAAAGTAGAGATAATGAAGTATATATCATAGATAAAGAAAAACATATTTTACATGTGAAAAAGCACTCGAAAAGGTATATTGCTTCAAAAATTATTGATTCTGCTTTAGAGAATTATAGAATCCGGGATATTTAAATTATCAACAATATAATAATTTTTACATTTATTTTCTTCTAAAAAACTTCTTACAAAGAAAAAGTTTAAATACCAATTCAATTTCTGTAAAAAATGAAGGAAAACGAACAAATTGAGAAGATAATGAAATATTGAAGTATATGAGTATTCATCTATGATTTAACAATAATACTATATAATTTATGAGTTAGTGTAATATATAAATATTGAGTCACAAAAATTAAAACTATTAACTAAAAAATTAGCATGCCCAAAACTAAAGCAGAAGACGAAGGAAGAATAAAGCAAGGAACCATCGCTGGTTTCATGCGTAAACGAACCCAACTGGTTGGTTTTGAATTCGGTTATTGGAAACACGTGCAATATTGTTCTGAATTTTTAGATAATGCCCTTGATGCAATAGAAACATTTCAATGGCAAGAACTTCAGCAAGAAGATTCACAAATCGCATTTTCTATGGATCAAGAGTTGGAAATTGAAAACTTAACTTTTATAGAAGATGATAGTGATTCTGAAAATTCTATACCCATGGATGAGGAATCAAAGCACACTTTAATGCAAGAATTTGGTTTAGAACCCCCTGATTTTAAAGAAACGGTGATTGAAACTACTGAAGAGGAAGAAGAAGAATCGGGAGAAATAATTGACCAGGATAAGATCGAGGTTGAGGCAGAGGTACAAAGAATCCTTGATGATATGGAAGAAATCATAAAACCCGTAGAAAATTTAGTTGATATCGAGCCTATAGTCATCATTAGATTAAGAGAGACTGAAGCACCCGCGTTTTTAACGTCAGAATTAGGAAAGAAAAATGTGATGAATTTTACATTTGAAATTTTTGATAATGGTATGGGAATGTCAAAAGTCGATCTGAGAAAATATGGAAAGTATTTAGCATCTTCTAAATCAATGCAATTAAAGCAAACAAGAGGTAGCCAAGGATTTGGAGCGCCAAGTGCATTTAGCGATGCTCAGAACACTACTGGTAGGCCGATTGTTGCCGTTTCGAAATCAGCGGATAATATTTATGCTATAGTCTCAGAATTTTTTACGACGAGTAAAAATGAAAAAAAATATTTAGTCCATCCTTCTGAAGTTGATAGCCCGTTTATTCATGGGACTTATGTTAAATTAAATTACTTGAATGTGAAATATGTGCGAGGATATATTGAGACATACATAAAAGAAACAGCATTTCTTAATCCTCACATAACTATAATCTATATTGATCCATTTGGTAAGGAAAAAATCTATAAGCGTTTAGTCTCTTCTTTTCCGAGACAACCTAAATATGCTAAACCACATCCCTCATCAACAAATATCGGTGATCTTCAAGATTTATTATCTAAATCACAAAATCTAACGGTTTCTTCATTTTTACAAGAAAATTTTGTGAGAGTAAGTTCTCAAATTGCTAAAAAAATAATAGCTCTCGCCTCAAAAGATCTTCAAGATAAACTAAATTTTTTCGTTCTCAAAGATGGGTTTATTAATAAAGCTCAAAAGAAAAGCGACGAAATCTACTTCTCATGTTTTGAGAAGAGAGTTTTTGGAAAATCTACTAAGCCTAGAGATAAATTAATTATATACGAAGTTAAACCAGGGGAGGTTCATGATAAATATTGGGAAATAATAACAAAATACAATGAATTGGATAAAGACCAAAATAAAATTGATAAAAGCATAAAAAAAAGCAATAATTTGATTGAAAAATCCGACACGAGGAAAGAAATAAAAAAGATAGAAAAGGAGATTAGAGAATTTATAAAGAAAATTGAAGCTATAAGAAAAGAAAAAGAACAGCTTAAGGGGAAACTTAATGATCTGTTTAAAAATAATAAATCTACCTTAACAGAGGCAAAAAAGATAAACAATCGGAGCGATTTTGAAGAATTAGTTAGTAACATTCAAATTTCAAAGGTAAAACCATTAGATTTAACAAATGACCAATTTAACTCGCTATTTCTAGCATTTAAATCAATGAAATATATGGCTCCCCCCACAGATACTGCGATTCCCGTTGGTGCAATTGTATTAGAAAGTACTTTAACAAAAGAAATCGGTTTAAAACTATCTGATAACTCCGATGATTTTGAAGCTCCTGTTGAATCATTTAGTCAAACTTCCACTATTTTAAGCAAAATTAAAAAAGAACTTATTATAAAAGAAGATTTGACTGTTGATGAAGGATTATTAGACCATATTAGACCTTATCCCGAAGAGATTTACGACCTAAATTCAAGAATCTTGGCCCATATCGATACTTCCCCAGAAACAGAAAACGCACAACAAATAACTAGTCAGTTACTTGTCGTTCCCGAGGAAATTCAACCAGAAAAATATCAAGAAGTTACTGAATATTTTTTAACTAACTTCTCAAAAGACGACGATTTTATAGCCGCAGAAACTAGAGATCCAACAAGCGGAAAAGGTTTAGCTTATGTTGTTGAAGCAGTTTTAGCATATTCTAAAAAACTTGAAGTTCCTAAACGTTCCAGGGACGTTCTATCAAGATTTGTTAATAGAACCCCTAAATTAAGAGATAGTGCGGATTGTGCCATCACAAAAGCTGTTCAATCAGTTAAATGGAAAAATTATAAATTAGAAACCTACGATAACAATCTTCCTAAAGGACCAATAAAATTACTCGTAAATGTTTCTGGGCCATATGTCCATTTAATGTTTAAGTCTCAATCGAAAAATGCCTTGGCTGACGATGAGGAGTTAATAAAAGAGATAAAGTACTGTCTAGAATCAATTGGTAGAAAATTAAGAATATACATAAATAGGAAAGCCTCCTTTCATAAAAATGAGAAAAGGGCGAGTTTAATAGAAAAATATATCCCTTTATTTACTAAAAGTGTATATAATATTGCTTCCCATGGAGGAAAATTTAAAGAAAAAGTAAATCAAAAAGATTTAGAAGATATGATGAAGGAGGCTATAGGAAAAAAAGTACCTCAAGTTACTGTTCGCCCAGAACCTACAAAAATAGAACCTGCAAAACCTATTGATATAGCTACAATAAAAGAAGAAATTGTTAAGCGTGAAGTGATTCAACCTGAGAAGGAAATAATTGTTGAAGAAGTAGAATTAAAAGAAGAAAAAATTGATCTTACAAATCTTGATAGTTGGACGGTTGCCAAGTTGAGAAATTATTGTAAAAAGGAGGGCATTGACATAACTTCTAAAATAACCAAGGCAGATCTAATTAAAATAATTAATGAATCGCAAGAATTAATTACTGAAAAGAAAGTAAAAGAAGAAGTTACAATTGTAAAACCAGAAAAAGTTAAACCTGTTGCCCCCGGAACTATCAAGGAGAAAAGAGAACTTGTAAAGGCAGCAAAGGGAAAAGTAGTTAGTAAAGCTACAACAAAACCTGTCCCCTTAAAAACCAAACCTCCTGTTCCTGAATTAAAACAAACCCAATTACCAATCATAACAACTGAAAAAATCATAAACAGTCTATCCAATGATTGGCAAACAATTAAAGATCTCATTTGGAAAATGAAAATTAAGGATATGATGGATGCCCGATTCTTGCAAATAAAATTAAAAGAATTAGAACGTAAGGAGCAAGTTCTTGTTGATGTGAAAAAAGGAAAGAAATATTGGAGGTTACCGTAAAATTTAAGTGAATTGATTATGGCAAAAAAACAACAAAAAAAAAATTGGGATTTGAAGGCTGCTAAAGATCTCTTTAACGATTATATAGAGAAGGGTAGCGAAAAAAGAGAAATTCCCCTTCCAGAAGACACCATTAAGATTGATGATTTAAACAGAAAAAACACATTAGAGCGAGTATATAACTTAGTTGATGATATAATTGAAAGGATATACAATACAGGAAAACCTTCGATTCTTTTACCTTCAAGATCAAGCTCGAATATAATTTGGGACGAAGAAAATGATTTACTCCTTCTAGGAAAGCAGATAATTGAAAAACAATTTCATTCATTAACGAGTGTAGCTGACATAACAAGATTAATGAGGGTACTCGAAATAATTAACGAGTTATTGGTGAAAGACATCCACGCAACGAAAAGAGAAGTGTTTTATACCGATGTGAAGCTATTTACTGAACAAAAAACTAGCGATAAAAGTATTGAGGATGCCGCTACAATGTTGTACACTACTCGAAATTCAACTCATGTAGTCGCTGCTCCAAAAGGTACATGTGTGGGAAGATTAAGAATTCGAGATCGAAACGATATCATCGATCTAGAAGGTTTAGGCAGCGGTGGATGGACTATTTCTCCAATGCTCGACAACATTGAGATTCTAGAATCCGATGCAGAATTTATTTTAGTAATCGAAAAAGATGCTGCAATGATGCGCTTAGCTGAGGCTAGATTCTGGAGAAAATACCCTTGCATTCTTTTAACTGCTCAAGGCGTTGGAAATGTAGCTGTAAGAATGTTTTTAAAGCGGTTAAGCAAGGAATTAAACCTTCCAGTTTTTAGCTTAGTAGATAGCGATCCATATGGTCATTATATTCATTCGGTTTACTTGCGAGGTTCAAAACGTCTAAGCTACGAATCACCTTTTCTAGCAACACCAAACATAAAATTACTGGGAGTCCTAACAAGAGATTTAGATAAATATAAAATTCCAGATGTAGCAAGGTTAAAATTAGAAAAGGTTGATATTAAAAGAATAAAAGATCTATTAAATGAAGATTTTGTGAAAAAAAATAAAAAATGGGAAACAGATTTAAAGCTCGCTCTTAAAATGAATATAAAAGCAGAAATACAAGCGTTATCATCTCACGGATTTGAGTTCTTAACGGATCAATACTTACCTGAAAAATTATCAACGGGTGACTGGATATGAGAATCTTTCATAAAAAAGGCGGTGGAATAATTCAATTAGTTGATAAAAAAAACATGGAAGAATGGTCAGTCGAATTACCCCTGATTTTTATTGAGTATATTAGAGAGAAGCAACTCGAGAAATACAATGATACTTCAGTAAAAAAAGAAATTTCCGCATATTTAGATGAAATTCTAAAAGATGTAGCCATTCCACGTTTAATTTCTGTATTAGAAGGTGAGAACGAGGAAGAAACAATTTCAGCTCTTGAGAGAATTAAAGAAATCTCAAAAAAAAATGTTGATATGGCGAGACCAATCAAGCCATATTTAGACAATTTATCAAAATCAAAAAACAAGAGTATCGTGAAAATCACTCAAGAAATTTCCAATAACTTTCTAAAGGCTGATAGAAGGAAAGAATTAGCCAAAAAAAGAAAAATAATGCAGGAAAAGGAAAAACAATTCATGGCGGGAACAATTAGCGGAGAAGACTACGCTAAGGCAAGAAAAGAATATTTAACATTAAAAGAATAATATTAAACTTTAATCATGTGGGATAGGGAGAAATTTTACGATTTCATTATAAAAAATAACATCATTGGATTTTTTAAAGAGCCATTAAAATTGAAATCGGGAAGGATATCATGTTGGTATGTAAATTGGAGGAATGTAGCCGAAAATGTTTTTCTGCTTGATGAATTGACAAATTTTTTAATTAGTTATGTTGAGGATATAGGTTTAAAACCAGATTTATTTTATGGAGTACCTGAAGGTGCAACCAAATTAGGGATCATAACTCAGTTTAAATGGGCTAAAAAACAAGAGGATTACTCTCGGGCTCAATACACCTTATCAATGGGGAGGGGAAAACCGAAAGAACACGGTGATCCAAAGGATAAATTTTTTCTAGGCGTTCCAAAAGGACACCTAATACTTCTCGAAGATGTAACAACAACAGGTGGATCTTTATTAGAAACGATTGATAATATAAAGGAATTAAAAGTGACAATTGATGCTGCTATTGGATTGACTAATAGAAATGAATTAAGAGACGATGGAAAAAGCGTCGAAGAAGCTGTGAAAGAAAAAGGTATAAAATATTATGCAATGAGTGATGCTTTAGATTTATTACCAAGATTGAATCCTGAAAGTGATATTGCTAAGCATGTGGAAGATTACTTTCAAAAATATGGTATAAGAAGCATTAAATTTATATAATTCAAAATGTAATTGTTTAGAACGATTAATTAATTGTTTTTTTTAGCATTATCCGCCATTAAATAAAAATTTCTCCATGTATTGACAACTTCATGGATGCGATTAAATAAAACTTGTTCAGAATTGGTTAGCCGTCTTTCATCGTCTAAAGATAAGTCTGTTTTTGTTAATTTGAGTATTTTTAATAACCTATGATCAATGATATTCATCAAATAAGAATTGAAATTTTCTAAATCTCTTCTAGGTTTTATATCATCTAATATATCCTTTTCCATAAATTTTCTAAATTCTTTAATTTTATTCAAGAAGTAATTTGTATCCTGCCGTATAAGTTGCTGAGCATCTCGCTCAGCCAAGGCATATCTTTGAACATCGATATTATCACATTTTTCGCTAGATTGGATTTTTAAAATGCTGTGTTCAATAAATGGGATTGCTAGAAATAATTTTAACCTATAATTCTTACCTTTTTCAAATGGTCCTAATTGTTTTCCAAATAGAGAAAAACCGGCATGATCTTTTACACATTCTGTAGATACATCTTGGTTTCTAAAGGCGAAATTCACTCGTTTTAAAGAATTTATCAGTTCATCATTTATTTTACTCAAAATTTCAATTCACCAGAATTATTAATTCTCATTACTTTTATATTATAATAAAATATAATAAGAGAAATAAAAAATATATTAACTCACTAATA
>Ga0180432_10005993_pt1 | contig 15963 bp, 12 predicted proteins | sample SS_ome_10_FD_132414 | JGI IMG/M metagenome (GOLD analysis project Ga0180432, IMG submission 132414) | Hypersaline lake sediment archaeal communities from the Salton Sea, California, USA - SS_1_MS_2 metaG | ecosystem: Environmental > Aquatic > Non-marine Saline and Alkaline > Hypersaline >... | reverse complement strand
TTGCCGGAGGACTACGGGGCCGGTTCAAGCTGAGCTTTGTTTGAGAACTCCGTACGACGGGCTTCCAAGCCCGTCGCTTCCCGCAAAACGGGGCTTCTCGACGGGCTTGGAAGCCCGTCGTACCGAGTTTTCAGTGCATCGACGTGTCGGGGGTCCTTCTTTCGTGGGGGTAATCGTACAAGAAGGAAACCTCCATTGACGTTCTAGGATACAATATGAAAATAGATAGCAACGAGGAGGAGACCGATGAGCATGGCAACGACCAAACCGAGTGACAAACAGAAGCTCGTCCCTTCCGAGACAGAGCAAGTAATCAAAGACGGTCCTAGAAAGAAGGCGTCTGCGGTGAGCTTTCTAGCTTCGTTTCACAAGGTCAAGCATCTATTGGTCGGACGGCCCGCCCCAAAGCGGCCAAATCGCGATCGCCCTCTCGCCCCCGATGTTCACCTCCGGGAGGAACTTTCTGCATGGGACGCCGCAAGCGATGAAGCACTTGAGAATCTCGAATCGGAGTGAATTCGCACGCGCAGAGGGGACGTTGTCCGGGTCGAGTTGCCGCGCCCGCGCGGAGCGGCCGGAAGCGAACAATATGGACAGCGCCCTGCCGTTATCATTCAGACTACCGAGTCTCTTTCGGGGCAAACAACCGTAGTTCTTGTTCCCATAACAGGCCAACTTCACGCACAGCGCTTTCCGGGCTGCTTCCCCGTTCACCCAACTGCTGCTAACGGCCTTTCGATGGAATCCGTGGTCCTCACCCATCAAGTTCGGGCGATTGATCGACGGCGAATCAAGAAAGTAGTGGGGCGGCTGTCCGATGCAGACGTGGGCACGCTTGAAGGGCAGCTCTCCGAGTTGTTGGGGCTCTGATCCTGCTCATGCCGCTTTCCTACCGCGTGAAGACCGACAAGCGGTCCGGCATCACCTCCGACCCCAACCGCCCGGACGACCCCGAGTACATCGTCCGCTTGGTCGGCCAGGTAGTCCGGGTGAGCCTCGAAACGGTCAAGATCGTCGCCGCGCTGCCGGGGGATTACGGCGGTGGTCAGGGGCCGGAAGGGGAGAGACGTGGGGGGAATTCAACGCTTGCTTAGTGGCCAATCATCGCTCCACGGGGGCGAGCCCCGTGGTGGCGTTGACAGCCCGACGACCGACGATCGTGTCGCCCTGAGGTCGTTCTCACCGGCCCGCGGAGATTGACGCAACGGGCCGAGGCGGGGATACTGGCGTTGTGACTCGCCGGGCAGGCCGGGGAAGTGTCTCGGCAATCGCGGCGGAACCCGGAAAGGAGACGTTTCATGAAATGTCAACATCTCGGCAAGTCCCCCACGAAGTTCCTATTACGGCATATTCCGGCGGCGGCGGCCGCGGTCGCGTTTGCCGCCGGTTTTGCAGGCGCCCAGACACCGAAGGAAAAGGAATCGCGGCCAGTGGGGGCCGACTATCAAGTCGTCGAGACCGGCGAGCAGATCAAGATCGTCACCCCGCAGCTCGAGGCCGCCGTTCGCAAAAAGGGCTACGTCAGCGGTGTCGCCGCGGGCTCCTTCCTGGACAAGAAGACCGGGTTTCGCGACGCCGGTTTCGGACTCGATATCGTCGACTGGATCATGGAGCCCGGCAGCGACGAGGATTATCGTGACAAGCTCGACAAGGAACTGGTCTATCACTTCGGCAACCGCGTACACGGCAAGCGACAGAAACGCTCGATCGAGGGGCCGCAAATCTGCACCCAAGCCCGCCAACTGGCCCCCCGAGTGATCCGGGGAAAAGACTTCGTCGCCATCCGTCAGCAGTTCAAGTACCGCACGGCCGCCCCAGGCAAGAAGACCGGATCGATCTGGACGCAAGTGCTCGTCTTCCCGGTCGGGAAGCGGTATTTCCTGTCGATGGACAAGATCGACGCGGTCAACGGCAGCGAGGCGATGTTCCTGCGGATCGACATGCCCGGCCACATCCGGCACAGCAAGGGTGATACGTTCAGCCAGGTCTACCTGAGCTATCGCGGCACGATCCCCTCCAGCCAGTTTTTCGAGGATTTTGCCCCCGACGACAAGTTCGAGTACCGCCGCGGCCGGGACAAAGTGCCTGAACGATTCATCCGCGCGTACCGTCTCCGCGATCCGGCAACGGGCAGGCAGGGTCCCTGGCTGGCGGGAATGACGCTCGACCCGGGCGTCGTTTACGAGGCATGGTGCCACCAGCGGGGCTACGTCTGCATGATCGAGGAATTCGGCGGCCGGCCGATCCGGCCCGGGGAATCCTTCCGCGCCGCGTTTCTGGTCGGCTACTTCGACTCGATCGACGCGATGCAGGCCGTCTACGACCGGTATCGCGGTTCCACCAGCCTGGAAGTCGGCGCCGACGGCTGGAAGCTGATGAAGTGATCCCAGCGGCGCGAAAGGTGAATTCGCAGGGGGCCGTTGTCGGTTGGAGGTGATTACCATGACGACAAGCGACGTCCATAATCGCGCAAGGTTATTTTACCCGTTGCCGGCGCCCTTCCGGGCGGGGGCGGCGGCGAGTAGAATTATGGGATGAGCGCGATCTGTCTCGTTATCGACCGGCTTCACTCGGGGTATCTCGGGGCGTACGGAAACTCGTGGATCGAAACGCCCGCGTTCGATCGGCTGGCGTGGCAGTCGTTCGTGTTCGACCAGGTATTGCTCGACTCGCCTTGCCTGGACCGGTTGTACCGTTCGTATTGGCGGGGGTGGCACGCGATGTGCCGGGGCGGGCCGCCGGACGGGCAACCGGCCGTGGCGGCGATGGCGAGCAAAGCCGGCACCCGCACCGTACTTTTGACCGACGAACCAATAGTTGCCCGCCACCCGCTCGCCGAAGAGTTTGACGAGCTGGTTGAAATCGATCCTCCGTGGCAGCCGCAGACCGCCGGGGAGATTGAGGAGACGCACCTGGCGAGATGCTTTGCCCAGTTGATCAGTTGGCTGGAATCGGCCGAGGGGCCGTTCCTTCTGTGGTGTCACTTGGGTGGTTTGGGAACGGCGTGGGACGCGCCGGCCGTGTTTCGCCGTACGTACTGGGAAGAAGGTGATCCGAACCCTCCCGAGGACGCCGAGGCGCCCGACCGCATGTTGCCCGACCAGTACGATCCCGACGAGCTGCTCGGCATCACCCAATCGTACGCCGGACAAGTAACCCTGCTGGATGCGTGTCTTGGGGCGCTATTGGAGTTTCTCGACGGCAGTCGAGCCGGGCGGGAGTCGCTGTTGACGCTGACCTCGTCGCGCGGGTTTCCTTTGGGGGAACACAACCGTGTGGGAACTTGCGACGAAGCGGTCTATGGCGAGCTGGTCCACGTGCCGCTGATGATCCGCTTCCCCGGCGGATCGGGCGCCGGCGGCAGGAGCCACTCCCTGGTCGAGCCTTCCGATCTTTGGGCGACGCTGTTGGAATATTGGAACGTGAAGTCACCGCCCTCGCCGACGGCGTTGAGTCTGCTGCCGGTCGTTCGGGGAGAAATCTCCACGTTGCGCGACCGGCTTTGCGTGGAAGGGCAGGGGGGCGAGCGGGCAATCCGCACGCCGGCCTGGTACCTGCGCGTCCGCGACAAGCCGGAATTGTTTGCCAAGCCGGACGACCGTTGGGAAATCAACGACGTGGCCGACCGCTGCCACGAAGTGGTCGAGTGCCTCGGCGACGTGATGGCACAGTACGAACAGGCGCTTCAAGCAGGCACGGTTGCCGACCTGCCGCCATTGAACGAGGTGTTGCTGAGCGGTTTGGCGTGACGGTTGGTCCCGGTAGCACCCGGAACACCGGCGGCGGTGGTTTTGGGCAATTGCTTGGCGTGACCAACGGTCGCGGCTTTATGGGCCACGCGGAGTTGTTTTTGAGCGGCCCTTATCCTTATCTATGTCTCCCATACCCTCCTTCTTCTGCCGTTTATGCCGGCGATGGGTCAAATTCCCGGTGAAATCGGCCGATTCGGGGTGGTCACACCCCATGGGTTACGGATATACTCCGCCCCTTCGTATCGCAAGGACGCGACCTTTCCTACTGCTCTTCTGTTGGATCGACGATGGCCGGACACGGATGTCCGCAAACCTCACCGGGCGTATGCACCTTCGCCCGTCAATCGCTGGCATGCCGAGGGGCTTGGCTTGCGCTACCGGTCTTGGCATTGCTGATGCCGTATCGCTGGGCCGGTGCGGAGACGATGCAGGTGCGGATTGCCTGGGGCGGCGGGGCCGAACGGGTTTGGAGCGGAAGCATCTCGGTCACCGGTCAAGGGACCCTCGCTGAGCCGCGGCTGTTGGGTATCGAGGCCGACGAGCCGGGCTCGATGTGGATCGACTCCGGCCAGCTCATGATCCGACAACGGAGCCCCCGGGCATACGACGGGGTCGATCTGCTGGTCAATGCCCCGGCGGATAGTCGGTTGTTGGTCCAGTTCGCCGATAACACGAACCGCGGCGTTGAGCTGATCGAGGTCCCGTTGGCAGACATTCAAGCTGGGTACTTCGACAAGGAACTCGACGGCCACGGCAATCGATTGCTGGTCCGCTGCACGCCCGGGGACCGACTTCCGGTGACGTTCGATCGGAGGCACTTGATTCTCTCACCCGGCGAAACCTTTTCCTTTACAGTCAAACCGCACATGCTGCCGGTCAAGCCTGGCAGCAAAGTGCGGCTGCGAGCTCAACTTCGTTCGTCTCGCGGAGGCGACGAACTGTGGTCGGTGCAACGCGACATTCTGGCCGGCCAACCGGCGCCGATACCACTGAGTGTCGTGGCGCCGAAGGCCGAGGGCGTCTACGAAGTGGTCGTTACCGTCACGGAGAACCGGAGCTGGTCCGAGGCGGTCCGCAAGCCGCTGAACTGGATGAAGATGCTTGCCGAGCGGAAGGTGCAGATTCTGGTTCTCGATGCGCGTTCTCCCACTCGACGAACAGTGATTCCCAAGTTAAGCCAGGTTGTCGAGATTGATCCGGCCAGCGGGCAATGGTGGGAATTGCTGGCCAAGCTGCCGAGGTTGCGGACGGTCCCTCGCTTATGGAAAGGTCCCCTGGGCAACGGCAACATGACGACCATCGAGCACCCGTTGGGTGAGCTGGTCCGCTTGAACCCGAACCGCGAGTCCCCCGACGTGAGTTGGGAGGCCTATTCTTTGCCGATTCGAGAGCCGAACCGGCCCCATGTTTTGGAAGTCGATTTTCCCAGCGACGTATCGCAGACGATGGGCATCAGCGTCGTGGAGCCGAACGCGGCCGGGGCTCTGATGCCCATCGGGTTGGACTCGGGAATCGACACTCCCGAACCGATTCTCGGCGGCACGGCTCCGCAATGGCAGCGGCACCGGGTGATTTTCTGGCCTCGCACACGGACCCCCGTGGTTCTGATCGCCAACCTTCGGGATTCTTCGCCGGCGGTATACGGCAGGATTCGGGTGCTTGCCGGTTGGGATCGCCTGCCGCCGGCGGTTCTGAAGCCGAACCATCAACGTTCGGAGCGGCTGCTGGCGGCCTACCTCGACCGTCCGTTGTTTCCCGAAAACTTCTCCTCGCGCGAGCAATTCGATTCGTGGAGCGGCCGCAGTCTGGATGACTGGGGAACGTTCCACGACGGCGGCGTGCGGCTGGTCGAGTATCTCGAACACGTCGGCTACAACGGGTTGATGATGTCGGTCGTTGCCGACGGCAGCGCGATCTACCCCAGCAAGGTCCTCCAGCCGACGCCGCGTTACGATACCGGCGTCTTCTTCGACGCGGGGAACGATCCGGTCCGCAAGGACATCCTGGAGATGCTGTTGCGGATGTTCGATCGAGAGGGGTTGCGGTTGATTCCGATGATTGAGTTTGCCGCTCCGCTGCCGGAGTTGGAAGCGGTTCGCCGTGGCAGCGGGACGGAACGTCCGGTCATTGAATGGATCGGTCCGGAGGGGAAGACGTGGTGCCGGACGAATTCCCCGCCGCGTGTCTTGGCACCGTACTACAACGTGTTGCACCCGCAGGTGCAGGAGGCGATGCTTCAGGTGGTGCGCGAGTTGGTCGCCGCCTACGGCCGTCATCCGTCGTTTGCCGGGCTGGCGATTCGTCTGTCACCGGACGGCTACGCGCAACTGCCCGGACCGGAATGGGGAATGGACGACGCGACCATTTCCCGATTCGAGCGGGATACGGGGGTGAGGGTTCCCGGCAGCGGTCCGGGCCGCTTCTCCGAGCGGGCCGAGTTTCTCACCGGCAAGTACCGCCGTGTATGGCTTCAGTGGCGCGCGGCGCAATTGAGCCGGTTCTACCGCAGTGTCTACACCGAGTTGGCGGCGTCCCGGGCCGGTGCCCGACTGTACCTGGCCGGAGCCGGAATCCTGGGTGGTACGGACCGGGAAAACACGTTGCGGCCGGCCTTGCCGAGGCAGAACACACTCGCCGACGCCATGTTGGAAGTGGGTATCGACGTGTTGCACTACCAGGACAACCCGGCGATCGTGCTTCTGCGGCCCGAACGCATCACTCCGACGGGCGATCTCAATTCCGAGGCTGTCGACCTCGAAATCCGGCAGATGCCCGACGTAGATCGATACTTCCAATCCCTTTCGGTCCCGGGCAGCTTGTTTTTCCATCGGCCCGAGGAAATCCGCATCAAATCGTTTGACGAAAGGAGTCCCTTCCAACCCTCGTATACGTGGCTGGTGAGTCAACCGGTTCCGACAGGGTTCTACAACCGACGGCGGTTTGTACACAGCCTTGCCACGCTCGACTCGCAGGCGATAGCCGACGGCGGTTGGCTGCTGCCGTTGGGGCAGGAGGCGGCGCTGCGCGATTTTATGGGCGTCTATCGTCGTTTGCCGGTAACGCCGTTCCATCGCGTCGCCGGGCAGCCGGGGGGCGGCTCTTCACAGCCGGTGACGTTCCGCTACGCACAACATGCCGGCGACATGTATCTCTACGCAGTGAATGATTCGCCGATCCCGGTAACAGCCGAAGTCCGTGTCGACGCTCCCGCCGATTGTCAGATCAAGGAATTGACCGGTGCCCGGAAGGTAGCGCCTCTGGAACAGGACGCCTTGGGCGGGTACTGGCGGGTCAAGCTGCGGCCGTACGATCTGGTAGCGGTGCGATTCTCCGATCCGGGCGTGATCCTGTCGGGGCCGAAGGTCGTGTTTTCGGCAGGAGTCGACGCGGCGTTGAAACGGCGCATAGGCGAGTTGGGCGCCCGCACGGCATCGCTACGGGCCGAACCGCCGTTGCTCGAGGTGTTGAGCAATCCCGGTTTCGAGCAGCGTCCCCAGCCGAACAATCCCATGCCCGGCTGGATTGCCTCGCGGTGCGCCGGCGTGGATATCCAACGGGATTCCGCGCAGTGCCACGACGGCCGGGCATCGGCGCGTTTGCGCAGCAACGGCCCGGTGGCCAGTCTGATCAGCCAGCCGTTTGAACCATCGGGCACCAGCCGATTGGCGCTTTCGGTCTGGCTTCGAATCGCCGATGTCAATCGCCAACCGCCGCTTAGGCTGGCGATCCAGGGCATGCGCAACGACCGCTGGGACTACTACCGGGCAGCCCCGATCGGTTGCGATCCGGATGGTCAGGGTGTCAGCCCCATCGGAACCGATTGGCAGCGGTTCCTCTTTCCGATCAACGACTTGCCGCTCGACGCGCTGGCGCAATTACAGGTCCGTTTCGATTTGATGGGGGCCGGCGAGGTTTGGATCGACGGCGTTGAACTCACCGACCTGCGGTTCAGCGACAACGAGGTCAAGGAACTCTCGAAGTTGGTCACCTTGATTCAAGTACGGCTTCAGAACGGGCAGATAGGCGATTGTTTGCGGCTGCTGGAGGGTTACTGGCCGCGGTTCCTCGAGCAGAACGTTCCCTTGCGTCCCGAAGCGATGGTTGCCGGCAAGCCGCCGCCGCCGTTGCCCAAGCCATCGGCCGACAAACCTGAGGAACCGCCGTCTCCGCGCACCGGCCTGTTCAGCCGAATGAGGAACCTGCTGCCGAAATCGTTGCGTTATTGAGACGGCTTTGCCAATACTCCTGCGAAACCGGAAAACCGTAATGAAGGCATCGCTCCGCGACGAACTGATCTGGTTGACCACCGGCTGCCTGATGGTCCTGGCCGTCGTGGCGATTGCCGTGGCTTTTGTCTACACCCGGGCCGTGATGATCCCTTTCGTGTTGGCGGTCTTCATTGTTACGGTCGTATCGCCGATCGTCGATTTTCACGTGGTGCGATTTCGGTTTCCACGTTGGATTGCGATTGGGGTTGCCTTGCTCTTGGTATTGGCGATTCTCGCGGTCATGGGGTTGATGTCGATCATTGCCGTCGAGGGGATCGTCAGCTATGCCGGCGAGTATAGCAGCACGTTGGGGAAGTTGAACCAGCACCTATTCACTCCGCTGACAAATCGACTCGCTGAGTGGGGTATCCATGTTGACGAGACGAAAATCATGGGCGAGCTTCAGGGCATGCTGCCGGGGATGGTTACCCGGACCGTCGGCAAGGCGACCGGGTTGCTCTCGACCGGGTTCCTGATCGTCATTTTCGTCGTGTTCTTGCTGGCCGGGCGCAAATCACCCGCGAGAACGGCTGGAATCTATGCCGAGATCGAATCGCAGACGCGTCGCTATATTGCCACGAAGTTCGTGATTTCGGCGGTGACGGGTACGCTTGTCTGGTTGCTCCTCTGGGCGTTCAATATGCCGATGGCGCCGGTGTTCGGAATGCTCGCCTTTGCACTGAACTTCATCCCGTCGATCGGTTCGGTGGTTGCCACGTTGTTGCCCCTCCCGGTCGCTTTCGCGACCTACGGCGGTAACATTTGGATCGTGCTGTCGGTCGTCATCTATCCCGGCGCCGTCCACATGATGATCGGCAACGTGGTCGAGCCGAAAATCATGGGGCAGGGAATGAGGTTGCACCCGGTTACCATCCTCCTTTCCTTGGCGTTTTGGGGCCTGCTCTGGGGACCGCTCGGCATGGTGCTCGCCGTGCCGATCACCGCGACCATCCGCATCGTCTTGATGCGTTTCACCGCGACCAAACCCGTCGGCGAGCTGCTGGCCGGAAAACTGCCCGCAGCGGAGCCTCCCTTATAAAACCGCGACCGGTGGTCGCGCCGAATCACCGGCCCGTAGCGGTTTTGGGTGACGCCTGGCGCGACCACCGGTCGCGGCTTTATCGTTCAGCCACTTGCGGTTCTGCTCCAGGACAGACGTTTCAACGTTTCGGCGTTGTCACCGAAGTGAGCACTTCGGTGACCAGATGGCGGTAGGCGTCGAGGTTTTCCCACTCCGTGGCGACCGCCATCTTGGTGCCCTTGGGGTCAACACGTGTAAACCCGTCGTCCGTCACGGAAATGGACAGCGCCACGAGCTTGGTCAAGTCCTTCGCACCGGGGTATGCAAGGTAGATGGCCACCGTGTCGTAGAGTGTGCTGCTCCGGTTCAGTTCGTCCACGTGCTTTTTCTTCGCCCAGATGCGATAGTTTTCCAGCAGGGCCTTAACCAACGGATCGTTGCTCTCCTTGAGTGCCTGGAAATGCTTGCCCCCAAGTTGTACGATGCCGCAGGTGTCGAGCGGCGTGATCATCGTCCGGCGCCACGGCGCCGAGAGGACCCGTCGTGCGGCAGCGGCGTCGCGCCGGACGTTGTATTCGGCCGACGGCTTCTTGCCGCCGCCGTAACCCTTGTAGACGCTGCCGTGCATGCCGACGAAAAAGGCCTTCGATCCGATGCCGGGGTCCTTGACCAGCGCGGCGCTCATTGTTTGCAGCGGGCCGACGCAGATCACGGTGACCGGCTCCCGGCTGTTGTTGATCGTATCGACAATCGCCCGGGCACCGTCCTTGTAGATTTTCCCCGAATACTTATCGAGCCGGAAGTCCCTGGTCCATTCGTCCTGGCGTGTCTTTCCGCCGCCGCCGGGCCCGAGGCCGATCGGGATGTCGGTCCGCCCGGCAACGGTCAGCAGCTTGGCGAGCAGCTTTCCCCTCGCGTCGGCATTGTGGCAGGTGGTTGTGATCAGCTTGACGTCCAACTGCGGGCTCTTCAGCAGCATGATCAACGCCCAGGTGTCGTCGATGTCGTCGCCGATGTCGGTATCGAAGATGACGGGGATCTTGGCCGGCTTTGACTCATCGGCCGCGCGGAGCAACACGGGAAACGCGACCGAGAGGACCGTCGCTGCGATCGAGAAGAGATGCTTCATTCGTCCGTCGTTTCCTTTCCCAGTTTGAGCAGCAATTCAATCGGGTAGATGCCGGCGTCGTGCCCGTCGCTAAACTGGATCTTGTATGCGTAGTTTCCCACCGGATTCATCCGGTGGATCGTGATGCCCGGGATGACGTCGGGGGGGTCGGCCTTGCAGTTGGCACAAGGGCACGCCTCGCGCAACTCGATCGTCGAGTACTGCCGACGCGAGCCGTTGCTGAACTCGATGACCAACGTCCGGCCATCGGGCATCACTAGCTTCGTAGGTTGGACATTCATGCCACTTATGATAGAAGATTTGGCCCCGCGTGCAAGACCATAAGCGGCCGCTCAAAAATAACTTCGGCATTTTCCTTATAAAGTCGCGACCGGTGGTCGCGCCAAGCGCCACCCAAAACCGCTACGGCCGGTGATTCGGCGCGACCACCGGTCGCGGCTTTATGGCAATCACCATCCAAGATTGCCGAGGTTGTTTCTGAGCGACTCCTAAGCTAAGAAGTCGTAAACAAATTGTTTCCGGAATTCGGCAGGATACCATGACGTGGAGCAATCGTGTACGGTGCAATCAAAGGAGGGGGCACCTGCCCCCGGCCGATTCAAGCGCGGCGTTCACTCCAATGGACCGGGGGCGGGTGCCCCCTACTTTGATTCTGTGTTCGGGGCTTCATGGGGGCAATTCCGGAAGTTATTCCTTTACGACTCCTAAGCGGGAAGTCGGGCGGCTCCCGTCACTTGAACACCCTGCCTGCTGCGTGGTATCATTGATCCCCAACCGGCAGGAAACCGTTCGCCGTCCCGGAGTCGTCACCCGTGTCCGAAGTCCTTTTCCAGAACGTCGAAAAGACCTATCCCGGGGGCGTCGAGGCCGTCCGGCGGCTGGACCTGAACGTTGCCCCATGCGAGTTCGTCGTCCTGGTCGGGCCGTCCGGCTGCGGCAAATCGACCACGCTGCGGATGGTTGCCGGGCTGGAAACGGTCACCTCGGGCACGATCTCCATCGGGGGAAAGGTCGTCAACGGCCTGCGGCCCAAGGACCGCGACGTCGCCATGGTCCTCCAGAACTACGCCCTCTATCCGCATCTGACGGTTCGCGGGAACATGGCACTCGGGCTGAAATTGCGGAAACTCGATTCCGGGGAGATTGAAGCACGGATCGGACAGGCCGCCGAGATGCTGGGGATTGCCGAACTGTTGGAACGCCGCCCGGGGACGCTCTCCGGTGGCGAACAGCAGCGGGTCGCCCTGGGCCGGGCCATCGTGCGCCGCCCGGCCGTGTTTCTGCTGGACGAGCCGCTGTCGAATCTCGACGCCCAACTCCGCTCCGAAATGCGGGTGGAAATCAAGCGGCTCCACCGCCGGCTCGGGGCTACGATGATCTATGTGACCCACGACCAGGTCGAGGCCCTCACCCTCGGCGAGCGAATCGTGGTGCTCCACGGGGGCGAGATCCAACAGGTGGCCGATCCGGCAGCGCTCTACGACCGCCCGGCGAACAAGTTCGTCGCCGGCTTCATCGGCACGCCGTCGATGAACTTCATCGATGGGCGGATTCGCCATGACGACGGGCAACCCGTCTTCGCTGCCGCCGGTTTCTCTCTACCGGTGCCCGACTCCAAGCGGGAACTACTCGGGTCGTACAAGGATCGCCCCGTTACTTTGGGAATCCGCCCCGAGGATCTCACCTTGCCGGCCACGGAATTATCGCCCGAGAGTCCGCGAATCGAAGCACAAATCGACGTCGTCGAGCCGATGGGGGCGGAGTCGTTCGTCCACCTAAACATCAACGGAACGACCCTGGTTGTGCGTGCCGATCCGCATGAACGCTTCGAGCCGGGAGGGACCGTCTTGCTGAACGTCGCCGTCGAGCGAGTACACTTCTTCGATCCCGAGACGGAGGAGTCGCTGCTGCACCCCTGAACCCCCGCACGCAGTGCGGGGGCTTTTTACTATCCACTATCCACTATTCACCATCCACTATCCACCACTACTTGACCTGGAGAATCAAATAAGCATAGGAGAAACTGCTGGTGGGACTCTGGTCGGCGCTACTCCAGATTGCCCCGCACCGCACGCCGGCAAGGTTGGAAATGGCTTGCGAAGAGGCTCCCACTGCGGGAATGGCCGGTCCGACGACCGTGCCCTGGCCGGGGGTATACCACTGGTACGTTGAGGGCCGGTAGCTCATCCAGCCGCTCCCCCGTGCGCCGGTGACGAGGACGCCGGGGTACCCTTCCAGCTTGATCGCACACGAGAACGCCTTTCCGCCCGTCCTGCGCCTCACGCGCGCGATGATCGTGTCGCCGGCGTTGAAAACCCTTGCCACTTTGACCGGCGCCGCGTACCTGCCTGAACCGACCAGCGACCCGTTGATGGCGATATCAAAACGATAATCACAAGCCGCGACGATGACCCCGTTGCAGGGAAATCGGGGTTTGATAACCGGCTTTATCTTCTTCTGAAGCTCCTCGGCCACTTCGGCAATCTTCTCCACCCTTTTCTGGGCCTTTACCTTGTGCAGCCCGGTCAATTTCGGCAGGCATCGCTCGTACCAGGCTTTCGCCCGCTCGAGGCACGCGAGTTTCGCTTCGTCGGGCAGCTCCTCGGCCGCATTGTACCAACTGTCGCCGACCATCACTTGCTTCTGCGGTTCCGTGGGGTTGGTCCGGTCTTGCAGGGCGGCCTGCTTCAGCTTCGTATCGCTTCCCTTGGCGAGCATGGGCAACCCCTTGTCCCACTCGTTCTTGTTCGCACACAGGTACGTGCCCACGGTCGTGTTGGCCTCCGGATCGTTGGGGTTGACCTTGATTGCCTTTAGCGCCGCGGAGACTTTGCCGAAGGCCTTCTGCTTCTGCGCGATGAGTTTTCGCCGTTCGGCAATCTGTTGCGTGTAGTTCTTGTTGGAAACGCGGCCGGCGAGCGACAAAAGCGACGAAGATATCTTGCCGGCGGCATCGTACTTGTCGGCGGCAATTGCCTCATCGACGACGGGCAACGCCGACTCAATCACGTTTACCCTCGCCTCGGGCGGGATTTTCGTCTTCAGCGCCGTCGTGGTGATGATAACGCGCATGGCGGTCGTATCGGCCTTGAACCGCTGGCCGATTTCGTCAATCGCCTGAAGCGCCGCCGGCAGATCGCCCACCGTGGCGGCCAGTTCGCACGCCTTGCGAAGCATGACGTATTGTGTGTTCGGATCGTTCGTCGTGTCCAGCGCTTCCTTGAGGATGGAGCGAGCCAGTTCGCTGATCTCTTTCGGCTCGGCGGCGGCCAACTTTTTCGATTCCAGCTCGAAGACCTCGTTTACCAGCGGGAGGATTTTCGTTTGGGCGGCGGAGGAAGGAATGGGAAGCCGCTTGATTTCCTTTGCGGGTGCCGGCTGCACGGCGCCCGGAGTGCCCGGCTGGGGTTTGTCGCCCGCCTTGTCGATGAGCGACTCGAGTGTGCGGTGCTCGGGGTCCACGTGCGGCTGCGGAACCAGTTCGCCGATCTCCGCCGGTGGTTTCTCCGGCGATTGTGCCTTTACGGGTTCCGTGCAAGCAAGGATCCATCCCAAGACGAACATGGCCAGCGCGGGCAATACCAGAGAACTCGCCTTGCACCGGCGGCGGGAACAATGAAAGTGCTTGCAGTAAGAATCAAACATATCTCTCTCCATCGGCGGACCTCCTGACCCCTCATGTCCCTGACACGCCTCGAGTTGCCAAGGCATCTATCGAATCTAATCGATCCCTGCCGGGACGGCAACCCCATCAAAAGAACTATACGAGAACGGCCTCGTTCCCGGAGGCTATGTGCCGTCGACCGACCAGTGCGGCCGATCGGTCGGGTGTTTGATTACGCCATACGTTGCACCGATTGCGTGTAGTTCGACATTGGCGCCGTCGCGTGGTAAGGAAGTGATTTCCGTGAGCGTGCCGTCACGCTCGCGAATTTGAAGCGGGCCGTCCCACGTGATTGTCATGTCGATGGCCTTTCCGTCGATGTGTGTTGAGGTGAGCGACGCGGCAAACGCCATGTTGAAGCAGTCGCGGGAAATCATCTCGCGTGCGGCCTGCCGCGAACGCTCTTCGTTGCCGTGGTCCCACTCGATGTCAGGGCAGGGCAGGGCAGGGGGGTACGGATTTCCGGATTTGGGATTTCGGATTTCGGATTTCGGATTTCGGATTTCGGAAGGTGGTGGGGGAATCTCGGCCGCCTGAATCTCGCCGTGCGCCAGACGCCACGCGTAGTGCATCAAGTACGCCCGGAGCGGATCGCGACGCGTGCTGTTGATCTTTACCCTTGCTCCCGCTTCGGAAAGTGCGCTGAGAAACCTTTGCACGCTTTCACGGAACTCCGGCTCCAGGTCGGCCGCCTCGGTGCTGTTGGGCCAGTTTGCCTGGTTTGCATCCCACCACGCTTTGCCGCTGAGGTTGCTCACGGCGCGTTCCTCAACTCTCTCCGCCGCGGGTCACGACGATGTTGTCGCGATGGATCACTTCGTCGTACGGGAATTTCCCGAGCACCTGAACGATCTGGTCGGTCCGCAGCCCCTTGATCCGCCGGATCGTCTCGGCGGAGTAGTTGGTCAGGCCGCGGGCGAACTCGTTTCCGTCGGCGTCGTGTACCGAAAGAATGTCGCCTTTGCCGAATTCGCCTTCGGCCGTCACAACGCCGATCGGCAACAGGCTGCGGCCTCCTTGTTCGACGGCACGCTGCGCGCCGGAATCGACGACGAGCCGTCCGCGGGGTTGCACCGTCAGGCCGATCCAGCGTTTCCGGGCGGCAATCGCCTGGCCCTGAGCGAGGAACAAGGTGCCTAGCGGCTCGCCATCAATGATCCTTGTCAGGACGTTGGGCACGTGCCCGCCGGCGATGATCACGTTCTCACCGCCGGCGGTCACCAGGCGGGCCGCTTCAAGTTTGCTGGTCATGCCGCCGGTTCCCATTCCGCCGGCACGGTCCCTGGCCAGGTCGAGAATCGACTGGTCGAGCCGCTTGACCAGGGGAATGATCTTGCTGTCGGGCGAATTCGGGTCGCCGTCGTACAGCCCTTCCACGTCGGAGAGCAAGACCAGCAGCGGCGCCTGGATCAGGTTGGTCACGATCGCCGCCAGCCGGTCGTTGTCGCCGAAAGTGGTCTGTAGCTCGTCGACCGCCACGGTATCGTTTTCGTTGATGATCGGGACGGTGCTGAGTTCCAAAAGCGCCAGCAGCGTGTTTCGGGCGTTGAGATACCGGGTGCGATGGTCGAGGTCCTCGGCCGTCAGCAGGACTTGCGCAGCGTGGTATCCGTGGGTTTCCAGCGAGCGTTCGTAGGCCTCGACCAGCACGCTTTGGCCGACGGCGGCGACGGCTTGGAGCTGGGCGAGATCGTTGGGCCTGCCCGCCAGCCCCAAACGCCCGATGCCGGCTCCCACCGCTCCCGAGCTGACCAGCACCACCTTCCGCCCGGCGGTCATCAACCGGTTGAGCTGTTCGGTCAACCGGGCGATCTGTTCATGGTCGAGCCGCCCATCGGGCCCCGTCAGAACCCGTGTGCCCATTTTCACGACGATGGTCCCGGCGGTGGCGATTTCCTGGCGCAGCAGATCGGTCATGGCAGTTTGCGGCTGCAAGGCAACACGAAGAAACCACTAAGGGGCGGGAGACCCGTCCTACAAATGCGACCGTTATTTCTCGAACGGTGCTAGTACCGTACGACAATTAAAACTGTGGGTGCCATGCCCACGCTTGCCGTGGGCATGTTTGCGGAGGTTGCCCAACATGCCCACGGCGAGCGTGGGCATGGCACCCGACAACCAACAATCTT
>Ga0180432_10005992_pt1 | contig 15964 bp, 23 predicted proteins | sample SS_ome_10_FD_132414 | JGI IMG/M metagenome (GOLD analysis project Ga0180432, IMG submission 132414) | Hypersaline lake sediment archaeal communities from the Salton Sea, California, USA - SS_1_MS_2 metaG | ecosystem: Environmental > Aquatic > Non-marine Saline and Alkaline > Hypersaline >... | reverse complement strand
TATTGTACACGATGATGGAAGCGTTGGGGAAATTGCTGTATTTGCCTCTAGTCTCACACCAGAGAAAAATGATAATGTTGTAAAAATTTCCATAGCTGAAGCGCACGAAATGGGAATAACGAGGGTATATTAATGTCCTCTGAAAAACATTTTTTTGAAATTAGTGGTTATGAAGCACTTGAAAAAACGGTTAGATCAGGCAATCAAAGCAGCAGCCGTGTAAATCTTCCTCCCGACTGGCAGGGTAAACGAGTGATGATTGTGAGGCTCGATCCATAAGAGTTACACAACAATAACGGATGATATAATGATGTTCAAAAAGATCCATTTTGCAAAAAACGATACTCGTACATGGTGCGGCCAGAGAATTGAAAATATACTTGTAGCCTCGGATGAACGGCGAGTGACTTGTAGAATGTGCAAAAAGTTAATCAGATAATCCGAATCGTAGAGAAGTTACACAACATATGTTTTGAGTCCTGATCCCCCTAATAAAGGACATACTTTTAGTGTGTCCAATGACATACTGCAAAAACGGCTTTTTCTTTATATACAATCTCGGTTTTTTCTCTATCAATTAACAGTTTTAAGTTAAATGTCCTAGCAGCGTGCAGAATCGGACAATGAAATTCTATAAACCACTTGGTTAATATTCTACAAAACCAACCCATAAAGTATATAAAATAGATGGAACATAAAGTATATTTAATGGAAGAACTAGGAAAAGCTGTAGGATATGCAAGGACTTCTACAGATAGGCAAAACATAGAGACTCAATTAACACAACTTAGAAACAAGGGGATACCTGCAAAACAGATCTTCTATGATGAGGGAGTAAGCGGATCAACACAGGCAAAAGATCGCCCAGGATTCAAAAACCTCCTTCGATATCTTGACAACAATGAAATTGATACAATCTATTGCTTCGAGCTTTCCAGACTTGGTAGAACTTTCTTGGATACTCTTAATCTGGTGATGGAGTTTGAAAACAATGGAGTAAGGGTAATTTCCCTTTCCCCTTCAGAGGCATGGTCAAAAGTTGAAGATCCACTTTACAGGCAATTGCTTATATCTTTGTTTGGATGGGTCGCAGAGAATGAAAAACGAGTGCTGGCAGAAAGGATTAAGATCGGAATTGAAAGAGCCAAGAAAGAAGGAAAACACTGTGGAAGGCCGTGGAAACGCCTTGACAAGTCTGAAGCAATGAAGCTGAAAGAAAAAGGGCTTTCATGGGCTGCGATTGCAAGAGTTATGAATGTTCCACAATCCACCATGTACAAATATAAGGATATGTGGGAAGAAGAAGATCGGATTGAACGTATTAATAAAATTCCGGATTCTACAGATTGCGGAAATGTATAATTGTACAACAGAAATGCAAGAAGTTGCAGAGGTAAAAGCATTTATCTAAATTTGAAGCTGCAACATCTACCCTTAACACTTTAAAAAAGGGTAAATACATATAGGCAATGAATATGTTTTGATAAAACATATCTATTTTTTACTTTTTCGGGATTTTAACTATCTGATTTGCCAGGAATCCAGACAAAAATATATCTGTTTTGGTCTAAAACTATTGCATTAAACCAAAACATACTTACTTTTTTTATACTGGCTACTTTTTACATGCCATTTTTTAAAAACAACATCAACAGATTGTTTTTGTATTTTACTACTTAATTATGCTTGTTTTTTGTAGTCAGTCAGTCGCTACACCCTTCTGATTTTTTATTCTGTAGTAATACCTTTCATTAATTCCAGCTAACTCACATGCCCTATTAATCTGATACCCTTCCTCAGATGTCAATTTGTCCACTACGGGGATCAACAGTCCCTTTTTAGTTATTTTCTTATTGTCTTCAGTGTCGGTTTTACCAATATCTTCAAAAAACTCAAGCTTCTTTTTTTGATAGCTTTTTAATAGTTTTTTATTAACACCGGACCATTTCCATAAATCATTCATTGATGGTATGGGAATTTCTCCAATAGCTTGATAAACACCATCATTATAAACTGTATAAGGTTTTATAATTGGTTTTCGCATCCAGTCGGTAATTACTTTATACGGTTCAGCATAAACTCGAATTTCTCCAGTTTTTGTATAAACCCTTTTGAATTTAAGTAAAGCATCCATGTGCATTTGTGTTTGTGTATCCAAAAAAGATAAGTGAGGAAATGCACAACTAATAGCCAACTCCTTAAATCCAAAAACTTGAAGGACTTTATTTAGGAGCTTATTAACTTCTTGCTGATAATCACGATTATACGCTGTTACAGACGGTTCATCCCAAAATAACGCTTGATGTTTTACTTTCGGGTCTTGAATTAAACTCATAAATTCTTTTGCATCAAAAACAATATCTTCCTCGCTGAAATCAGGATATATTTTTTTACATCTTGCCAACTCAAACATACTTTTTCCTGATCTTCTTCTTCCGATACTTCCATAAAAAACAGAGTCTTCATGATCTTGTGCTGTTTTTGCATCATGTACAAAATAATTAAGCCATTTTAAATTAGTCATTTTCAATCCCCACGCCATCAGGTAGGTAAAAATCCATATCTTCTAATGTCTCTGCCAAATCGTCTTTAAAACAGTAAGAAACTTCAGGGGAAACTTGTGTTTTTAAAACAGTTCTTTTTAATGCATGAATACAAACCCTTTCAATAACTCTTGTTAATGGGTATTCTATGTAGTCTAATCTTAAAGTATTCCCCATTGCTCCTTGAGCTCTTGAAAAGTCTTTTTTGATTATTGTTTGGCTACTATTTGCTTCATGAATGTTTTTGTTAAGTGCTTTTACAAATTCTCTTTTTGTTTCTCGGATTTCCCGAATGTTTTTTTGTTCTTCATCAGTCAAGGCCAAAATAGCCATATTTTCAAGATGTTCAACCAGATTAATGTATGCGCTATAATCCCTTCTCGAAACTGCATCACTCATTTTAAAAAACAAATCTCGATACGGCTCAAAAAAATAGCTTTTTTCAAAATTATCAACACGTGTGGACATTTAGCAACCTCTATATATGACTGACTGACCATATATAGTAATAAATATGCTATTTATCAATATAAAGTTAATCAATAAAATATATATTCTAAAAGTGGAGTGTATAATATAGGAGGTGACCTATATATGTTAGAATCAATTTCAAGAAAATTGAATGAAGCTTTTAGTACAGGTTCCCAGTTCTGCGCTGAAAAGTTCGCCGACATTACCAGCAATGACAAAGCAATGACCGGGCAGATCATTGGTATTGTCGTTATCGTAGTGGTTCTTATGCTGTCCGCTCTTATCCTTGCACCATTGCAGGAACAGGCCAACGACCGGATCACGGAACTTAACAACAGCAACGCAACATCTACTTTCAATGATATTACCGCCTCGTCTTGGGGTGCTCTGAGCACTGCCTCAATCATTCCATACGTGATTGTCTTCATGGTGATCATCGGTCTTATCATCGGATTGGCCCGCAGAAGTGACTAAGGAGGAGACTGATGGACTCCTCTTTATATTTTGGGTGGCTAATCGCTGCGTTTCTTATTTTCTTTTACTCCATTTCTAAAACCGATTGGCGTGGAACTCTTATTTTTGTATCCATGATGTTGTTTTTAGCTCTTGGAATTGCATCATGGGATATTACAACAACTCATGTATTTTATGATCAAACAAACCACACAGTAGTAGAACATCTTTATCATGAATACAGTCAAGCAAATTCTTATCTTTGTTACGGAATGGGTGTTTTATCTCTTGTTGTTGGTTTTGTTTACTCTTTTAATGTAAAAAAATCAATGGAGATGCTGGACGATGAATGATCCGTATATTCAACCTGAAGCGCTGTTTAAATTTGCCGGTGAGCCTGACGCAATACCAGCAGAGCAAAAAAACCGTTTTTGGGGATTTTTGAATAAACAACTTGCGTTTGCAAACTGGGATAAAGAGGATCTTCTAATTATGGAAGAAGAACTCGCACAACTTAAAATCCGAGAAATGGCGGCATATACAGAAGATCAGCTTGTAGATATGGACGACAGCAGCGCATACTCCCAAGTTGGCCTTATTGCAAAAGGGTTAATGACTCTTGGCAAAAACGGCTTTTTGGTCAGGCAAAGCAGGACTACATCTTCCAGCTATGAAATGAAAGGCAACAACGAGCAGAAAAGCAAATTAAGGAACTTATTTACCCCTAAGAATGGGGAGAAGGGTACACAATGAATTTAATGTATGTATTGATTGGAAGCCTTGTTTTTAACGGTGTTTTTGTTATTCTTTATGCATTTTATCCAGGAGCGCTTAAACTGGCGTTGGCTCGCCTGATGGGTAAAAAGCTTGTTATCACGCTTGGAAAAGACCGGGTACTTAGATTTAAGGCAGCTTCAAAAGTTGGCGAGTTTTTCAAAACAAAAGATTCCATCTATGAAATGGAGCCCGAAGACGCTTTAAGCTATAACGGATGTGCCGGCGGCCTGTGGTATGAATCCTATAATAGGGCTGCAAACCCTGACGTTTTACCTTATATAACTCACCTCAAGAAAGCCGGATTTGATACTGTAAACGATGTTAATCTTCTTTTAAGTTCCAACGAAGAGGATTTACTAAAAGAAGAAGGCGGCGAGGAGCTAGTTAAACTTAAAAAGAAGCTCGAAGACGGCTATATTTTGAAAGTTGCCGAAGTTATCCGGCTTAGGGATTTGTATGGTTATCTTAAGGCAAGGAACCCTATGGCAATTCAGGGATACACCGAACGAGAAGTTGCAAAAGAGCGCTATAAACACAACAATCCACTACAGCAGTATTTTCCCTATGCAGTAATGGCAGCGATTATCATCTTTGCGCTTGCGATAGGTGCAAACATGATGGAAACCGGCGCAGGCAGTGGAGTTGGTAACGCTCTTGAAGGTGCCACTTCTTCAATGACAATAAAATAAGGTGATATTATGGGAAGCGGTGACGACAAATTAGCAGCATACAAGGCAAAAAGAGAAGCAGCATCTAAGAAAAGCTCACCTGGAACCATCCGAGATAGTAGCGGTAAGGTAGTTACAGAAAACCGGGTAAACCTTTCCAGAAGTGAAAACTTAGAGCTTGCCAACAGTAAACCAGAAGAACCGGCTAATTTAAACAATGCTCCCGGAGTTAAGCCGTTTAAATCTATTACACCGCTTCAAAACATAGTTGAAAATCACCAGCAAAAGGTATCAGAACCCCAAACTAAAGTAGAAATGGCTTCTAAAGACGGCTATGAAGCTACGCAGGGCTTTACTATGTCTTCTTTTTCAGTAGGGGCATATAACAAGGCAAAAAAAATAAGTGATACCATTAACAGGGGTGTAGAGTCTGAAAAGTTTCAATCTTTGCCAGGTTCTTCTATTCTACAATATCCTGTAAAATCTACATCTTCACTAATTACTATGGGGGGAATGCTTCCGGGAGGCATTGAAACTATAGTAAGCCGGCCCGAAGTAATAGCTCCGGCTCTTACAGTTGGTGCTTATCAATCCACTTATGGAACTGCGGAAGCATTCAAAGATAACCCTAAGCAAACAACATCTGATCTATTAACTGTTGGATTGCTTACCGGGGGAGCCGTAAAGGCCGCTCCAAAAATTACCGGAGGAGTTAAAACCGGACTTAACAACCGTGTTATGGATATTAAACTAAATCAAATGTATGCAAAATCTATAGGACCAACAAGGATCGGAACAACTACAACACGCCCTAAACAATGGTTTCCGACTATAGAGGCTCCCGGATGGCAACCACGTACACACAACATTAAGATAACTAAAAATTTAAAAATCGCTGAAAGTACTCCTCGCCCCCGTAAATTTGTAGAACCAAAAATAAAAGTTGAATCTCCGGCAATGCAGCCAGCACCAAAAAACCCTATTCCGATTACTCAAATAAAAATTAAAGATCAGGTTTTAGGTTCAACACGTACTCAAATAATTGAATTGCCTAAAAAATCAAGTCCAACAAGAATAACTCCCCGATCTAAAAAACAAAAAAATACGCCACCAGAAGAACCACTTTCTTTTAGTGACTTTTTAAAATCAGAAGATGCGCAGGTTCAACCTATACCAATTCAAAAAACAGCAATCCGGCCAATTTTCGGAGATGCTAGTATCCAATATGGAATTACTAGAGGAGCAGTATTTAGAAGCCTAAAACCGGCAAAAGTGCAATCATCAATAGCTTTCCCGGTGCTTTTTAATCCCCAGGCAATGAAGCCAATAATAGATCAAAATGTTGGTATTAAACCCGTACAAATTCAAAATCAAAAAATTGACCCCGTACAAATTGAATCGCAGATAATTAGACCTGTTTTAAGTTCTGCTCCCCTTCAATCAAAAATAACGGTTGCGGATGCACTACCAAACAATATTGCAAATACAATTTTTAAAGAAGATTTTATCCCCGCTGCAAAACTACCAAAACAGGGTTACAGCAACAAGAGAAAAAGACGCTCTAAAGCTCCTATAAATGTGCTTGGTTGGGAGTATGGGCGCCGGAGCAACACATATGGAGATATTCGAGATATAACAGGGTTGTGATAATATGGGAGCTATAGGCGCATGGTTAGAGGTTATTGCCGGGTTTTTTGTACTCGGAGCAACGTTTATTTTTAGTCAGCCAATGTTTGACTTTCTCTTTGCTGTCGGCGTTGGTATGGGGGGAAATGCCGCAGATCTTGCAAACACGTTAGATATGGCAATTCGCAATTTGCCAATTGTGATCGCAATTGCTCTTATTATTCACGGTTTTCTACAATCAACCCGAAGCGAAGACAACAGCCGCTATAGGTGATCAAAGTGAAATCTGCACTTATCACAGCCCTTTTTTTATTTATGCTGGTTTCAGGAGTAGCGGCGGCCACTTCAAACTATTATATTGACTCAAATAACGACATGTGGGTATCTGAAAACCTGACAGCATCCAGCACCACAACAATATATCTGGAAAAAACCGCTGGATATTCCCCCGATGGTTCCGCCGTATTTTTTTCTTATTTTGATGGGGATAGTACCGGATGGACCGAAACAGATCCAAACAGCGATCTAACATTCCAAAATGATAGGCTTGAATTTTCCAGCGTGCGCAGAGACGTAGACGCATACGTTTATCAACAAAATACGGATATTGCAGAAGAAGACACAATTATCGATTTTGAATTTCAAGTTACGGGGGGTTCTAATCCGGGTATTATCAGCATGGGTATGATTGGATCTAATGTTGATGATTCCCTGAGTGTAAATTATGGATACGCCTATCAAGCAATGTATTCAAATTCCAATCCCAGAGCATACATAATGGATTCGGGCACCAAATATCAAGATACGGTAACGGGTAGTCTCTCAACAAGTACAACATATTATGCGAGAACAATTAGAAATGGAAACACAGTTACTACAAAATTATATTCTGATGCAGACAGGACTTCACAGGTATTATCTACATCATCAGTTACACAGTCGTTTACGGATACGGGTTTACAATATGTATATTTACTCAATGGATTTGATTTACCATCTGATCAAGACGACACCATTTCAGGATGGATCGATAATTTTAACGTTAGAAAATATATTGCGACAGAACCAACCGTCACAATAACGGACATGACAACATATTATAAAGTGGAAATTGAAAACAATATAGCCTCTGATGTTGACAATTATCAAATTAAAATCGATGGTTCTAATCTTGGAATCACAGCACAAACCGAAAGCTGGGACGTGAATTTTAGTCCAATATCTTCAGTATCTGTAAACCTCACATCTCCAACGAATAACAGTTATGTAAACGATAATAATTTCACTTTCTCAATTAATGGCACAGGTCCCTTAAATGCAACTATCTTTATTGATTCTGTAGATAGTTGGAACGGTTCTGTAAGTGTTGGAAACAACACAAAGCAGATCAGCATAACAGAGGGTGAACACTCCTGGTATGTTAATGCATCCGCAGATGACACGGTTTTTAATAATTCAGAACAATGGAATTTTACTTATGACATAACAGCCCCCACAGCAGCAGAAACAATCCTGAATCCTTCCGGGGATGTGATTGAAAACAATACCTTTTACGTTTCCACTCGCTGGACAGATATCGCTCTCAAAAATGGATCTTTTTATTGGAACAACGGGTCAGGCTGGAATCTTGACGTGGCGGCAGGGTTAAGCGGAACATCTGACTGGCAAAATAATAGTTTTAATACTACTGGCTACTTAGGGGATACAATACAATGGAAACAAGAATCGTATGATCAGGCTGGAAACCTGCAAAATGTAACCGGATCTTTTGAAGTTGTAAATAGCGCCCTTGACATCTACGTTTATGATGAAAGCAACCAGACGCAGATCCTACCCTCTGATGTTACGGTTTATGACGCAAACGCCAGCTATGCGGCTACAATTTCGAATAGTACAAAAATAGCATCTGTTGACTATAACAGCCTTAACGAGTCAGGCAAATATATTGTTTCTGTAGATGCAGAAGGGTACTATTCAAGAAAAGGAATTGTTTATGTTGATCGGGTTGGGTTGTCTCAATTAGATATTTATCTCCCTTCTGAATCAAAATCTGTAATATATGATGTTTTTGAAATTGAAGACAATACAGCAACTTATGACTATTCAGATCTGATATTGAGACTAGATAAACCACTGCCAAATGGAACCGATACAGTTTACCAATCTTATCTTGACTTTGACGGAAAAGCAGCTACATACTTGATTGCTGACGATTCTTATTTGTTGTACATCATAACGCCGGATTCAACACTTAATTTTGGGTGGCTTAATCCAGATCCAGACGGTACAATTGAAATTGTGCTCCAAGAAGTAGAGCTACAGGATTATTATGACGATTGGCTCCAAGTTGAAGTTACTTTTAACAATGATACACGTTTAATCAATCTTGAGTATGAAAGCGATACTTCTATTTCTTCCGCTAACTTTTCAATTTTAAAAGATGGTGTAGAGGTATATAACGCAACTGCGGCAACTATTACAGGTTCATTTAATTATAATGCTGTTGATGATGGATCTTATATTGTTCAATTCGATATTGTAAGAACTGATGGAGAAACCTTCAGCAATGCCTGGACTTACAGATACGGCACTGTCGACGTGGACTTTTTGCCGGAGAATACTCCGCAATGGCTTAGTAACTTGATAGTTGCCGCTGCTGCATTAATGTCTTTGCTTGCTTTTGGATCTTATCGGGCAGACATGGCGGCCATCTTGTCAGTAGGAATTATCGGGCTTGGTTCGGTGTTTGGGTGGATCGACATTCCAGCAGTTGCTTTGTCCCTGTTAATTTTGGTTGCTGCGTCTGCTGTTATTAATTTCCAGCGCAAGGAGGAACGGACATGAGTTTAATTCGTACTTACGGCGTCATCATGTTGTGCATCAATCTGGCTTTTGCACTAATTGCAGCTTCTGGCTTGTTTCCTCTTGAGCTTGGGGTTTCCGGATTTGTCGGATTGCCGGCAGAATTGCTTGCAACATCGGCTGATTTACAAAACACGTTTGAAAATTCCAGTACTGGATTAGATTATCTTATGATGACAGGGTTTGTGATTTTTTACGGTGTTAAAATCTTAATCCTTTTTGCAGGGATGGTATTAACTGGATTAGCTGATATTCTCGCCGCTGTCGGGATGCCTGCGGCGCTATATGTACCCATAACGCTTGTGACAGATGCAATCATACTTTACGAATTAGGAACAAAATTGAGGGGTTAAAATGGGAACTTGGGACTATAACAAAAGTGATGCTTTCGCTTCAATTAACAATATGCATGATAATTTTAGCTGGAGATTTAACCACTCGAATTACACCGAAATGCAGAACATGACACAAACCCCTTTAAGCGCCGATAACGCCACCCTAGCCGAGAACTCTCTCAATGCTATATTTACTCCTATAACCGGTTATTGGGCGGCACCTGGAGCTTTAGGAGCTTGGTTCTATGTAATTCTTATGTTTGTTACTGTAGGCATGATCTACGGGAAAACAAAGCAGTTAGAAACTGCTGCTTTATCTATGCTGATCTTATCTCTTGTTGTGGCCCTTCCAGCTACTACAGGAACGTGGCATGTGCCGGCAGAGGTTTTATATATACTTTATGTTGGAATTGCTTTATCAATAGCCGGAGGGCTGTATCTCATGTTAACCGCAGGAGGGCGCAATTAATGAGTAAAATTGGTAAAAAGTGTTTTAGCTTGCGTATTGATGAGTTAGATAACATTGATCTTAAATTTGTGGATAAGCAATTTAAAACCGTTGCCAAGCGCCCATTAAAAGACGTTATTGATAAAAGGAAGATATTTTAACTGGAGTTCCTGTTAATGTCTGTTGCTCTGCTGGAAGTTTTGAAAGCAAGGAAGGCATACAACGTAAATAATCTGCTTGGATGTTTTCTATGTCAAGGTGTGCGTAAATCTGCCAGGCTTCTTTTTGCCTACTGTCGCCTCTTAAAAATTTGATGTGTTCCGGGTCCATTCCGTAATTATGTAGTTGAGTAGTAAAATAATGCCGGAAACAATGAGAAGTTAACCGGGATTCAAGCGGGCCTTCTGGATCGTGCAGCCCTAGTTCTTCAGCAATGCATGAAATAACTTTGTTGGGCTTGTCTTTGTGAATTCTGCCGCCGCCCACCCCTTGAGGATAGCGCTAGGAAACCCACAAATATTTAGTTTTGGGGTTTTGGTGTTTTCTCCAAATTAAATATTGTTTAAGAACTTTTTCAAGTTCATGATCCATAAAAGCAATGTTGTAGCTTCTTTTTGCTTTTTCCGGGATGGTTATTATGTGTTTGTCAAAATTAAGATCCTCTACTGTTAAGCTCATAAACTCACCCCGCCGCAGGCCGCACTTTGCAAAAGTAAGAATAATAGCAGTTTCACAAATGCCTTTGTTTTGTGCAATTTTAAGAATGTTTCGGACTTGTTGAGTATTAAGAGGCTGCCGGGTGTGTTTGCCTGCGCTTTGGGTCACTCGCCGCAAATATCTTTTTCTAAATGCAGGAATAGGATTATGATCTATATATTCTTCAAAAATTAAAAACTCAAAAAAGCATTCTATAGCCGCATAATAACTATTGTAAGTTGATGCCGCATAATTTCTTTTCCGTATGTGTTGGAGATGTTGCCGCAACATATCCATATCTACAAACTCCACTTTCTCAATATATGTGAGGAAATCCTTTACGTGCGAGCAATAAGTTGTTATTGTGTAATGCTGGAAGCCTCTTATATCACAATCAGTAGCAAACATTTCTATATAATCCACACAACCACCGGCTCAAATGTATGCAATACTTCTATATTATATTAAGTGTGTTTTATTATATATTGTTAGTAAAAAATATATAAAATATATATTCCTACTTGTGACAATTTTAAAGCAAGCGTACCTTAAAACATGTATTTTTGTAATACAGAAAGATACATTATATTAACTGATTTGAGCTAAAAAAGTTAAAAAAGATAGAGGCAAGTGCTCCGATGGGGATTAAAGCCCCGGTAAGCGGCCGGGGACCCCAATACGGAAACTTGCCTCTTGATGAACGTAGATTTTGTCCAGCAGGCGGACAAACAAAAAATACCGGCAATCACCCCGGTAAAACCTGCTATTGGACATTGACGTTTTTAAGAGACACTTTCTCTTTATGTGTCGCTGATTATATAAACTTTTGTTAGCCTTTTTGTGATAATGTAAATAAAAAAAGGTTTATATACTTATAAGATTATTTCCTCATTGTGGATTAAGCACCCACACAATAAATCAATCAATCAATAGGACAAACAAATATGTGTATTGCTATAAGTAAGCCGGAAGGCTGCCCAAATTTGACAGATCAGCTATTAGCTGAAGAACCGATTTCTAAAGATCCAATTTCTCTTGTTTATGGGGATATGGGTATTTTCCCACCCACACAAGCCGAAGAAAGCTTATGTCAGCAGCTGCGAGATTGCCGCAGTTTGCTTGATGGTGCAATACAAAAGGCTTGTGTGGGGTCATCACAATGAAGATCCTTAAGGTGAAATCTAGAAGCTTGCGCCTTAAGACTGTACACCACCACCACCACCGGGGGGGCCGTATCTAATGGCTCCCTTACCCTCTATAAAGCGCTGTTTTGAATGCGAAGAGTGCGGCACATTGGTAAAACCTCACCAAGCAAATCATACTCTTTTTAATTATGAGCGGATTCTTTGCCCTGATTGCGAAGGAATCGTTATATCTCCACATGTAAGCACCGACACCGGGAAAGATTGGCAAGACACAAAAGCCCAACAATTCCAGGAGGTTAGTGCATGAGTGAACAAGAACTCACTGAGGTTTTCGTTTATCCTCCAAACAAGAAGCTCCGGGAAGCCTACATAGGGCTTCTTGGAATGGTTCGGACAGAGGGGAAAGTTCGCTTTACTGTCTATGAATGTGCCAAAGCCATTTGTGAGAGAAATGGATGGTTTATGGACCATGAAATTGGAAGTACAAAAGCACCTGGACAAAACTACAAGAACGCTATAAAGCTCCTTAAAACCTTGAAACATTTCCACAGGTTTAGGGGAGCTGCAATGATTGAAATTGCTGCCTATGATCGATTAACCCGAAAAAGGATCAATAATTTTGAAACACTGTTCAACCTCTGCCTAACTGATGTTTACCTTTCAGAGTATGCAGATTCAAATGATGATCTTGAATGGAGAGATTGGGAGGATTCTACAAAGTTCCTAACACCAGAAGAACAGATTGGTGTAGAACAAGACGTATTCTATGAATTAACCTCTCTGGAACACTCAGAATCACTTTCTCAGGGAACCGATCCGATTGAATCAAAGATAGAAGGTTTCCACCAGAGTAAACAAGAATATGTCAAAACCTTAATTTCCACTGGACAAGTGGAAGGAAAGATACAGGGGTGATTTTGGATAACTGAGAATACGACTACGTACTGATACGTATTGTCAACTTTTCCCTCTCACTCCCTAAAAACGTACTGCTGCGGCATTGCTGTAGTACGTAGTTGAGTTGACGATCTGCTTTAGCAGATGTAATACGTACCCATACGTACCTACGGCATTATTCTCGTTTTTTTATCCTTTACACAATTTCTGAGGTAAAAAATTAATGAAAACAAAGCTAACAGTTTCAATTGAACCTGACCTCAAACTTCTATTTGAATCAACGAAAGGTTTACATTGTAAATCCTATTCGGAGATTTTAGAAGAAAGTGTTCTTAAAGTGGTTGAAGAATTTGCACCTGCCTCCACTCTTGAAAGAGTAATATTGGAAAGGAAAGAAGAACTCTTTGATTTAGAGAGAGCTTATTCCCAAGCAAAGCTCCGGGAAGACGAAATTAGGGTCGAAGCAGCAACTAAAAAAGAGCAGCAACAACCAGAGAAATCAATTCTTAATCCTTTAATTGAGGAAAATCTAGAAAAGCAATTTCCTTCGGTTGCAAAAGGAATCGTTGTTCAACTGAAAAAAGGTCGTGTTCCCGGATGGAAAAAAATAGCTGATACTTTTATGTTTGAATCTCCGGATGCGGCACAATACTATTTTTTGAATCGTATGCAGAAGGAGGGATACATAAGTGCTTAATCAAGTGAAAGTATTCACAGGTTTTTCTATTCTCGGAGCATTCTTTGTTGCTCTTGGGCTACCACTCCAGGCAAATCTTGTCTGGTGTGTCAGCAATCCTGGCTTAATCTATCACAACTACAAGACAGGCCAGAAAGAGCAGGCTATAATGTTCAGTGTCTTTGCCTCATTTGCATTTTTTGGAGTGGTTTACAATGCAATCTAAAGATTATTGTAACAGGCACTGCCGGGAATGTGGAGCATTGATCGTGATCCACAAAGTGAACGACATCGGAAAAGAAAAGAAATGCCCAGCTTGCAAGACTCTCAATAAAGTGCTTTATGGTTGCAGGTTGATCACCTGGCATAATCCGAACAAGAAACCAGAAGGACAAGATACAGGCTTGGGGGCTTTGATGTGATTACTCGCAGGGACATAAAAGAAAAGCGTCAGCGCTATGCAAACGCTTCTAATTTTCAAGTCAAAATATGCCTTTGGCTTGCTAGTGTAGAACCGAGAACAACAAACCATGAAAAAAAGAGAGCTATAATTAGATCTCGTTTTTTCGCAAATGGATTTTTTGATTGACTTATTTCGACAAAAGGAGGACAAAGACATGATTCTTCTAGTAGAGGTTAATAATTATTTTCCGAAAGAACACAAGTTTGTTGGGATTTTCGGTAATGAGATAGATTGTGGTACTTCGATGCATTTAGGATACACTTTCAAAATGTATATCCTTCCAAATCTCCGAAGGGAAATTTCACAGAATGTAAAGTTAAGGACTCCAAAAAGAAGGAGTCTTAAATTCAGGTCATAAATCGACAATAAGGGGACAAAATCATGATTGAAATTTGGTGTAACGGAACTGTCCATTACAGGCGACCAGACGACCATCCAGACGTTGAGGAAGCAAGACAGTTGATTGAAAGCGGTGCATGTCCGGGGTATTCCCTCAAACATGTGGAAGATTCCGGCGAATGGAGCAAGGAGTGAGTGACGTGTTAGCAGATGAATTCATAATTGGAATTGAAGTATTTCATCGTGATAAAAACCACGAAACTATTAAGGTCACAGAAATAATAAAATCGATGAAAACCAAAGTCGATAGACCTATTTTTGATGTTATAAAATCTGCGGTTGATTGGGGAATTATTCGTTTAATTATTTGCTCTGATGGCTCAAGATGTTTAATTCCATCCCCAGACAATAAACCACAATTAGAAATACTCCATGATAAATACTATACATCAAAAATGTAACCGAATTCCCCTAATTAAGGAAAACACAACGCAGAGCAGTTACACAACACTAATATTATCTTCTTTTTTCTTGTTTTTCACCCGCCTCATCAAAGATAATTTTTTACGTCAGAGTTACACAACACGCTATTAAACACACCGTAAAATACATATCAGAAGATTTACACAACATATAATCAAGGAGTGTAAACTATATGGCAATTGTAATTCACAACATCAAAGGAAATGCCTATGCCTACGATCACCACAGGGAAGGTGCTAAGGTAGTTGCAAAATATATTGGCCCTGTCGGAGCTAAGGACACTAAGGATAGTTACACAACACGGGAGCCTATACATGGGGGCGGCAGGCCAACATACGAAAAACAAAGTGATAAACCACAGACAGGAGAAGTTACACAACATAAAGAAAAACCAATTCCAGACACACCACGTATTCAAAAATATAAAGAAAAGGGGTATAAATTTAAAAACATCTATGTTCTTGGAAGATCTGATGGCAACTCAATAGGTTCTACTGAGCTTAATATTCAACAAATGCAAGAACTAAGAAAAGCCGGCTTTGAGTATAATGGAGCAATGTGGTATTCATATGAACAGACACAAATTCCGATCAAAACGAAAAATACAATGATCTTAAGAAATGAATTAGAAATGAAATCAGACGATAATGTATTTTATCGTACTTATGAGTGGGCTGAGAAACCAATTAAATAATACACATATCACATACACTCCAAAACTTTATATATCAATAGGTATATAATAGATATTACCGAAAGGTAAAATAGGAGGAAATTGAAATGACAATCATAGCAAAATACACATCCAGTTTTGGAGATGTTGTAGAACTCATGAAAGAGTGTGGTAAATACATTGTTCGTGTTAATGAGATATTTTCCAGCGACAGAGAATTTCCCACCATTGATGATGCTAGAGAATTCGCAGAATCCAAAAAATCAGATCTCGATTTCAGGCACGTTATTGTACACGATGATGGAAGCGTTGGGGAAATTGCTGTATTTGCCTCTAGTCTCACACCAGAGAAAAATGATAATGTTGTAAAAATTTCCATAGCTGAAGCGCACGAAATGGGAATAACGAG
>Ga0180432_10005991_pt1 | contig 15967 bp, 12 predicted proteins | sample SS_ome_10_FD_132414 | JGI IMG/M metagenome (GOLD analysis project Ga0180432, IMG submission 132414) | Hypersaline lake sediment archaeal communities from the Salton Sea, California, USA - SS_1_MS_2 metaG | ecosystem: Environmental > Aquatic > Non-marine Saline and Alkaline > Hypersaline >... | reverse complement strand
GACAGTATTTTAAGAATAAAAGAGAAATTACCAAATGTGTCACCACCAGAAGCAGAAAAACTTTTAAAAGATGCTGAAAAAATTATGATTAATCATTTAAAAGATTCTGGTTTATATTATTTGATTGAATCTGGTGCTGGTAAGGGTTGGGGGCAACCAAGACAAATTTTAATAGCAAAAGGAATTATTTCTGATCCAAAAGGAAATTTACTTCCTGTAATTAAGGGTTCATTTTCCGAAGGATTACAAACAACAGAATTTTTCAACTCAGCATCTGGTTCAAGAAAGGGTATGGCAGACAGATCATTGAATACTGCAGATACTGGTTATTTTACAAGACAACTAGTTTATGTTTTAGGGCCAGCAGAAGCAAGTGGGACAGTAAAGGATTGTAAAACAAAACGAACAACCTTATTGAGACTTACTAATGATTTAATCAAAAGGTTAAAAGGTAGATATATTGTTCGAGGCGGTAAAATAGAACTTTTCAACTCATCTAAATTTAAACCTGGAGATTCAATCTATTTAAGATCACCTATTTTTTGTGAATCTAAAAAAATCTGTCATGTTTGTTATGGGAACCTCCTTAAAAGACACAAAACACCATATGTTGGAATTTTAGCTGGTGCGGCAATTGGTGAACGTGGAACACAGTTAATTATGAGAACATTTCATACAGGTGGTGCTGCTGCTATTGCTGTACATAATGTTCCTCAAGATATTTTAGATAATGATCCATTGATAACAAAAAATATAAATCGTTATTTACTTCAAGATGATAATAAACTTATAACATTAAAACCATGTAAGATAAGCATTGATTTATCTAATTATCATATAAATGATAATCTTCAAATTAATGAAGATCATGTGTGGGTAAATCATTTATTGTCAAAAATTGAGTTTGATGATATAGTATTTAATCTTATTCTTGATTATCCAGTACATATTAGAAAACTTAATATGGAAATGGTTGAAAAAGAATACTTAAATTTTGAATTTGCAAAAGATGATATAATTTTACAAGTTCCTTTACAAACTACTGATATTAAAGATCAAGTAAATTATGTTAATAGATTATTAGGCGGAAAAATTGTTTTTAAAGATCCTTCACATCTAATAACAAAAGTTATGAAGGTTTATGGAGGAAAAGTTTCTGATTTAGATTTAGTTCACTTTGAAATATTAATATCTCAAGTATTACGAGATAGAACTAATCAAGCATTACCAGCAAGATTAGGTAAAACATGGGATCCAGTAGTAATGAATATTAAAAATGCAGTTTTTGCATCTGGATTTATTCAAGGATTAGCTTTTGAAAATGTAGGTAAAGCAATCGAAGCAGGTTTAGTTTCAGAGGGCGAAATTGAACCTTCCCTATTAGGAAGATTAGCAACAGGAGAAAGAATTCTATAATGATACAATATAAATCATTAGTCCAATACACCCGAGTAGTTGATGGAATGAGATTTCCTCAATCTGTAGATGAACCATTTTTACTGGTATATTTTTCGGAAAATTCATTACTTGTATCAGACTATAATAAACTAAAAATTAGAAAAATAGATGCTCGTCATGTAATTATTCCGTTAACAAAAATTCCTGTTGTAAGACTTACACCTGAAATAAGAAATGCATATAAACAACTTGGAATTCTTCCATATTCATCTAATATGAATTTCCCAAAAGATAAAAATTTGTTAGTAGATACTACATTTTTCACAGCGACAGTTGATAAAGTTTATAAACCAAATACATATAGACAACGAGCAGGTTTCTTGATTAAAAATATATTATTTAAGACCTTTTCAATGTTCCCTGATAACTATAAAAAAATATTAATTTATTCAGTAAATGCAACCAGACCAGTAAATAATTTTGTTGATAGAAAAATCTTTCCATTATTACAACAACTTAGAGCAAATGAAATATTCTTTGATGATATGTTACTTTGTGTTGTAGATGAATCAGCAGCTCGATATAGATTACTAATAAGTGAAAAAGATTATAAATTTTCAAGAGTTCTACAATATGCTAAAAAGGTTAAAATAATAAATACAGAAGAAGAACAAGAACTTGAAATTAATAAAGCAGCTTTTTCAATAATGAAGAAAGTAGCAGCAGATATTGAAAAACCTGAACTTGTTAAACAAGCAGTAAAAGATTATCTAAAGAAAAATCCAAAGATGGTTGATAAAGTTGAAGATCTGTCTTCTGATGATATGAAAAGATTAACTGTAGCATCTATCCTATATGGTTCAAGTGGCGACCTTGATCGAGCAAATAGATTATCAAAAGCAATTCCATTGAAAAATATAACGAAAGCAGTTAAGAAAGTCAGTAAGCAATATGAAGATGACCTATTGAAAAAACATAAAAGCGAAGATTTATCAGATTCAGTTATAGTTCAGACTCAAAATGTTCCAAAACGAGTTGAAGATAAAACGCCAGAACATATCTTTGAGAAAAGAAAAATTGATTTTGAAACTAATTTACGAAAAGATATGACAAATGCGTTTAAAGTTTTGGAGAATAGAGATATACCACTTAAATTTGATTCTATATCAATAAAGGATAAACCACAAAGAGCCGGTGAAATTGAAAAAACAGATGAAGCGTTAGTAGCAATTAAATTAAAAGATAAATCAGGAAATTTACAAGAAGTCAATATAACAATTCCTAAAATTGATCCAGACACAGGAACTTTTAGAATTAACGGCAGAAAGAAATGTATGATAAATCAAATAGTCCTTAATCCTATAAGTTTCCCTAAAGCGTATGACTCAAAATTTGAAAGTTCATATTCAGGATTTCATATCTACAGTAAGAGAACAAAAAAGTTGAAATATCTAGAAGCTTATATGGGTTCATTTAAATTACCACTTGCTATTCTTCTATGTTATAGTTTTGGTTTTGAAGAAACTATGAAACAATACAAAATAAATTATAAAATAGTGGATGAAAAACCAGGAAAAGACGAAAAATTCACTCCAGTACCAAGTTCATATCTTCTTTTTGAAAATGTAGATAGTGATTTGAAAAAGGAAATTGTTGATTCATTTATTCATGCAAGAGTTAATGCTTACGAAATAGAAAAAGAATTCTTAACGAAAGATTACTTTAATGATTTAATTATTGAGATGACAGGTCGTGTGGATTCTACCTATTTGATTACAAATAATTTAGAAAATATTGTTGACCCTATTGTTAAACAAGTTCTTATTAATAAACAACTTCCATTTGAACTACCAATGATTATTCAATATATGGCCACAAAAGTTGTAGCAGGTTATGTTCAAGATCGAAATGATATTACTCATCAAAGAATTAGAAATTCAGAAGTTCTGGTTCATTTAGCTCAAAAACAATTACTTACAGCATATACTGAATATCGCCAACAATATTTAGCAGGAAACAAAGAAGCAAAATTAAATGTTCCAGAAGAAAAAGTTCTAGGCCAATTTATCAATCTAGAAATTGTACAAGATATGGAATATGCAAATCCAGTTGAAGAAATGGCAACTATAACAAAAATTTCTCCTGTTGGAAAAACAGTTGGTGGAATTCCAAGTAAACAAGCAGTTCAATTAGATGCTAGAAATGTACATCCAACATATTTTGGTAATATTGATCCATTAGATACATCTGAAAGTGAAAATGTTGGAATCACTCAACAACTAACTGTCGATGCATATATAACATCTGCACGTGGTCTATTTGGACAAAAAGATCTAAATGACAAAGAGAAATCTGGAATTCTTTCTACAAGTACATCTATGATACCATTTATTGAAAATAATGAGGGTGCTAGAATTATCATGGCATCAAATCAAGCAAAACAGATGCTACCTTTGAAGAATCCAGAACCGCCAATTGTTCAATCTGGTTACGAATCTTTATTAACAAATGTTTTATCTGATAGTTTTGTTAAACGATCTCCATGTGCAGGCAAAGTTGAAAGTGTAACATCAGATTATATAACAATTGCATGTACTGGAAAACGAAGACAAAAGATTGATATTACTCCTATACATTTGAAAGCAGGAACAGGAAAGAATACTCTAAGTACATTCAAACCTGTCGTAACAAAAGGGCAAACTGTAAAAAATAGACAGGTGATTGCAGAAGGCAGTGGAATCTCAGGAGGAACTATTTCACTTGGAAGAAACTTAGCATGTGCATATATGCCATATAAAGGATATAATTTTGAAGATGGTATTGTTATAAATGAAAGACTTGTAAGCGATGATAAATTAACTTCAATACATGGCATTGAAATTAAAGAAGATGTAAATAGAAAAGATAAAATTCCATTTATAGTTGATATAGGTACTGAAACTTCTAAAGGAGATCCGCTTCTAAAGAAAATCCCTGGTGATATTGATGAACTATTAGGTTATGATCAAGAAGAAAATGAAGATGTAGATACATATGATGGTCAAATAATAGTTAAGAGCCCCGGTGGTAAAATAGTTGATATTGATGTTTTTGCTAACATTGATATTGAAAGATTTCCTCTTTTGAAACCTTTAGTTGATAGAACAAACAAAAAATATAAAAAACCATCTAAACAAAAATTTACAAGTCGTGATGTAACAATTAAAGGTATTAAAATAATCTTTAAAATTGAACAGGAACTTAAGATTGGTTTAGGTGATAAATTATGTAACCGTTATGGAAATAAGGGTATAATCTCATTAATTGAAGAAGATAGATTAATGCCACGAACTCCGTGGGGCGATACAGTTGATATTGTAATGAATCCATTAGGTGTTATTAGCAGAATGAATATGGGTCAAATGTATGAGTTATATTGTGGTTTAATTTCAAAACATATTGCTAACTTAATTATAAAAGGTGCAAGTAAAAGCGATATAATAAAATTATTTTCAACTGTAATGAAATCTTTAGATACTTCTAATAATAATCAATTTTCAACACAGTTTATTAATAATTTCAAAAAGTTAAGTGATGCAAAATTTAAATTGATGGTAAATCAGATAAAACAAACAGGTTTTACGCCTATAATAATTCCACCATTTCAAGGACCTACATATAAGCAAATATTGGAAGCAATAAAGAAATTAAAATTACAAACTGCTTATCATTTGACTTTACCTGAGTATAATACAAAAACAAAAACTCCTGTACCGTTTGGTTATTTATATATTGCAAAGTTAGAACATATTGGGGAAATGAAAACTCATTCCAGATCAACTGGTCCTGTAACAGGAAAAATGCTACAACCAACTGCAGGTAAAAGACGAGAAGGTGGTCAAAGAATGGGAGAAGGTGATACATGGGCATTAGCTAGTTATAATTGTCCAACACTACTTTCAGAATTTTTTGGACCATTGTCTGATGATATAGTAACAAAAAATGAAATTATAACAGAAATCATACAAACTGGCGATGCAGATTTTAGACCACCAAAAGCATCTCCAACAAAAGATTTACTAAATGCTTATTTTACATCATTGATGTTAGGAGGATAAAATGTCTGAAAGATCTCAAGAAGAACTACTCTCAGTTATGGTTGAACCTCCCGGAACCGATGCAGATGAATTTGAGATTGAACAACGGTTTGATAAAGCTATCTATGAATCTAGTAAGATTGATGTAATTGATCATGTGGGTCATGAAGATTTTAAATATGTATGGTTAAATTCTAAAGATGATATTCAGTTTACATCTATTAAGCGTCAAGCAATTTTTGCAGAACAAATATTAGACAAAATAGTTGAGGTTTATGATTTTAGATTTCCTGTTAATATTTCATTAGAAAATCAATATGAGATTGATGATTTTTATGAATTTTTAGAATTTTTAGAATATAACAATACTATTTTTCTTTCATATGTATGGAAGATTTTAAAACCTGGTAATCTTCTAAAATTAGATGTGGAAAAATACTGTGAAAAAAATCCAAAGAAAATAATTGGTGAAGTAGAAGAACAAGTTGATGTTCATCCACAACCAGATTTAATAAAAACCTTTTTAACTAGTTGCTATAAGGAAGCATTTATAAATTGGTTTATTCAAAAAACAAAACGAAATTTATTCAATATACAAGTCGAGATAATAACTTAAAAAATTAGAACAAAATAAAAAATGAAGTAAGGAGAAGTTGAATGGCCGAAATAACAATTAAAGTGGGAAATGTAACAGTAGAAGCAAGCAGAAATGATTTAATGGAAATTTCTGAAACACCAGATGGCGTAGTTTTTAATTTCAAAGAAGGATTGCAAGTTTCATTTACAGATCCTTATATGCCATCATCTGCAAAACAGATTGTTAAGAACACTGCAGATTCAATAAAAGAAAAGAAACTCATTTTTGAATTAGATAATCCATCAGCACCAGCACGTGTTGATGCTACATAATCATTTTAACTGTTTATATCTATATATATAAATTATTGAAAGATTAGGAAAAGGTTGTTTAGTTTGTTTAATTCATTTTTAAATCAGAAGACTTAATGTAATTTCAGCGTGTTATGGTAACACATTACCCTGCTAAGGTAACGATGCGGTTCAAGTCCGCCTTATACATTTATTACTTCTGATTTCTTTTTTGATAGAAGACTTAATATAGATCCAGAATATGACATGTGGAATGTCTCATCCTTTACCGAGGGCTAATTCGGTACCATCGAATCTATATTTATAACTTCTGTCATTAACCTTGAATGGACTGAGTGTGATTTCAGCTGATCTTTGTATTATCTGATCACACTCAAATCCATTCTTATTGTCTTTAAAGGGGTTTATGGTTTTTATTTTCTAAAATTAAAAAAATAGGTGTATATGTATTTTACGTCGGAACCGAAAGGAGAAAAAATGAAACAGGTACAGAAAATTGATTCAGGTATTTTACAATTCGCTCCAAAAGGCGCTTTCTATGAAGGTGCATCAGATCAATTTAAAACCATTTTTGATATGTGGGTTAATCTATTTAATTATGATAGAACTCTATTTTGTCTGATAAGCCTTCTGAATGGAACAGGATTCTCCAAAGGTTCTATCGGACACCTTTTATTATCAAACCCACAATTGGGAAAAGAATTAATCCCAAAAGGTCTAAGTGTTGATTATGAAGCACAAGTAATCAAATACAATCTATGGAAAGAAAAAACACCAAGAGCTTTGAAAAATCTTTTAATGTTGGCTGGAAAAGAAAATACACATAGTAGACTTATAGATACTGCTAAATATGGGAGAAAAAGAGTTAATAATTCCAGAACTAGAAAAATAATTTTGGAATATATTTTTAACCGAGACCATGAAAGTCTAGATAATTTAGCAGTAAACTATAAAGGAAAATTAAAAAAGCTAATAAGACATGCTCTTGGAAATGTTGATCTTCACAAAATTCTTAGTGGAGACACTTATTTATTTGATAAATGGATTGGTCGTTATCATTCAAATGCTATGCCAGTTCTATTTTATCTTTTTGATCGAGATCTACAGAAAGATGTTGTATATACACATTATAAAAAAATACAACAAGTTCGGTTATTGAAAAAAGCTGCTATTGAAGGAGACGTTAAGAATTTCAAAAAATTAATGAAAGGACTTCCTGTTTTAACAGTAATGGGGTATCGAAACCTTTATAAAGTTCCTATTGAAAAAGAAGAGGTATATACCAAATCAACTATGTCTTCTCGTCAAAAATTGACAAGTGAATCAGCAGCTAAAAGGGCAGGAGCAGATATCAAGGTTAATTATAAAAAGCAAGATATATATGATTTATGGAAAGTATTCTTCCATAAAGTAAATACCCAAGATGAAGAAAACCTTGATAAAATATTCAGTGCCCTTGAATTTCAGGATAAGAAATTAGATAAAATTGATATGGGAGAAACAGTCATTATATTAGATTGTTCAGGTTCAATGCAAGGAAGTGAAGAACGACCACTACATCCTTTCTTAACAGCGATCTCAATTATATCAGTTATTGAGAATGTAAAAGAAGTGATTCCAGTTGGAGGGAAAGGAATTAGTCGGAAAACCAGCGATGGGACACAATATCTATATCCACAAGGTTCTACTAAATTATGGAAAGGACTTATTAAAGCTGTTTCTAGCGGAGTAAAAAATATTGTTGTCATATCTGACGGTTATGAAAATAATCTTAAGGGTATGTTTGAACATGTCTATGATGCTCTAAAGAAAAAAGGGAAAGAATTTGATCTGATTCATATTAACCCAGTATTTTCTGCAGATGCAAAAATGGGAACAGCAAGAAAGTTAACGAAAGATACTGAAGCATTACCAGTTACAGATTACAAATTTCTAGAAACCGAGTTATTATTTAACAGAATGTTAGAAAACAAAGATATGGTCAAGAAGTTATTACTAAATAAATACACAAAACTTATAGGAGGGTAAGATGGCATCAATCTTTGATTTAATCTCATTTGAGAATATTGAAGCAGATGAAATTCAAAATGATGATGAAATGACTGTCATTCCTTTAGTGGGTCCCAAGCTGGGTGATATTGCAAAACCATCAAGTTTGATATTTGAAAGAACAACAACTTATGGGAGTATGCAATTTCTCAATCAAGATAAAAAACCTGCGATTGTGCCATCACACTTCATGGTTAGGGGTCCTAGTGCTCAAGATCATGCTATGAGTGGTTCAGGCGTTGTTATAGGTAAGCAATCAAGAACCTTTAATGATTCATGTTGTATCGAACAATCTCAAGGCGGATATCTGAGATCACAAGGGAATGTACATGACGTTCTACCAATTACTTTAAGAAAAGCATTATTATCAAAAGCTTTACGTCATGAACAGTCATATCAAAAATTATGGCCAAGCATCACTGTATGGTTAGGAGGACTTAATTTATCAAAGTCAGGTCAAGCACATTTAAATTTCTTTTATAATGATAAAAATGTAAAAGAACACCTAGAACAGTTTGCTGCAGCTTTTGAACCTGTGCAAAATCAAATAGGTGCAATAATATTTTTCGGTAGAGATCCAGTTGGTTTTGAAATTATGTCTTCTCATGATCATTGGATGACATATTGGAAATATTTGATTAGAGGCTGTTATGGCGCAGAACTATTAAGACTTAAAATGTTGGGTAAAATAGCACCAACAGGGTTTCTACTACCAGAGTTATCAACCAGAATGAGTGAAGAAAAAATGAGCAAGACTCTTGAAACTTTCACCAATAAATTAACAAAAGAGATGGTTGAAATGGTCGGTAGTGTACCAATATTAAAAAGTGAAACAGTGGATTTAAATGGTCATGTTGAGACGAAGTTAATCACTACAGACAGGGGCGGCGGAGATGTTGTTTTACAAGATTCCAAACCTGTATATGTATCTTTAGTTCTGTAAAGGTGTGATTTATGTACAGTTCTGAATTAACAAAAAAGCAGTTAAAGAATTTGAAGCGAAGGATAGTTTCATTCATTTGGGAAACTACTCCGAGAAGAGTGATTGAATTAGCTCTTTTTTGTGGAATAAAAGTTCCAAAAGATTTAATTGATAAATATATCTCAGAGAAATAAAATTCTTTTTATGTTCTAACGAATATATTTATTTTCAAGGTTTAAAGGATCGCCCCAATCACAATGTGGTTGTCGGTAAATACTTTAAGAGTATTTGCTGATTATCCATATTGTGATTTGGTGGCGCATACCACCCTCTGAACCTTTTTTGGTCCAAAAAATATATTTAAGGAGTTGCTATGGAACAAGTTTCTACTGAGAAGTTTACAGAAAAACTTGGTATTGAAATTTATCCGATAACCATTGTTAAATTTCTACTTAATAAGAGAAGAATCTTATCATATTTTAAGAAAGCAACTGATGAGAATTTTGAAATACGTGTTAAATATTTTGTTGATCATTCAGATTGTATTCCCTGTAAAGAAAAGGAAGCAGACGGAGTTCTTTGCAGACAACACACTTCGATTAGCAGAGTATTAAATACAAATGAAGTTGCTTACGATTTAGATACAAATACATATTTCTATAAAAATGAAATATTCAGGATGGTTGGAAATAGACTAGTAATTGTTTATTGTCCTCATCCAAAACTTATTACCGGCGAAATTACAGATTCGAAGGTAAGAAAAATCAATCCAATAACAATTGAAGATCCAGAATTAACCACACTCCCTCAATATGAGAAAGTAAAAGAATTTATTTCATCAGAATTATTAGACCAATATATGAGATGCTGGTTTAATCATGAATTTTCAATTGTTACAATACCGGTTGACCGAAATGGTCAAAACTGGTGTCTAGTTCCAAATAGATAATAAGGAGGATTTTATTAATGTCAGGTTTTGAAGATTATGCTGATCTTGGTGGTACAGGATTTCACGGTGGAGGTGGAGAGCAAATAGCGCCAGAGGAAGAATTTTTCCATAGCGTTTATGTTTCTGCATCAGATCGAAAGAATCATATTAATATTGTTGAGAATTCTGGAAAGTTCCAAGTCAGAGGTGTGCAGTATAATTTAGATGAAGTTAATATGGTTATTACTCACACGAAAGAAGTTTTGGCTAAGATAAAGAGCACCAAAGGAAGAGATAATGTCGAGTGCTTCTCATTTAAAGAAGGTGCCCCACCTTGGTATGGTACAACTAAATTAGAGAATGGAGAACAAAGAATTTGTCCTCAAACATCTGCAGAACGAGCTGTAAATGATTTCTGTAGTGAGTGCCGAGCACAAATAATTGTCGCTGGAGTTTATTGTAAAGCAGATGGAACTCCAATATTAACAGATGAGAAGAAACCAATTTTCATCTTTATTAGGGGAAAAGGTATGAGATATAAAAATGTATCAGATTACCTTAATGACTTATACAACGAAGAAGATTTAACTCCTATTTTTGAACCTGTAACAGAGCAAAGTCAAGCGTTTGAAAAAGCAGTAGTTAATAACAAAAGATTCGTAACAAGAATTACCAAAACTGTTGAACAATCATCATTTGGTGGTAATGTTAATGTATTTGTATTAGACAGAGGACCAACTCTAGATGATAAGACAGTCAAACAAGTTTTAAAATTATCGAAACAAACACTCAAGAATTTCAATGAGAAATTTGATTGGTCTAAAAGACGTGGTGTTACAGGATATGGTTCTAGACCAGAAGGCGTTTTAACTGTTGATGAACCATCAGCACCTGAGACGAAAACAGAAGAAGTTACTACAGAAGCTAAAAAACCTGAGGGGGAATTTAGTTTCGACGACATTCAATTTTAACCTTTAAAATTTTGAAAGGAGTTACCAAATGTCAGGTGATGAAGCCAAAGAAGAAGCATTAAAATACCATGAACGATTAAACATTTCAGTTTTATCAATTGCAAGAATCAAAGAATTATTGAAGAATGACATTTTAGATACCATGAACGCATGGGAAACTGGAAGAGAAGTAGACAAGCAATGTTACCGGTTCATCGGCCCAGCAGGAGTTGGAAAAACTCAAATTTGTTATCAGATTGGGGAAGAACTTACGGAGGTTATATTTGGAGACTATAATAGAAAACATCCTACATCTCCCAAGCATTTTCATATTTTGATGATTAAAGCTCCAGTTCTTTCCCGAGATGATTTTATTATTCCATTCCCAGTTAAAGATAAAGATGGGAAGAACTTTTCATTCAAGATGCTTTATTCAGACTTTGTTCCAAAGAATCAAGAAACATGCGGTCTGTTTGTTATTGATGAATGTTCACGTGGTGACCATCAATTACAGCAATTGTTATGGCAAGTTCAAAATGAGTATGCAATTCATAATTTACAATTTCCAAAAGGGTGGTTTGTAGTATCAATTGACAACCCTGATGATTCAGAATATAGTATGGATAATTTAGAAGACGCTGCCGGATTAAGACGACAACTGCATCTATATGTTGAAGTCTCCGTAACAGATTTTTTGAATTATGCCATTGCTAGAAAGTTTCATCCATTTGTCATTGAGTTCATTCAGACTCATCCAGAACGTCTGTATGATTTTCAATCTCAAAAAGTAGGTTCTGTCTATTCAAATCCTGCTAGCTGGGAGAAATTATCAGATCATTTATGGAAGATGGAATTGAGAAGAAAACGAATTGATTTTGAAGAGATTGAACATAAAGCATCAGGTCTATTAAATACACATATGGCACAGTTGTTTATTGAATTTGCACGAGATCAAAAAGATATTAATCCAAAAGATATATTCTTTAAATTTAATACAGTAAAACCAAAGATTGATGAACTATTGAAAGAAAATAATATGTCCAAATTGGGTGAGTTAATGGTTGGTTTCTGTACATTCATGACAACTTCAATGCCGGAATATAATAAAGAGCAGTTAGATAATGTTCTTAAATTCTTGTTAATGATGCCAGTGGATACATCCGCATTATTTATTTCACAGATTGATGGTTTTGATAGGTCATCACCATCATTCAAATATATGACTCAAATTCACTTGTCATTACTACAAAAGTCTAAGAAATATAAGACGGAATTCTATGACCCAATTGTAAAAGCTGGTGAAGGAAGAGTCTAATGGAATATGAAGACCAGGCAGAAAGATTAAAAAATCTTGTTGCAAGATTTGTATTAAAATACAACTATTGGGGATATCTGTTTTCTCGTGTTCGCAGACGCCCTATTAAACAACTTCCATCAATTATGGGCGTTGGAGCTGAACCTGATGGAACAATATCGTTAGCATATCAACCTGATCTCTTAGCAAAAACTGATGATTCTGTAGTTGCAAGAGTTATTGAACATGAAGGTTTGCATTTATTGAATAAGCATATTCCAAGATTAATAAGAATTCTGGCTGATGAAACAGATCCATTAACCAAAAAAAGTAAAAGTAATATCTGGAATATTGCTGCAGATTGTGTTGTAAATACACAAGCTAACATAAAAGATGGCGAAATTGTTATTGACGGAAAAGAATATCCAGTATGCCTACCTGAAAAATATGACTTAGAACCAAATAAAGTTACAGAGTATTATTATCTAGAACTCTTAAAGAATGCAAAAAAGGTTGAAGTACCAATGGCTGGTATTGGAGATCATGGAAATTGGGCAGGCGGAAATTTAAAGGGCGTTGCTGATTTGAGTTCGCTATCACGAAAAGTAGATCAACATGTTCGTCGTATTATTAAAGAATCTGTAAAATCATTTAATAAGGAGAGAGGCAGATTACCAGCACATGTGGCTGATTTGATTCAAGGTGCCTTAGAACCTCCAAAAGCTCCATATTATCAGATCATAAGAAAGCTAGTAAGGGGAAGCAGATTTAGTAAATTTAGAAGATCCCCAACAAAAATTAACAGAAAAAGAACTTATTCATTTGTTCTTGGAGAAGATGTTATACCACAGATTTCTCCATTTCCTGGTAAAACTCGTGATTTCACTTTTGATATTTCAGTGTTGCTTGATACTTCAGGAAGTATGAGTGTAGATGATATTAAAGAAGGTCTTTCAGGAATAAAAAATATTATTGAGAAAGATCGATATTGTCATACCACAGTTCTTGAAGTTGATGCTGGAGTTGAGAAAGAATATACAGTTCGTAAAGTTCGTGATATCCAATTCAATGTTAAAGGCCGTGGAGGAACAACTTTAGGTCCTGGTTTATTCAGAGCCAAAGAATTAGATTGTGATGTTTGTCTCGCTTTTACTGATGGATATACCGAGAATATTAATGAATACGCAAGGAGACTATTACCAAAGAAAATTATCTGGGTAATAAATCCTAATGGAACAGCACGAAATGTCAATAAAACAGGTTTCGTTGTGAGGATATAATTATGGATCCAATTGTTTTAATACGTCTCTTTCGTTTTATAGTTCTTGCATTTATGTGGATGCTAGTATGGCAATTGGTTGTGATAGCAGGTGTAAATCATGACCAATCTTTATTGATAATGGCAGTTATATGTGCAGGTTTGTTATGTATGCGTATAGCTCCACCATTTCCATACGTCAAGCAAGAAACAAATCCAGAAGATGAAGATCAAGAGGAAGATCAGGAAGAAAAATAAATACTTAACCGACTCGCTCTTTAATAATTTGAGCGAGTCGGTAATTAAATAGGTGTAAATATATGGCAAAGTATAGTGCTAAAGATGTTCGTGTATTAAAAGAAATTGAGCATATCCAACTCAATCCAGGGATGTACATAGGGGAAACTCAAACACCTACACATTTGATTGAGGAAGCTCTGGATAATGCGCTTGATGAAGCATTAGCAGGTTATGCAAAAATAATTGCTGTTGTTATCAATACAAAAGATAATGTTTATGCAGTTTTAGATTCGGGTCGTGGAATTCCAATTTCAGATAAAACACCCGTTGTTATTTCATCAAAAATGTTCTCTGGAGCGAAATTCCAAGATAAAAAATCAGCATATCAAATCAGTTCAGGATTACATGGAATTGGTCTTGTAGCTGTAAATGCTTTAAGTTCATTTTATAAAATTGAAGTTTATAGAAATAAAAAACGAGCAATTTATGAATTTAATAATGCAAAATTAAATATATCCAGAGTAACAAAATATACTGATCAAATTCCGTTTTCTACAAAAATTGAATTTAAACCATCAAAGAAATTTTTTGAAACACTACTTCCAGATTTGGATCGAATTAGAAAACGGTTAACTACAGCTTCAGCAGAAATGCCAGACGATGTAAGTTTTGTGTTAAGTGTTGATGGCAAACAAGAAGTATTTAAATTAGACAAAAAAACACATTTCGCAAAAAATTGTCTGACTTCAAGAAATAATATAAAATTAACTAATCTTAACTCAGAAAAAGAACCAGAGAAATTTGATATAATATTTACTTATGAATCAGGAGGGCCAGCTTCTCCTAAGATAATTTCTTCAATTAATTTATTACCTGTTGACTTAGGAGGCACTCATGTAAATTGTTTTTATGATTTACTTAAGTCATTCTTTATTGCAAAAGGTAAAAAATATGATTTCAAATTTCAACCGAATGATGTATTATATAGATTGAGAGCATATTTAATGCTTAGTTTAATTGAACCAAAATTTTCAGGTCAAACAAAAGACAAATTAACCAATCGAAAAATAGATTTTGATAAATTCTTTAAAGATTTTAGAGCTCAACTTGAAGACTTCGCTCAAAATGATGAAAAGAAACTAGTTGATTATCTTGAGAGATTTCAAGAGTATAGAAGAAAAATTGATGCAAAAAGATTACAAGTTAATGGAACTGGAGGAAGAAGAGCTTCAACAAAATTCACTAAATTGAGAGATTGCACAAGTCGAATGGGTGAGTTATATATTGTTGAAGGTGAATCTGCAGGTGGTTCAATTATTCAATCAAGAGACCCACGTATGCATGCCATTCTCCCACTAAAAGGGAAAAGTATTCCTAATATTACAACCAATAAAAATATATTAAAAAATAAAGAGGTTGGAGAATTAATAATGGCGATGGGTACAGGAATTGGTCCTCAGTTTGATTTATCAAAGTTAAGATATGATAAAATCATATGTGCTACAGATGCTGATTCTGATGGTTCTCATATTGCTTGTCTAGTAAGTATGGTTATGGCAATATTAGTTCCTGAAATTGTTAAAGCAGGAAAATATTATATAGCACAAACTCCTTTATTTGCTATTAATGAGAAGAAAACATTTGTACCATTATGGGGTGAATCTGAAGTTGAAAAAGCTAGAAAGAAAGAGCGAAAGATACAACGATATAAAGGACTTGGAGAAATGAACCCTTCACAATTGAAAGTTTGTTTATTAGATGAGAAAACACGAAATTTAATGTTAGTTTCTTATAGTGATAATATAGATGAGTTGATAAAATTATTTTCAAGTGCAGAGGAAAAAAGGAAATTGGTAGGTGGTTAATTATGATTAAATGTTACTGGTGTGATAAAGAAGCTGAAATAAAAGACTATAGAGAAATGGATGGAATAGTCCATAAATTGCCTAGTTGTAAGGAATGTT
>Ga0180432_10005990_pt1 | contig 15970 bp, 14 predicted proteins | sample SS_ome_10_FD_132414 | JGI IMG/M metagenome (GOLD analysis project Ga0180432, IMG submission 132414) | Hypersaline lake sediment archaeal communities from the Salton Sea, California, USA - SS_1_MS_2 metaG | ecosystem: Environmental > Aquatic > Non-marine Saline and Alkaline > Hypersaline >... | reverse complement strand
GGCAGTTTGGCTCGTCGTGCGCACCTTCCGTGCGCTGACACGGCGATGAATCGCCGACTACGAACGGAACATGACATTGTCAATGTAGGAAGTCAACGCGACGGAGGGTAGCACCTGGGTACCATTGACGTCAGTACTTACCTGGTATAGAATAGGGCTGCGAAGACGAGCGTCGTCGCGACCCACCCAAACAACACATATCGGGAGTGAACCATGAAAAACAGATGTAAGTCTCTTGGCCTTCTCGTTGTCCTCTTGTTGCTGATTCTCGGCCCCGCCCTGCCGGCTCAAGCCACACGGCCCGTTGAGCCTCCCTCACCCGCCACGTGGTCCGGTGACCTGACTACCCCTCAGCTGATCGAGGCGGCGTTGGCCCGGGGCGAGATCGACCGGGAGACGGCCGATCTTTACCTGGCCTACGCCCTGGGGGACTACGGAAAGCTGCCAGCCCAGTACCGCAGTGAGGCTCCCTGGAGCGGCACGTTGTCCCTGCTGCGACTACGGGAGGCGGTTCGGACCATGCGGGCCGGCCCCACGCGAGCCAAAATCGAGGCGCTCCTGACCGGCTCCTGCAGTACCTCCAGCACCTCCCTGCCCAGCACGCACAACTCGACCCACTTTCACATCCAGTATAACACGATTAGCGGGGGGTTGGACGTCAATGCCTATGCCAACTCGCTGGAGACGGCCTGGAGCACCGAGGTCACCAGCTTCGGCTGGGCGGCGCCCCCGGTGTTGAGCAGTAATCCGCCCCCCGGCAACCGCTACCACGTGCGCATCGATGACACGCTGAGCGGTGGCCTGTACGGTTACGTCAGCAGTAGTGGCGACCACGCGGGTCTCGTGGGAGATAACCCCAACACCGCCTGGAACGACTCGGACGCTCGGGCCACATGTATGGTACTCAACGCCGATTACAGCGGCTTTCCCGGCACCGCGCAGAACGCCCTCGACGCCACCACCGCGCACGAGTTCAACCATTCGATCCAATTTGGCTACGGTGCGCTCTCCGGCTCCAACACGCCCGACACTGGCCTGGTGGAGGCCGCCACCACCTGGATGGAGGACGAGGTCCAGGATGACTCCAACGACAATTACAACTACCTGTGGCCTGACTTCACGGAGTGTCTGGGTGAGTTGCCGTACAATGGGAGCGATGAGTACCGTCACTGGATCGACGTCCGGGGCATGGTCGAGCGGTACGGCACTACCAGCGCCGGCGGCTCGGAAGACGTGATGCAGGACTTCTGGGAGGGGATCAGCCAGGGGACCGGCATGTTGACCGCCCTGAACGCCGCCCTGGTCAGCCAGGGTACCACCCTGGCGGACGCCTACCACGCCTACGCCATCGCCGTTAAGTTCAACAAGACCTGCGGCGGTGGCTACGCCTATCCATACTGCTTCGAGGAGGCTGCCGGCTACGTTGCCCTTAAGGGGGCCACCGCCGTCCACGGCACGATCTCCGCCGTGGGACAGAATTACAGCGGCAGCATAGGCGACAACTACGCCACGAATTGGGTCAGCCTGCCCTCCAGCGGCGGCCCTTACACCGTCACTCTTCAGAACACGAGCGGCGGCCAGTTGCGCGGCAGCGTGGTCTGCGACACCGGTGCGGGGTTGGACATCACCCCCTTCCCCTCCATAGACAGCACGAGTTCGATCACCGACTTCGACCCCTCCGGCTGCAGCAGCGTCGTGGGCGTCGTGACCAATCAATCCCAGACCAGCGCCAACCCCTCCTCCTGCGCGACCCGCAGCTATATGCTGAGGACGGATGGTGTTGAGGAGTCCTACTACACCGTTTTCCTGCCCATCGCCCTGCGGGTCCCACCCCCGGGTCCCACGCCGGGCTACTGGAGCGGCAGCGGGGTGGAGCTTTACGTGACCACGGATCGGGCGTACGTGGATGATTTTGCCCTCAGCGGCGTCTACGTCCCTGGCTGTGGTACTTATAAGATCACTCATGGGGCCCAGGAGCCCATCTCCGACGATGAGTTCTCCTTCACCGGGTCCTTCTACGCCGATGGTGAGTTCAGCTCGGAGACGGCGGTCAGCGGTCAGGCCGGGCTTGACTACTTCTACATCTCGGGCTGCGGCTACGTCAGCGGCGGCCCATGGGCGTGGAGCGCTACGTGGCAGAACGATTCTCAGCCCAGGTTGCTATCCGCCAAGGTCGTGGCGCCGGAGTCTGTGGAGGGTGTAGCGCCGGAGGAGGGCCTCTATACGGCGACCCGCCTGAAATAGCCACTCTTTATGGTAACACTTTAGTCTTGTGAGCAAGCTCCAAGCCACCGTCCCGGGGGCATCCCTCCCGCTCGCGGGGGGGGGACTGAGGGGGGGCAGAGAACTGCTTCAGAGGTGCCTGCCCTGAGCCTGTCGAAGATGACGTCTTGTCGCATGGGCCGCCCCCGAGACGGTGACTGAGAGTTTCCGCTCAGATTGAGGTTGATGAACGCTGATCTTGGTCAAATCACCTGCGAGAATCTGCGTTGATCTGCGTCCTGACTAACTCGTCGGTTTGAGGCGAAGCTTCGCCAGACGGTCTACGTCTCTTCGCGTAGAATGGTATGGATTTTGTCCAGCGACTGTCGTAAGCGATCCGGCAGGTCCTCTGCTCCGTAATCGACGGTCACCTCCTTGATCTCCCCCTCGTGATAGACGGTCAGCTTCTGCGCTGGACAATCGGGGCACTTGTCGCAGTCAGGGCATTCTTGGGGGGGGACGAAGTGAGCGCGCAACTGCCAGAAGTCCGGCGACTCGACCAGGTCGAACAGCTCTTCGACCTGGGACGCCGGCACCTGCCACTCCGTGCCGTCACCTGAGATCACGTACCCCGTGCGATAGATGGTCCACTGCTCGTCTCCCCGCTGGTACACGACGATCGTGCCGGGAAACGCCGCCCGGCGGCCGTCGAGTGTCGTCTCCTCGCCGGCAGGAATGGGCGTTGGCAGGGGGCTGTCGGCAGCGGGAGTCGCCAGGGGGCTCTCGGCCGCTTTAGTAGCGCTGTCTGCGGGCGTGTCCTCTTCTGCCTCTGTCTGTGCCTGTAACTCCGTCGGTGCCACCGTTGGTTGCTGAACGACCGGTTGCTCGGTGAGCGGTGTCGATCCCGCCGGTCCGCAGGCCGTGAGTATAGCCGTCAATACGATAAGCGAAGTCACCAATGCTCTCATCTCTCTCCTCTCTGTCGATTCTGTCGGAACGACCACATTCAGTGTCGTGCTCCATGATATAGACGTGTGACCGATAAAAAAAGTTCCGTTGGCGGGGCCAAACCTTCCCCTTACTTTCCCTCCGCGCATAAATCGGATATACTATATAGCAACAAGGGTGTTCTTGGCAATAGGATACAACTCCTATTGACATCGTTCCAGTACACCGGTAGAATGAAGTGAACGGAGGGTGGAGGCGATCTTTTGTGGTTGCCCTGGGAAGTCAGGGACATCCAGGTTTTGGGTTGAGGACGGGACTATGGACATCTCAAATCTGCGCTGGTGGGGATGGGGCACACTTGACCACGGCTACTCGCTGAAGGACCGCCCCGCCTTCTGGCCCACGCTTCAGGAGTGGCTGGTACTGCCTGACGAGGCCATCGAGCGTGAAACCCCTCCCGTCGCTCTTGAGGAGATAGCGCTGCAGCCGCCGCGCATGGATGACCCGGTGCTTTCCTCTCTGCGGAAGCTGTTGGGCCAGGAGTTGGTGCGCACGGATAAGAGGGCGCGCGTCGAACACGCCTATGGCAAGTCCTACCGGGACCTGATACGGTTACGCGCGGGTCATATTCCCCATCCTCCCGACGTCGTCGTCTACCCCGCCGACCAGGGCCAGGTTGCCTCCCTGCTGGCGTGGGCCGCCGACCGCGATATCGCGGTCATCCCCTTCGGCGGAGGAAGTTCCGTTCTTGGAGGGGTTGAACCGCTCGACAGCGAGCGCTCCACGATTGTGCTCGACCTGGCCCGGTTGGATCGGGTGGTCTCGGTCGACCCGGTCTCGCGCACGGCCCGCATACAGGCCGGCGCGACCGGCCCGGAGGTGGAGGCTCAGCTCAACGCGCGCGGCTTCACTCTGGGTCACTTTCCTCAGTCGTTCGAGTTTTCCACTCTCGGTGGCTGGATCGCCACCCGCGCCGCCGGTCAGAACTCCATTGGCTACGGCAAGATCGAGACGCTGACCCAGGCTGTCCGGGCTGTCACCCCTGTCGGTATCGTCGAGACGAAAGACACACCCGCCACCGCCGCTGGCCCCAGCCTGCTGCGTTTGCTCGTTGGCTCTGAGGGTACCTACGGTGTCATCACCGAGGCTACGATGCGCATCCACCCTTTACCGGCCACGAAGGACTACCGAGGCATCCTGTTCCACGGCCTGGAGGACGGCGTCTCCGCCTTCCGCGACTTGATGCAGAGTCAGGCCCTGCGTCCCTCCATCGTCCGCCTGTCGGACGCACCCGAGACGGCGGCCCAAGCCGTGATGAGCCACGAGCATCATGGTCTGCGTCGATTGGCTGACACCCTGACCGAGCGGTACCTGAGCGCACGGGGGTATGATCTGACGGAGGGCAGCACCTTGATGCTGTTGGGCTTCGACGGGGATACTGAGTGGACCAGTCACCAGTGGAACCTGGCGTTGGAAATATGCGGTGACCACCAGGGGCTTTCGCTGGGTCGGGCCGTGGGTCGCTCGTGGATGCGCGAGCGATACGCCCAGCCTTACCTGCGCGATACGCTTCTCGGTCACGGGGTGATGGTGGACACGCTGGAGACCGCTACGACCTGGTCGAACCTACAACGTCTCTACCAGGCCATGGTTACCGCGATGAAGGCGACGATCGCCACCACCGGAGGTGGGCCAGGCTACGTATTGACCCATATCTCTCACGCCTATCCGAACGGTGCCTCGCTCTATTCGACATTCCTGGGCCGGCAGGTGCCCGACCCTGATCCATTGATCAGGCAGGCCCAGTGGCGGGCGGTCAAACAGGCCACCACGGAGGCCATATTGGCTGCCGGTGGCACGCTGACCCACCACCATGGGATCGGTCGTGACCATGCTCCATGGCTCAAGGAGGAGGTGGGCCGGATAGGATTGCGGGCACTGCGGACGCTCAAACAGACGTTTGATCCCATCGGGATCATGAACCCTGGCATTCTGTTGCCTCTCTCATGAGTCAAGAGCTCCCTTTTTCCGCCGCTACCCGCCGGGACAACGTGGAACGCCTGGCGCAGGAGGAGTTTGACCTGCTGATCGTCGGCGGGGGCATCACGGGGGTGGCGATAGCCCGTGATGCGACTTTGCGCGGCTTCCGCACCGCTGTGGTTGAGAAGGACGACTTTGGCAGCGGGACCAGCAGTCGCTCCACCCGGCTGATTCATGGGGGGATCCGCTACCTGGAGTACGGCGAGTTCAAGTTGGTGTTTGATGCCTGTACCGAGCGCCGGCTGATGCGCAGAATCGCCCCCCGCCTGGTACGCCCCTTACCTTTTCTGTACCCACTCTATCGGGGACAGAGACCGGCGCCGTGGAAGCTTCGCGCCGGAATGATCCTGTACGACGCGCTGAGCCTCTTCCGCAACGTCCAGAATCACCGCTGGTTGCGTCCCCCGGAGGTGCGGCGGCGCGAACCGCTGGTGGCTGGACGGGGGTTGCTTCGTGCGGGCCGATACTACGACGCCCAGGTGAACGATGCCCGCCTGACGTTAACGACTGCCAAGGCAGCCCATTTCCGTGGCGCGGTAGCAGTTAACCACGCTCGCGTGCTGGGCTTGATCAAGGCCAAGGGCCGCGTCGTCGGGGCCAGCGTCCGGGATGAGGTCGACGGACGGGAGATTGAGGTCCGGGCCAAGGTCGTCGTCGGCGCCGCTGGCGTCTGGACGGACGATGTGCTTGAGTTGGACGAGCAGCATCAAGATCCGATGATCCGCTCCACCAAGGGGGTTCATCTGTTGATCCCCAGGGCGCGGTTGTCCAGCCAGCACGCCGTCATATTCAGCGTTCCTCGCGACAGACGGCATGTGTTCCTCATCCCTTGGGGCGGCTTCGCTCTCATCGGCACCACCGATACCGACTACCAGGGCGACCTGGATAGCCCGGCGGCCACTTGTGCCGACGTCGAATACCTATTGGAGGCGGTCCGCCACACGTTTCCTGGTGCACAGATTGAGCACGATGATGTCATCAGCACGTTCGCGGGTCTGCGTCCCCTCGTGTCCGCCTCTGGCAGTCCATCCGCGCTCTCTCGTCAGCACGTGATCAGGGAGACTCCGTCTGGTCTCATCGTCATCGCTGGGGGTAAGCTGACCACCCATCGGCTTATGGCTGAACAACTGACCGACCGGGTTCAGAAGAAGCTGTCACGGGAGTTTGGGGTCCACGTCCGGTCTGAATGCCGTACCAGGGAGCCCCTGTTGGGAGCGCAGATCGAACACGTTCGGGTGGGCGGGGTAGACGAGGCGGTGGCCAGGCGTTTGCTGAGCACCTACGGAAGCGATGCTGCCTGGGTGCTGGCCTATGCGGAGGAGAATCCCAGCCTGGGCCAGCGTATAATCCCGGGTACCCCCCACCTGATGGCAGAGGTTCTCTACGCTGTGCAGCACGAGATGGCACTGACTCTGGGCGACGTGCTCATTCGGCGCACCCACGTGATCTATGAAGCGAGAGATGGTGGCCTGGGACGGGCCCGCGCCGTAGCCGGGTTGATGGCCCCGCGCCTGGGGTGGGATGGGGAGGAGATCGAACGCCAGGTGAACGCCTACGCCGCCCAGGTGGCCCTCACGCAAGGGTGGAGAGAGTCGGGGTCGACGCGTTAGAGCGGCGAACGGGCCAGGGTGCTTCTATGCCTGCCATCGTCTCGTGCGCGTCCAAGCGCCGGGCGGATGTTGCCCCGAATCCACTTTCAAAGTATAATTCCGATCGTTATGTCTTTCATCACGGCGGGATAGCGTAGAGAGGGTACCTATGGAGATCACGTGGTACGGGCAGACGTGCTTTCGGTTGAGTGAGCGAGGGAGGGCCACTGTCGTAACGGATCCTTATCCCCCGGAGATTGGCCTTACCTTGCTCCGTTCCCGTGCCCATATCGTCACTGTGAGCTACGATGACCCGCGGTGTCGCTATACGTCCGGTCTGCGGGGGCCGTTCAGAGTTCTTGACGGCCCTGGTGAGTATGAGATTGGGGGTGTGTTTATCACAGGCATCGCCACCTTCGCCGACAACAAGCGAGGTGCGTCGCGGGGCCTGAATACGATATTCACGTTTAACTTCGATAGCCTGAATGTGTGTCACCTGGGCCGTCTGGGACACGTGCCGACCCAATCTCAGGTGGAACATCTGGGCGCCGTGGACGTTTTGTTGGTGCCCGTGGGGGGGGGCGGGAGCCTCAGCCCCGCTCGGGCTTCCGAGGTCATCAGTCTCTTCGAGCCGGGGGTCGTCGTCCCTATGTATTACCGGGTTCCAGGGCTGAAGGTCAACCTGGGTACGTTGGGCCGTTTCTTGAAGGAGATGGGCCGGGAGAAGGCGGATAGCCAGGACGCGCTTCAGGTCAGCCGGACTGGACTTTCGGAAGAGACGGAGATTGTTGTGCTGGGACATAAATCACGCAATGGAGGGTGAGATGCGCAAGCTCTGCTTGTTTGGTGTCGTCCTGCTCATGGCGTTGGCGCTGGCTGCCTGCCAGAAAAAGGGGGCGGGTCTGGATGGTCTGCTGGAATCGGGGGCGGCTCATCTGGATGCTGGTGAGTACGCCGAGGCCATCACCGATCTGAAGGCCGCTGTCGAGATGGATCCAGGGAGCAGCGAGGCCTATTTCCTGTTGGGGCAGGCTTACAACCGGACAGGTGACCTGCTGAAGGCCCAGGAAGCGTTTAGCACGGTGCTGGCGCTTGATCCGGGCAACGCTGCTGCCCATCATAACCTGGGCGTGACGTATTTCCAGCTACAGGATCCGCGCTCTGCCGTGGATGAGTTTCAGGCTGCGTTGGATGTGGACCCTGATGACCCTGAGACCCATTATCAGCTCGGCGCTACGTACCTAGTGCTTGCGCTTTCGGGAGGTGACGCCATGAGCTCGCCCGATCTGCAACTCTTGGAGCAGGCGGTCGCCGAGTTTGAGGCCGCGTTGGACCTGAGGGAGAATATGCCTGAGGCGCTCATCGGCCTGGGCAACATCTATATCCAGCAGGCGGATTACGCAGCGGCTATCGAAGTGCTGCAGCAAGCGGTCGAAGGAGCGCCGGAGTCGCCCGAAGCGTATTATGCACTAGGGGAAGCGTATGCCCGGAGTGGGGATACGGCCGGGGCTTGTGAGGCGTATGATCGGTTTCTGACCCTTGACCCGCCGCAGACGTGGCGAGTCCAGGGCGAGCAGACGATGGAATCCCTGGGCTGTCCGTAGCGATCCACACCATCGGGGAAGCCTTGACGATATTTGACGATGGAGGAGTGAGTGAGTAAGCAAGAAGGAGTAAGGATGTTTAAACTTCTCATGTCCTGGAACATCCGACCGGGCCGCGAAGACGAGTACTTCGAGTTCATCATCCGGGAGTTCGGACCGCGGCTGGTTAAACTTGGGGTTCGGCCGACCGATGCCTGGTACACTCAGTATGGTGAAGGCCCACAGATCCTGACGGGCGCCGTTGCGGAGGGGATGGAGAACTTGCAGAGTGCGCTTGCTTCGGGTGAATGGCGCAAGCTGAAGAAGGAACTGCTCACCTATGTCACCGATTACCGACAGAAGATCGTTCGCGCCAGCGGAGGGTTCCAGTTGTAGGAGAGCGAAGGCGGAGCAATGGCTCTGGCTAGGAAAGACGCCGACGTGGCTGGTGTGGCCACATCCGGTGATTGGGCGACCATGAGAGGGCGCCCCCATTTTATAGGCTGACTACTCGCTCTTTTCGCCTTTTGTGCTGCTCTCTTTGGCAGCGGACTTGTTCTCGCTTGAGGTGTCCGCTCCCTTGTCCGATGATTTGGAGTTCCCGGGCACGGCGGTGGATGACTTGGCCCGATTGTCGGTGACGTAGAAGCCCGAGCCTTTGAAGATGATGCCCACTGGATGGATCAAACGGTGCACCTTCCCTCCGCACTCGGGACAGGTCTCCACTGGGTCGTCGCTGATGTGCTGCCGGCGCTCGAATCTCACGCCACAGTCTTCACATTGATACTCATATAACGGCATTGCCTCACCAACCTCTCATAGGTTCGTACTGACGGGCTATTATACCGCGAACGACTCGCTTATGCAAGCGTCGCTGGACGGAGCACACGATCATATTTACCTCTCCCCTCATCTGGACGACGCTGTGCTCTCGTGCGGAGGGCGCATGTGGCAACAAGTTCAGGCCGGCGATCGCGTACTGGCGGTGACGTTCTTCGCCGATGCTCCTGCTCCAGGTGCGCCGCTCTCACCGTTTGCCCGGGAATTACACGCCCGTTGGGACCGTTCAAGCGGCACGACCAACAGGCGACGGGAAGATGTGGCGGCGCTATCCGCTCTGGGGGTGGGGGCCATCCATTGGCCTTACGCTGACTGTATCTATAGACAGGCTCTCGACGGTCGCTTTCTCTATGCCAACGAGGAGGCCCTGTGGGGGGAAATACACCCTGAGGAGGAGGGATTGATCGAGGAGCTGGTGTGCCGCCTGGCGGCCTTGCCTCTGGCGCGGGGGGGAACGGTGTACCCCCCCTTGGGTGTCGGTCACCACGTGGATCACCGAATTGTGCGCCGTGCCGCAGAGTTCTCTCAGCGTACGCGGATCTACTACGAAGAGTTTCCCTATGCAGAGGATCCACAGGCGGTGCAGGCGGCGCTGGCACAGAGGCCCGGGCTGGCGCAACTGGTCCACATCTCTGAGGAGGCTCTGGAAGCCAAGATCGCCGCTATCGCCCGCTACCGCTCGCAGCTCAGCACCTTCTGGGACGGCACAGCCGAGATGGCAGCGGCGGTGCGAGCGTTTGCCGAGCGGACGGGTGGCGCTGGCCCGGCGGAACGATATTGGCAGCTTGATGTACTCTGATTGTAAGGTCCCCGCAGTTACCTCGACAGGAATGGAACGATGAACTTGAACAGGCAGTATACGTCCAGCGCCGCCAGCCCGGTAAAAAGGGTGGCCGCTGTCCACGGCTGTATCTGCCCTGGCAACACCTTCACCAGTCTGTTCAATCCCAGGGCGGCCGCTGTGCTGAGGGGGATGAGGGCCGGGAAGAGGTAGCGTCCCTGGTGCTGGACAAAGGTCAAGTTGTATCCCAGGAAGGCGAGAACGGTGAGGAGGCAGGAGACCAGTAGCAAGAGCAGTCTGGCGCGCTGGGTGGGGGTTAGCTCAGGACGACGACGATCGAACAGCCACCCCAAGAAGCCCGTGCATAGGAGGGCGACGAGCAGCGTCAGACTCGCGTAGATACGGGCGGGGAGCACGACCTTCATCCAACCGAATTGTCCCCAGAAGCTCCGGAACGTCGTGCCGACCAAGCGGCTCAGCAGACCGCTCCAGCCATAGAGGGACAGCCACTCGGAGGAACGTGGCTGTTGGGCCACAATCTCGTTGTGGCGCGTCCACCCCAGGGGATCGAGCCAGCCGTAGGTGAGGCCGTTGCGCATAAACCAGGGTGTGGAAAGCGCCAACGCCGGGATGAGCATCCAGGCCAGTTGCCTCGCTGCCCACCCCCACGTCCGGCGCTCCTGATGCCGGCGGAGGATAACCGCGAGGGCGGCCACGCCGATGACGGAGTAGCCTGTCGTCTTGGTCAGCAACACCATCCCCAGCAGCAACCCGATCGGCCATGGTCGGTTGCGATCCCTGTTGACGTAGACCACCAATGCCCATAGCGTGCCTCCGACGGCTAACTCCGCCAGCGCGTCGTTGTTTACGCCGGCGGTCATCGCTATGTGTTGAGGGATAAACGCCACGAAGGCGGCTGCCATCGGCGCCAGCTCGGGTTGCTGTGGGAATATCGTCCGCACCGTCCCAAAAGCGACCGCCAGCAGCCCTGCCCCCAATGCCACCGAGAGCAGTCTCAGAGGTAGCACCGCGCCACCGAAGAGCAGATATAAGGGAACGGCCAGCAGATAGTAGAGCGGCGGCTGGTGGTCCTCATACTCCAGGGGCTCGACGGGAAGCTCCGGTGGAAAATCCAGATGGGTCAGTTGGCTCAGCAACTCCTGATCGTAGTCGCCTGACTCCAAGACCGGTAGCCTGTGGCCCTCGGCCAGCGCGCGGACGTAGTTGTAATGTGCGGGCTCGTCGGGGACCTGCCACGTCGGGGTGAAGATCGCGTACAGGATGCCGATCGCGACGTAGACGGCGACGATGGCGCTTAGGGAGAGGCGGGGCAGTCGGCTGTGGTTCATAGGGGCTATTCTACTCACATAGGGGCCGATTGGCAAGCGCCACTTGCCCCCTGCGGATGCGATTCCCCCCTGAAACGTTGCCCAAAGGCTTGACAGAGGTCGATTTCCGTGCTATAATGTGAACGGTCACGGGAACGGTCACAACACAGGAGGACGGGAGAAGATGAAGAAAAAGGTAACCATACGGGATGTCGCTGCCGAAGCGGGGGTCTCTTATCAGACGGTGTCGCGTGTGATCAATGACAGGCCCGATGTGGCAGAGGAAACCCGCCAGCGTGTATGGCAAGTGATAGGGGAGCTGGGATATCAGCCCAGCGCCATTGCTCGCGGTTTGGTCTCACAAAGATCGTATACCCTGGGGTTGATCACGGCTAATTTCAGCGATTATTTTTTCACCCAGGTCATCGTGGGGGCCGAGGTGGAGGCCAGAAAGCACGGTTACTTCTTTATGCTATGTAGCACCGAGCGCAACCCCGACGATGAGCCCGAATACCTGAGATTGCTGACTGAGAGGCAGGTGGATGGTATCCTCTTCGCCCGCCCCAGCACGGAGCAGGATGATAGACATATCGTATCGCTGCTCCGCCGGGGTGTGCCATTGGTCACCACCGCCTACCACGTGCCTGGCGAAAGGTTGACGGTCGTTGATGTGGACAACGTCGATGGTGGGCTTCAAGCTGCACAATGCCTGATCGCCAGTGGCCGTCGTCGGATTGGGATGATCACGGGGCCCCTGGGCTGGAAATCGGTGAAGGATAGGACAGCGGGGTACAGGCTCGCTCTGGAGCAGGCGGATATCGCCTGCGATGAATCGCTTATCGAGCACGGGGATTGGTCCTATAGGGGAGGCTACGAAGCCATGGAACGGTTGTGGAGGAGAAAGCCCGACATCACCGCTCTGTTTGCCCAGAACGATCGCATGGCCATTGGCGCTATGCGGGCCTTGCACGAGGCCGGGTGCAGGATTCCCGATGACGTAGCTGTCGTCGGGTATGATGATATTCCTGTTGCCGCTTACTCCTGTCCACCCCTGACGACGATACAACAGCCGATGCAGCATGTGGGAGAGGTAGCCACTCGCATGTTGATCGAACTCATCGATGATCCTGATGTAGATAGGGAGGAGGTGCTGCTGAAGACGAGATTAGTGCATCGAGGTTCTTGTGAAGTCTGAGGCGTGGGTGGCTCGTACGTGAACGTATGGGGCTATCGATATTTACAGGGAGGTGATGAAGCATATGCTAGACCAGATGCCGAACGCTCTTGATGCTTTCCGCTGCGTATCGCACGTATACTCTTAGGAGGAGGAAAATGAAAAGGCAGATAGTATCGTGGTTCACTCTTGGCGTTATCCTGGTTGGCCTGCTGGCAGCCTGTGCTCGGCCTACGCCGGAGACCGTGGAGGTAGAGGTGCCTGTGGAGGTCACCCGGGTCGTGGCTGGAACGCCGGAGACCGTCGTCATCACTGCGACACCGGAGCCCGCGGCTCCTGAGCCGGAGAAACCCTCAGGCAAGATCACCATCTGGGGTTGGACGGCGGCCATACGGGACACCCTTGAGGCCACAGATGTCTTTGAGGATTTCAAAGAGGCATATCCTGACGTTGAGGTGGAGATTGTGTACTACAGCCCCGACGATGTCTACACCAATCTGCCTCTGGCTATTACCGCCGGCGAGGGTGCGCCCGATATCTGCTACGTGGAGAACAGCCACGTGGCCGAGTACGTCCATATGGGCGGCCTGCTCAATGTGACCGAGCATCTACAGCCATACCTGGATAACATTGTCGAGTACAAGCTGTACGATTGTGAGAAGGACGGCAAGTATTACTGTGTGCCTTGGGACGGTGGCCCTGTGGTCATGTACTATCGGCGTGACGTCTTTGAGGCAGCCGGGCTGCCGACCGATCCGGATGAGGTGAGCGAGACGATCGCCACTTGGGATGACTATTATGAGGCCTGCCGGACTATCAAGGAGCAGACCGGCAGCTACTGCTTCGCTCACAACAAGGCCAACAACTGGGGCCGGCTCTACGAGATGGTGCTCTGGCAGCAGGGCCTGGGCTACTACGATCCCCAAACCGGCGATGTCAGCGTGGACAGCCCTGAGAACGTCGCCACTTTGGAGAAGTTGGGATTGTTCTGGGGCGAGGACCTGGTCTCCGACTCACTGGAGTGGACGGACCCTTGGTACGAGGAGTTGGGCTCTCTGGACCAGCCCATCGCTACCCTGATAGAGGCCTCCTGGATGGATGTATTCCTCAAGAGCTGGATCGCCCCTGGCACGGCTGGTAAGTGGGGCGTGGCCTATATGCCCACCTTCGAGGAGGACGGTGTTCGGGCCTCCAACGATGGCGGCTCTGTTTTCGTCATCCCCGAACAGACTCAGAACCCTGAGGCGGCGTGGGCCTTCCTCGAGTTTGCCATGTTGAAGAACGAGGAATACGTGCTCAAGGGGCTTGCCATCAGTGGTTTCATCCCCTCACTGAAATCTACGTATGATGATGCCCTGTTCTTGTCGACAGATTCCTTCTTCGGCGGTCAGAACACCTATCAGATCTACGCTGACGTAAATGGCGAGATTCCCCGTGCGGGTATCTATGGCCCTCACTACGCCATGATGAACGGAGCTGTCTCTGTGGCCATCCAACGGTACGCCACCGGTGAGGCCACAGCCGAGGTAGCTCTGCAAGCGGCCGCGGACGAGATTCGGGCGAACCTTGAGTAACAGGAAGAAAATGGGTGAGGAGAGTCGGGAAGGCTCTCCTCATCCTGGATCAGGGGAGGCTTGACGATGTCACGGGATGTAGCTGTTATTCCCTCCGTTGGCGACAGGTGGAAGAGGTTGTGGGGGGAGATAGTCAAGAACCGATGGGCCTACGTCTTCATATCACCCTTTTACATCCTCTTCTTGGTGTTCGGTCTTTTTCCAGTTCTCTTCTCCATCTACCTCAGTTTCCAACAGTGGAACGGGTTTGGGCCGATGGAGTTGGTTGGCCTGAAGAATTTCGCCTACGTTGTTGGTGAAGGAGGTAAAGTCTTCTGGAAATCGATTCTGAACGGAGTTCTGCTGTTCTTCATGTACGTTCCTCTTATGACGTTTCTGTCCATCGTCCTGGCTGTGGTCTTGAATTCCAAGTTGGTCCGCTTCTTCCAAGGATACCGCACGATGATTTACGCTCCTCGTGTCACTTCGATGGTGGCGGCGGGATTCACCTTTCGGCTTATGTTCGAGGCCCAGGGCGGGTTGTTCAACCTGATCCTGGCTTATTTGGGCTTGCCTGAGGTTCCGTGGCTAGAGCACGTGTGGTGGGCACGGGTCGCCCTGTGTGTGCTGGTGGTGTGGGGTTGGCTGGGTCAGAACATGGTGTACATGCTGGCGGGCTTGCAGACCATCCCGCGTGAACTGACGGAGGCGGCTCTCATTGATGGGGCCAGTCCCGTTCAGGCTCTGTTTCGTATCACCATTCCGCTGTTGCGCCCCGTGATCATCTTCGCGGTGATTCTCTCTACCATGGGCAGTTTCGGCCTGTTCCCCGAGGTGCAGACGCTCACCTGGGGCGGCCGGCCGATGAGGGCTACCCTCACCACGTTGGTCTATCTCTTTAACGTGGCCTTTGATGATTACCGGTTCGGCCGTGCCTCTGCCCTGGCCTACGTCTACTTTGCGCTCATTTTTGTACTTTCTCTTGTCCAGGTCCGATACTTCGGAAGTGAGGAGTGAAGGTGTGCATATCTCGACTGCCAGACCCAGCAGAGTGGAGAGGAGGAGGGACGTTATGCCCAAGTTGAAGTTGCTAGGGGGCCAGGTCGTCCTGCACGTGGTCTTGCTCTCTGTCTCCCTGTTTATGATCTTACCTTTTATATGGATGCTCAGCACTTCTTTCAAGCCCCAGGAGGAGGTTTTTGCCCGCCCGCCGATTTTCGTCTCGCCCAACATGAGCCTGGACGGCTATCGTTATGTCGTGGAGTACGGGGTGCTCAGAGCGCTGTGGAACACTTTCTTCGTCTCATTTCTGGCCACTGTTGGCTCGCTTTTCTTCTGCTCCCTGGGTGGTTACGGTTTCGCCAAGTACCGTTTTCCGGGACGTAAGGTCCTGTTTGCCTTCCTTTTGGGCACGATGGTTATCCCTGGCGCGGTGACCATGGTGCCGACCTACATCGTCATGCTCAAGCTTCACTGGGTTGATACTTACTGGCCTCTGATCGTGCCCGGTGCAGCCAACGCCTTCGGCATTTTCTTCATGCGCCAGTACATCAGTACCATCTCCGACGAGCTGATAGACGCGGCACGCATCGATGGCTGTAGCGACTTCGCTACCTTCTGGCGGGTGATATTGCCTATCTGCACGCCTGGCTTGATCACCCTGGGGCTGATCTTCTTCATGAATTCCTGGAACGACTACCTGGGCCCCCTGATCTACGTGAAGACTCCTGAGAAGTTCACGCTGCCCCTGTTGATGACGTCCCTGCAAGGCCCTCCGGGCTATTCCGCCTATCGCGAGTGGATGGGGGTGGCGGTGATCAGCACGGTACCTCTGCTCGCCATCTTTCTGATCTTCCAGCGTCGTTTCACGGAGGGTATCACCGCCGGAGCCGTGCGTGGGTAGGGGTGGAGGAGGCATTTGACCGCATCGTC
>Ga0180432_10005988_pt1 | contig 15974 bp, 6 predicted proteins | sample SS_ome_10_FD_132414 | JGI IMG/M metagenome (GOLD analysis project Ga0180432, IMG submission 132414) | Hypersaline lake sediment archaeal communities from the Salton Sea, California, USA - SS_1_MS_2 metaG | ecosystem: Environmental > Aquatic > Non-marine Saline and Alkaline > Hypersaline >... | reverse complement strand
TAGGTGTACCACACGCTGTAGTCGCCGTCACCGGGCTCCAGGTAACCACCGAACGTGACCAGGACCTCCTGCGGGTTGTGCGGACAGATGGCGATGTCGGTGACGACGTGACCCGGCTGCGGCGGTGACACGTTGTCCCAGAGGATCACGGTGCCCTCCTGTGTGCGGGACACGACGCCGTTCTCGTGGCCGACCCAGATGCACGTGCTGTCTCCTTCGGCGATGTCGATGGCCGAGCAAAGCGACGAGGCGGGCCCTCGGATCTCGATCCAGTCGTCGGTTGCGTTGGTCGTCCGCCAGATGCTCCTCCCGCCGGCGACCAGCGTGTCCGCGTCGTTCGGGTCCATCACCAGGGGGGCGATGAAACGGGCGTTCTCCTTGTCCCACGCGTCCTCCAGGCCGCCCCAGGCCGGGAACTGCAGCGCCCCGCCAACGATGCTCTTGAACACCGCGAGGTACTGAGTCGTCATGTAGAACGTGCTGCCGTCTTCGTGGTTCACCGCGCAGAAGCCGCCATCTCCGGTGCAGTCGACACACTGGAACCACTTCTGGTCGCCGGCCTCCGTGTCCAGGGTGAGCATGCCGTTGTCCTGAGCCCCGCCGATGATCAGTGTGCCGTCGGGAGCGGCTGATCCGCCGTAGAACTGCGTGATGCCGAGGTTGTTGGCGAGGTTCTCCCAGTCAGGCAGCAAGAGTGGTTCCACGTCCTTAAGGGTCTGGATACCCCCGTCGTTGGCCACGTAGACGCGGCCTTTGGTCAGGGGATCGCTCCCGCCGTAAGCGGGATGGTGAACAATGAAGTGCTGGTCGGCGTGGGCGGACAGGCCGCCAAGATGGTACAGGGTCCAGTCGCTGATCCGATCGAGAGACACCCCGCCGTCGAAGCTCCTCCAGACGTCGATACCGCCGACGATGATGAAGTCATGGTCTGTGGGAGACACCCAGAGCGCGTTGTCGTAGTTCCCCTGCGTTTTGTTGATGTCCTCTATGCCCCAGAAGTTGCTGAAGAAGTAGCCCGGTGCCTCGGCAGGATCGGTGCGTAACTGGAATGTCTGCCCCCAGTCACCGGAACGCCACACGACCCCGCCGCCCACGTTCATGGAGGCGTAGACGAAGCTGCCCTGCCCCCACGCCAGTTCCACCCGGTTGCAGGGTACGTTCTTGACGGTCACACCGACAAGGAAGTCGTGGAGCAGGCTGGTGGTGATCTCGAGGGTGGTGTCGTCAAGGATCTTATGTATCCACGTGGTCTGGGTCGTTGGAGGATTGCCGACTTCGATCCGGTCGCCTTTGCCGAAGCCGTCCGTCGACTCGACGTGGAGGACTGTCATGAGCTTGGGGGCCGCGACGGTCAGGTAGGTCGTGAACAACACACCGTCGAGCTCAGCCGTGTGCCAGCTCAGGCCGCCGTCGTCCGACCAGAACGCCTCGCCGCTGTTGTTCCCCGCCACGACCCGGTAGGAGTCCGTGGGGCTGTACTTCACGTCGAGCGTCCGGCCTTCGCGGGCCAGGCTCCACGTCGTGCCGCCGTCCTCGCTCAAGTAGATTCCCGTGTTCGTGGCGGCCAGGAGCCGCTCTCCGTTGTTGGGGTCGATGGCCAGGCGATTGACATAACCGGAGTCGTCAAACACGGAATCGCCGCCACTGTATTCGGGATCCGTGCTCTCGAGCTGAGGCCAGGTATCCCCCCCGTCGATCGACCTGAACACACCGGCGCCCGGGCTGCCGCGGTTGGGGTCATGCAGACCGCCCCACCCGCCGAATCCCTCACCGGTTCCCGCGTACATGATCATCGGATTCTCTGGATCCATGACCATGGTGCTGATGCTCAGGCTGGGCAGGAAGTCGTCGACCGGCTCCCACTCGGCGCCACCGGTCGTCGTCCGCCAGATCCCGCCGCTGACCGCGCCGACCCACATTCTGGCCGTGTCGTCCGGATGGATGAGGATGCTCCGGATGCGCCCGCCGATGTTGCTGGGCCCCAGGGGCTCCCATTCCCAGATGCCGGCGTCGCGCCCTCCTTCCGGGAGCTCCAGCGCCGGCATGCGGTCGATGTGCTCCTTGGCCCGCAGAACGTCGCTGAAGGTGAAGATCCCGTCGGGCCCGGCGCGGTCCTCGTACCGCTCGCGTGCCCGCTCGAGGGGCGCCTCCGGACGCTTGCTCTCACCAAACTCGGCGAGCTTGCGGGACACCTTGGCGGCCCAATAGCCCGGTGCTCTGGCGAGGCCGGGAGGCCCCTTGGCCACACGCGGCCCTCGGCGGGCGTTGTTTGCCGGCGACACGGCCCCTGCCGAGCTCGCAGACGCCGCGTCGGCGAGGTTCGCCCCCTCACCGGCGAGCGTGGCTCGGCTCGCTGTGGCCGTGCGGTCAATGGCGAACGTGGCTTCAGAGCCCGACAACCCAAGGGAAACGAGAGTGGTCAACAGCCAGGCCGCACTGCCGCGGCGGTGTGTCGGTGTCCATTCTCCGGTCCTCATGTTCGTTTCTCACTCTTGGTTCATTCACCGAGGGTGGCCATACCCCCGATCGTCACCAGGTGCATCTGGCGGGCGAACACGAGCGGCTCGGGGTATTCTCCGCCGGGTACGCAGACGATGCGACCGCCGCTCGGCGTGACGTCGTACGCCACCTGCACGTGATAGAACGGGCCTGTGGTGGCGTCCTCGGTGTTTCCGTAGTCACGCGAGACCCAAACGGTGCCCGGCGCGTATTCGATCAACGCGGCGCCGCCCCGCCCGTACGTGTTGTCGGGTCCGGCGTCGCCCCAATCCTTGTAGATGCCCGCCTGCTGGCGCATCAGCCAGCCCACCGCCGAGGCGTCGAAGAGGGGATGAGCCGACCAGAAGGCGCAGGCGGCACCGGCGGCGTTGGGCGTCGCGCAGCTTGTCCCGCCGAAGCCGAAGGGCGGGGGATAGATAAGGCCCGCCGTGTCGGTCGGACCGCAGAGGTCGGGCAGAACCATGCCGGAGTTGCTGGGCCCGCGGCTGCTGTAATCCGCGATGATGTCCGGGCTGCCGGGCGGATCGCCGAAGCTGGCCCAGGTCACCGCTCCGATGGAAAGGACGTTCTCATGAGTGGTGTTGCTCGGAGATGTCGTCGAGCCCTGGGCGACGATGTACTCCTGCCAGTCGCCCCCGCCGTGTACGAACAACTCGAACTCGGTCGCCCCGCCGGCCACGCGCCATACGGCCAGGTGCACCGTCCGCGGATCGTCGCTGTCGTTCCACCAGCTGAATTCCTCGTAAGCTTCCCCGCCGCTCGTGCTGCTCTCCAGAATCTGCAGGGCGTCGTCGTAGAGATACAGGTCGTAATCGTACCCGCCACCTGAGGTGTCCCATGACAGGTAGAACGTCCCGACGACCCACGGCGGGAAGACGATGTCGATCGTCTCGTCGGCAGGGCCGAAGTCATGCCAGTCGACGTTGCCGGCGCCGCTGTCGAACATCCCCTGCCAGTGCTGTTCGGCCCGGTTGCCGGCCGACGTGAAAAACAGGATGCCGTTATCCACTGCAAGGGTGGCGGCGGCGCAGGCATCACCGCTGCTGTCCCCCCAGCCCTGGTTGTAGCGACTCAGGGAGTGACTGATGATCCGGACGCCGTTGGTCATCGCATCCGCGACGGCCGAGCCCATATCCGCCAGGCCGGCGATCTTGTACAGACGCCAGGTGGCGCCCGGACAGTGATCGTAGGCAGCTTCCACGCAGCCCGTGCCGTGCGTCCCGTCGCTCTCGAAGTCGGTCCACCAGGTGTAGTTGATTTCGGTGGTCTGGTCCTCGGGCGGGGCGTCGCCGCTGGCACGAGCTGCGCTGAGGCCTTCGTAGCCGCTGTCGATGATGGCGATCACGAGCCCGGTTCCGTCCGCGCCGGCGTCGCGGTAGCCCGCGGAGCCGATCGCATCCGGACCCTCGCCTTCCACCTCATCGAAACCGGGAACGTCGGCACGGGCCAGGAAGTAGCCGGTCGGCAGCGCTCCGGCGACGGCGCTGAGCTTTCCGACAGGGATCCAACCGTCGGCGCGATGACGCCAGACCGTCTCGATCTCGCCGCCGAAGGGCTCCAGGACGTCGTTGGCCACCGCTGCCGCCCCGGGCGGACCGATGACCTCGACGTGCACCTTGCCGTCGTCGCGCAGCCGGATGGACCGATTCCCGAGCTCGTCGGCGAGCTGTTCTGGAGAGATTCCCTCCGCGAGTGACAACCGCTCGGCGTCGTACAGGATCGATTGCATGGGGAGGGTCTTGGACATGCTCGGTTCCGGAGGAGCCGGGAGCAGTTGGCCCGACGCTGCGGCGGGTACGCTCGCCCCGACCAGGATCGCCCGGGCCAGGGCCGGTACCCCGCTGCGCTTGATTCTGTCGCTGGGTAGCCGCGTGGACATCTCGAAGCTCCGCGGTTGGCTGAAGACCTTGGCGTTACGTGGATTCACTGGAGATTGACCAGTACCAGCACCAGTCCGCGGCCCTCCTCGAGGGGTGTCATGGCCTTGCCGATGATGGCGCCCTGGGCTTTCGAATAGTCCGCCACCCTCATGGCGTGGCCGGGTGTGGGGGAGGTGGTCAGCAGATCGCCGGGGTGAACGGCCGCGTACGAAGCGTCGACCCGGCAGTACACCCGGCCGGTCAGGGCAACCGGGGTGGCCCCGTTTGCCCGGGAGCCCTCCTGGCCCATCAGCAGCCCGGGCCGGATGCCCCCGGCACCGCTGATGATGCCTGCCACCTTCCGGTCGTACGCCTCGCCGCTGACCTTCAACTCTCCGGGGCGGGAGGGATCGATGGACACCACCATGCCGGGGGCGGGCGGAGTGCTCGCACTCAGACCCCGGATGTCGAAGCCCTCAGAGAGATCGCCGCCGGCGGTGATCTCCAGGATGCCGGTCCTGGTGGTGCCGGCGACCTCGAGTTGGGTGTCCGGGGTGTCGACTCCGATGCCGACATTCCCATCCGTGTAGTAGAGGTCGTCACCGGCAGCCTGCCATAGGGAACCGGAACCGGAACCGGAAGCCGTGGTCTGAACGGTGCCGTCGGGAAACTCGATCCCGCGGCCCTCGCCGTTCACCTTCAGGTCTCCCTCGAAGAAGCCCGCGTAGCCGCTCTCGCTTTCGGCGTACACGCCGTAATCTTCGGTGCCGAGACTGCCGAAGTTGCCCGACGTGCTGTTGCTGCCGCGCACCCCGGAACCCGCGGCACTCACCCCGTGAACACCGTGGCCTTCGCCGGTGTTTTCGCCGTATACGCCCGCTCCCACCGTCTTGGGCGGGACGAAGCCCACGCTGCTCTGGCCGTAGGCTCCGTAGTACTCGCTGGCGAGATACCCGATATGCTCGGTTTCGTCGTTCGTGCCATAGACCGCTGTGCCGGTCGCGCTGCGACCCAGGACGCCATGACCACCTCCTGTGTGCCGGCCGAACAGACCCGCGGCGGGGAACACGGGCGGTGACCCGGGCGCACCGCTCTGGCCGTAGCCTCCATAAACGTCATTGCCCAGGAAGCCGTAGTTCCCGCTGGTGCTGTGCTCACCCCACAACGCCCAGCCGACCTCGGCCGTGTTGATGCCCTTGATGATGTGCCCGGTGGGTTCCTCACCGCTCAGGGTCAGGGGGGCGACCACCGACAGGGACGACATCGCGTACGGGGCGGGTGCCAGGCGCTGGCGGGGCTCGAGCTCGACGAAGTCCTCTCCGCCGGCGTCGGGCGGCAGCAGGGCGAGCTGCAGCCAGCGGGCCTCGCTGGTGAACACGTCCGCGCCGAAATCCAGATAGACGGTGAACAAACCGTCGTCGACCTCCACGGGGGGCGGGTTGTCCCCCTGTCCGTCGAAGGTGAGCGTCGGACCCATCTGGTGGGCCGGGTCGTCGTCGAGGGGATCGTCCCAGAGGGTGAATCGCAGGACCACGGTATCGTCGACGGGCACGTGCGCGTCGCCCTGGGTCAGCTTCCCCTGATAGCTGAACGCCGTCCCCACCGGCTCGGCGCCCACCGCGGCGGGCGCCGTCATCACGACTGCGACAGCGAACGAGATCGCGAACCTTGGCGTCATCATGTTCGTTCTCCTGGCAGAGTGGTGCGTTCGATGTGCTGTCCGACCGAGGTCAACTCGGCGTCAGCCGGGCAGGACAAGCCGCGGCCGCAGGCTTGCGGTCCGAAGGCTCAGCGTGCCGCGGTGCCGCCCGCCGTTCGCTGGGCCGGCGCAGGCTGCTTACCAGCTTACCAGGAATGTGGGCAGCGGATGGCGAGTTCTTTCCGAGAAACCGGGAGGAAATCGCCGGCGGGTGCCACCGGTGGTCGCTGCCGCCGCGGCCGGCCGCGGCCTTCCGGAACGTAATCCCTTGCGGGGCAGGCGGTTTTGCCCGCCGGCCCGTCCGACTTTTTGCTCGCCGCCCGCGGCGCGGCTTGTTATACTGGGATAACGAGTCCCGACGCGCGTCCCACGGGCACACTTCGAGGCGACGCCGGCGCGACGGTCTTCAAACGGATCCGAAGCGCGGCGTGACCGCTTCCCCGGGCAGTGTGCTGCTGGACATCCCGTTTTGGTCGGGCCGGGCCCGGGTCGCAGGAGGCACGCGGTGTCGGCGGAGCAGGACAACGTGGCTCTCGCGACGACCGTAACGGGGACTCACCTGCTCGAGGAGCTCCGCGACCCCGCCAACCAGATCGCCTGGCAGCAGTTCGTGGGTCGATACCGGCCCCTGCTCCTGAGCTACGCCCGCGGCAGTTTCGGCCTCCGCGCGGACGAGGCGGAGGACGCCGCCCAGATCGCCCTGGCTGCCTTCTGCGAGGCTTACGCGGACGGCCAGTACGACCCGGACAGAGGGCGCCTGCGCAAGTGGATGTTCGGGATCGCCACCAACCGGTTCAAGCAGTTCGTGCGCGGCAAGGCCGGGAATCGTGAGGTGCAGATCGCCGATGCTTCGGACGCCACGGCGTTCTTAGCCGGAATCCCGGACGACGGCCGGTTGGAGGAGCGTTGGGAGGCGGAGTGGCGGCGGGCGATTCTGCGGCAGTGCATGGAGGAGATCCGGTTCCAATTCGACGCTCGAACGGTTGAGGCATTCGAGCTGTACGTGTCCCGGGGCTGGCCGGCCCGCCGGGTGGCCGCCGCGCTGGAGACCAGCGAGAACGCGGTGTACCTGGCGCGACACCACATCCTCAAGCGGATCCGGGAACTGGTCCCCAGAATCGAGAAGATCTGGTAGAGAGTCTGTAGGAACCAGCAGCCAACACGGGCTTCGGAGGAAGAACCTCCCCACACCGGACCCATTGGCAACAAGATGCCCGAATGCCCGGCAGAGGAAGAACTGGCCGGCTACGCGGCCGGAGCGTGTGACGACGAGCGGGCCACGGCGATTCGTGCTCACGTCCGGGCGTGCGCGCGGTGCAGGCGCTGGCTGGAAGAGGACCGCGCGAACGAGGCCATCGTGCCGGATCTCCGAAGCGTGATTGGTGCCTCCGACGCCGGAGACGACACCTGTTGGGAGGACCGAACCCCCTCGAGTGATGACCAGGCAGGCCGCAGGAGCCCGGACGGATGGACCTGGCACGGTATCAAGGGCTACGAGATCGTGCGGGAGCTGAGCCGCGGCGGTCAAGGCGTCGTCTATGAGGCGTATCAACGGTCCACCAAACGCAAGGTGGCCGTCAAGGTGCTGCTTGAAGGGCCCTATGCCTCGCCCTCCGCGGAGAGACGGTTCGAACGCGAGGTGGAACTCGTCGCCGGCCTGAAGCACCCCAACATCGTCGTAGTCTTCGATTCCGGCACGACCCCCGCCGGGCGACGTTTCTGCGTCATGGATTACATCAACGGCATCCCGCTCGGTCAGTACACCCGAGAGCGGCACCTGGCGTTGAACGAGACCTTGGCGGTGTTTGGCGAACTGTGCGAGGCGGTGGCCCACGCCCACCAGTGCGGCATCATCCACCGCGACCTGAAGCCGTCCAACGTGCTGGTCGACGACGCGGGCAGGCCGCACGTCCTGGATTTTGGCTTGGCGAAGCAACTTGCGCAGCCCGCGGATACCGCAATCACGCTGACCCACGCGGCCGTGGGTACGCTGCCGTACATGTCGCCCGAGCAGGTCCGCGGCGACCCCGCGCAGATCGGCGCCCGCAGCGACGTCTATGCCCTGGGCGTGGTGCTTTATGAGCTGCTGACCGGCCGATACCCGTACCCGGTCGTCGGCCCGATGGCAGAGGTCGTCCGGAACATCGTCGCTACGCCGCCGGCGCCCCCCGGCCGGCGCCGCGACGGGTCCGGCGCTGCGGGCCCGGGCCCGGTCAAAGAGACGTCTGGTGCCGGTCGTCCGCTCGACCGGGACGTGGAGACGATCGTCCTCAAGGCCCTTTCGAAGGAGCCTGAACGTCGTTACGCGACTGCGCGGGAGTTGGCCGACGATGTCCGCCGATACCTGGCCGGCGACGCCATCGCGGCCCGGCGCGATTCGCTGTCCTACGTGCTCGGCAAGCGGCTTCGCAGGCACAGCATTGCGCTGTTGCTGACGGCTGCACTCGTGCTCGCCGCAGGGGCGAGCGTCAGCTTGCTGTTCGCGGGCGCGCTCTCCGAGATCATGCGAGGTAGCGACACGCCGATTCCGCCGGGCGAACCGATCGTCGTCGACGTCGGCGATTACGAGGAGCTGCTGCCCCGCGCCTCCGTGCCGGGTCAGACGATTCGCGTGAACGCGCTTCATGGATTCGGTCAGCGGGCATGGTTCGCCGGGAGCCTGGAGTTTGGACACGGGGCCGGCCAGCAAGATGACGGCACCACCATTGAGGCGGGCCAGGTCTTGGCCGTCGATGGGGCACTGTGTGTGGGGTATGACTCCCGAGCAGGGCTCAGCGTTTCGCTTGGAGGAACGCTACGAAGCGAAACCGGGTATGTGGGCCGCCACGCCGGTGCGCACGGCACCGTGCGTATCGACGGCGACACCGCCGTCTGGGTAACTGACCGATCCGTGTACCTGGGTGGCGACGAAGGTGGGCCGGGCGGGCTGGGCGCCCTGATCGCCTCGAACCGCGCCGCGATCAAAGTGGGAGATACGCTGCACATCCGGGAAGGGGGCGAGCTGGCCATCAGCGGCGCCTCCAAAGTCACCGCTGCCGAGGACCTGCGGGTCCACCGTGGGGGCAGGCTGAAGCTCACCAGGTCATCCTGGATCACCGCGAACCGCATCGAGTTCGATCCAGGGGCAGTCGTTGGCTGCACATCCGGCTCGTCGCTCCGGGCCAACGCCTTCGTCGGGCCAATCTTCAATCCGACGAACCTCATCATCGGCGTACCTGCCGGAGACGGCTCCGGAAGCCACGTAGTAGGCAGCGGCGGGAGCCTGCAAGTAAGAGGCGGCATCTACCTGGGCGACTGCGCAGCCGGGTCGCTGACGATTCGCGACGGCGGCCAGGTATCGAGTGGAAGCTGCATGATCGGTTCCGGCCGTGGCGGCCACGGCGCGGTCACCGTCGCGGGCCCGGGCTCGGAGTGGATCGCGGCGAGGACATTCAGCGTTGGGTATCACAGTCAGGGGACACTCGTCATAGAAGAAGGCGGCTCGGTTCGCAGCGGCGACGAAACGGCCATCGGGCGTTACGCCGACGGCCCGGGCGACGCCACGGTCGCCGGCGAGGGATCAGTGTGGATTGTTGCCAGCGACCCCTTCTACGTGAGTAGAGAGGGAGGGGGCACGCTCCTGGTGGCTGCCGGGGGAGCCGTGGCGGCGGCGGCCGATGCCATCATCGGCTTTGCGCCCGGTTCCGAGGGACGCGTCACGGTATCGGGCACAGGCTCGTGCTGGTCGGTCGGGAAGACGCTTTATCTCGGGTGTGGAGGCACGCAGCCGGAGGGCGGCGTCGGTGCGCTGGTGGTTGCGCCGGGCGCCCTCGTGGACATCGGAGCCGCCGTGAGGATCCCCGAGTTCTGCCGGGTCGAGCTGCGTGGGGGCACCCTCGGCGCGGATATCGTCGACACGACCGGCGGCGGCCTGTTCGACTTCGCCGCCGGCACGCTCCGGGTCAACCACGTGATCGGCACGCTCGTCAACGACGGCGGCACGTTGACCTGCCGCGACTCGCCCGGCGTGCTTACGATCGAGGGGGACTACGCCCAGAAGCCCGGCGCGATACTGGCGATCCGGATCGGGGGCGAGGAGACGGCGGGCACCGAGGGGCTTTCTGTCGCGGGCACCGCGGCACTCGGTGGAGTTCTGCAGGTCCGGCTCGCTGAGGGTGCTCAAGGGCCTCTCGCGGAGAGACTGGTGATCCTCACCGCCGGGCTGATCGCCGGTCGATTCGATGAGGTGCGGACTGGCGCTGACACCGGTATGCCGGCCGCTTGCAGGGTCGAGTACACGGATACAACGGTGACGCTGGTGTTTGACCGCGAGTGAAGTTGCCTGGCCCGATCGCAGGGCCGGGGAGCCGGCCGCGGCGAGCCGACAGCGTTCGTCGAGGTGTCGTGGCCGGCCGTGGGCCGACGTCCAGATCCTGGATGATCCGTCGCAGGCCGCGGGCGTGAACCGATCTTGGCTCTCCGCACTCGCAGCAGAGTGGGCGGCACCGCCGGTCCGGTTCCAGCCGAGGGTGGGTTCCGGGCCTGGTCAGGTCCAGATGGACGTTCTGAGCCACCACCTTCATGCGTGCGAACGGGAAACAAGCTGCTATACTCCACCTGGAGATCATGCGGCCCCCTTCGAGCCCCAAGTACTTCTGCACGAAGGACTTGATCCTCCTAAGGCGGCGTGATGTCCACTCTGGTTCGTGCCCTCGCCCCATCACGGTTTTGGGAAGAGAGCCCGTTTCCTCAGGACGTTCTGGGATAGGTGCTGAAGTCCCTGGTTTCGCTGACCTGGACGTCGAAGCAGGCGTTTGGGTTTCGTCAACCTGGTCCACCTTGTGAGTGAGGCTGACCGACTCTCGATGCGTTGGTATCAATCTCCGCTGCTGAAACGTCTGCTGGTCCTCCCGCCGGTGCTGATCGGCGTGGTGGTGGTCCTGGTGATGGCCCGCATGCCGCGGCAGGCCGAGCGCCGGCCGCCGCATGAACAGGCCCGCGATCTGCGGGTGATCGAACTTCCGGCCGTCGAGGTGGTGCCGCGCGTGATCGGATACGGAACCACGCGGCCGGCAAAGGTCTGGCGGGCGGTCAGCGAAGTCGCCGGCCGGGTGCTGGAACTTCATCCGGAACTGAATGCCGGTGAGTTTTTGCAGGCCGGTGAAGTCGCCCTGCGGATCGATCCGCGCGACTACGAGCTGGCGGTTAACCAGGTGCAGGCTGAACTGACCGAGGTGAACGCGCGGCTGGCGGAACTGGCCACACAGCTGGAGAACGACCGGCAGTCGCTGGCGATCGAGCAGACTTCGCTGGCCCTGGTCGAGGCGGAGTTCGAGCGGGTCAGGCGACTGGCGGAGACGGACAGCGCCGCCCCGACCGAGCTGCGCGAGGCGGAACTGACCTACCTGGCACAATCGCAAGTGGTGCAGAACCTCGAGAACGCGATTCGCCTGAACCAGAAGAAGCGCGAGACGGCCGAAGCTACCCGTGAGGTCGCGGAGGCACGACTGGCCCGGACCAGCCGCGACCTGGAGAAAACGGTGATCCGGGTGCCGTTCGCCTGCCGCCTGCAGGAAGTCAACCTCGAAGTCGACCAGTTGGTCCAGCCGGGCCAGCAGTTGTTCGAGGCCGATGGCACCGAGGCCAGCGAGATCGAGGTGCAGGTCCCCCTGGGGGAAGCGCGCCGGCTCGTCGCGGCCGCGAATCTGCCCGAGGAGTGGATTCCCAGCATGGCCGCCGCCCGAGGCGCGTTGAAGCTCAGCGCTGTTGTGCGGACGAGTGTGCGGGGGATCGAGGCCGAGTGGGACGCGCGTTTCGTGCGGATTCGCGAGCAGCTCGAGCCGGTGACGCGGACCGTGCAGTTCGTTGTGGCGGTGGACGAGCCGTATCAGGGAATCAGGCCGGGCGTCCGGCCACCGTTGGTGCGCGGGGTGTACTGTGAGGTCGAGTTGCGAGCGCCGCCGCTGGCACCGCACGTCGTTGTACCCCGGGCCTCGGTGTTCGACGGTGGCGTGTACGTGCTGGACGAGGACAGCCGGCTGCGGCGGCGGGAGATCGAACCGCTGTTCGAGCAGAGCGACTTCGTCTGCGTGGAGCACGGGCTCGGGGTAGGGCTCCGACTGGTCGTCTCGGATCCCCGGCCGGCAATCGAGGGGCAACTGGTCCGCGCCCACGCGGCCGGCGACGTGCAACAGGAACTGATCGCTCAGGCCAGCGGGGAAACGGCGCTGCGATGATCCGATACTTCGCGCAACATCCGACCGCCGCCAATCTGCTGATGCTGATCTTCCTGATCGGCGGGGCGCTGACGCTGCCGCAGCTTCGCCGGGAAACGTTCCCCGATTTTGCCTCCAGCAAGGTCGAAATCCGAGTGGTCTACGCTGGCGCGACGGCCGAGGAGATCGAAACATCCATCTGCCAGCGGCTCGAAGATGCAGTCGACGGCGTACGTTTCGTCAAAGAGGTTTGCAGCGAAGCGCGGGCGGGCATCGGTATCGTCGTGGTCGAGATGGACGACGCCGGTGAGATCATCACGTTCAAGGACGAGATCGAAACGCAGGTGGATGCGATCACGGATTGGCCGGAGGAAGCCGAGGATCCCGTCATCAACCGTCTCAACACCACGGACCGGGTGCTGTCGCTGCTGGTGTCGGGTCCGATGTCGACGGCGGACCTGAAGACGCACTGCGAGCAGCTCAAGGATCGGCTCCAGCAGCTTGCCGAGGTTTCGCTGGTGACGGTCCGGGGTTTTGCGGACCGGCAGTTCCGGGTGTCCCTGTCGGCCAGCCGGCTGCGCCGCTACGGGTTGAGCGCTGCGGACGTGGCGGCGGTGATCGATCGGCAGAATGTCGACCTGCCGGCCGGCATCCTGGAAACCGGCTCGCGCGACGTGGTGGTGCGGTTTGATGACGAGCGCGGCAGCGTGCGCTCCATCGGCGACCTGGTGCTGCTGGCACAGCCGGGTGGGGCCGAGGTGCGGGTTTCCGACGTCGGGACGGTGAGCGAGCAGTTCGAGCTGCGCGAGCAGAAGGTGCTGCTGAACGGGCGCCGGGCCGGGGTGCTGGTGATCGAAAAGACCAAGAACCAGGACACCATACGCGTGGCCCGAACGGTCAAGCAGTTCATCGAGACTGAGCGGGCCGAACAGCCAAACGTCGACCTGGCGATCAGCCAGGATGTCTCGACGCTGGTCGAGGATAGGCTGAGCCTGCTCGTACGCAACGGGCTGCAGGGCATGGCGCTGGTGTTCGCCACCATGTGGCTGTTCTTCAACCTGCGGCTGTCGTTCTGGGTGGTGGTGAGCCTGCCGGTTGCCTTCCTGGGAGCCTTTGTATTGCTCCCACAGATGGACCTGACGATCAACATGCTGACGATGGTGGGCCTGCTGCTGGCGCTCGGCATCCTGATGGACGACGGCATCGTCATCGCCGAGAACATTGCGGCCCAGCGGGCCGCCGGGCGTGCGCCGCTGGATGCCGCGGTCGTGGGTACGCGGCAGGTGGCCGGGGGCGTGTTTTCCTCGTTCCTCACGACCGTCTGCGTGCTGGGGCCGCTGACGACGCTCTCGGGGGATATCGGCAAGGTGCTGCGGGTAGTGCCGATCATGCTGATCCTGGTGCTGTGTGTCAGCCTGATCGAGGCCTTCCTGATCCTGCCGCACCACCTGGCGCACTCGCTGACGCATGGCGGAGCGCGGCGCGTGAATCCTCTGCGTGTGCGGTTGGATGCCGCCTTCGAGTTCCTGCGTGAGCGCGTCGTCGGCCGGCTGGTGGACCGCCTGATCGCGTGGCGTTACGTGTGGCTGGGCGTGGTGGCGATGGTGTTCCTGGTGACGATCAGCTTGATTGCCGGTGGCGTAGTGAAGTTCCAGGCGTTCCCGGAACTGGACGGCGACACGGTTCACGCCCGCATCCTGCTGCCACCCGGAACGCCGCTGGAGCGCACCGAGCAGATCGTCGAGCAGCTCACTTCCGCGTTGGGCGAGGTGAACACAGACTTCAAGCCGCAGCAGCCGGGCGAGGCGGACCTCGTGCGGCAGGTGTACGTCGAATTCAACACGAACACGGATGCATTAGAGTCCGGGCCGCACGTGGCCACGGTAGTGGCGGACCTGCTGACGGCCGATCAGCGCAACGCGCGGGTGGACGCCATCCTGCAGGCGTGGCGGCAGGCCGCTGGGCCGATTCCCGATGCGATCAACGTGAACTTCACGGAACCGACCATTGGGCCGGCCGGGCGGAACATCGAGGTGCAGTTGCGCGGCGCCGACCTGGCCGAACTGGAGGCGGCCGCCAATGCCCTGCAGGCCTACCTGGGCGAGTTCCGGGGTGTATACAACCTCACGACCGATCTGCGACGCGGCCGGCCGGAAGTGCGCATACGGCTCCGCGAGGGGGCCTATGGGCTGGGTCTGGATGCGGCCAACCTGGCGCGGCAACTGCGCACGGCGTTCCAGGGCGCGACGGCGGACGAGATTCAGGTGGACACCGAGTCGTACGAGATAGACGTGCAGTTCGCGGCGGACGATCAAGACAGCTACGCGGACCTGGCGTGTTTCTATGGTGTTCTGCCCGGCGGCGAGTCGATCCCGCTGGAGGCCGTAGCGCACCTGAGCGAGAGCCGTGGCTGGTCGCGCATTTCGCGGGTGGACGGCGTCCGCACCGTGTCGCTGCGGGGCGACACGGACTCGCGTCAGACCAACACCAACCAGGTGCTTCAACAGCTTGAATCCGGGTTTGTGCCGACGATGTCGCGCGACTACCCGGGAGTAAGCGTGGTCTTCGAGGGGGAAACCAAGGAGGCCGGGACGACCCAGGCCTCGATGCTGCGCGGGGCGGTGCTGGGACTGATCGGCGTGTTCATTCTGCTGAGCTTCCAATTCCGCAGCTACGTCGAACCGCTGATGGTGATGGCGGTGATCCCGCTGGCGCTGATCGGTGTGGTGCTCGGGCACGTGCTGATGCGGCTGGACCTGACCATGCCGAGCATGCTGGGCTTCGCGTCGCTGGCGGGCATCGTGGTGAACGACTCGATCCTGCTGGTGCTGTTCCTGAAGATGCAGCGCTCGGCGGGTACGGCACCGCTACAGGCCGCAGGCCAGGCGAGCCGGCAGCGTTTTCGGGCGGTGCTGATCACGTCGGTCACCACGATCGCGGGACTCCTGCCGCTGACGCTGGAGCGCAGCCTGCAGGCGCAGATCCTGATTCCGCTTGCGGTCAGCATCGTCTTCGGCCTGCTGGCCTCGACCGTGCTGGTGCTGTCGGTGATCCCCTGCGTGTACATGGTGCTGCACGACCTCGGCCTGACAGCGCGCATCGTCGAAGAGGGCGATCAGGGAGTGTGACGCTCGGGCAGCGTACAGGGGCGGTCCAACGGTGTCGGCGGTCACCCAGAACCGGCCATGTTGAGCAGGCGGAGGTTCGCCTACCGGGATGGGCTCTAAGCCCGAACCGCGGTGTCTACACCTCGTGTGGCGCTCCGGCGGTCAGGCCGTCGCCCGGACAGGCCCCCGACGAATGCCCCGCCGACCTCATCGACCGCCTGGCCCGGATCCCCGCCCGCCGCTGGCTCGGACGGGCACACCCGCGACGGGAGCGCCACCGCGACACGTAACCCGACGGCAGATCCCCGATGTTTCAATCCGTGCCCCCGCGTGGGGGGTGATGTGGAGCTGCACGGGTTTTCGCTGCGCCACGCGCTGCGGCGGTCCATTCCCGCCGTCGCCCCGTGTTCGGCCCGCGCCGCACAACCGTCGGGGTGCTTCAACGGCCTGTTGGACCCTGCCGGTGTCCCTGAGGCGCAGCGTCGTTTCATCGAGCCTGGATACACTGCTGGCTCCGGGTCGCGAGGCTGGCTACCTGCAAAGGTCCCTGCGACACTCCGCCGTGCTGCCCCGGAGGGGCAGATTGAAAGTAGCCCAGCGATTCATCGCTGGGTCG
>Ga0180432_10005983_pt1 | contig 15977 bp, 12 predicted proteins | sample SS_ome_10_FD_132414 | JGI IMG/M metagenome (GOLD analysis project Ga0180432, IMG submission 132414) | Hypersaline lake sediment archaeal communities from the Salton Sea, California, USA - SS_1_MS_2 metaG | ecosystem: Environmental > Aquatic > Non-marine Saline and Alkaline > Hypersaline >... | reverse complement strand
CGGGGATTCTTCAACGGGGAGAAACACGGAATAACGGAAACGGAGCTCGAGAAAAACCTCGATAAGCTCGGCGTGGACAAGGTCATGGAGTGCCGTGACGTGCGGAACATATTTGAGGATACGCTCTTCAAGAAATTCCTTCAAAAGCTCGAAGATACCGGCTACGACGAGGACATGAAAAAAAGGTTGAGAGAGACGGCCCTTATGGCCGCGGCTCTAGAGATGGGTGGTTGAGCAATTCGATGAGACTGAACGAATTCAATATTGTCCGTTACGGCCCGTTGAGGTATGAGCGGCCGGTCAAGCTCGGTGATTTCAACCTCTTCTGGGGCATGAACGAGGAGGGCAAGACCCTCACCCTGGACGCGCTTCTTCGATTTCTCTTCGAAAAGAAGGTGAAGGGATTTGCAAACATAAACCGTGTCGACGAGTTTCCCGAGGGATATCTCGTCCTGGAGATGGACGGTAATGAAGTCAAGCTTCCCGAGGCCGGCAGCTTGATGAAGATAACGGGTCTCGGACGCGACGAGCTGGCCGATCTTTTCGTCATCAGGAACAGCGATCTTTCGTTCGCGAACGAGGGTGAGCTTTACACCACCGTAACGGACCGGCTGACCGGACTTCAGACAGACCGGATCGCCCGGATAAACGAAAAACTGAGGGGGTTCGCTTTTGCCACCCCGGCATGGGCTTTCAGCGATGAGAAACCTCACAAGATGAAGTCCAGGCTCCAAAAGGCCGAAAATCTCCTCCGGGATATTGAGGAGCTGTATACGAGCCTGGAGAATATTAACTATGACGAACTCGTGGAGCGCAAGGTCTCTCTTGTCCGGAACCTCGAAACGGGAGTGAAAAAGACGGAAGAGCTGGAAACGGCGCGGCTGCGGGAGCGGTACGAGCGGGGCAGGGAGGCGTTCGGCAGGTACAGGGAGGCGCGTGACGGTCTTTCGGACCTCGAACGTTACAGCGAGGAGGAAGAAAGGACGTGGCACCGGCTGGAGGTTGAGAGAGGGAGTAAGATTTCGGAACGGGACGAATTGCTCGAGAAGATTCGGGAAAAAGAGGGCCGGCTGGCGGAGAAGCGGCGGGCCGCGGAAGAGTCGGGCATGCGGTTCGTGATCATGGAGGAAACGAAGAAAAGAGCGGACGAAGAGATAACGCCGCGCATGAGGGAGTGTGAGAATAGAGCGGCCTTACTTGCGGGAGGGCGTGCTCTGGCCGGGCTTTACAGCCTTTTTATCGTCGTTTCCGCGGTACTGTGCGCCGCCGGTGCAGCGGGGTTCGCTCTCAGGCCGGCTGCCTGGTTCGCCGTTCTCTTTTCACTTGCCGGGATTTCGACCCTCGTGTTCGCGTTTCTCAGGCTTCGGCTCGGAGCGGGTGAATCCAGGCTTGCACGGGAGATCGAAGCGCTCTCGTTTTTATTACAGAAGCACGGCATGCAGGGTAAAACCATCGGAGAGATCGAACATGCAATACAAACATTCTATAAGAATTACCGTAGTGCGGAAACTGAGAAACAGAAGCTTGATAGTGAGTTTCGGTTCGCGGACGAGAGCCTCGAAAACGACAGGAAGCGTGCAAACAGAGAGCTTCAATCCGGGATCGAAGAAATCGATGATAAGATCAACGGGATAAAACGCAAGTCCGGGGCCGCCGACAGTGAGGAATACGCACGCATGCTCAGGCGGAGAGAAGAACTCGACAACGAACGCCAGGTGAACGCGGCCCGATTGAACGAACTGTTCTCCCTGGAGGGCGGCACGGAAGACCAAACACGGTGGGAAGCGGAGATCGCGTCGCTGCGGACCTTCGAAAACCGGTCCCCGAACTGCATATTCGATGAAAAGGAGCTCAATACCGCGAGGCGGGAGAACGGGGATATCGAGCGGGAGATCGGGGAGCTGAACGGCCTCATCCGGGAATGGGGGAATAGACTTTCCCGCGTCGCCGCCCAAGCGAACGAGATAGTGCCGGATGATGAAGAAAAATATTTATGCGGAACTACTGCCGAACTGAAGGCCGTTGAGGAAGGGGTGAGGGCGTTCATCGAAGGGGCGGAGGAGAAAATGAGCGTGGCACGGACCGTGTCCGGAATTTTTGAAGAACTGGGAAATGAGGAGCGAAGAAAAATGTCCCTGCTCTTCGAAGGCGAAAAGGTCTCAGGCCCCTTTCAAAAGATTACGGGCGGCCGTTATACAAGTGTCGGGCTCGACGATGATGGAAATGTTCAGGTAATGGGCAGGGACGGCGCGCGTCTCGGAGCGTGGCAGATCTCGGCCGGCACCTTCGATCAGCTCTATCTTTCCATAAGAATCGCACTGGGCAGCGAACTGGCGGGGGACGAAAAAACATTCTTCATTCTGGATGACCCGCTCGTCAAGGCGGATCCGGAGCGGATGCGGCGCGAGTTCGATATACTTGTCGACGTCGCCCGGAGCGGGCGGCAGATCCTCTACTTCAGCGCAAAGGGAGAGATCAGGAAAACCGCTGAAAAGTACGGGGACTTCATCACCTTCATACCGCTCCCCGGTTTGGGAGTGGTGTAAGACCGAATCCCGTGTTGTGGATTTGATAAAGGCTCGGGCTGTTTAAGTCCGGTTACGATGCGGGATCGATTGAAGCATGTATACCCGCCGACAGACTCAATCCATGGTGATAATGACCTTGACCGCCTCGCCGGGCACGGCTTGGGTCGCGAAGCCCTCCGCGGCTTTCTCGAGCGGCATCGTGTGGGTGATGAGAAGGCTCCTGTCCACCTTCCCTGAAACCATGAGGTCGAGTGCCTCTTCCGTTTCCTGCGGGTAGTATCCCATGGATCCCCAGACCTGCATATACTTGAACATTATCATGTTCGGATCGAGCTCGTAGGTTCCCTCGAAAACAGAACCTATGACGACCGTGCCGTACTCCGGTTTGGCGAGCTCGAAGCACTGTCCCAGGGTGAGCGGGAGCCCGGCGTACTCGACCGTTATATCGCAGCCCCCGGCGGTCTTCTCCTGGTACCTGACTTCATATTCACCCGTTATATCCTTTATTTTACGAACAGGGTCCACCTCACGTGCATTTATGGCGATGTCCACACCGATGCGGCGTGCGACGTCGAGCCTCTTCTCCGCCACATCCACGATAATCGTTCGAGCGTCGTTGTATGCCTTAACGAGCTGAAGGTAGCCCAACCCCATGACCCCGGATCCGAAGATGGCGACGGTATCTCCGTCTTTCGGCTCGTGGAGGTGATAGGAGTGGGTGGGGTTGCAGAAAGGCTCGAGTGTGGCCGCAGTAATGAAGTCCATTTTTTCCGGCAGCTTGTAGAGGTTTTTCAGTTTTTCTCCGCTGATCTCCGAATACTCGGCCATTCCACCCTTGTTGTGCACGCTTGCGACCCTGTCGCCGACCTTGAAGTCTTTTACGTCACCGCCCACCTCGACGATCTCGCCGACGAACTCGTGACCGATGATCCTGTAATCGTCGATGATCCTGGTGGACGCTTCAACGAGCATATCCGCCTTGTAAACATGGAGGTCCGAGCCGCAGATTCCGCACGCCTTGATTTTAATAAGGACCCCGTCTTTTTTTACCTCCGGTTCGCGGACATCGACGATCCTGATATCCCTTTTTCCCCTGTAAGCGGCGGCTTTCATAAGTTTTTCCCTCATGTAGTAATTTTGCTCTCAAATGGAGAGCGATGGTCAATCTATTAAAGCCCGTGCCGCGCGGCTGTCAAGCCGATTCCGCGACTTTTTTAAGCTCTTCCATGTTCCGGGTTATGTCTCCGGTAAAGGCGCTCGAGCCGGCTATGAGGTAATTCCCCCCGGCCCGCACGATTCCCGGTATGGTTTCTTTATTTACATGACCGTCGACCCCGATATCGAAGTGCAGTCCCAGTTTTTCCCTCATCTCCACGGCTTTCTTCAGCTTGGGAAGGGCCGCGGGGGAGAAGGGCTGACCGCCGAATCCGGGATATGCGGCCAGGACGATGAGCAGGTCGATCTTCTCGAGTATCTCGGGATTGGCCTCTATCTTTTCGAATCCCCGGTCCGGATTCACCCCGATGCCCGCGCGTTTTCCCTTTTCGACTATGTGGTAGACGGAGTGCGGCAGATGCGGGCAGGTGTCTTCCTGCACCACGATCATGTCGCTGCCCGCGTCCGCGAAGTCGTCGATAAAGATATCCGGGTTGTCAATCTCAAGATGGGCCACGAGCGGTATGGAAACCCGTTTCTTGAGAGCGGAGACGACGCCGATACCGAAGGAAAAATTATGGCAGTAGTGTCCGTCCATGATATCGATGTGTATATCCGCCGCGCCGGCCTTCTCCGCTTCCAGCGTCTCCGACGCAAGGTTCCCGAAATCCGCCGAGAGGATCGACGGGCTCAATTTAATCGCAGGATTCATGAAAACACCTCGTCTTTACAGGCTGTTTTTATTTCTATGCAATATAACGATAAGAACCCGCGCATGGACACAAATTTTTACAGAAAGGGCGATTGTTGAAAATCAATACTATTATTAATTGAAAACGAGGGAAACAAGACTTAGTCATTGACTTTTGACTTTTTAACTGCTAATATCATGACACATAATCTTTTATACACAAGAGGAGGCGTGTATGAAGAAGTTAGCGCTGTTGGTTTTAATCGTTCTGATCGTTCCATTCGTAGCCCTTGCCGGAGGAGAGAAGGAAAAGGCCGGTGAGGATCAGTTCGAGATCGTCATGGTTGTAAAACTGGAAGGTGTTCAGTGGTTCACAAACATGCGGCTGGGCATCGAGGAGTTCAATGACAAGTATGAGGAAGTCAACGCCTATCAGATCGGCGCCGATACCGCCGATCCCGCGGCACAGGTCGCCCTGGTTGAAGACCTCATTGCCAAAGGTGTCGATGCGATACTCGTCGTCCCGAACGACCCCGAGTCCCTGGTACCCGCCTTCAAGAAGGCGAACGATGCCGGTATCCTGACCTTCACGCATGAAGCGTCCACGCAGAGGCAGGTAAGTTATGACCTCGAGGCTTTCGACAACTTCGCGTTCGGCCGCCACATGATGGACGTTCTGGCCGAATGGGTCGGCGGAAAGGGCGAATGGGTACCCTTTGTCGGTCACCTCACCTCGGTTACTCACAATGAGTGGGTCGACGGAGAGGTCGCCCAGGCAAAGGAGAAATACCCCGGATTGAAACAGGTCACCTCGAGAATCGAGGAGCAGGAAAACACACAGATAGCATACGAGAAATCACTCGAGCTCCTCAAGACCTATCCGAACCTGAAAGCCATCATGGGAAGCGCCATGTCCACACAGCCGGGTGCCGCCCAGGCAATCGAGGAAAAGGGCCTTGTCGGCAAGGTCGCCTCTTTCGGTACCGGTCTTCCCTCGGTAACGGGTGAGTACATCATGAGCGGCGCATCCCAGTCATTCCACTTCTGGGTCCCCGCCGATGCCGGGTATGTAACCGCCTATATTGCGCTTCAGACACTCAAGGGTGTCGAGGTCAAGGAAGGCGACAACCTCGGAAAGCCCGGTTACGAGAGTGTAACCATTCAGTACAACGACGCGGGTATTCCCGTTGTCTACGGCTCCGCATGGGTTGACGTAAACAAGGACAACCTTGACGACTGGAAGAACTCGGACGGAAGCTGGAAGTTGTAAATAATAAGACTTCTATAGTGTAAAAAGATTGGAGGAGGCGTGCGCCTCCTCCAATCTGATTTTCCTTTTGTATCACCGGGTTTCCGTATTATCTTACAGGAGCCCGTCTGTCTCTATTACCTTACTGAGCGAAAACGATGAATCGGCGCATCGATACTAAATAACGACAGAGAATCCGTTAAAAATGAATGAAAACCTACTCGAGATCAGAAACGTCAGCAAGGCCTACGTAGGCGTCCAGGCGCTCGATAAGGTCGACATGACTATCCGTAAGGGCGAGATTCACTGCCTGGTCGGTGAGAACGGTTCCGGCAAGTCCACGCTCATCAAGGTTGTCGCCGGGGTCGTAAGACAGGACGAGGGCGAGATAATCATCAACGAAAAGCTCTACAGGTACCTCCACGCGATCGATTCAATACGCGAGGGCGTTCAGATCATATATCAGGACCTGTCCCTCTTCCCCAACCTCACTTTGGCCGAGAATATCTCTCTCAACCAGGAGATCGAGCGGAGCAGAAAGGTCATCAACTGGAAGGATATAAAAGAAATCGCGCGGCACGCGCTTGATGAGATCGGTGAAGACCTCGACCTGGACGAGCGGGTGGAAAACATATCCGTCGCTTCCAAGCAGCTGGTCGCCATCTCGCGGGCGCTGACCCAGGACGCGAAACTGATTATCATGGACGAGCCCACCTCCTCCCTCACCAGGGACGAGATCTCCCGGCTGTTCAACGTGATTACCGACCTGCAGAAACGGGGTATCAGCACCCTCTTCGTGAGCCACAAGCTCAGCGAGGTTTTCGAGATCGCCGAGCGGGTGAGTATACTGCGGGACGGGAAGATGGTCGGAACATTCAACACCGAGGAGCTCGACAACGACAGGCTCGTTTACCTTATGACGGGTAAAAAGGTCGAAAGTACGATCTACAAGTTCGATGAGAAAAAAAAGAAGGCGCCCCTTATAGAGGTTCGAAATCTATCCAAGAGCCGCAATTTCAAGAACATATCCTTTTCCGTACAGGAAGGGGAGATAGTCGGCATTACGGGCCTGCTCGGTTCCGGCAGGTCGGAGCTCGCCCTCGCTCTCTTCGGCATGTTCCCGGCGGATTCCGGGGAAATCCTCCTGGAGGGAAAGAGGGTATCCATCGAAAACACACAGGATGCCATTAATGCCGGTATCGGGTACCTTCCGGAGGACCGGCTGAACCAGGGACTTTTCATCGAGCACTCCATAACCAGGAACATCATCGTCACCATCCTCGAGAAGCTGCTCAACAAGTTCGGTTTTATCAGCGCGAAGAAGCGGGAAGAACTGGTGCATGAATGGGTGAACAGGCTCAAGGTCAAGACACCGAACGTCGAGTCGCCGGCCCAGAGCCTGTCCGGGGGAAACCAGCAGCGTCTGGTGCTCGCGAAGTGGCTCGCCACGAATCCCAGGGTGTTCATCCTCGACGGGCCGACCATCGGTGTGGATATCGCCTCCAAGGCGACTATTCACCAGATCGTCAGGGGCCTGGCTGAAAACGGCATGGGCATCATCATCATCTCCGACGAAATCCCCGAGGTGCTCCAGAACTGCAACCGTGTGCTCGTCATGGCCAAGGGGAAGATTATCCACGAGGTGAAAGACGTTACCAGTGTGACCGAGGATGAGGTATTCAGTATAATGAGCAGGAAGGAAGCCTATGAAGCTGTTTGATGCGGTTAAAACCTACGACTACAGGTCCCTGCTGAAACACAACGAGACTTTTGTGTTCTTCGTACTCCTGGGCTTCTCGATCGTCGTCACCATCATCAATCCCAGCTTTCTGTCCATCGAGAACCTGTTCGATCTCGCCAAGAGCAGCGCAGGCATGGCGATTCTGGCCATCGGTGTTTTTATCGTGCTTCTCTCGGGGGGGATCGACGTGTCGTTTACCGCGGTCGCGATCTCAGCGCAGTATATCGCGGTCAAGACCCTTATCATCCTGGGCATAGACAACCTGGCCCTGGCTTTTCTGATTTCCTGTTCGGTCGGTATCGCGCTTGGATCCATCAACGCCTTTCTCATATCGATCTTCAGGCTGCCGACGCTGATCACGACACTGGGGACGCTGAGTGTCTTCCACGGGGGGCTCCTGGAGTTTGTCGGTTCCACGCCATTTTACTCGGGCCAGATCCCGGACTGCTTCAAGTCCTTCGGCCTCGCCCAGGTATTTACCCTTGTAAGGGAGGACGGCACCAAGTTCGGCCTGTCCCTATACGTGCTTATTATTCTCGGGATTGTTGTGGTTACCTGGATCATACTGCGATACACCATGCTCGGGAGGGGTATCTACGCGATCGGCGGAAACCGGGAAGCGGCGGAACGCGCGGGATTCAACATCACCCGTATCCAGTTCTTCATCTACTGTTACGTGGGATTTCTGGCCGGCATCATGGCGATCATGCACCTGGCGATGATCCGGTACGCGACGCCGACGCTGTCCATCGTGGGAACGGAGCTCAGTGTTATAGCCGCTGTCGTACTGGGAGGGGCCCGTATTACGGGCGGCTCGGGATCCATACTGGGAACCCTGCTGGGCGTCGCCCTGATCGTGGCCCTGCAGAAGAACCTGGTCCTCATGGGTCTCTCGTCATACTGGCACCAGTTCCTGGTCGGTCTCATCATTATCGTGGGTGTGAGCATTACCTACTACCAGAGCCTGCGGCGCTCGCAGCAGCGCGTGGTCTTTACGGAAGAACTGTAAGGGGGTTTACGTGTTCGGCAGACACTCCAAGATGTGGACACTCTTCATCATGATGGTCGCGTTATCCGCCATCATGTCGGCGGCCCTGCCCGGCAAGTTCCTGCGTCTTCTCAACTTCCAGTCCATGTTCAGCCAGTTTCCGGAGTTCGGTCTGCTCTCCATCGCCATGATGGTCGCCATGATTTCGGGAGGAATAGACCTCTCCGTGGTGGCGATCACAAACCTGACGGGCGTGGTATCCGCTCTCATACTCACGCGTATGATCCCCGCCGGGATGGCGGGTCCCCAGGCTTTTATAATAATGGCCCTTGCGGTTGTGACGGCTATCGTGATCTCCGGTCTCTGCGGACTGCTGAACGGCGTGGTCATATCCAAGTTCGGCGTTCCCCCCATCCTGGCCACACTCGGCACCCAGGGCCTGTTTCTGGGTATCGCCATCGCCATTACGGAGGGGCACGGTATATCCACCTTCCCCGAAAAATTCCTCTTCATCGGCAGCGGCATGGTGGGCGGTATACCCATGCCCTTCATCATATTCGTCGTCATAGCCGTTCTGATCTTTCTTTTCATGAACAAGACGAAGCTCGGCCTCAGCATATACATGGTGGGCTCCAATCCCACGGTCTCCCGGTTCGCCGGCATAGACAACGACAACGTGCTGATAAAAACCTACGTCGTTACGGGGCTCCTCGCGGGCCTGTCCTCGGTGGTCATGATCTCGCGTGTGAATTCCATGCGGCCGGGCTACGGGGCCGCCTACCTCCTGCAGGCGATTCTTGTGGTCATACTCGGCGGGGTGGATCCATACGGCGGCTTCGGGTCGGTGCTCGGCGTGACCATGGGCATCATCATTCTGCAGGTGCTCCAGAGCGGGTTCAACATCCTCTCTTTCAGCCCCTTCTTCAAGAAGTTCATATGGGGCATGATGCTCCTCGTGGTCATGGTGATCAATTTCTTCGTGGCGAAATACCAGCAGCGGGCAAAGAAGCTCGGGACTCAGCCGGTTGAAAGCGTCCCCTCGCCCGGAGAATAATCTTCAATCGGGGACATCCACTTCGTAGATAAAGGTGACAGTCCCCTCAATCGGCGGTAAACCGCCTCAATCTGTGACAGTTCCTTCTGTGACAGTTCCTAAAGGAACTGTCACAGATTGAGGGGGCTTGCCGGGGCGGTGACCTCTTTTCCCATCCGCTATAGAAATAACCTGTTCGGATTACCGTTAAATAAAATATTCGATATATTTCCAGGTAATAAATTGCGGTGATTACATGCAGGACGGGTGTCCGGTATGGAGTAAACGCGGAAACAGGAAACGATAATTCCGGGGATGAATAAAACGAAGGAGCGTTGAATGGCGACTGGAGAGTATTTTCTTGCTTTTGATTTTGGGACCGAGTCAGTAAGGGGGGCGGTATTCGACGCGGAGGGACGAATGTTATGCTCCGAATCCGAGCAGTACACCACTTATTTTCCGCGGCAGGGCTGGGCGGAGCAGGAACCCGATGCATGGTGGGAGGCATTTCTCACCGTGCTGAAACGAATCATAGATACAAAGAAGGTTCCGGCGGAGCGCATTGCCGCGCTTGCCGTTGATACCACGTCGTGTACCGTGCTCGCGCTGGATAAAAATTTTAAACCCCTGCGAAACGCGCTCCTGTGGATGGACGTTCGCTCGGCCGAACAGGCACAGAGAATAGCGGAAACGGGCATGGGTCCGCTTCGGTACAACGGTTTCGGTAGCGTATCAGCGGAATGGATGCCCTGCAAGGCCCTCTGGATCAAGGAAAACGAACCGGACCTGTGGAAGGACGCTCGTTACATATGCGAGTTTCAGGACTGGATAAATTATAAAATATCGGGCAGGTTTGTGGGGAGTATCAATAACACCACGGTAAGGTGGTACTACAACAACAGGGAGGGCGGATGGCCGACCGATTTCTATGCGGGAATCGGTCTTGAGGATGTAATCGATAAATTTCCCCCGGAAATCCTCGAGCTCGGCAAACCCATCGGAAAGGTAAGCGTCAAGCTCGCCGATGAAACCGGCCTGTCGCGCGAGACGATCCTCGTCCAGAGCGGAGCCGACGCTTATATCGGTATTCTCGGGCTCGGTGCCGTGGGGCCGGGGCGGCTCGCCTTTATTACGGGGTCCTCGCATCTCATGCTCGGGCACACCGATGAGGGATTTTACAAGGAGGGTATATTCGGCGCTTTTCCGGACGGCGTCGTGCCGGGCCTCTACGTGGTCGAGGGCGCGCAGATATCCTCCGGATCCGTACTCAAGTGGTTCAAGGAAGGTTTTGTGGGCTCCTCCCTCGAGGATGAGGCAAGGCGGGCGGGGCTTTCACTTTACGATTACCTCAGCAGGGAGGCGGCGAAAATAAGGATCGGTTCCGAAGGGCTCGTTCTTCTCAATTACTGGCAGGGTAACAGGAACCCGCTGGTCGATTCCCTTGCCCGCGGTGCCGTATGGGGCTTGACCCTCAAACACACGCCCGTGCACGTATACAGGGCGGTTATGGAGGGGGTCTCATACGGGTCTGAACACATCATGCGCTATTTTCGTGAGGCGGGATTCGTGCCGAAGGAGATTTACGCGTGCGGTGGGGCTACGAAGAGCGATCTCTGGATGCAGATACAGTGCGATGTGCTCGGTGTTCCCATTTTTCTCACCGAAGAACCGAACGCTCCGCTTCTCGGTGACGCGATGCTCGCGTCGATCGGCTGCGGTACCTTCGGCAGTTTGGAGGAGGCCGCGGAACGGATGGTCAAGGTGAAGAAAAAAATCGAACCCGACCTCGAAAAAACGGAGGAATACAGGTACTATGTCGACAAATACATAGAAACCTATCCGCTGCTGAAGGACCTCATGCACGAGGTCGTTCGCCATGAAATGGCTCTTCCGTAAAAGATCTGAGGGAGGAAGAACGGAAGTGAGAATATGAAAGCGGTATCCATTCTCTGGGACCTGGACGGTGTCATTCTCGACAACGAAATCGCGCATCTCGAGGTTGAAGTCCGGACTCTGCGTGCGTTCGGTGTTCCCCTTACCATTGAAATTGCCCGCGAATATATGGGTATCCGGCTCGATGAATATTTCAAAAAAATCAGGGAGCGGTTCCGGGTAAGCACCCCGCTCGATGCTCTCGTATCCAGGCATATGGAAACCCTGTACCGCTGCTATGCGGAAACATTTCCCCTGACCCCGCATGTGCGTGAGGTGCTCGAGCTGTTTCATACCCGTTATACGCAGTCCCTGGCCACGAACAGGGAGCGGGTGCTGGCCAGGGCGGCACTGGCGAATCACCGTGTCGAGCACTGTTTCGACGCTTTTGTATTCGGTGATGATGTCCTTCTGGGAAAACCCGACCCCGCAGTTTACCTCAAGGCCGCCTCTCTTCTCGAACAGGACCCCGGGAGCTGTATCGTAATAGAGGATTCGGAAAACGGTCTTGCCGCTGCAAAACAGGCGGGAATGAAGGTCGTCATCCGGAAGGGCGAGCATAACGAACAAACAGCCTTCAAGGAAGCCGACGCCGTTATCGGGGACATGCGGGACCTCCCCCGTATCGTGGAATCCTTGATTCCCTGAAGTGTTTTTCTCCGGGGTCCGCTCATACCAAACGTCTCTTGCCCGTAGGCTCCCGCGGGATTATTTTATCTTGACAGTAGGGAAAAGGGGCGATACAATCGGTTCGAAATAAAATCGACTACGTGCCGTAATGAACACTGAGCTCTCCGGCGTCTCTCTCCTGTGAGAGGCTGACGGGGAGCTTTATTCACAGACATTGAAAGAGCGACGGGTTTTTTAACCGTCGGTTCTGGCAGGGTTATGGCTCTGGAATCAAGGGACAGAAAACTCGGTATCTATTTCTTCCTGCCTGCGGGCATCATTATAGCCGGAATTATCGTCTATCCGCTTTTATTCTCATTCGTTACCAGTTTTACGACTTACGGGTTCCTCAATCCCTTATTCAACCAGTTTGTATGGCTGCAGAATTACTGGGCCATTTTCACCGACATCTATTTCTGGAACTCGCTTTACGTTATTTTCAAGTTCGTCGTTGTGGTTGTAGCGCTGGAGTTTATCCTTGGATTCACGGTAGCGCTCCTGCTCAGCCGGGATATCAAGCTCAAGGGTGTTTTTTATACGATACTGACCATACCGATGGTTATGGCCCCGGTCGCGGTTGCGCTCATCTGGAGGGTGTTTCTTCATCCCGAGCTCGGTATCGCAAATTATTTTCTCTCGTTCCTGCACCTGCCGCCGGTCAACTGGCTCGGATCGGAGAAGGTCGCTTTCTGGACCGTTGTAATGGTGGATATCTGGCAGCAGGTCTCCTTTATGATTCTCGTGCTTCTGGCGGGGCTCGTTTCACTCCCGGCCGATCCCTACGAGGCGGCGGCTATAGACGGGGCCAGTCACTTTCAGAGGTTCCTCTATATTACGCTTCCATTGATGAAACCCGTCATAGTCGTGGCGTTGCTGCTCCGGGTTATTTTCGGGTTCCGCACCTTCGACCTCGTCTACATTCTTACACGCGGAGGACCGGGTGTCACGACGGATGTTATGAGTTATTATATATACCGGCGCACCTTCATGGGGCTCAGCGTGGCGGAATCATCCGCAGCGTCATATATACTCCTCCTTGTTACGATGTTCATCGTCGTATTCCTCTACAGGGCGTTGAGAATGGAAAGGGAGGCACAGTCGTGACTACCTCGGAAAAAGGGTCCCGGGGACGTTCTCTGCAGAAGTCGCTCAAGCGTACCAGGATACTGTCTGATACGGTGACCTATATCCTGCTCACCCTGTTTTCGCTCGCAATCCTGCTTCCCGTGCTGTGGATCGTACGGCTCTCCTTTACCACGAAGTATATCGCCTATAAAATCCCGCCGGTCTGGTTTTTCAAACCCATTCTCGACAACTACCGTTCCCTCTTTATTGACTACGGATTCGGGAAGTTTTTCTTCAACAGCCTCATCGTCGCGATCGGGTCCACCGTAATAGCGGTTCCCGTTGCACTCCTTGCCGCCTATGCATTCAACAGGTTCAATACCGGCGGATCAAAGCTTCAGTTCGGTATTCTGGGACTGCAGATGCTGCCTCCCATTGTACTCAGCATTCCCATATTCTTTCTCATGAAGACGCTGAACCTGCTCAATACGCGGGGCGCCCTTATAACGGCATACCTGTCGTTCAACCTTCCCTTCCTCATCTGGATGCTTATGGGTTTCCTCGACGGGATTCCCCGGGAGCTCGAGGAGGCGGCCATGATCGACGGGGCGTCGAGAATACAGGCCGTACTGCGGATCATATTCCCGCTGGCCACGCCCGGAGTCATGGCTTCGGGTGTTCTGAGCTTTATCCTCTGCTGGAATGAATTTCTTTTCGCTCTCATGCTCACGGCGGAAAATACGAGCACGGTCCCCATCGCGCTGGCAGCGATGCAAACGGAGAGGGGAGTAATGCTCGGAACGCTCGCAGCGGCAATGTGTTTCGCAATAATACCGATGCTTATTCTCTCGCTCGCAATACAGAAGTATTTGGTGCGGGGACTCACATTCGGTGCGCTTAAATAAATTTTAAGACACTTAATACGTACAATGGTGAAGGGAGGTGAATAAGAGAAACAAGTACTGAAAAACGTTTTCCGCTGTATGTGTAAATGATGATGAAAAACATTACCTGTAAGGGGGGTACAGAAATGAAAAGAGTAATACGAATCATCGGTGTTATTCTGATCGTCACCGCATCGACTTTCTGTTTCGCGAGTGCGGAGACGATAAACCTGCTCATGGAAGGGGTTCCGGACACCTTCATTATCCAGGATATGCTTCCGGAATTTGAAAAGGAGACGGGTATCAAGGTCGAGTTCGAGGTTGTCAACTACGCCCAGATGCATGCGAAGCTCCTTCCCCAGCTCATCTCAAAGGAAGGTGCGTACGACGCTATCGTCGTTGACAACTACTGGGCGGGTGAATTTCCGGCGGGCGGATGGCTCGAGCCGCTCGACGATCTCGTAAAAAAGACTCCGGAGATCGACCTGGACAACTACGTTCCCTCGATGCTCGAAATGGTTGGATATTACGAGGGAACGCTCTACATGATCCCGTTTTACAACTACACCATGCTTCTCTTCTACCGGGAGGATATGCTGAACGATCCCGCGCTCAAGAAGGAGTACAAGGCCAAGTACGGACGGGACCTGAAGATACCGAACAACCTGAAGGATTACGTGGAATTGTGCGGGTTTATGACCCGGGAAGGGGTGTACGGCGCGTCCATGATGGGGCTCAAGCCCGACCCGATCTGCATGGAGTGGTCCAACTACCTCTTCAGCCTCGGCGGTGATTACTACGACCGGAGCAACTGGCATGCAACGATAGACAATGCCAAGGGGGTGGAGGCGACCAGGCTTTACGTGGAGAATATTACGAAGAACGCACCTCCCGGAGCTCCGGGATACGGGTTCGACGAGGCCATACAGCTCTTTATGCAGGGGAAGGCCTTCTCGATCGTCACCTTCTGGATGTTCTACGTGGATATGCAGGATCCCGAGAAGTCGGAGTTGGCCGGCAAGGTGGGCCTCTCCAAGATGCCCGGCGGCGCGAACCTGAACGGCGGATGGGGATGGGCCATACCCAAGAGCTCTCCGAACAAGGATGCGGCATGGAAGTTCATATCATGGGTCGAATCTCCCGCCATAGCAAAGAAGCGTGCACTCGCGGGCGGCGCGCCGACTCAGAGCGCCGCATTCAAGGACAGGCAGGTCGCCGCGAAGTATCCCTGGTATCCGCAGATCAATGATATTCTCGGCAGTGCCAAGCCCGTGCCCGAGTTTACCTATTCAACGCAGATGATCGAGGTCGTGGGCCGCGAGCTTTCGCTCATGATCGGAGGCAAGGACATAATGAAGGGGCTCGACGTCGCGGCAAAGGAGCTGGACAAGCTGGCAAAGCGCGCAAAAATACAGAAGAAGTAGTCTAGGGTAGTCTAGGGTAATCTACAGTAGTCTGCAGTCGATCATTGCTCCTCCTTCGCACGCGGTAAGGCTGTGCTCTCACTATGCTCAACGTGTAAGAGCACGTGCGGGGGGGAGGAGCATCTTATTCCTGGGGATGTCCCGGGAAATATTCAGCAGTAACCACCACAGGGTTTTTCCTGTTTTCTACGCTCTCACCCTATATCGGGTGAGAGCGTAGTGCCTTCTAAGGGTTATTCTAGTATCCCTACCCGGTTGGTGAAAAATGTATACTTTTAACTTGACAAGAATTATGTGGGTTTGTATAATGCCGTTTACTTACGTAACCGTTTTCGTAAAACGTTTAAGGAGTAACCGGTATATTTCAGCCTATCCTAATTGGGAAGGGCACATTATATCAGGAGGTAGAGCATGGCAAAGGAATTTACGGATAACATCGGAGCCCTGCGGAAAAAGCTCGGGGGAGTGACAGAGGCCGATCTGCTAAAGCGAATTGAAGCGGCACCCTTCGGGGAGAAGACGAAGCAGGTGGCGAGAAAGTGGGCTCAGTACGAGTCTTTCGGAGGCGTAGGGTGGGGGATATTCGACGTAACTCCCGTGATGGAGCGCGGGGAGGGT
>Ga0180432_10005982_pt1 | contig 15978 bp, 16 predicted proteins | sample SS_ome_10_FD_132414 | JGI IMG/M metagenome (GOLD analysis project Ga0180432, IMG submission 132414) | Hypersaline lake sediment archaeal communities from the Salton Sea, California, USA - SS_1_MS_2 metaG | ecosystem: Environmental > Aquatic > Non-marine Saline and Alkaline > Hypersaline >... | reverse complement strand
TGCGCAGCGGATGCTGGCAGCAGACGGTGGCGTCATCTTGAACATGGGCTCCACGAATGGCCTTATGGGCTATCACTATTACGCTGACTACAATGCCTCCAAGGCGGGCGTCATCGAGCTGACTCGCTCTATGGCTCTCGAGCTGGGCCCTCGGGTTCGTGTCAACGCCGTCTGTCCGGGTTTTATCCTGACGCCGATGCAGGAAGCGGAGTATTCACCGGAGATGAGGCATGCCTTCTCAGCGAAACTCCCGTTGGGGCGACTGGGCAAGCCGGAGGATGTGGCTGCCCTGTTCGCCTTTCTAGCGTCGGAGGACGCCGGCTTCATCACCGGTCAGTCCTTCGTGATTGACGGAGGGGAGATCGCCGGGGGCCTGGCCAGCCAACCCTAGGCAGATTGACCAGTGAGGCCGACGAAAAGGGCTCAAGGTGGGTCCGTCTAGGCGGGAAGGCGGTGGCGCAACAAGGGGTAGGAGGATGGAGTGGCGGGAACCGACAAGACGACTAAGTTGTACGAAGCCGTTCGAGGGAGAATCGTCTCTGGCGAGCTCGAGCCAGGAACGGTGCTGACAGAGGCCGAACTCGCTGATGCGTACGGCGTCAGCAAGACGCCTGTGAGGGAAGCCCTCGTTCTGCTGCGACACGAGGGGTTCGTCGATTCCATGCCTCGGATCGGACATGTCGTTGCGACGTTTACCATTCAGGACGTGCTGGAGGTGTTTCACCTGCGCTCCATATTGGAGGCTGAGGCGGCGGGTCTGGCCGCCGAGCGGATCACCGAGGAGGAGATTGCCGCCCTTCTTGAGAATCGCGAGAAGGAGTCGGCGCTGCTAGAGGGGGCTGATGGTGCAGGTGTCTACGAGAGGGCGTATGAACTGAACGTGGCGTTCCACCATCTGATCGCTCGGGCCTCTGGCAACCGGCGCCTGGCTGATCTGATCAAGAGGCTGATGGAGGACATGCGGCGCATGCTGGCCTTTGATCCTCGCTTCGTCGAACCGCAGCACCACATGGAGATCATTGAGGCGCTGCAGTGTGGAGACAGACCAGCTGCGGAAGGGGCGATGAGAGGGCACGTGGAGGAGACAAAGTCCCGGTTGTTGGACCGCTTTTAGCCGGGAAGCGTCTGCTCACCATCATTGGCTGAGTCGAATGATCGGACGACCAGATACCTACCATCCATCGGACTGGGTCGACGTGATGCGTTCCTTTGCAGCAGGGCAGGAGGGAGACTGTCCTACGCTCACGATGCTTGACCCCAGCGTTTACTTACCTATCGATCGTCGGGTGTGCCAGTGAGGCAGACCCCTGAATACGGAAAGGAGATGGCGCATGCGACCCCGTTTTAGGCTTCTCAGCGATGACCTCATCAACCAGATCATAGACGAAGCGCTTGCTTTGTTGGTGGATCCGGGGGTACGTGTGGAGAACGCTGAAGCACTGGATCTTCTCGCGGACGCGGGTGCCAGTGTGGATCGCGAAGCAGAGGTGGCCCATATCCCTGAGGATGTCGCGCGCCGGGCGTTGGCGGCGGCCCCTTCCGAATTCGACCTCTACGACCTGGATGGCAAGCCCGCCGTCCACTACGGTGCCGACAGCGTTCAGTTTACGCCTGGATCGGGTGCCCTCATGCTGCTTGACGGCGAGACTCAAGAACAGCGAGCGCCAAAAACCGACGACCTCGTCCGGTTCGTCAAGCTCGTCGAGACGCTCCCGCAGCTAGATGCCCAGAGCACGGCCTTTGTCTGCAGCGACGTGCCAAAGGAGATCGGCGACCTCTATCGTCTCTACCTTGCGCTCAACTATATGCGGAAGCCCATCGTCACCGGGGCCTTCCGGAAGGACACCTGGTGGACGATGAAGGAGATGCTGGTGGCGGTGGCCGGCAGCGAGGTTGATCTGGCCGAGCGGCCGACGGCCATCTTCGATGTGTGCCCCTCGCCGCCATTGATGTGGAGCGACCTGACGTCTCAGAACCTGATCGACTGTGCGCGACACGGTATTCCTTCGCAGCTGATCTCCATGCCTATGGCGGGCGCGACTGCCCCGGTTACCATAGCTGGTGCGGTCGTGCAGCACACGGCGGAGTCCTTGAGCGGGGTGATAATCGGCCAGCTTGCCTCCGAGGAGGCACCTATGGTCTGGGGCGGCTCACCTGCCGTCTTTGATATGCGCCAGGGAACGACCCCCATGGGGGCGATTGGTACCTGGATGATTGACGTCGCGTGCGCGGAGGTGGGCAAGGCTCTCGATCTTCCGACCCACGTCTATCTGACCATGAGTGACGCCAAGGTTGTTGATGCCCAGTGCGGGCTGGAGTCGGCCGGAAGCACTATGCTGGCGGCGCTAGCGGGGGTGAATATGGTGGCGGGCGCCGGCATGATGGACTTCGAGAGTTGTCAGAGCTGCGAGAAGCTCGTCATCGATGCCGAGATCATCGGGATGGCGAAACGCCTCATCGCCGGGGTGGAGGTCCGGGACGAGCCCATTGCGCTGGACTTGATGCGCAAGATGGGACATCGTGGGGACTACCTGGGCCAACGCCACACCCTTGACTGGTTCGGAGAGGAGCAGTACATCCCCTCGGCGGTCATAGACCGCGGTTCGTTGGAGGCCTGGAAGAAGGGGGGGAGGAAGACGGCCTGGGAGCGAGCGCGGGCCCGCGTAAACGCCCTCCTGAAGGGGTACGAGCTGCCTCCCATGTCGGATGACCTGCGCAGTGAGCTGCGTGGCATCACGCTAGCGGCGGCGCAGGGGTTCGGAATGGGCGAGTTGCCGCCGCTGCCCGAAAGCTAAAAGGGCTGGGGATTGGAGGGTGATCCTGGAGAGGATCACGGCCGAATTCTTGGTGCAAGATCCCTCGCTTGGAAGGCTCAGCTCGCCCGGAAGGCGCCGGCACACGGCGGATCGTGGCTTCGCACGCCGAAGTCGCGCTGGCACGGGCCGCGGTTCTGGTGGCGGGCCCGCCTACGTCCGGGCCGACGTGCGTGATGCTCAGGTCGGTGGTGGTCGAGGGACGCGATGATCCACATCCGTGAATACAAGCGGAGCTGGCCGGGGGATTTCGAGCGGATTCGAGAGTCGTTGGTCGGGATCCTGGGCGATTTGGCCTTGCGCATCGATCACATCGGCTCGACGTCAGTCCCCGGGATGGCGGCGAAGGATGTGATCGACGTCCAGGTGACCGTCGAGACACTGACGTTGGAGATCAAGGAGCGGGTGGTCGAGGCCGGGTACCGGCATAAGCCCCACGTAACTCACGACCACGTTCCGGCAGGCGAAGACCCGGGTCCCGCGCTCTGGCAGAAGCTCTTTTTCGTCGAACCGGAGGGGGCGCGGCGTGTGAATCTGCACGTCCGCTCCGCCGGGCAGCCGAATCAGCGGTACCCTCTTCTGTTCCGGGACTATCTGCGCGCTCACCCGAGGGCCGCCGGGACGATCGAGCGGATCAAGCGAGAGCTCGCGAGGCGGTTCGCCGACGACGTTGATGCGTACTACGCCATTAAGGACCCGGCCTACGATCTCGTCTGGCGGGCTGCCCAAGAGTGGGACTCTCGCCGCGGGCGGTCGGCGGGAGGATGACGGGTGCCGGTCGGGGAGACTCCATGACAAGGCGAAGCCCCACCCTCAGAACCGAGCTCTGCGCTGAGGGCGCCGGGGAGAAGCTCTGGGGCATCAGCGACGGGCGAGTGCACTCATGCTCGGACGACAACCTTGCGAAGGCCCAGTCGTGGAGCTCACCGGACCGGAGACTGCGCCGCGAAATGAGCTCACACGTAGACCAGTCTACAACCTTTCCAAGGTGTGCGCTTGCGGGAACGGAGGGGCAGGAGCAGGACGGCGAACCAGCTTCGTCAGGTCCGTAGTCTCCGGCGCAACTGCGTCGCTCCGCCCGCGGCATGCGCGCGAAGGCACTCGACGATACGGGAATCCTGGCCACGCACGCTATGTCGTACGAGCCTCGGCGCGGTACCCCCGGATCAGCTCTCCGTCGAACCAGATGGTGTCGCCATCGACAATGGATGTCGCCATGTCTTGGGGCTTCTGGCCCGGGCCACGACCCGTTTCGGCTTGGCACCTAACGTGAACAGAGGGTCTGCAGGGCATGTGTCAGCACCTCCACGCCCTTGCGATACTCCTCGACGTCAATTCGCTCTTCCGGGGTGTGATCCAGGGCTGAATTGCCCGGTCCGTAGGCGGCGATGGGGCAGCCCCAGGCCGGGCCGACGACGTTCATATCCGAGGTTCCCGTCTTCAGCTTGAAGCGCGGTCGTCCGTCTGCAGCTCGAATCCCGCGCAGCAGCGCTCTGACCACGTCCGTATTCTTGTCTGCTCGAAAAGGGGGCTCGCTGTAGGGAAAAGCGACCTCGGCCTCGCCACGCCAGCCGCACATTGTCTGTTGCAGGACCTCCTGGTTGATTCCGAGCGGCAATCGAAGCCCGATGCTCATCTCGACGCTGTCCTCGAGCCCGACGTTCCCGGGGCCGCCATCAGCGGTGCAGATGGCGCGCAGGGAGGCATCGAGGGTGTCGAAGCTGGGGGGGTGACGTTCCTGATTGTACTCGGCGGCGTGGTCAACCAATCGATTCCAGAAGGACACAGCCTCCTCGGCGGGCGAGACGCGATCGCTCGCTCCGTGGCCTGCTGCCCGGACCAGATGGTAGTCAACGGAGAGCGTCCCCTTGTAGCCCAGCGTGATGCCTTCCCAGCCGCTGGGCTCGCCAATGATGACCCCGCTCGGCGGCGCCATCGTGCGGGCGAGGTAGTGGGCGCCGTGCGAGTGTGCCTCCTCCTCGACGGCACCGATGACCAACACGCAAGCATCGCCTATGTGGGGCGCTGCACGGGCCGCCGCGAGCACGAAGGCGGCCAGCGGTCCCTTGGCGTCCACTGCGCCCCGGCCGTACAGCTTGCCGTCTTCCTGACGGACGGGAATGTCCCCGGCCACGGTATCCATGTGGCCCAGCAGCACGAAGGTGTGCCCGGCCTGCGAGTCGCCCAGCGCACCGATGACGTTTCCAGCCAGGTCCCGGCGTGCGCGAAAGCCCATCGCCGTCATCTGTTCGATCAAGTGTTCGGCGAAAGCGTCTTCCTCGCCGGAGAGGCTGGGGATGGCCAGCAGATTCTTCAAGAATGTGATCTCTTCCATCGTCATCCACCTACGTCGGTTAGTCGAGATGCGTCGTCAACCTGCAGTCCCGAAGTCTGCTGATCCGAGTGGGACAAATCCCGGCAGCGCTTGCACGGATAGCGACCTGCGTCGTCACATAGGGGGGCCGGCAGCGTGTGGTGCAAGCGCGGCTTCGGGTTGAACTGAAGTGAACTTGCCGGGGGACTGGTCAGCCTCAGCTTGGCCCCTCCACCATGCCACTACGTCTTTCAATCGTGCAAGACTCCTGCCACCCGGCGCACGACGAAATCCACATCTGTATCACTGATCACCAGCGGGGGCAGGAAACGCATCACCGTCGAGCCGGCAGTCAAGGCCAGCACCCCCATACCTTCAACGGGCTCCGCGAGCTCAGCCAGGTAGGGGCCGGCGTGTTCCTTCAGCTGCAAGCCGACCATCAGACCCAGCCCGCGCACCTCGCGAATCATCGGTGAGTCGATAGCTCGCAGGCCGTCCATCAGCTTCTGGCCGAGACGCCCGGCGCGCTGGGGAAGATCCTCGGACTCGATCACCTCGATGGTCGCCAGGGCCGCGGCGCACGAGAGGGGATTGCCGCCGAAAGTGGAGCCGTGGACTTTCTTGCGGAGCTCCCCTACCCGTGGGCCCAACAAGACGGCGCCCATAGGCACACCCCCGGCCATGGCCTTGGCCACGCACATCAGATCTGGTTCCAAATCATAGTGCTGGCAAGCGAACATGCGCCCAGTGCGCCCGAAGCCAGTCTGCACCTCATCCACGATAAGCAGCGCGCCTTGGTCTCGGCAGAGCTCCTGGACTCCCTGCAGGTAGTTGGGGCTGGCGGGGTTGACGCCTCCCTCGCCCTGTACTACCTCCAAGATGACGGCGGCCGTCTCTTCGTTCACCACCTCTGCCATCCGCTCAAGCCGGTCGTAGGGCACGAACTCGAACCCGGGCACCAGCGGCTCAAACGGTTTCCGGTAACGCTTCTGCCAGGTAGCCGACAGCGCGCCCATGGTCCGCCCGTGGAAACCGCGCATCGTAGAGATGATGTTCCTCCGACCGGTGCTCAGACGCGCGAACTTGAGGGCCGCCTCTACGGCCTCGGCGCCGGAATTGCAGAAATACGCACGCTCCAGGTCGCCGGGGGCGAGGCGTACCAATTCGGCCAGTAACTGCGCGCGTCGGTCGTTGTAGAACCCGTTAGGCGCGGTCAGCAGGCGGCCAACCTGATCGGTCACCGCTTTGACCACCGCAGGATGCGCGTGCCCGACGTTGGCTACCCCGTGACCGCCCACGCAGTCGATGTATTGATTTCCCTGGGTGTCCCACAGCCGCGCGCCCTTGCCGTGGGTGAGCACCAGCGGTTGCTTGGGATAGACACCGGAATCGTAGCGGTCCTCAGTGGCGACCACATCATCTAGACCTGGCATATCTCGCTGTGGCATTCCCTCTCCTCTCCCTTCTACTCCTCGCTATCTCTGGCTACCCGTTCCTCGAGCACCCTTTCTCTCGCCTCGACTGGCTTCCTTCAGGCCGGCCGCTCCCACGATCTGGTATCAAGCTTGCCCTCGACAACCCATTGCGAAATCTGGCTCCCTTCGCACCCGCATGCGGTATCATTGCGCTATCACCGTGCCCTGTCCGGCCAATGCCCGCTGGATGGGTCCCGTTACCCGTCCATCGGCGATGACGACCTGGGTTACGCCGTCCCGCAGTGCCTCCACGGCTCCCAAGACTTTCCGCTTCATGCGGCCCCTCGCGTAACGATCGAGGTATTCCTGGACGTGCTCCACCGGGATATGCGGGATCAACGACCCCTCGTCACTCACGTCCCGGAGCAACCCGGGCACGTTGGAGAGGATGACCATACGATCGGCTTGCAGAGCCGTGCCGATGGCGGCGGTCGCCCGGTCCCCATCCACGTTCAGCCCCTCGCTCTCGTGGCTGATGGCGACCGGTGCCACGACGGGCACGTAGCCAGCGTCGAGCAAGGTGCGGAGCAGATCGACGTTCACCTTCTCGATGATGCCGCTGTATTCGCCGCGCAGCACCTTCACTCGGCCGTTTTCCTTGATGCGCAGGGAGGATTTGCGCCTCCCTTCCAGCAGGCGACCATCGAGCCCGCAGAGGCCGATGGCGTTGACGCCCATCTGTTGCAGCTGCTCGACGATCAGCTTGTTAATGCGGCCCGCCACGACCATGGTGAAGATCTCCAACGTCTTACGATCCGTGTGGCGGCTGCTGTGCCCCGATGGAGAGGTGACGAAGCGCGGCGGGTGTCCCAGCTTCTCGGAAATGAGCGTGGTCTCGCTCGACCCGCCGTGGACCAGTACGACTTGCTCGCCGTGCTGTGCCAGTTCGGCTACGTCATGACAGACGGCTTCTATGTCCAGATCTCCGTTGCCTCCAGCTTTTACTACGATCACGTTCTTTGCCTCCTTGCGTATTGTGTGAGAGAAGCGATAGAGCGAATAAGCGATAAGGCGATAAAGCGACAAGGCGATGAAGCGATGGCGGTGGGGCGATTCTAGGTGAGCATGAGCGCCGTGTTCGCTCCTTTGCTTGCTAGACTGGGTGTAGTCCTGGGAATTCCAGTCCCGTCGTCTCCGGCCACCCGAGCATCACGTTCATCGTCTGCACTGCATTACCGGCCGCGCCTTTCATCAAGTTATCGATGGCGGCGATGACCACCAATCGTTTGTTCTCAGGGTCGGCGGCGAAACCTACGTCACAGTAATTGGAGCCGGTCAGGATCTTGGGCTCTGGATACCGGTGGATACCGCGCCGTGACTTGGCGATGCGCACGAAGGGCTCGTCGTCGTAGTCCTCGCGATAGATGCGCCAGGCATCCCTTTCCGTCAGCGGCTCATCCAACAGACAGTGGCAAGTTGCCAGCGCACCCCGCACGATGCCCACCGATGTGACGGAGAAGTACAACCTGGGATTCTCTGGATCGAGCTCCAGCTCCTGGATCAACTCGGCGACGTGCCGATGAGTGACTGGTGCGTAGGAACGCACGACGCCTGCTCGCTCCGCGTGATGGGAGGCTGGGGTGGCCTTGTTGCCACCCTCCGAAGAGCCCACTTTGACGTCCACCACCGTTTCGCGCACCAGGTCGCGCCGATGGAGCGGCAGTAGGGCCAGGTTCGTGACAATGGCGTTGCAGCCGGTACCGCTGGCGTACTTCGCACCCGTCAGTCTTTCCCGGTATATCTCCGGCATCCCATAGACGAAGCTCTCGTTGCGGTCTCCCCCTAGGCGCTCCGGTGCCGGATGCTCGCAGCCGTACCAGCGGACGTAGTCCGCAGGATCGCGCAGGCGGAAATCTGCTGATAGATCCACGATGCGCTCAGCCATCCCGGCGAACTTGTCGATGTGGTTCATTGCGTGGCCGTGGGGTAGCGCCAGAAACAGCAGATCCGTCTGACCCAGGTCGTCCAGGCTTTGGAACTTCAAGGCGGTACGGTCGCGGAGGTTAGGATGGACGAAATGCGCATATTGCCCGGCGTATGTCTCCGACGTGATCTGTGTCACCTTTGTCTTGGGGTGAGCGAGCAAGAGCCGGAGCAGTTCCCCACCGGCGTACCCCGACGCTCCCACGATTGCTACCTCCATCATCTTCCCTCCCGTTTGCGGACTTGCTCACTTGCCGCTTGCACCACGTAGTCCACGATTCTCCCGGGCACGTCGAGCTCGGTGGCCTTGACCGCCCCGTGGAACTCTGGAGTGTGATTGATCTCGTTGACCAGCAGTCTCCCCTCCCTCGTCTCGAGCAGATCGACCGCCACAATCTCCCCATCCACGGCTCGTGCCGCAGCCTGGGAGATGTTGTTGATTTGCGGCGTGATGGGGCAGATCGAGGTCTCGCCGCCGCGGGCCGTGTTGGTGATCCAATGCGACGAATGCCGGTAGACGGCGTAGACCGTCTCGTCGCCGACGACCAACGTGCGGATGTCGCGTCCCGGCTTCTCCACGTATCGCTGCACGTAGTAGGGATCATCCTGGTGCAAGGCCCGTTTGTGCTCCAACACAGCCTCGGCGGCCTCGCGGTCGTTCAACTTGGCCATCAGCCTGCCCCAGGACCCCACGGGTGGCTTGACCACCACTGGATAGCCCATCGTCTCCATCGTCGCCAGTGCGGTAGCTTGCGAAAAGGCCACCGCGGTGTAGGGCGTGGGTACCCCGTGTTCTATCAATGCCATGGAGGTCAGCACCTTGTCCCCGCAACTAGCGATGGCCCGGTGGACGTTCACCGTCCTCACACCGCGCTCATCCAGCATCCTGGCGGCGTAGAGTGCCCGGGTGTGGCTGAGACAGCGGATCAACACAACGTCGCATAGCGCATGGCTTGCGCAGGTGCTTGAGCCACTGAGGCCGCTACTCCCCAGCTCGAACGTCAGGTTGCGCACGTCGATCCGCTGGAAAGGCACGCCCCGTTCCTGCAACGCCTGGAAGATACGCTTCTCCTCCATCCGAACACGGGAACAGAGAACTCCCACTTTGGCCTTATCTATCGCCCCGACTTGCCATTCATGGCGACCTCCAGAACATAGTCAATGATTCTCCTTGGGATATCGACACCGGTCGTGTCGATGCTATTACGAAACTCCGGTGTGTGATTCACCTCGCTCACCAGCAGACTCCCATCGCTATCCTCCAGCAGGTCGACGGCGACGACGCCTCCCCCGACGGCTTCAGCCGCCGCGCGGGATAGGCGGTCGATCTCTGGTGTGACAGGGCAGTTGGTGGCGCCGCCCCCCCGAGCCGTGTTGGTGATCCAGTGCGGTGAACTGCGGTAGATGGCTGCGATGGTCTCATCCCCGACGACGAAGCTTCGGATGTCACGCCCTGGCTTCTCGACGTATTGCTGGATGTAGAAGACGCCGTGAGTGTAGTCCCCAAGCGTCTTCTTGTGCTCCAGGATAGCCTCGGCGGCGTGACGGTCGTTGATGCGCGCCAGCAGCCGGCCCCACGAACCGAACAGAGGTTTGAGCACGACGGGATAGCCCATCTCCTCAATGGCTTTCAGCGCTGCGTCTTGCGTGAAGGCTATGCGCGTGTTCGGAATTGGCACCCCAGCCTCCCGCAGGGCAGCACTGGTGAGCGCCTTGTCACCGCACGTGGCGATCGATTGGTGTGGACTGACGGCCGATATGCCCGCACCCTCCAACCAGCGTGTTAGGTAGTAGGCCCGCGAGTGGCTCAAGCAGCGGACAAGCACCGCGTCGCAGGTCTGCAAGCACTCCAGACCGTCCCCCGTCGGGGCACCGGCCGTCGAGCTGTTGTCGAGCTCGAAGGCTACCTTGCGCGAGTCGAACCGCTTGAACGTCGCGCCCCGCTCATCCAGTGCATCATAGAGCAGCTTCTCCTCAACTCGCACGCGCGAGCCCAGTATGCCTACCATTACTTCCCCATCGGTTCTTTCCTCCTGCATGTCTTTAGTGGAGAGTCGTCTGCAGCGGGTCCGTGGGTTGGGCAAGACCCAGACCGCGGACCCGGGCAGTCAACTCACTCGCCCCAGTCCTCTTCGACCTCAGGGGCCAGATCGAGTTCGACAGGATCGACGCTCAGCACTTCCAACTCCACGCCACAATCGGGACAGACCAAGATCTCCGCCACGACGGTGTCAGGGGCCAGATCCAACTCTGCTGCACATTCCGGACACTTTGCCACGCCAGCCTCCTCTATTCGGTACTGATGTTGATATCGGATGTTGACCGCAGACTGCGGTAAACAAAAGGCGCGATGGGTATCCATCGCGCCAAAAAAAAAGAGCCAGCCTCCGTCTGGAGGCTGGCTCTCGTCAACTTGACTCAGGCCAAACAGCCCAAAAAGGGCCTACCCAGGCGGGCGGACCGGCTCTCCTCGGGCTCGTCGCTTGATGTAGAAAAGCTCTTGTCTGCGCATCATGGGTTTCTGGTCAGTCTCCTTTTCCATCAGGCCAGATTCTAGCACAGGTCGATGGCCTTGTCAAACGCCCCGCCAGGACCGGGACAGGGTGGTGTGAGCTAGGAACTGTTTGGCCATCCGGCTCGCGGAGTGGATGCTGCCTCCCAAGGGAGCGCGAAACGCAAGTTCGTGTCGCGAAAGCCGCGGCACGACACGGCCGCTGCAGGCTGTCCGTGAGATAGCGCTCCAACCGGAAGGAGCGACGCCAGAGTGGGCTGAGGCTGGGTCAAGCCATCTCGCGGAGGCTAGCAGCCAGCTCACGGGCCCGTTCCGGGGCATTGCCGACGTAATCGCTGGCCCTGAGCAGCGTCCGCACGCGCGTCTCGGGGAGATAGCTCAAGACCGTGGCGTCAGCCGCCAGGCCGTCAGCAAGCGGGTTTGGCTCGCCCGCCTGAACAGCCTGCCACGCAGCGATTGCGTGCCTCCGAATCACCTCGTGCATCGCCTGGCGGTCGGCTCCCTCCCGCGCCAGCTCCATGAGCAAGCGCTCAGTCGCAGCGAACGTACCATAACGATTCATCGTCTCAGCTATGGCCGAGTCGTGGATCACCAGGCCCTCAAGGATTCGCTGGGCGCGGTGCAGCAGCTCATCCGTCGCGAGGAAGACGCCCGGCAGGAGCAGGCGGCGGTTGGCAGAGTCGTCCAACGTCCTTTCGAGCAAACTGTGGGCAGCGTTGTCCCATGCCACCCGCACCAGCGCGGCGACGTAGCGCGCCAGACTATCCATGTTTTCCGCGTTGATGGGATTCCGCTTGAAGGGCATGGCTGAGGAACCCACCTGCTTGCTGCCAAACGGCTCACTCCATTCGCCGATCGGAGGTGACTGAAGGAGCCGCAGGTCAAAGGCGAAACGATACAAGGAGGCGGCCAGGCCGGCTAGAGCGGAGACCACGCGGTAGTCCTGTGCGCGCGGATAGACCTGCGTAGCGACGGGGAAACACGGCAGGTCCAGGGCTTCCATAGCAAGTGCCTCCAATTCCCTGGGCGTCATGCCGGTGCCCGCCAATAGGTGGGCATAGGAGGCCGCACTCCCCACAGCCCCTTTGATGCCCTTCCCGCGGATACCCTCTCGCAGGTGGGCGAGCTGAAGAGCATCCTCCAGCAAATCCTGCCCATAGATGGCGAGACGATAGCCGACCGTTGTCGGCTCTGCTGGCTGGAGATGGGTGAAGCCCATGCAGGCTTGCTCGGCGTGATCCTCGATCAGGTCGGCCAGCGTTATCATCACGGCTCGCAGCTTCTCCAGCAGCAAGTCCAGAGCCTGACGGATGCGAATGGCATCGGCGTTGTCCTGGATGTCTGCGCTGGTGGCCCCCAGGTGGATGATGGGTCCGCCGACCCGGCACTGCTCGGAAAAGGTACGCACCTCGGCCATCACGTCATGGTGGATCTGAGCCTCGATCTCCTCCGCGCGGGCCAGGTCTATGTCGGCCTGGTGGTTCTCCAGATCGGCAAGCTGATCGTCGTCGACCAGACCGGCCTTGTTCTGGGCTGTAGCCAGTGCCACCCACACCCTGCGCCAGAGGCGCCGCTGATGTGCCCTGCTCCACACCGTCCGCATCTCCGGTGATCCGTAACGCCACGTGAACGGAGAAAGGAACGTCTCGTGGTCGAAGCTCGTTTCAGTATCCATGAATAGACCTCCTGATCGTTGGGCGTCTACGTGTTCCGAGGACTGGCGCCGCCCGCAGTTGGAGAGGCGTCACTTCTGTCTGTACGCAAGATGTCCAAATCGGCGTGGGTGAAGCGCAACGGTCCCAGGGTCCCCAGGACCAGGACCACCGGAAGACCGTTGACGGCCCCTTCGGTCAGTGCCTGAAACTCCGCTGACCTGTGAAGACCATCGTCGCACCAGACTCGTTGCAGGCTTCGATCACGTCGTGATCGTTGAGCGAGCCGCCCGGCTGGATCACGGCTGTGACCCCTTCGCGGAGGCCGACCTCCACGCCGTCCCGGAAGGGGAAGAAGCCGTCGGACACCATCGCGGCGCCGATCAGCCCCCCGTGCTCAACGGTCACTTCCTCCTGGATCTCCCGGCGCACACTCTCCTCCTCGAGGGCGTCGAAGACGACGCCATGGCGCTGGAAGGCCAGGCGGTCTGCCATCTTCCGGTAGGCCTTGTCGCGAGCGATGCGCGCGGCGCCCACCCGATCCTGCTCCCCGGCGCCGATGCCAACAGTGACCAGGTCCTTGACGAACAGGATCGAGTTGGAGACCACGCCTGCTGCCACCAGCCACCCGAACAGCATGTCGTCAGCCTCTCGCTCGGTGGGCGCCCGGTCGATGCGAGAGATCTGTCCATCGTGGACAGACTCAGCGGGTGCGATGTCGCCCGTGCCCCGGATCTCGGGTGCGTAGGAGAGCTGGGCGACGACGGAACCGTCGATGAGGCTGGTGAAATCCACAAAGCGATCCGCTGAGAGCGTCTCGAGGCGACTGATGCTTTGGATGCGCATGATGCGGAGGTTCTGGCGCCTGGCGAGAATGGCGATGCTCCCTTCCTCGTATGCGGGCGCGACGACCACCTCGGCGTACCGTTCCGCGATGGCCTCCGCTGTCGGCAGATCCACCGGCCGGTTCAGCGCCACACAGCCGCCGAAGGCGGCCAGGTGATCCGCCATGTCTGCCTTGACGTAGGCGTCAGCGATGGTGCCCGAGATGGCGACGCCCGATGGGCAGTTGTGCTTCATGATGGCCACGGCCGGGCGGTCAGGCATGCAGCGGCCTATGCCGCCCAGGATGTTGAGCGCGTTGTCCGCATCCGTCAGGTTGATCTTGCCGGGATGCTTGCCCGACTGCAGCAGTTCTGCCTCGGAGACCAGATGGCGGCCGGGGGCAATGGTCCTCACGTCACCCAGCACGAGATTCCCGTTGATCAGCTTGTACAGCGCCGCCTCCTGACCTGGGTTCTCGCCGTACCGCAGACCCTTGCGCACGCCGTCCACCACCCACGTCACCTTTTCGTAGATCATGGTAGAGCGGGTGTCTTCAAAGACGAAACTGATCTCCATCCGCTCAGGGAAATGGTCATCCATGATCGTACGGTAGGCCCTCTTGAGATTGTTGCTCATTGTGATAATCTTCCTACTGGAGTTCGTATGCCAGGCCCACTGTGTGGGCATCCTGTGCAGCCAGATGGTCAGAGATGGCCTTGTCGTAGGCGGCGGTGTGGGCAAAGGCCTTCTGGGCCAGCTCGAACCGGCTGGCCAGGTCGAGGCTGCCGTCGTGGGCTCGCAAGGAGGCGAGGAGGGATTCGTAGTCCTGGGGATCCACAACAGCGGCCACGCGGAGGTAATTCTTCGCTGCCGCCCGGAGCATGCAGGGCCCGCCAATGTCAATGTTGGCTCGGGCTGCCTCGATGGTGGCGCCCTCCCGCGCGACGACGGCCTCAAATGGATAGAGATTACAGACGACGAGATCGAGGGGCGCCGCTCCCGTGCGATCCAGATCCGCCCTGTGGGCTTCGTTGTACGTCTCCGTGAGCAGGCCGAGGTAGATCTTGAAATCCAGCGTCTTGACGAGGCCGCCCTGCGTCTCCGGCTGACCCGTGTAGTTGGCCACGGGGACGAGGTGCCTGGATGCCGCCTCGGGGCCCAGGATCTCGCCGATGGCGTGGAACGTACCGCCAGTGGCGTAGAACTCTGCATTCTGATTGATGTCGACCAGCCCCGGGATCAGGATGTCCAAGTTAGACTTATCGGACACGCTCACGAGGGCCCGCCGAATCTTCACGCAGTCATCGATCTTCTCAACAATGTTCATTCTTCTCACAGCCTTTGTGTCTCTGAGGGCCGACCGCCAGTCCCTGCCCTCGGTCACTCTGGATACGCAAGAGGGCAGGGAATATCAGATCTCTCAGCAGAGCAGCTCGCGGACGGCCTGAACCAGGAGGCGATGCTCCACAGCGTGGATGCGTTCCTCGAGGTCGTCCAGCTTGTCGTCTACGTGGATCGGCACTGTTTCCTTCACTACGACGGGTCCTGCATCCACCGCCTCGTCTGGCACCAGGTGTACCATCACGCCCGTATGGTCAATCTCTCCTTCACGGTAGGCCTCGTAAGCCCTCCGGATGCCGTCGGTGCCAGGGAACGCGCCGGGCAGCGCCGGATGGAGATTGACGACACGGGACGGGAAATGGCTCAGGAACGCCTCGCTCAACACGTGCATCCAGCCCGCCATCACGACCCAGGAGATGTCGAAGGCCTGCAGTATGGCGGCCAGGCTAGCATCGTAGGACTCGCGTGGTCGTCGAGCGTGTGTGTACGGTGCCAGTGGGAACGTGACCGCCGGAATCCCGTGACGCACTGCCCGTTGAAGACCGTATGCATCTGCCTCATTGGAGACAACGAGCTCGATCGTCACCCCGGGCAGATCGCCACGCTCAGTGGCATCGATCAGGGCCTGCAGGTTCGAGCCGAATCCCGAGATCAGGACTGCAATACGTGTCATGCTTCCTTCCTCCACGTGTGTCTAGAGGCGGACCCGGACGCCCGTGCCATTCCACGATACCGCCTCGCCAATCACCGCAGCCTCTCCATTCAGAGACTTGAGGGCCCTGTCAGCCTCGTCGGCCGGCACGACAAGCACCATGCCCATGCCCATATTGAAGACGTGGTACATCTCCATAGGATCCACGCGGCCGCGCTCTTGGATGTGGCGGAAGATTTCCGGTACCTCCCACGCCGTTCGATCGATTGAGACCCCAACGTGATCGGGGAGCACCCGGGGCAAGTTGTCCACGAAGCCCCCGCCCGTGATGTGGGCCATGGCCTTGACGTTCACATCAGCCTCCACCAGGGCCTCAAACTCCTCAAGGTAAGCTTTGTGCGGAGTCAGCAGGACGTCCCCGACCGCGCCACCGAGTTCGCGTATGACAGTCTCCCACCCGGCCTCTCCCAG
>Ga0180432_10005981_pt1 | contig 15980 bp, 16 predicted proteins | sample SS_ome_10_FD_132414 | JGI IMG/M metagenome (GOLD analysis project Ga0180432, IMG submission 132414) | Hypersaline lake sediment archaeal communities from the Salton Sea, California, USA - SS_1_MS_2 metaG | ecosystem: Environmental > Aquatic > Non-marine Saline and Alkaline > Hypersaline >... | reverse complement strand
GGCCTGGTGAGATCGTTGCGCTCTGCGGCACTGGTTACCGGCAGTACGATGTCGGCAAATCTGGCTGTAGCGGTCATAAATAGTTCAGAAACGACGAAAAACTCAAGACTCTTTAGCGCTTGGGCGGCTTTATTGCTATTTCCGAGCTGATTCAAGGGGTTGCCACAAATGCACCAGGCCAGTCTAATGTCTGCTGGATATCCTCCGGCCTTTCCTTTTAGAATTGCGTCAAATATCCTGTTGATGTGAACCCGGCGAACTAGGCGAAGCCGTAAGTCGAGCGTGCCTCGAATTGATGGCCCACCCGTCTCGACGGGGTTTCTCATGCCGGGCATTCCAGAGGAGCGGAACATGTGCCCAACGGGTATGCCCATCAGGCCGCCTGCTGCGCTTCCACCATGGCGGCCAACATTTCCGGTCATGGCCGTCAGGGTCATGGCACACCGATTGTACTGCTCTCCCATGGCGCTGCGCGCCACCCCCTGGCAGTCCATCAGGGCTGCAGGCTTGGTAGTTGCATACTCCTTTGCCAGCTTCTCGATGGTTGACGCCGGAACACCGGTAATCGCCTCAGCCCAGGCTGGTGTCTTCTCAACCCCATCCTCAATGCCCAAAACGTAATCTCTGAATTTGTCAAACCCGACCGTATACTTGTCCAAAAATTCCTGATCGTGGAGACCTTCTTTAATCATCACATAGGCCATGCTCACCATCATGGCCGTATCAGTACCGGGCCTGATCGGTATCCATTGGTCGGCTAAAGTCGCGGCGGAATCATGGTACCTGGGGTCAATAGAGATAATCCTGGCTCCTGTCTCCTTGGCCCTGATGAGATGATACATAGTGTTTGTGCCAGAAATCATCCTCGCCGGATCCCAGCCCCACATAATGATCAGCTTGGAGTTGAGAAAGTCCTCCCGGCTATGGCCGACCATGACCGAGCCGTACTGGGCCATGACAGCCCATACAGAGCCTTCGGATGAAACGTTTCCATAGGTGGTGGTGTAACCTCCAAACATGGATAGCAATGTAGCTGCGGTCCTCACGCCGCTATGGAGGGCACCCAAATACCCGCCACCACCCGTCAAGAAAATGCTGGCGTTCCCATAGGTGTCCTTGACTCGTTTCAGCTCTCCGGCTATCGTTTCCAGGGCTTCATCCCATGAGATCCGTTCAAACTTGCCTTCCCCCTTGGCCCCTGCCCTTTTCAAGGGGTACATGAGGCGGTCCGGGTTATAGACCTCCTGTCGGTAGGCCCGACACCTCAAGCAGGCCCTTAGTTGTTCTGGCTCCGGGGCATCGTCGCCTTCGACCCTGATAATCTTGCCATCCTTAACATGAAGCCTAAGCGGACAACGTCCACCGCAGTCGAACGTAGTCGTGGTCCTGATAATCTTTGTCTCCCCGCTTGTCTTACTCATCTCTTCGGAACTCATCATACCCTCCTACCTTTGACTTTTGGCAGCACAATTCCACCCGATCTGTCATTGGTAACTGTAGAGGTAACGAGACGCCCTTGTATGAAAGCTGACTGGGTGCTACTTCGAGTAGCTTACACCACTGAATACTTGATGGTCAAGTGTGCACGCTTCCCAATAAGCCTGGCTGGAAACCGCCTTTGCCAGATGCACACTCTCTGCTGCTGGTCTTTGTGTATCAAGCTTCCAAAGGGCTTCATAAGTGGTCCAGCGGCAGCGTCTGCATGATCAACCATCCACCATACTCGAGAGGATATCCGGGATAAAGCCATCCCTTCTCGCCTCACTGACGCGCTTTGGCCCAAATGGCGTCGATTTTATCCAGGATTTCCGATATCAACTGGTATTGCCATGCTAGGCTCCTGCTTGCTGGCTGTCAAGTTGAGGATCTGGGCACCATTGCACAAGAAGCCATAATGTGCAACTCCAAATCTCCGATTTCCTCGCAAGAATATGACTCAAGTACTATTGACAAGTCTAGATTAATTTGTTATATTTGGTGTAATCATATATGATTTTATCTAGCATTGGACAATGCTATGACTGCAAAGGAGGCCGCGATGGAAATGTGCGAAGCAATGAGGAAACGGCTCCAAGATCAGGTGAGGCAGTGGGTAGATGCGGAGCTCCAGGTCGACATTATCATGAACCTCGCGGACATCTACGCCGAAGCCACACGAAGTGTGCCCAGTCGTTGTGAGCTAGCGGGTGAGACTGGGGAGAGGCGAGCCCTAGTGACATCTGCCGGAGTAGCTTTTGTGTAGCCAAAGAGACTGGTAACTTATAAGAAGGGGAAATGCAGAAGATGTGGATTAAGGAGCATATCATATGGGGCTAGAGAACTTGCAACCATGGTGGCTGAGACCTGAGAGGGGAGCGACAGAATGGCTGATAGAAGTGGGTATTACTGGCTGGCCCTTTTCTGCGATCTGGAAGTGGATTCCAGACGAAGCGGTAAACAAGGTGGAAACCACGACCAAGGACTAGCCAGGGCACAAATGAAAGGCAAGGTAACCTTCAATTCTTTTCCCACTCGGGCGTTGAACTCTAAATAGAAAGGGGCTGGAACGATAAATGCTAGCCCCTTTAGTATATCCCGTTGACTGGGCACGTACCGCAGGATGAACATTTCATCGGATTGTTCCTTCATCCCTAAAAAGATGGGCTAAAACGGGCCCGTTTACCATAGCGATTACCCTACCGTCATCTCCTCAAATCTCTTGGCTGCTGCCTTGTGAAATCCGGGACGCACATGGCTATAAGTGTCCAGTGTAATTCTGATGTTCGCCTCCGTGACTGCTGTTAACGCTGAGTGTGACATCAGCCCCCCTCCTTGCCCAGCACCCGCCGGGCGATGAGGTTCTTCAACACCTCCGATGAACCGCCGGCTAGCTTGCCTACCTTGGCATCCCGCCACAGGCGTTCAAAGGGCCGCTCACGATAGCAACCCCAACTCCCCACCAGAGAGAAAACCTGGGAGCAAACCTCTTCTGACACTTCTGCGGCATAATACCTGGCCATGGCCGTCTCCAAGGCGTGCTCCACATCCATATCCTCAAGCCGGGCAGCCCTATCCCTGAGCAGGGCTGCCGCCTCGATCCTGGTGGTAAGCTCAGCTACCATCCAGCGAATGCCTTGGAAGTCTGTCACTATGTGGCTGCCTACCTTCCTCTCCCTGGCATACGCGATAGCTTCATCAAGAGCCCCCCTTGCCAGCCCGATGAGGCAGGAGGCGTTGCCGATCCGGCTCAGATTAAAAGCGGCGAAGAAAGTGCTCATCCCGTCGCCCTCCTCGCCCAGCAATTGATCTCGTGAGACCTGCACCTTATCCAGAGTGAAATCGTAGATGGGCTGCATCCTCTGCCCGATGGGGTCCCCTTTCCTGAAGCTGATGCCCGGCGTCCCTCGCTCCACAATGAAGATGGAGAGCCCCTTTTCGGTTCTGGCGTAGAGCAGAATCAGCGCAGCATCGGCAGCAAAATTGATGTGAGACTTTCTGCCACTGATTAGGTATGTGTCATCTGTCCGCACCGCTGTCGTTTCCATCGCCTCAAAGCTGGAGCCTACATTGGGCTCGGAGATGGCGATGGCAGCTATCCACTGCCCACGAGCCAGCCTGGAGAGATAGCATTCCTTCTGCTCCTCCGTCCCTGAGGCCAGGAGATGCTTCTCTGCCTGAATGGTGGGCTGGGGGCCGAAGAGTCCGGCCCTGGCCAACTCTTCGCTTATTATGGAGTATTCTACTGTCCCTCTGCCCATACCGCCATACTCCTTGGGTACGATAGGTCCCATCCAGCGCCTTCTCCCCATTTCCTTGAATAGCTCTCTTGGGGCCACGCTTTTTCGCTCCCAGTAATCCACCTGGGGGCGAAGTTTGTGAGCGAGTTCTGCCACTTCCCGCTTCAGCTCTTGTTGCTCAGCATTGATCTCAAAGCCTAAAGACATCTTGACCTCCTTTATATAGATTGGCGATTTTCTCTATTGCAAGGAAACCAGATTACACCACCAGCCCTTCTTTGTCCACCTTGGTCAACGGGTTGTTCATTTCTTATAGCTCGATGGCTGCCAACACAGGTGGGGCATGAGGAGTTAAGTATGCGTGTAGCTATTATAAGGAGTGCTTGAAAATTGTTTCTTCTTTATGTATCATGCTGTAAGAATCAGCCAGATTGTGCAATGCCGACAAGGCTTACATAGGCGGAGGCAAACACTGCCTGAAAATCGTTGGGGATTTCCAGCCCAATCTTTTTGGATAGAGCGCGCTGAAAGTTCGCTGTATAAGTGAAACATGTCGGTTCGATAGGAGAAGGCTATTTTCGAGAAGCTGCTTGTACCAATAGATGGCTCAGAGCTGGCGGAGGTAGCCCTGCCCTATGCTGAAGAGTTGGCGGGTAGGCTTGGCTCTGCGGTCGTGCTGCTACAGGTATGTGAACTTGAATCGGAACGAACGAGCCATAAGCGCCAGTTCTACATGAGTCGCCTGGCGGAAATTGTGGAGCGGGGAGTTCGGGAGTATCAGATGCTGGCGACACGCTCTGAGAGCGAGGAGATAGGGGTAGAATCGGTCATGGTGGTCGGCAATCCCGCCGAAGAGATCATAGATTACGCGGAGACCAAGGGCATCGGTCTCATCATTATGGCTACCCATGGACGCTCAGGCATCAGGCGCTGGACAGTGGGCAGCGTGGCTGACAAGGTGCTCCGAGGAACAAGCATACCTGTAGCACTTATTAGAGCCGGTGAGACTCGCCCTGCAGTGCGGGAGAAAGGGATGTTGACCAGGGCACTGCTGCCCCTGGATGGCTCAGAAGTGGGCGAGGCTGCCCTGCCCTATGTGGAAGACCTGGCAGTCAGGTTGAAAACAGAGGTGACCATCCTCCAAGTTGTTGAGCCCAAGTACTTCGTCATGGGTGCCGAACCCTGGGTCTACACCCCCCCTTATTGGCCGGAGTGGCTAGAGTCTATGAAAGAATCGGCACGCACTTACCTGGCAGGCATTGAGCAGAGACTGAAGGCAAAGGGTGTAATGGCGAGTTCTAGGATAGAAACGGGGGCTGCTGCCGAGCAGATCATGGAGGTCGCTGAACAAGTTGATGCCGATGTTATTGCCATGTCTACCCATGGCCGGTCGGGAATAGCGAGATGGGCGTTGGGCAGTGTGGCGGATAGGGTGCTCTACTATGGGAACATTCCGCTGCTACTAGTACGCGCGCGTCAGGATGTCTCCACATAGACAGGCTATAGTGCCGCCAATTAATCCTTGCGCCAGCGTGACAGGCGATGTAGTCTAAGCATTTCCCGGCATGGGCATCTACGGCATTGTAGCTGTCCAGGCCTCTACCGTTATTGCCTCTGCTTCCTCTGAAGTATAGTAGTCGAGTAGCTCATATTCATTCTCCCCGACAACCTCACAGATGGCAACCGGCACCATTAACAGGCAGTTAACACCCGCAAAAGCCTCACCACCATAGTAAACAGGCCCAACTACGCTATCGATGGGCATCCCGCTGTAGACAGCCTCCATGATTTTGTCGGTGTCATCCACCGTGCCTGCCTGCTGCAGGGCACCGGTTAGTGCTTGGAGTAATATGCCCGACGAGAGCCCGATTGTGTCCATCTCGACACTGTAGCGGGCCTCATAGTCTGTGGCGAAGGCTACCGCTTCAGGCCACACCTCATCGGCTCCGTACCACTCCGGGTAGAAGAACATCAAGCCCTTGCAGTCATTCCAGCCTGCATCCTCCAACTGGGTCTGAGATGCTATTGGACCATAGGGAGTAGCCAGGCCTTCATAGCCCATATCCCACATAACGTCGAGATATGTGACACTGGCTATAACCAGGTCAGCGTCTTCTGCCATTGCTGCAGTTGCCACGGGATAAGCCTCAGCCCCCAGAGGGGTCCGAATGATCTTAAGTTCAAAACCGAAGTACTCGTGCATGTTGCTCTCAAAAGCCTCGGCGTATGCAATCATGAGTGGATCATCGTATGAAATTACGACAATGCGCTCCACCTCAGGATGCTCCTCGGCCAGCCAGTCATAGAAGGGCGCTACCAGGGCGGCGAAGCAGGGGCCAGACTGGACGCTGTATGCGTGATCGGGGCCGTAAGCATCGAACGTAGCAGAACCCATGTCGATTATTACCCCGCTTTCTTCGCATAAGGTCTGGGATGCCATCGATGCAGCGCCTTGCTGGACGATGAAGTCCACGTTATCCGTATAGATGAGCTTGGTGGTTGAAGCCATCCCGCCGGAGGCACTCGCCCCCTCGTTATCTTCGAAGATGGGCTTCCAGCGGTACTGCTTTCCCCCCACTTCGAATACGCCGATCTGATCGGCCATCAACTCGATCCCTCTTTGGCCCGGGATACCGGCGACAGCTCCCATAATGCCGGTTTGCGGTGCGGCATGGCCAAGCTTGATTTCCGTTACTCCGTCCTCATCCTCTTCTCCTCCGCCACAAGCGACGCCAATGACCAGCGCCAGACACAAAACCACAATCGCTGCTACTGACAACCACTTCTTCATGTAATGCACTCCTTAGCTTCCTTTCTAAGTTTGGCTTTCGCGGGGAGAGGCTCGCTCACCTGCCAACTACCATAGCTAGCCAGTTCGGTTTCCATCCTTGTCTTTACCAAATCTGCCTGTCTGCACTCGTGTCTCAAGCGTTGTGAGGACCTTCTTGCTGTGAAAAGCATATACCAAGCATTGCTGCATGTCAACTGGATATGGAGCGAGGATGAGCAACTGCTGTTAAGCCTGGCACCTTCCTTGCTACTTGTACACCTCTGCCAGTATCGCTTCTGTCTCCTCTATGGTGTAGACATCTATTACACGATACTCGTGCTCCCCGACGACCTCGTATATCGGAGATGGCCAGATTGCCACATGTCCGTAGCCATTAAGCACCTCACCGCCGAACCTAAGGGGGCCAACTAGGGTGTCAAAGCTGCCCGTTTCCATGGTCTCCAAAATCTTGTCCACATCGTCCACGGTGCCAGCCTGCTTCAGGACCTCGGTCCACACATACATGGCGTTTAACCCCCAGAATACTGCTGCCGAGCACTCGACGTCGTAGCGATCCTCGAATTCCTCAATGAGGGCTTCGGTTTCAGGCCACAAGCCCCCCACTGCGTGTGGCATACAGAATAGATAGCCTTGGCACCGATCCCAGCCTACCTGGTCGGCATAGCCCGGGAGCCACCACCAGGTGGCACTCAGCCCCTCATAGCCCATCTCCCACATGAGTGCAGCAAATCCGGCGCCAGCACTGAAAACTATGTCGGGGTCCCTGGCCATGATCCTGGTTGCCACCGGATAATATTCCGTCGTGCTGAGAGGGACTAACTCCGCAGCTACAACTTCAAGACCGTAGTAGTCGGCACAGGCATCAAAGGCATCAATGAGTGCATATCCGTTGTCATCATCGGGAACAGCAGAGGCAATACGCTTCACCTCAGGGTGCTCTTTGCTCAACCAGTCAAAGAAGGGTGTGACGTTGACCGCCCAGGCGCCGCTGGTCTGGAATAACAGGGGCTTGTCCGGTGTGAGGTGCACCGGATTAAGACCGGAGGCGGTGAGTATAGTCCCTGTTTCCTGGCACAGAGGTTGGGCGGCTAGTGCTGAACTGGCAGCAGCTTGGATCATGAAGTCCACGTTATCCTCAAAGATGAGCTTGGTAGCTGAAGCTATCCCGCCGGCGGTGGTGGCCATGTTATCTTCAATGATGAGTTTCCAGCGGTATTGCTCTCCGCCCACGGTGAACACGCCGATATCTTCAGCGGCCAGCTCAAATGCGTATTTCGCCGGGAGTCCGACAACGGCCCCATAAAGGCCGCTCAGCGGTACCCCGATGCCCATCTTCAACTCCGTTACACCCTCTTCTTCCTCCTCTCCGCCACAAGCGACGCCGATGACCAGTGAAAGGCTCAAAACCAAAAGTGCTGCTAAGGATAACCACTTTTTCATCTGACACTTCCTCCTAGGATTCGCTTTCAGCCGACTGCTGGCTGTCCTCTCTCCAAATCCCTTGGATGTGTTTACAACGGATTATTCTGCCTGTGCTTTCAATGGGCCAGGTTTCCTGACCAACTAAGGGGGTCCCTTTTTGAGGGAACGTCTCCTAAATGTTTAGTGGGAGCTATTCTGGCGAGGTCGCAATTGACTTTTTTGTGCGAGTAGCTTACATCAAGCCTCGCTGATTGTCAACCTGGAGCACCATCGGGTAGGGCTGCCAAGGTTTTTTCTATAATGCTTGGCACGCCCAGGTTATCTAAGTTAAAATTAGCCCTAATGAGAGTTGCCGGAATGAAAGACCTAGAATAGGAGGTTAGGCCTTTGAGAGAAGAAGAGATCTACTTCGAGAGCAATGGGATAAAACTCTCTGGAGTCCTACATCTCCCTGACAAAAGGGCGCCTGGCATAATACTATGTCACGGGGCGGGAGGGCACAAGGAATATCACAAGTGGGAAGCTAATCCTCTGGTTGAAGTTGGGTTTGCCGTTTTGCGATTTGACTTCAGGGGATGTGGGTTGAGTGGGGGGACAAGAGGGCTAATAAAACCTTCGGATGAAATTAGAGACCTCAAAAATGCAATAACATACTTGCAAAGTATAAGCGAGGTAGATGAAGAAAACATAGGGGTCTGCGGGCACAGTCTTGGTGGTGCTGTGGTAATAGCCGTTTCATCCGAGGACAGGCGGGTCAAGGCAGCCATCTCGATTTCGGCACCTTCAAGTCTTGGCCGAGCTCCTGAGGAACTGGCATCGCCGGAAGATAGGGAAAGAATACTGAGCATGCTCTCCATAGACAAGGTGAAGAGGGCCTATGATAAGCCAACAAAAATATCACTAGATCAAATCCCGCAAAGGGAGAGGGAGATTCCCAAAACAGATTTAGAAGCGGCTGAAGTTCTGCTCCACGATCCACTGATAGTCCGGGAGTTCTTGGTAGAATCGCTCGAAGACATGATGACATTCAGGCCAATTGACATGGTCGACAAAATATCGCCAAGGCCTATACTATTTATACATGGTGAGGAGGATGCGGCGATAGAGGCTTATCATGCTCAAGAGCTATATAATCGGGCGAAGGAACCCAAGGAATTAAGCATAATAAGAAGTGCAGGACATTCAGTACCCGTCGATGAGATAAACCCTCTAATAATAAGCTGGTTCAGGAAATACCTTTAGACGAGCCTATACCGGCAAGTGTCCAAGAACCAGTGATTCTCTCTTTTTATGGTTCTGCTTTGGGTGATCTCTATTCTTCTCCTAAAAATAGGCCCACCGACGACGAGGGTATGGTATTCACCGTTTTCACCGCAAATGTCAATGCCCTTACGTTTTAGATAGTTCAAAAACCTCCTGTCTACGCGACGTCCAAGCCACTCTCGGCCAATGAACTTGGATTGTGCACTGATTATAAGGGCCTCAAAACCACTATCAATAAAACCAGATAGAACCTCTTCAGGGTTCCTCTCCCAAAGCGGTTCCACAGCCTCAATGCCGAGCTCGCCGCATACCCTTTCTACCCAATCCTTGTGTTCCTGTAAATATATATCGCCAAAAACCATCCCTTTTACGCCGCTGGGAATTAGACTGCGCACTGCCTCCTTGAACTCCTGCTCATACCCATCCCATGTGGTCTCTTTTTGTAGAAGAGGAATACCCATGGCTCGGCTTTGCAGTTGAATTAGCTTGGCCTCTGTGCCATGAAAACTTACCCTTTGGAATTCCTCGGAAATGAAGTTCACGAGGTGAGAGACCTTGTACCCTTGACGCATCGCCTCGTAGCAGGCGAAACAACTGTCCTTGCCACCGCTCCAGGATGAAATGTAGCCCATGAGGTTAGTCCTGAACTGATCTGTAGTATTCTATCACTTCTCTTCCCTTCGGCCTTGTCACTTTCTTCTGAAGAGATTAAAGAACCTATCCTCGTATTCAGAGAACAGGTCCCATCTATCAAGCTCCCTCTTAAGTTCTGATGGGTCGGCCTCTCCCCTTGCCACTTTTTGAAACAGGTTTTCAATCCTGTATCTTGCATCTCTAGGGATGCCAGCACGGTCTATATTAAGAAGCCCCCTTCCTGCCAGCTCAGCGAGGTTGCTCATCAGCGAGCTCTCTGTAAGTTCGTTGATGAATTTTAGCAACGAAACGTCCCACAGCTCATCAACGCCCTTGATAATTGCCGCAAATTTGTCACTCTCCCTGTCGATTTTTTCACTCAATCTACCGGCTACCACCTCTAGGCGGTCGGATACAATGCTGAGTGCCTTGGACTCATTTTTGTAACTGTAGAGAAGCGCAGGGGCATGGGGTCCATGCTCCCTGATTGCCATTTCGAGATATCTCTTCGCATTCTCACCGAACCCTTCAATTCTGGTAAGGTAGGCAGGCGTTACGATCCTCGGCCTTTCTGCACTGACCTTTCCTTCCCTTACCACCGTCTCTTCCTCATTCACCAAGTCAGCATACGCAGGCTGGGTCAACAAATAGTAGTTGACATTGGTAGTGCCAAAGGTAGCCAAAGATTGGCTAGGGAGCCTCAGCACTGCTGTCTGTTGGACAGCAAATCTTATTCTTTCATCCTCGATTTCCATGACTCGCCCTCTGCAGAAGAAATGCTCTGGTATCGAGCAACAATCCCAACTGGAACACGTGTTATTCAATAGCCTAGGCCAATCTTCTTATCTATCTCCGCTTCGTGCAGAACCTCTTGTAATCCCTTCAGGAAGCTGGTGGATCCATTTTCCAGCAACCACAATCCGAATGCATTTCCTTGTGCCTCTAGCAGCCTAGCGTTGGCGCGAGAGGTATATACCAGTTGAACTACATCAACATCCTCAGCTTGGGCAATTATGAAGGTCTTCATCCTCCCTCCATCCACATTCAGCATCGACCGCAAAGCGAGGGTGGAATGCCTATAAACCCACCGAATTCGCGGTCAAGCATTGATTTTGGGACCTGACCTGCCTTGAGCTTTGAGATGACTGGCTCAATTCTAAACATTGAATAATCATACGTCAACGCGGCGCACATGGAGGTGAGGCAACTTGCAATTCAGAGAGGTTACATGCTAACCTAGGCTCAAGTCGCCATTGGTAATAGGATAGGCAGATCATATGGGTTGGGTTCAAGAAACCACTTCGACCAGTTTCTGGCATCAGATGCATCTGCAATTAAGACGAAGTCTGGCGAAGAAGGCGCTGCTTGTAGTAGCGATTCTCTGCTTTCTCATACTACCCATCACGCTCATTAGCAGAGGGTTTGATCTGGAGAGCATGGGTGGCTACGGTTATTTAGGGGTTTTCCTGGCTACCTTTCTTTCTACTACCAGTATATTTTTCCCAGTTCCTGGGTTTATAGCGGTGGTAGTGGCTGCTGCTCTTTTCAACCCAATCTGGGTCGCCCTGGCTGCCACTGCGGGCGGGGCCTTGGGCGAATTTACCTCCTACCTAGTGGGCTACTGGGGGAGAGCTGCTATCGACCTGGAGCGCTGGGAAAGATACAAAAAGGCCGAGAGCTGGATGATGCGCTACGGAAGCTTGGCCATTTTTCTCTTTGCTCTGGTGCCAGGGCTCATTTTCGATCTCATAGCCATCGCCGCTGGCGCTGTGAGATTCCCCTTCTGGAAATTCATGTTAGCTTCCTTCGCTGGACGACTACCGCGCTCTTTTCTAGAAGCATATTTGGGATGGATGATACTGCCCCGCATTTTGCCCTTGTAGCATCGGATAGTTCGGAAAATGCCAGACAGCTTGGGTAGGTTTGGTTATAAAAAGTTCCCTGAAGATTGAAGACGAAGAAAACTCCATTGCCCGGGCTGTGGCGAGCAAGTCCCTGACTTGCCAATGGTCAGGCGCGGACTTTTGCCGTATCCGGAGGCGTGCTGTCATGTTTGTAGGCTGCCTTCAACAGATTAACAATCTTGGGCCCCTTGAGTCCCTCGGCCTCACAACCAGTCTCAAAATATCGGCACACAGTACAACTAAAAACGTACTTATTGACTTGGCTGATATTTACGAAGAGCTCGCACTCCTCGGCACTGCGGTCGTACCAGTCTTCGCTAAATTCGTCGAGGCCTATGTCGTGAGCTCTGAAGCTCTTCGACCATCCTAGGCCATTAAAGCCTCCCCAGGTCCTATTTGGCATTGTTGACAGTGGCAACCGGAACATTCCTGTTTACCCCTCCCAAATTCTACAAAACGAGCACTGCTGGGTCAAGTCAAATGCATTCTCTTTCTCCAACGCATTATGCCTGACGAGGAACCTTTTGGGTCATAAAAGTTGACCAATTCGCCCTCTGGAATTGGAACCTTTTGCAGCTTTTGGCGAGCGAAAAACAGAGGCATAATGCTGAAGAATACTCTCCAAGGAAGCAATGGCGTTACCAAAGCTGGCTAATCGTTGCTTGCAGAATCGGTTTGGAGGTAAAAATGGGCAAAGTGAAGAGAATAGGCTCCAATAAGAAAACCCTAGCCGCTCTGGCCACAGCCTTTTTAGTGCTTGTTCTGGTTGTTATCGGTTTTGCAAGCCAGGAAACCACTAGTGCTGGTTATGGTTATGGTGGTGACGGAGGCGGAGGCGGAGGCGGAGGCGAACCACAACCAGTTGACACCACGCCTCCGGTGATCTCAGAGACATCTATATCAGCCTCCGCTGTTACCAGTACCAGCGCAACCATTAGCTGGACCACGGATGAGCCGAGCACGAGCCAGGTGGAATACTGGCCTGGTTCTCTTTCAGCCCTGGATACAACCTTGGTCACTACCCACAGCGTCACCCTGAACAACTTGATCCCAGAAACCAACTATCGCTACAGGGCCATGTCCATGGATGCCGACGGCAATTTGACGGTATCTGAAGAGCACACTTTCAGCACCTTGTCTGCTCCCGATACCACGCCTCCGGTGATCTCGGCGGTATCGGTCTCTGATGTCACTTCTGATGGTGCCACCATTAGCTGGACCACGGATGAGCCGAGCACGAGCCAGGTGGAGTACGGGGTTACCACGAGCTCGCTGTCACCTCTTAACGCAACCATGGTCACCAGCCACACTGTCATCCTGACCGATTTGAGCTCGGATACAACCTATAACTTCAAGGTCAGATCAAACGATGCATCGGGCAACCTAGCTGTATCCGATGAGTACATCTTCATCACCTTGGCTGCACCCGCTAATTGGGCGCTCATCGGAGGCATTATCGGTGCTGTGGTAGCAGCCGGTGGGCTAGCGTGGTACTTGTGGTGGAGGAGAAGGGGATAGTACTTCGGCAATGGTATACCCGTTAGCTCTGTGCCATATCGCTGAGGCGGGGTCTGTACTCTGCCTCAGCGATTGGCAAATAGACCCCTGGCTGTGATCAAAGTATTGAGCAGAATGAAGATGGGAGGATGAGCAGGATGCTGGCACCAGCAGAATAATGTGAGGAGGAAACATTTATGAAACGGGCTGTTTTCATCGATCGAGATGGGGCGATCGCAAAGGACGTCTCTTATTGCAGCCGCCCACATGATTTTCAACTGTTGCCCGCAGCGTGTGAGGGAATAGGGCTATTAAACAAGAGCGGGATCAAAGTGATCATGGTCACCAATCAATCTGTAATCGCACCTGGCTATTTTACCAAGGCAATGCTGGACAGAATCCACCGCAAGATGATGAGGGATTTAGTTCAGCATCAGGCTCATATCGATGCAATTTACTATTGCTTTCATTATCCTGATGACCGTTGCGATTGCAGAAAGCTGAAACCAGCATTGATCTATCAGGCGGCAAAGGAGCATGGCATCGAATTGAGCCAAGCCTTCTTTGTCGGAGGCCAATGGCGTGATGTTGAGGTGGGACATTCTGCTGGCTGCAAGACGTGTTTGGTCTCGTCCAATGGCACACCGGAAATGCTGCTGAACCAGCATAATATGACAGCGCCAGACTTCATAGCTCGTGATTTCCTGGAAGCTTGTATGTGGATTCTGGGCTCTATAAGGATTGAAATGGTAGGAGGGAGGCAATGCTGAGAGTGCTTGTTCTCGGTGGGGCCGGTTTTATCGGTTCTCACACTGTTGAGCTACTTCTAAATAAGGGACATGAGGTCCGGATTCTCGATTCGCTTACGCAGCCGGTGCATCAAAATGGCGGTATCCCTGCCTATATTCCGAAAGAGGTTGAGTTTATTCGTGGAGATGTCAGAGACCGTCAGGCACTAGGGCGATCATTAGAGAACGTGGATGTCGTCTTCCAGCTTGCTGCCTACCAGGATTACCTCCCCGACTTCAGCAAGTTCTTCCATGTCAATACGGTTGGCACTGCCCTGGTCTATGAGCTTATCGTGGAGAAAAGATATCAGGTGCAAAAGGTGATTGTGGGCGGCTCGCAGGCAGTCTATGGTGAGGGTAAGTATAACTGTCCGGTGCATGGCATTCAATATCCTTCGCTAAGGCCAATAGCTCAATTACTTCAACGTGATTGGGAGCTCGGTTGTCCGCTGTGTGGCAGGAAAATGTCACCGCTGCCTACGGATGAGTCGGTGGTAAATCCACACAACCCCTATGCCATAAGCAAGTATAGCCAGGAGATGATCGCTCTCAATTTGGGGAAGCGATATGGCATACCTACTGCGTGCCTACGCTACAGCATTACCCAGGGCTCTCGCCAGGGCTTCAGCAATGCTTACAGTGGCATCTGCCGCAATTTTACTACTCGATTATTAAACAATAAGCCTCCCATTGTGTATGAAGATGGGAAACAATTGCGGGATTATGTCCACGTGTCGGATGTCGCTCAAGCAAATATGCTGGTTCTGGAAGCGCCCGTGGCGGATTTTCACGTATTCAATGTTGGTGGGGATAACATTATCAGCGTATTGGAATACGCCTATCTGCTTGCGGAAAAGCTGGGTAAAGATATTGAGCCCCTGGTCCCGGGGGTATTCCGCTTTGGAGATACCCGCCACATTGCTTCAGATGCGTGTAAAATCCAAGCTCTGGGATGGAGGGCAACAATGCCTCTGGCAAAGATCGTCGAGGATTATATCGCTTGGGTCAGTGAGCAGTCGCATGTGGCGGATTATTGTGCCGAAGCAGAGAAGGTGAAGGTAGGGTTTATCACCAACTATTGAATCTTTGTGGCTGCGTTCAAGAAACCAAGAATTCGGCGCCGGAATAAAAAAAGACATGGCAAGGGTGAAATGGAGCTGGGTTCCGTATTTATTTTATGCCTTGCTTTCCCTTTCTATTCTTGGACCTCTGCTGCAGCCGGGCTATATCTTAACCCTGGATATGGTCTTCACCCCGCATTTTGATTCCTCCTCCTTCGTCTTCGGGCTCGACGAGTGGTGGCCATCAGCATCAGCTCCCTTCTTTCTCTTGATGGAGTTCGGGAGCAAGATTGTTCCTGCCTGGCTGATACAAAAAGCGATCCTTTTTTTGGTTTTCTTCCTCGCTGGTCTGGGAGCTCATCGCCTTTTCCCCTATAGAGGAGCAGGGGCATACTTCGCTGGTCTGCTATATACGATAAATCCCTTTACCTACGCTCGCTTCTTGGCCGGACAATGGGGAATGCTTACTGCTTATGCCATGTTTCCCTTTGCCATAAAGGCATTTATCGAGCTGCTGGAGAGGCGAGGGAGAAGAGATGCGATAAAAGTGGCGCTATTTTCAACACTGGTGGGGCTAATCCAGATTCATGCGTACGTCATGCTCCTTTTCGCCTTTGGCATCATCTTCTTGGTTAGAGTGATAGCCAAGCGCAGGGAGCCAGCGGTGCTCCTCCATGCCTCTAAATACATGGGGATAAGTGCAGCCATATTCTTAGCTCTGAACCTTTACTGGCTGGTTCCCTATCTCACCGCTGGCGTGACAGTGATAGGTGAGATAGGCCAAGAGGACCTTCTTTTCTTTGCTCCTAAAGCCACCTCCGGTTTTGGAGCCGCCTTTGATGTCGCCTCCATGCATGGATTTTGGAGAGAGGGTTATCTGTATACCCAGGATATCTTGTCTTCCT
>Ga0180432_10005980_pt1 | contig 15980 bp, 15 predicted proteins | sample SS_ome_10_FD_132414 | JGI IMG/M metagenome (GOLD analysis project Ga0180432, IMG submission 132414) | Hypersaline lake sediment archaeal communities from the Salton Sea, California, USA - SS_1_MS_2 metaG | ecosystem: Environmental > Aquatic > Non-marine Saline and Alkaline > Hypersaline >... | reverse complement strand
TGGAGGATTAAAAATAAATTTCGGATCCAAAAAATCTCAGAAAAAAGTGCACGCTACAGCAATCATGCCTGTTCAAGAGGTAGATTAATAGTTCCTGGGTCAGAGGCTTTGGGTGCCTTGGACCCAGCTAATTGTTGACCAATACAATGGATACAGTGGTGGGCACCACTGTATTCATTGCCTAAAAATTGATGATGCTTGACATCTGTAGTGATGTAATTGTTTTGTATCACATAGACAAACACAGAATGGATTTGGCTACAAAATATCTTCGCCTGCGCAATGGAGAGACAGCCTTGGATTCAAGGTCAGACCATTGTACAGTAGAGGATCTCACTGTACGGTACATGACAGCAGCAGGACAACTGGTAGAGAGCCATACCACAGTGATGTGATGAATCGTGGAGCCGCCGTCATTGAGCGCATCTCCACTGTCCAAGTAGATGCGCTCGATGACCTCATTCAGGAAAAGGTCAGGGCATTCTGGGGTGATCATGGATTCTGGTGCAATATCACCGCAGACAAGGTCCACATCACTCTCCCTGCAATGGAGTAAATGCATATTGATTGTGTGATTGTGTAGCTGGTCCGATTCAATGACTTTGGTAGGCCTGGCTAACAGTTGAGTAAGTAACTGAGCTGCAAAACTTTGCCAGGTAAAACAAAACACAGTAGAATCGTGGTCAACATGTCACACATTGACAGTGTCGACGACCTGGTCCCTTCTTGGGGCTCTGGTCCACCACAGCTATCCTTGGCGATCTTCTCTTGCAGCAGATGTTCCCATTGAGCAAGCCCTGATGCATGATCTATCTCAGTGATACCAGTTGTCAGATATAGGAATCTGGATACATATTGGTTTAGGATGGAGGAATATTTTCTCTCTGCAGAATCAGAGGAGACATCATCCAAAATATTTTTGTGCAGCTCTGAGAGTCTTCGCAGATACTCGCCTATCAGTGCACTGATGATGGGGACCAGATCAGCTCTATGTGTCAAAGTGAACAACATGCTTGCCTCGATTGTGCTGAAACATTTCTCCAGCCCAGAAAGAGATTCTTCACGACATGCTACCAAAGATTGTGATGGCTCTTGGGCATATTCCAGTGCCATGAACTCCTCTGCTCGACTGCGATGGTCTTGAATCAGTTCATACAGTTTTTCGAGTGTTTTTGGATATGTTGCTGGGTTCATGTCTCCCTATATACATACATTTGGGAAATTGATGATCGAATCTTCTAAAGTGAGGAAAAAGAAACAATGACAGATATTTATGGAATTTTGCAGGATACTTTCGGCAAAACAGCTTTCAGAACACATCAGGAAGAGATCATACAGGACATTCTTGGACCCAGCAAAAGAGATCTGTTGGTCTTGATGCCGACAGGAGGAGGGAAGAGTTTGTGTTACCAGCTCTCGGCGGTCGCAAGTCCTGGTTGGACGTTGGTGATCTCGCCACTGATAGCTCTAATCTGGGATCAGATAGATGATTTAAAAAAGCATGGACTTGAAGCTGCATACTGGAGGTCTGATTTAACGAATGATGAGAGGGCCAAGATACATGAAGGGCTCTCAACAGGTCAGATGAAAATATTGTATACAACCCCAGAGATGATGGCGACGAGTTTGCAGCTGACTGCACTGGTCAAAAAGGCTTATGACAGCGAGACAGGACCGACAGGACCGGCAGGACCAGCAGGACCAGCAGGATCGACAGGTGTCACGGGAGTCCCAACCGGTGGCCTGGATCGGATAGTTATTGATGAGGCTCATTGTGTCAGCAATTGGGGTCATGAGTTCCGAGAGAGTTATCTCGAGCTTACTAGGTTAAAGAGGCATTATCCAGGGATCCAGCTGGTGGCATTTACAGCCACGGCCACACCAGAGGTTCAAATGGATATAATCCGGATCCTTGGGCTGTGTAATTCGGTCCGAGTCTATCGTCAAAGTTATGTCAGGGAGAATTTGCACTATCTTGTTAGGTCAAGAGATAGGGTAAATATGTTCACGACCATTCATCGCTGGATCAGGGATAATGACTACCTGAGGAGGACAGGAATCATATATTGTTTATCGCGCAGTGATTGCGAGAATACATGCGTCGAACTGCGTAAAAAAGGGTTATCGGTGGAATATTTCCATGCTCAAATTCCAACAGCCCAGAAAAAACAGATTCAGCAGCGTTGGATAGAGGGTAAGACCAAGATCATAGTGGCAACAATCGCATTCGCCCTGGGCATCAACAAGAGCAATGTCAGATTCGTGATACATTGTGCACTGCCAAAATCCATCGAGGGTTATTATCAAGAGACTGGCCGAGCTGGACGAGATGGGAGGACAAGTCGTTGTTTGCTCTTATATAGTCGGCAGGACAAGCATATTCTGCAGAGCATGGCCCGCAAGACTGTAACGGGAACAGGAACGGGTCCGAGCCTCCTTAACCCTGTGAAGAGGGTTGAGGATATGTATACATACGCATCTGACCGATTAGATTGCAGGGTTCAATCACTGTGCAGATATCTTGGCGAGAATCTGAGTTATCAGTGTGGTAATTGTGACAATTGCACTGGTACAAATAGCTACGGAAAGGAGAAAAGTATTATCAAGTATGTGGAGAGCCTGAGGTCATTTTTCACGAGGCACATGGCATCACACCCAGAGACACTGCCGACCAAAGCCGACCTTCTACGGGAATTATCTGTCTGTGCTGTGAACCTATCCACAGCAGATCGACAAAGGTTGATATATGAGCTGATCGTAAGGAATTATCTGGACATCCAGACCGGATTAGACAGTGACAATAATATCACATCACAATGTCATTGGAATTATGGCAAGGCATTGGATCCATCCCTCATGATGCTCTTGCCAGATAATTCAGTCACCGACTATTTTGAAATAGCAATCCGCCCACAAACTGGTGCAAGCGTCTGATTGCAACAGCTAAATCTTTTCCCCATGGCTCCCATTCTGTCTACAAAAATTGCTCGGCCAATTGAGTGCACAGATCCACGACACATACACATGATGAGATGGTCAAGTGGGGTTTCCAAGGTGGTTGTAGGTGGCATGTATCGTCATCATAGAACGAAGCAGTTCTATCGTGTCATCAGGATTGCTCGGCCAGTGGAAAGTCCAAAGGATCGAGTGGTTGTATATGAACAAATGGCCCAGAGCAAGCTTTTGGGGACAGAAGAAATGCTATCACCAGGCACATGTTGGACTCGAGATATCAAATCGTTTCTGGCAACAAATGAATCTGGTGAGAGGAAGTTTGTCCTCTTGAGAGAACAGGTGCATCACAAACAAAGAAAGTAATTGAATGGCTTCTTGCAGCCACGACCCACATGCACAATGGCACAAACTATTTTGGTGGAAAGACGGGAGCGGGAACATTCACCCTGGGAACAATGATTGGAATGCAAATGGGGACAGGAACATTCGCCTTGGGAACGGTTACTTTGGGAACAATGGTTGGAATGGGGACAGGAACATTCACCCTGGGAATGGTTACCTTGGGAACAATGATGGGTGTGATCATCTTTGTTGGAGGAACTCCACCCAAGTGTGTCGACAGCCTTGGATTCAAGGCAGGAACCTTTTTCTTTCGTCCTTTTTTCGAGCGGGGATTTGATGCAAAAGAGCTGATGGGCTCTCTGTATGTAGTCAGATATTCTTTTTCAGCGGTCTCTGCTTCGGTTCCTCCCGCAGCCCAGCCAAGTATTAGCTGCAATTGTGCCTGGATTGGGATTGCATTGTCAGCAGATCCTGATCCAGGAGTCTCCAGAATGAGAGGGATGTCATGCTCATGAGCAATCTCGACTACTTTGCGTAATCCATCCGAGTTGCCTTTGAGACCAGGATTGCCTCCATAGCCTAACAGAATATTGGCGTGAGAGTCATTGTGACCATCAAACCGGACTTCACTGTCATTGAAATGGATGACATGCAGGTGTTCGAGACCGATGGTATTATCAAACTCAGCAAAAACTTCCTCGACACTGTCTGGGTCAGCAATATCCATCATACCACCGACATGTGCATGACATGTGTCAAGGCAGAATCCTACTCTTGTGCGGTACTCTGGTTCAAGAAGCCGCCATATTGTTGTGAGCTCCTTGAGGGAGTATCCAAGTTCTGTTCCCTGTTGACAAGAATTTTCCAACAAGATACGATTGTTCAATTCGGGAGTTGAATCGATCGCAGACTGAACATTGAGAACAAAACGAGTGAGCGCCTCTTCGCGACTTAATTCAAGAGATGCCAGGTTCTTTCCTTGATGAATCACCACATCAGCTCCAATCCGGGCCGCTGCCTGCATATCACTGATTAGAGCAGGCATGACGCGTGGCCCACTGATCTCATCATGACATAGGTTTAAAAGTAATTTTCCATGACAAACCAGATAAAGCCCAGTCTCACAGCACAGCTCCTGGAGGTCGGAGACCTCTTTATCGGTGAGGGCAGCACCCTGAGCCCATCTCTGGTTGCTGCTCATGTACACTTGTGCAGCTTGTCCGCCATTTTTACACACGTCTTTCAGATTGGAGTATAGATCGGTTTTCGAGACATGCCAACCCGCGCGAACCATTCAGAATATTTTACTTATATTAGTCTATTAATTATAAGTAAAATAATAAGTAAACTCAATTTTTACAGGCATTCTCCTGAGCCAGGCCCCAAACACACATATCGATACAAATCGAATGGTTTCTCCAATCTCATCGGAGTTTATGGCCCAAAAGGCTCGGAGGAACCACAGGGAACCGCAAAATATAATCTTTTCATAATATAATAATCTTTTTATATTATAATAATCTTTTTAATAATAATTCATCGAAAATAAAGTGTATAGATGACTGATAAACAAAATATAATCCCCGAACCCGTCCCCCTGTCCCTTTTTGCTCCATATGATATATCCAACCCATTCTATGAATCAACCATGATTGATGACTATGCGGATCAACCACGAGTGGAGAATGAGTACTTGCCATTAGATTGGGATCGCATAATCTTCAAATACGATGGAGTCGATTCTTCGTCCGAGGTGTTCAATGAAAAATTTCACATGGAGGAGAGCGAATCGTCGGAATCATCGGACTCCTCTACTTCATCTGATCTATCAGATGGCTGTGAATCCGTTGGTCCAAGATCAGGGATCCTCGTTTCTCTCCCGGAGATCGAGACGGACAGTGGGTCATACACCTACACATATAGCAACAGCGAACAAAGTGGCAGCATACAGCTACCTAGCCCTCCTCCACTGACCGCATTCCCAGTAATTCCACCACCACCACTGATTCCAATTGTGGGTGTACCAGACCTGACCAATTGCTTTGCAAGTACGATCGGAGGGGTAAGCACACACTCCCTCTTACAAAGTATCGCGGAGGAGCTGCGACGCAAAGAGGATAAGAAAACAATCAAGACCTCTTCGCCCAGAATATTTTGGGAAAACGTGGACACGAGTCGCAACTGGACTGATATAAGTGAGTTCAGTGAATCAAGTGGATCAAGCGAATCAAGTGAATCAATCAAGTCCAGTGAGGGTCTACCTGCATACGACCAGATAGATGCATTCGAGGACGTGTCCACTTGTGATGAATATGCAAACATTCTGGAGATGTGTGCTGAGCTGGAGGCGATCGGAACAGGCGACCCCAGCTCCAGCACAACCTCAATCGAGTATTCATATCTGACAAGTCTAGAGGAGACTGAATCAGAGTTCACCGTCCCCGAAACTGAGGTGACTGAGTCAGTCTCTGACTCAGAGACTGAGGTAACCGAGTTAGAGACTGAGGAGACCGAGTCAGAGACTGACTCAGAGACTGAGGTGACCGAGTCAGAGACTGAGGTGACCGAGTCTGAGGTTGAGGTGACCGAGTCAGAAACCGAGGCAACCGAGTCTGAGGTTGAGGTGACCGAGTCAGAGACCGATGTGACTCGATCATATACCGAGTCAGAAGAGATTGAGGTGACCGAGTCTGAGAAGACTGAGGCAACCGAGTCTGAGGTTGAGGTGACCGAGTCAGAAACCGAGGTAACCGAGTCAGAGACTGAGTCAGAGACTGAGTCAGAAACCGAGGTAACCGAGTCAGAAACCGAGGTGACCGAGGTGACCGAGTCATGGACATCAGAGACCGAGTCTGAGGAGCCTGAGGAGACTGAGGTGACCGAGTCATGGACATCAGAAACTGAGGAAAGTGAGTTGGAGTGCCTGCCCTTGACCAGGTTTGTTATCCAAAGTGCAACGCCCCGAACCCCATCTCCATATCCATTCGGGGAAATAGTTGATCTGAGTCTATATATCCCCAAGATTGTGGTGGATGAGGACTGTCCTGTCGTCAATGCTCTTGAGAAAGCTTTGTCTGAAATCGAGGAAACAGAATCTGACAGTGAGCTGGATGGTGAAGCTAAATCCGAAGAGACCGAGGAGACTGAGGACACCGAGGAGTCTGAGGGTACCGAGGAGTCTGAGGGCACCGAGGAGTCTGAGGGCACCGAGGAGAGTGAGGAGTTTACTCACAGGATTCGCGAAAAGAAAATACAGAACATTCTGCAGAATGCTCTTCTGAAAGGGTTGACATTCGAGGAGTCGCGCGAGAACCTGACCTTTGAGCGTCGCGAAAGAATGGAACAAAGGATTGTTGAGATCTACCTCAGCCTCTCTGACAGGGTGCAGAGTATCTTGTCGTTCCTGATGTCAGAAGATTATCTCGTCATCAGCCGGAATCGTTTGACCCTGCTCAAAATGGGGTACAGTCCAGATGAACTGATGAATGCATTCGATTTCATGTTGAGATACAAGCACATGCTTGTCAACCATTGGATCCGCCCTCTGGAGGAGCTCCTGTCTTGAATCCAAGTGGCCTATCACAAAGTGCACGATCGCACGTTTTTGGGCTGTCTCGATAGTTTAGTTTAGCCTAGGCGCATGCATACGCCTTGAGAATGGCGGACTTCTCAATGTATGCATCATTGCGCAGCTGGACAATCTTCGGGTTGACCATCATCGCCGGAGTGCGCTTCGTTGACCACTCGCGACCGTTCTTGACAGAGTGGGTCACATAAACCGGTGTTCCATTGCAATCCGTCTGGACAACAAGGGGCTGAGTCTGCATGATGCGCGCATATGCAGCATTGAAGTTGTCCTCGACTGCCTGTAGCAGTTCACTGACCGTAGCACCAACAGTCGCACCAGCAGTAGCACAAGTAGTAGCATCAGCAGTAGCATCAGCAGTAGCATCAGCAGTGGCAATCTTCATCTTCATCATGTTTTGATATAAAATGTTCAAGATCCCCTCAATACTGTTTAAAAAACAGTTCAATTTTTTCGTGTAATATACCCCCCGCACCCTGATGGAGGTTGTTCCTTGAAAATTGATAGTCTCTCCATCATTTGGCGACAGGGAATAAAAGACCATCATGGCACTGTATGCACCACTTCCCGACAGCATCGTACCGGACAAGACTGCAATTCTTACAGAGACTGATCTTTCATGGTTGAAAAACCATGAACCTCGTCCAATTTACTCGGGTGCGATGAGGAGTCTAAAACAACGTATTTGCAAGCCTCTGAAGAGGACAAACTATACACATCGAGGACCAGCTAACCTCCTCGATGTGGATCGCATGCAATGTGCATACTGTTTCGAGAAATTCAAGAGTAGGAATGCTCTGTTCTATCATCTGCGGATTAAGGGCGTTGACACAAGTAATCCCACCCACAAAGTGGAGAAACGGAGGAGGCAGGAGCGGTACAACATCGACCGTTTGACCAAGTATCTGAGGAAGCTCAAGGTAACTGCAGATCCAGGATCAGAATCGGAAATGGCCCTGGATGAACCGGAAACAGAGGCGGCGGAGATTCAGGTGGATTAGAGTGTTGGTTGAGTTTTCAGCTCGAATGTACCAATGAGAGCAATGTGTTCCAACTCAAGCCCCGGTACATGTGGTATTTCCAGACTTTGTGGTAGAAGGGTTTTCTTGCTCCTGAAATAAATTCTGGCCGATCGGCGTGGCTGGCATTCACCATCATTCATGTCAGCCATACCAGTCTCTCTCCATAGATCTAGAAACTTGCTCACAAACAGAGAGCTGTTTGCCCTCTCTGAGACAGAGTAAATATTCAAATCTCCTGCCAGGATTACATTATCAAGTGTTTTTGTAGCTTCTGTTATAACCCCCAACTGTGCATTGCGATAGGCTGCATTTTCTTTCAGACTTTCAAGATGTGTTGTCAGAATGTGTAAATTTTGGGGAGGCCCATTTTTCGATTTGTACTGGATTTCACACCCCACTAGGCGGCGACCCATCTGACTCTCTGGGTAGTCATAATAATAGGGTTCGACAACCTCGGTCGTATCTCGCGAACATAAGATGCATGTACCATAACTATTACCCTCTTCAATGAAGATTTGGAAAATCTTGTATGCTACACATCTGCTCTTGATGCTGTTATACATGTCCGAAGTGACCTCCTGTAGACAGACCAAATCTGGGGTCAATCGTTTGATGAGATGCAGTACCTTACCCACATTTTCATCATTGCGACTGAGGTTGAGAGTAAAAACCTTGACCAGTTGTTGCACCACTCCGTATGGAGTTCTGCGAGTCTTTTTCCTGACCATGTGTCGCTCTCTGTTCTCTTTGACAGAGGGCTGTTGTCGAACAGGATGCTGTTGAACTGGAACGGGAACTGGTTGAACAGGTACGGGGACCGGATTCTGTCGAAAATGGACAGGTTGCTGGGCAGGAGCAACGGACACTCCAGGTCGTGTTTGACCGATCCTGAAAGTTACTGGCATGAATCCAGATGGTCTGACAGGATTGAGCCGAGTTGTAATTGGATTTGCTGGTCGGTCCTCATAACCAGATCCATAATGATTCGCATCTTGCTGCACATATTGAACATCATCTTGCTGCGCATACTGAACATCATCCTGAGCATATTGAACATCATCCTGAGCATATTGAACATCATCCTGAGCATATTGAACATCATCTTGCTGCGCATATTGAGCATCATCCGGGACATACTGAGCTTCGTCCGGGGCATACTGAGCCTCATCCGGGGCATACTGAGCCTCATCCGGGGCATACTGAGCCTCATCCTGAGCGTACTGAGCCTCATCCTGAGCATATTGAACATCATCCTGAGTATATTGAGCTTCATCCGGGGCATACTGAGCCTCATCCTGAGCATATTGAACCTCATCCTGAACATGTTGGGCATCGACCCAAGTATCTTGTGCCTCGTGATTGTGGCTGACTTGTTTCAGCAATGATCCGATATGTGGGTCGTTGATTTCAGGATCATTCAATAGTCCTATAAGAGCATCCTCATTCTCGTTCATCTTTTAATCGGAATAGGTGATTACGCTTCCAAAATTCCGCACAGCGAAATCATTTTTGACAAAGAGGGTTCAAAAAGATTCACTGACTATCCTGATACCTGTTTACTTCTTGTTGCTGCCTCCACGCAACCTTGTTCCCAGAACCTTTTCCATCTGAGTCAACAGGCGTCCATCGGGAACAGCTTTGCCTGACTCGTAAGCCTGAATGACTGTGTGCTTGACGTTCAGGCGAGTGGCGAGCTCTTTCTGCTTCATCCCCTTATCCTGGCGAGCTCGAGCAATGGCAAGACTGAGTGAGTGGGAAACAGTCTTGATCTTACCAGCTTCCTCAGCATTGTCCAGCTTGCGTAGACGGGATGTCTCAACCACTCGTCCATTTTTGTTGTTGGTTGTGTTCACTGCAACAACGGTACTGGAAGTGCCTCCAGTACTGGGAGCGCAAGTCTTTTTCTTCTGTGTAGTTTTTGGTTTGGTGAAAACCACGGTTTCCCAATCCTGAAAGTTCTGGCTCATCTGTCTTGTCTTGTTTGATGTGAAAACAAAGCAGAGATCAAAACATCATGTTTCAAATTTTCTGAGGCTAGAAGCCATGAATCCTGATCGAACTCTTCTTGGCGTGACCCATCTCTACCAGGTAGGCAGCCAGCTCATCTCGAACATCGCCACTGAACTTGATGATGTTCTCTTTCTTGTTGAAACTGCCGTTGCATGAGAATTTCTTGGAGCATTTGCTGACAAACGGCTTTGTTTGTAGGTCGGACAACGCTTCCAGGGAGAGGGTGGTGCAACATTTGCGCCCATTTCTCTTGAATATACGGATGTGTACCTCTTTGGCAAATTTGGGTTGAGCCAATCCTCCTCCACCCATACCAAATGGATCGGTGGATGTCGTGCAGAAGGGATCTGAACCGGTGGTGGTTTGATCAGAGAGAATGGGTCCAGAGCAGTCAACTGACTGCTCTTGCTGGGAGCCAGGCTCCTCTTTGTCGCAGGTTGTCGCCGGAGTCGTAATTGTGAATGTGTATATTGTGTAAACAAAGCAGTGATACTGTGTTCAATTTTCCATTACCTCATCGAATGATACTCTTCACCTGTCCAATACCGCGAGTCGTGCCTTCTCTGAAAATCAGGCGACTGCCTACTTCGATAAACTCTGGTTTGTAGCAGAAACGGAAGAGTACAGTGGCACGATCTCCTGCTTTGAGCGAAGCGAGAGTTCTCTTTTTCCGTGGTAGTCTACCTCTTTGATAGACTGGATTCCCATCCTCATCTGTTCCTATGCTGACATCTTTCAATTCATCGGCGCTCGTAACACTGCGTCTGGTATGGAAGTGGACATCGATGATTTGAATAATCTGAGCAGATTGACGGGCATTGTCTATGTGGATCATCGGGGCGTATCCACTGCGAATACACGTACTATGATTTTTTAGGATAGCGATCTCAGCCTGGAACTCGCGCCATCCGTGCAATCGCTCATCCAGAGGGAGTCCAGAGGGGACCCCTCTGGGTAAATAGTTCCGACCCAGAATGACCATTCCCTTACGCAGATCCTTGCGGGCTACACCACGGAGAGCGAAACAGACGTTGGTGCCTGCATGTGCTTCTTGAACCAATACCTTCTTGCAGTGAATGCTCTTTACCTGTGTCTCGATAAACTTATTAACTCCATCTGGGCCTAGCAATAGCTTGTCACCAACCCGGACAGTGCCCTGTGCCAGGATACCACTGACCACGGTACCAGCACCCTTGACCGTGAAAGTATCGCCGATTAGATACTTCGCAGGAAGTTTGAGTAGCTCAGTGCTTAGATTCCGTTTCGGCAAGAGGTTCAGAAAGTCTTTGAGCATTGGGATGTTGTGACCAGTCACGTTGCTGATCTGAATGATTGGCACGACTACCCCATTGAGAACATCCTGGCTCATGCGCACCATATCGTCCTCGGCCTTCACCATATAAATCGCTTTACTGAACTTTTTCAGGACGATTCCCAGATCATTCAGTGTTTGCTCCAGAATATGTGGTGGCGCTAGGTCAACCTTGGTCACTATTACGATAATGGGGATCTTGAAAGTCATGCATAGAGTGATATGTTCGCGCGTCATGTGTGTCATACCCATATTGGCCCCGACCATAATGAGACAATAGTCTGGTTTCTGTGTGCTCAGACCATTGATTGTAGTTTTGAGGTATTTCTCATGACCTGCGAGATCGAAGAATGTGATCACCTTGGTGCTGTTCTTGACTATGTCCTCCCATGAAGGGGCACGGATCTTACCCATCAGGTCGTTTACGCTCTCACCATCCTTGTTAAACCCCATGATTTGTTGAGAAATGCTGCTGGTACGACCAGTCGTCAGTTCGTGTTTGTGATTGAAAACATTGGCACGAGCAGATCCACGACCATTGTCGAGAGCTCCCTTAGTTAGAACACCGATTGAAGTAGACTTGCCTCCATCTACATTTCCGGCAACTCCAACCCGCAGATCCAGATATCCAGTGGGACCGAAACGTCGGATCAGAACATTGGCGACAAAAAGGGGTGTGTCAAGGCGTCTTGGATCGAGATTACCACCACTTGATCCAGGTCCGGACCCACCCTTGTAGGAGACCAGACCTTCCATGATGTCTAGATCGCTTGTTCGTATACGTTTGCCTTTCTTTTCTTTCATTCCTTTCTTTTCTTTCCTCTCCGTTTCTCCCACAACCGCAGCAGATGCAGCTGCTGTTCTGATCCGATCACTTGCGACAGATCCAGTAGATCTAGTTCGCAGAGCATCTTTCTTGTATCGATCGGGAACTTGCTTCTTTTGAATGAAACATATCTTGGCGGAGATACCCTCAGCAATTTCTTCCAGATTCTGGAGGCTCTCCTCCATCCTCTCCTTGGTAAGTCCCATGGGGAATCCATCATCTCGGATTCCCAGAGCGTAGAATGCTTGGCCCTGACCTTCCTCGATACGATAGGTCATCTGGACAGAGAGGTGATCGAACTGTTCTGGAGTGAGATCAGTTAATGTATACTTATATTCATGGTTCCCTTCATCGGACTCTGGTTCGAGCTCGAGCAGGTCCATGATGGATGCATCATCAGTAATGCTGTTTATGTCCGATGCATCTGTAGCAGTAGCTACAGCTACAGCTGGATCATCATCATTCATTGAGAGTTGTTACCTGTTACCTGATTGTCATGAGTTAGACAACATCACACAATATTCAAATTTCCCAAGCTCCCAATTCAGAAAACCTCGGCCTCAGTCATTACAGCAACTAAGACGTACAATATTTTGGAGGTTCATATCCTCTGATCAGAACAAGCGGGCATCCATCTGGGAGAAATAGTGCATGCTACCTCTCAGGTAGATCAATGGCTCCTGAATCAGAAAGCTTGAGTACCTTAGGTAAGTTTGGATGCTCAAGCTCTAGAGAACAGAGGCGACCTGTTCTTCCTTTGGCAATCTCATCACCCCTCCACACAATCCTCTTGGGCGTCGGTTCGCATGGCTTCGCCACATTCGCTGACTTCGGCTCCGCCTCGCTGCTCACTGTGCGTCCCGTCTCCAACATGTTCGTGTTGCCCGAGTTGAAGCGAGAGCGAAAAGGGAACAGGCCTACAAATGTTCTCTCTTTTGTGTGGGATAAACAGGCACTGTGCCTGTTCACTACTCACAATTACAGTGACTGAAATGCGAAAAATCACAAACATTTTGGAGGATTAAAAATAAATTTCGGATCCAAAAATTCTCAGAAAAAAGTGCACGCTACAGCAATTGTGCCTGTTCAAGAGGTGGTTTAATAGTTCTTGGATCAGAAAGCTTATGTGCATTAGACTTAGCTAATAGTAACTGTGTTACTGTAACTGAGACGCGAAAATTCACAAACATTTTGGAGGATTAAAAATAAATTTCGGATCCAAAAAATTCACAGAAAAAAAGTGCACGCTACAGCAATAATGCCTGTATAAGAGGTGGATTAATAGTTCCTGACTCAGAAGACTTGGGTGCCTTAGACTTAGCCAATAGTTGAACAGTCACTGTGACTGAGATGTGAAAAATCGATCCGGGGACAGATCAACCTCAGTGTAGCAGCAATTATGTTGTTTCATGTGTATTACGGTTGTGGTTTGGGTACCTACCAGTGCATTGATCTCGATCCGGACTGCACAGTAGGTGTTTTCCAGGCGTTGTTGCTACGTAGGCTGGGGTTCCCAATTCATCGGGTCCTAGGTCTGTTGCATGATACTGGCGGTCTACTCGGTCATGATACGCCATTCGATGCTCAAATGAACATGGTGTATGATGATTGCACAACCGTAAACCTGCTTCTCAGAGCGGCACATTCAACCAATACTTATAGGGGGACGATACCAACATTCGTGGAATATCTGTACGACCTGATAGGTCGTAATCTCAATGAAGGCCAGGTAAGTACAACCATCTTAGCCTTGTTGCGTGACTACACTAGACATCTGGAGGCTTCTACTGATAGATATCACCGACAACAGCAGTTTCAAGAAGAGTCTCAGCAGCGGAATCTGTATGGTGACGCTATCACTGGTCACCGTGCTGGTACAACAACAAATGCATCACCAAGTTCAACAGATGCATCACCAGGTTCAACAGATGCATCACCAAGTTCAACAGATGCATCATCCTCGACCAATTCCAGTTCAACATCAGCATCAACCAGCAATGCACCAAACAGCAACATATCAGGAACAGTCCCATCCTCTGTGGCAGAGGAGATTGCAAATCTGTTTGAGAGATTGTTCGCTCATGGCGAGGTGATGGTTCAACATTCAACCATGGTGTATAATCCGGAGGCCAATGAATTGTCTGTGGTCGGAGGGGGTAGTGTTGGCCCTATGGAGGATGTCCGAGTGACTGTAAGTGGTAATGAGTTTGATGAGATTGTTGATATTGTGGAGGCAGATGCATGTGAGCCCGGAGAGTGTTGTTCAGTATGTCAAGCTCCGCTTGCACAGGGTACCGACACATCTCAACAGATAGCATATTTACCATGTGATCATGGTTTTCATGTGGGATGCATCAAAACGTGGTTGACTGAATATAGTTGCAAGTGTCCTACGTGTCGCAATGATGTCCGGACCAATCAATGAAAAGAAATACTTTCATGAAACTGTTCATGAGAGTAGAGATTACAGTCGGTTTCAATGACATTGGGACACTTTGAAACCACCTATCCGATCTGCTTCCAGAATGGTCCACCTGCAGAAATGGATTATGATTATAAATTGGGTAATGATACCGGAGGAAGATACTTGTTCACCATTGATGCCGGTGATGGTAAAAAGAGGATCCGATGTTCTGCCAAGGAGTACCGTCACATAACTCACATGAACAGCTACAGAAATTTCCTCACCAAGAAGGGTCGCAAGTTCAAGGTCCAACGCGAGTTGGTTCCTTACAGTTTAAAAGTCTCTGATTATGGAGAATTCTGTAACAACCTGAAAGTTGTCATGTCTCGAATGAGGGAGATGTTGTTTGAATACCAGAATTCTCAGTACCGGAAAAGGAGACTGGTCTCCCACCGTCACAAAAGATCGGGTTTTTTTGCAATGGCGAGAAAGATTATTGGGAGCCTGAGTAGCTCTAAGGTAGATGCCTCCAAAATCATCATTGGATGGGGAGATGGTGGAGGGAATCAGATTGGTGTCAAGGGACACCACATGCCTCTGAAAGAGTTCAGGGACTTTATATCTAAAAATACGAAGATACAGTCGGTTTCAATGACATTGGGACACTTTGAAACCACCTCTCTGATCTGCTCCCAGAATGCCCCCGTGCAGAAATATGCTCTAGAGCTAAATTAATATCGTTTTTAAATTAATATTTATCATCCACGAACCACTTTAATATATTTTCCTATGTTGGGAAACTTCACACATTTTCATTGTATGTAATAGATGTCTCGAATGTCCAATCAATTCTCATTGTTTGTTTAACAATAAGAATTCCTATAATAACTTTTCAGTCCATTCTTGTTGATTTCTGGGATCAGGGCGGTTATTTCTTTTTCCAATTGAGTCTTTGTTGTTATGAATTGAGTTCTCAATCTCCTCTTTATCCAACCAAACATTTCTTCTATTGGATTCAGTTCAGGAGAATATGGTAGGTTCCAGAGTCCTGTCACCCCCAAATTACACAGATCTGTTTTGAATTCATTGTTGTGATGAGACCTCAGATTATCCAATACAAGAGTTTTCCCTTTCACAAGATCGTTCTCATGACTATTCATCTTGAAGAAAGATCTCAATGCACTTGTTGTGCTGCTACCCTCCAAGATTTCCCATTTTAATATGCCATCACAGCCTATCAGAAAATGACCTGTATAATGGACTCTTTTTGTTTTTGGCATCTCCACCACACATGGTGAACCCTTTGGAGACCAGCCTTTTCTTGGTTTCATTCCAAGTACAAATCCAACCTCATCAAAACAAATGATGTTTTTGATCCCGATCCTCCTGATTCTTTTCCTCAAAGCTTCTTTCTTCTCGGGTGTATTGTTTTCTGTTGATATATTCACCTTCAGATTCTTGTGGCTCCATCCAATGGCTTTGATATATCTCCAAATACTTGAAATACTTGGATTCCCTAACCC